>Ga0209701_10001438_pt1 | contig 15274 bp, 18 predicted proteins | sample CZO8metaG_4_FD_188356 | JGI IMG/M metagenome (GOLD analysis project Ga0209701, IMG submission 188356) | Vadose zone soil microbial communities from the Eel River Critical Zone Observatory, Northern California, USA - CZOApr15con2H3.8 metaG... | ecosystem: Environmental > Terrestrial > Soil >...
AAGCGGCTCGATGGTCTTGCGCGGCGCTTCCAGCCCGCTTGTGGGTCCCAAGAAATAACCGTGATCCACCGCGAGCATCACTGCCCGGTTGTCCTCAGCTTTAATGATCCTAGCAAGCCTGTTTTTCATTCCCCAGTCCATGATGTACGGCCTCCTTTAAAAGGGATATTGACGCGAGCAAACCTATCATAAAATCCCAGAAAAAGTGAAATGGTTCCAACCGTCCAATGCAAAGGACATCAAAAGGCTATCACGCAGAGAAATGGAAAGGATCCGCCACGGTGGGAGGGTCCGTTCTACCCAAGACCCTTATCAATCGAAGGGAGAGCCGTCTCACCAATTGCCGCCCGAGACTGCAATCTCGCGGGATCGCCTGATCCACAGCCACGCGTAGTGGAATCCCAAGCTTAAAAGGATAACTCCACCGCCTATCAAAGTGGCGCGAGAAGGAATTTCGCCAAACGCAAGGGCCACCCAGATAGGATTCAGGACCGGCTCGATGAGAACGATCAGAGACGCCTCTTGGAGTGAAATCTTTCCTAGCCCTTTGGAAAAAAGAAAGTAGGGAATGCCTAATTGTACCACCCCCATCACGCCTAGAGTAAGCGTCTCTCTCAACGAAAGAATGAGGTGCGACTGGACCCAAGGAAGAAGCACGACGCAACACGCGAGATTGTTTGCTAAAGTCAGGTACGCAGGGTCGACCTGTTTTAGGAATCGCAGATTCGTCATATAGATGGAAAAAAAGAGCCCGCTCAGGATCGCTACTCCGACACCGCGAATATCCGGTTGTCCGGCGCTGCCGGCAAAAATAATCCCCACTCCAACCGTTCCAGCAAGGAGAGTCGCAAGATTGAGCTTGGATATCGCCTCGCGAAAAAGGAGGCGCGCAAATATGAAGACAAAAATAGGCGCCGTATACTGCAACACGATCGCGTTCGCTGCCGTTGTCAGTTTGTTGGCCGAGACAAAGGAGCTGATAGCCGCCGTATAGCTCAGGACAGAAATGAGGAGCGGTATATTCACCGTCCGACTTTTTTTCTTAACCAAGAGAAAGAAGAAAAGAGAGGCAAAGAGGCTACGGTAAAAGACAATCGTTAGCGGGTGAAGCTCCAGAGATTTGATGAAGACTCCCGCCAGGCTCCATAAGAGAGCGGATACAAGGATAAAGAGCCTACCACGGCTCAACTCCTGGTTTGCTGCATGGGGCTCCTCAACGATTGACATTCCGCGTGTTCCTGCCTAAAAAATTTCTACCATGCCCGCCCTCGAAAAGGAATTTATCCCTGCCTTGATCCTCATCCCAGACGGCGCCTTTCTCATGGGAAGCGGGGATGGAGCCGACAACGAAAAACCCGTGCACCGGGTATGGGTGACCGGCTTTGGAATGGGAAAATTTCCCATCACCAACCGAGAGTACAGAATCTTCCTCGAAGAGACGGGCGTTCAAGAGCCGCCTTTCTGGTTAGATAAGATGTTTTCTCACTCCGACAAGCCTGTCGTCGGTGTCAGTTGGTCCGATGCGAATGTTTACTGCAATTGGTTAAGCGACCGTACTGGAAATCAATTCCGCCTTCCCACGGAAGCGGAGTGGGAGCGCGCGGCTCGGGGCGGGAAAGAAGGGCAGAAATATCCGTGGGGCGAAGAGCCGCCCTGGGAAAGACCTTATTCGGGTTATGATCTCGAGCTGGGAGGCCCGGAGCGAGTCGGCGTCAATGAGCCGAACGGTTTAGGCCTTTACGATATGAGTGAAGGCGTTCACGAATGGTGCAGCGACTTTTACGATCCGAACTATTACCAAATTTCACCCGAAGAAAATCCCCAGGGTCCACCCTCCGGCCTAAAAAAAGTATCACGCGGCGGTTCTTGGCGCCACCGAATCAAATTCAGCCGCTGTGCGGCACGAAGCTCGCTGATTTCTGTCTTCAGGTATGCGGATTATGGATTTCGCGTGGCGATGACTTTGAGATAGGTTGACGCGTTTACGGAAAAAATCCGGGATCTCCCACGTCGGAGGGAAACCTTATTATGCCCCCTCGGAAATCACGGAGATCTTTATGTTGGCCGTGACGTCAGAGGTGAGCCGGACCGGCACTTCATAGTCTCCCAGGACTTTAATCGGCTCATTGAGATGAATCCTGCGGCGCTCGACCTCAAAGCCTTTTGCCTTCAGCGCCTTTTCGATATCGATGTTGGTCACCGAGCCGAACAGCTTACCCTCTTCTCCGGTCTTAACGGGGATGATCAAAGAAACTTGCGACAGTTTCTCTGCCAAGGTTTGTGCTTGCTTGACGACCCGCTCCTTCTGCGCCGCGACCACCCGTTTCTGATGATCGAAGCCTTTCAGGTTCTTTTTGTTGGCCATAAGGACGAGCCCTCGAGGCAGCAGGAAGTTGCGCGCATAACCGTCTCGCACTCGCACCACCTCACCCATTTTCCCCAGATTAGGAATATCTTCCTTCAGGATGACCTCCATGTCCTTCTCCTTTGATGAACTATCGGCTTGAACGGGTTAAACGGTTTAAGCTGTTCAAATTGTTCAATCCGTTAGGACGCCCGGCCGGGAGTCAAACCCTTTTTCTTCAAACGGCGAAAATCGCCCCAGAGATCGAAGAGGCCGAGCGCTACCACCAAAACCGTAAAAATCTGCTCGAAGAAAATAAGCACATAAGCCAAGCTGCGCAAGAAACGGGGAACTTTCTTGTGATGAAAGTAATAGGCCACAATCGCCAGTCCCTGAAAAAAATAAAAAATCACGCTGACCAGGAAAAGGTTCAAGGCCGCAAGCTTCCACCGCTCCCAACCGGCGGGAACAAAGAGGGAAAGCCCCGACAGGATAAAACACCAGACGACCAGCTCGGGCGCCTTCCATTCTCTCAGATCGCTGGTCGAGGCTATAAAAGAGCGATGATCTGGAAGACGGCGATGCAGCATGACGAGGTTCAAGAGCGTGACTGCCGCAAAGCCAGCGAAGGTAAGAGCGGGCATGATCCAAAGAACCACTTCGATGATCCGGGGCGCCTGTTCCCTGAGGAGTTCTATATTTTCTCCGGAGAAACCGATTTTTTCATACGCCTTAAGCGACACCTCCAGATTTTCCCTGAGGATTTCTTTCAGTCCCTGCCAGAGACCGGATACGGAGCCAAAAGTATAAAGCAAGATTCCCGCGACAGCGACCGACATCCCCCCGGCCACGGCAGCCACGACGTACTCTATGGACCACCCGCGTCCGAAAGAGAAATAGAACAGAAACACCATGAGCGATACGAGCGAATAACCCCATCTTAACTCTTCAGTGCCGAATGGAAAAAGCAAAACGATTGCCAGCACTAGCAGCCCTATGCCACCGGCTCTGCTGTTTTTGAGACCGAATCCAAGGACCGGCTGAGGGGAGAGTGCCACAAGAAAAAAGCCCCCCAGCGGGAGCGCCATTCCGGCTAGATAAAGCAGCAGGCTACTGCCCAAGGCCAAAGCAAAACTTCTAAAGAAACCCAACCGATTCATAATCATTGGCTGCGGGCAACAGCAGTTTAATCTCTAGCTGTTGAAAAGGGGAGGAGAGCGATATTGCGCGCCCGCTTGACCGCAACGGTAAGCAGACGTTGATGGCCTGCGCAATTTCCAGAAATTCGACTCGGTGTGATCTTTCCTCTCTCACTGACAAACTGGGTTAAGACCCTTGTATCTTTGTAATCGATTTTGATTTCCTTATCCGCGCAAAACCTACACACCCTGCGCCGGATCATGAATCTCCGGCGGCCTGGACCTCTCTCATCTTCCATTTGTTCGCCGCGGTTCATTCTTGGAGCGGGAGTCCTGTATGCCATGGGTTTAGTTATACCTCACTGTTTTAAAGCGGCAGATCGTCTTCCTGTCCGGGAGGCGAACCGCTTCCGACACCGATAAATTGGACCGAATTAGCAACCACCTCATATTTGCTTCTCTTTTGTCCTTCGGGGGTTTCCCATCGTCTCTGGGTCAACCGCCCATCCACTAAGACGCAAGACCCCTTGTGGAGGCGCTCTTTACTCCGCTCTCCCACGCGCCCGAAAACGACAATATCAATGAAACAGACATCCTCTTTGGTTTCCTCATGGCCGCGGTATCGATGCTGAACTGCGAGTGGAAATTCGCAGACAGCCAACCCTGCCGGGGTGTAGCGAAGGTCAGGGTCTCGAGTCAGGTTCCCCATCAGGATAACCTTATTGTACTCCGCCATCAGACGCTTCTTCTACAAGCGCTGGAAGAACAGCCTGCGACTACGGGTTTGGCTTTGCTAAATCCTCCTCGGTTCGTTTGCTTGCTGTTTCAGCCGCTTTTGGCTGTGATGCTGGCTCGGTCGGTTCGTCCAACCGGACGGTCAGGTAACGGAGCAACCCGTCCATCAGCTTCATATTCCGCTCCAGTTCTTCTACCGCTCGGCCCGTCGAGCGATACTGAAAAAGGATGTAGTACCCTTTGCTCTGCTTCTGGATCCGGTAAGCAAGTTCCCTAAGCCCCCACTCTTCGACCTGAGAAACCGCTCCGTCCAGTCCCTCGATAAGCTGCTTAAACTTTTCGATATATTCCTTTACGCGGCCCCCCTGATCGGGATGGACGACAAATAGGGTTTCGTAAGGCGTCACGGTCGTTTTTTCTCTCCTTCAGTAGACTTGTTTGTGCTTATCACAACCACCTAAGCTTTACAATTATGCCCGGATTTTGAGAACAGCAGCCAGAAAATCCAACCCATCTAACTTTTCCGATTAAATTCCTCCATGGCCCGGTGCGGCCCTTTCTCCAGCAGAGTTTCAACCGCATCTGCCGCCCGGGAAACTACATCCTCGAGGAGAGTCCCCTCCTCTGGTAAGAAAGGCTCAAGAACATAGTCGGCGGGATCGATTCCCCGGGGAGGACGCCCGACGCCCACGCGAACTCGAAGAAAGTTCTGATCTCCTAAGGCCTCTAGAATGGAAATGACCCCTCGATGTCCTCCCGCTCCACCCTTCTGCCGGATGCGAATGCGGCCAAAGGAAAGGTCGACGTCATCGTGGACGACAATGAGGTCTTTGGCTTCCTTTCGAAGGCCGCTGCACAAGCTCCGAACAGCGACCCCGCTATGGTTCATGTAGGTCTGCGGCTTGACCAGCAAGACCGTCTCGCCGTTCCTTTGCCAGTCGCCTATGAGAGAGTGATATTTTTTCCTCTTGGGGGCGACCCCGTTTTCTAAGGCGAGCCGATCCACAACCATAAAACCCAAGTTGTGTCTGGTCTGTTCATACTTTTTCCCCGGATTCCCCAGACCCAAGACGACTTTCACGCAGAATTCCTGAAAGGCACAAGGAGAAAACCCTTAAGACTCTGAGCCCTCTTCCTTTTTCTTCTCCTCTGGAGCGGCCTGAGGAGCCTCTGCTCCCTCAGCCACAGCCACAGGAGCCGCCTCTGCAGCCGGGGCCTCCTCCACCGTCGGAGGCACGACCGTGACGAGCGTGAGATTCGTTTCATTGACAGCAGCGACCCCTTCCGGTATCTGCAGGTCCGACACGTGAAGCGAGTCGCCGATATCCAGAGAGGAGACATCTACGTTGAAATACTCCGGGATGTCCATCGGCAAACACTCCACCTCGATCTCGCGCACGACCGGCTGGAGAATACCGCCACGGACGACTCCTTCCGCCTTGCCGACAAAATGAAACGGAACCTTAACCCGGATCTTCGCGGCAAGATCGACCTCGTAGAAGTCCGCGTGCAGAATTTCCCCCGTAATCGGATGAAACTGCATTTCCTTGACCAGGGCCACTTTGTTCGCCAGCAGAGGAGACCCCGACTTGATGCGAATCAGACGCGAACCTTCGAGGTCGGCAACTCGGCTTAAAAAATCCCTCTTATCGATCTCCAATGGGACAGGCTGTGTTTTCGGGCCATAAAAAATCCCCGGCAGTTTCCCTGCCTGCCGAAGCTTCTGGGCCTTCTGTCTACTTCCAGTCTCGCGCGGCTCAACTTCAATATCTACAGTTTCCAAAGAAATTCACCTCCACTGTTCAATGCGCAATATCTCTACCTAAACGAAAAGGGAGCTGATGGATTGCTCTTCGTGCGTGCGGCGGATCGCCTCGCCGATCAGATGGGCCACCGAGAGGACTTTAATTTTTTTGCACTTGTCCGCCTCGGGTGTAAGAGGAATCGTGTTGGTGACGATGAGCTCTTCCAAGGGGCAATCGCTGATTTTTTTGATGGCCGGGCCCGAGAGCACCGGGTGCGTGCAACAAGCCAAGATCCTCTTAGCCCCGTCTCTCTTCAACGCCTCCGCAGCCATGGTCAAAGTCCCCGCCGTATCCACCATGTCGTCCAACAGGACTGCCGTCTGTCCCTGCACCTCTCCAATGATATTCATCTCAGCCACTACGTTGGGTCCCACTCGTCGCTTATCGATAATCGCCAGCGACGCATCCAATCGAGTCGCAAAGTCCCTCGCCCGCTCTACCCCGCCCGCATCCGGAGAGACTACCGTGACCTCGTTGCGGTTTAATTGCTTTTTGAGATGCTGAAGAAGAACCGGCGTCGCGTAGAGGTTGTCTACGGGTATATTGAAAAAACCCTGGATCTGGCCGGAGTGCAGATCCATGGTCAGAATGCGGGAAGCCCCCGCAGTCGTGATCAGGTCCGCCACCAACTTCGCGCTGATCGGGACCCGCGGAACGACCTTCCGGTCCTGTCGCGCATAACCGTAATAGGGGATGACCGCGGTGATCCTCGTAGCCGATGCCCGCTTAAAGGCGTCTAACATCACGAGCAGCTCCATGAGATTGTCGTTCCCCGGCGCACAGGTGGATTGAATGACAAAGACATCCCCGCCGCGCACATTTTCGTTGATTTCAACCTTGCTCTCTCCGTCGCTAAACGTCTCTACAGTGGCCTTTCCGAGGGGGACCTTTAAATAGTCACAGATCTCACGCGCCAACGGGAGATTCGAATTCCCGGTAAAGATTTTCATGGCATCTCCCTGGCTCATGCTTCTACCTCGGTAAAAAAAGAAAAGCCCCCGCGGGCTATGGGCTCATCTAACATTCTCAGAAAAACTGGCTGGGCGGGAAGGATTCGAACCTTCGATACCGGATCCAAAGTCCGGGGCCTTACCACTTGGCGACCGCCCAACCCCGAACTTCCATTGCTGGAAGCTCCACCATCCCCCTTGGACAGTACCTTATTCTCCTCCTAGTGCCCTGTCGCCTCCCGCCTCGGCAACCACCTTCTGATATTCAGCAATGATTTTCTCCTCAATCATTCTCCACGTCTCATTGTTGATGGGATGGGTAATATCTTTATACGTGCCGTCCTTTCTTTTTTTGCTGGGCATGGAGATAAAAAGTCCGTTCGGCCCTTGAATGATCTTGAGGTCCCTAATAACAAAACAGTGATCGAACGCAATCGTCACATAAGCCCTAAGCTTCTCTTCATCGACAGGAAAGACCCTAACCTCGTTAACTTCCACAGGGACCTCCTCTGCGCTAGGCCGACTGAAGCGTCTTGCGGCCTGTCGCATGGGCTTCGACTCATTTCAGCGAGCGCACCAAAAAAGTCTCGAACCCTTCCTCCCTACGCAAGCGATTGAAAGCTTTCCTCGCGCTCTGGAGCCCCGGAAAGACTCCAAAGGCCGATGAACCGCTTCCCGACATGAGGGCTCCTGTTGCACCCTCTTGTAGCAGCCTTTCCTTTAGCGAGGCGATCGCAGGGTAACGGCGAAGAGTCACATTTTCTAGATCATTGACCAGAGCCCTTCGGATCTTCTCAGGGTCCCTCAAAGAAAAATTAATGCTAGTATTTTCAATATCTTTTGTCAACTTGAGATTTTCGTACACCCAGCGTGTCGAGACCGGAAATCCCGGATAGAGGAGCACCATCCAAAGCCGGGGAAGAGAGCGAATCGGTGTTAGCAGTTCCCCTATTCCTCGAGCCACAGCAGAATGGCCCCGGATAAAAAAAGGCACATCGGCCCCCAAGGAAGCAGCGAGCGAAAGCATTTCTCCTCGACGAAAGCTCAGTCCCAGCACCCGGCTGAGGCCCTTGAGTGTCGCCGCCGCATCGCTGCTCCCTCCACCCAGTCCCGCTCCCACTGGAATCCCCTTCCGTATATGGATATGAATGCAAGCCGAGATCTTCTTCGCCCTAAGCAGCAGGGACGCGGCCTGATAGGCAAGGTTTTTTCTTCCGGACGGAACGCCGGGATGATCGCAGGTGACGGTCAGCTCGGCTTTCTTTGCTCTCCCACCCTTCGGCCGTCTAATTTCAACTTCATCATAGAGGCTGACCGGCACGATTACAGTCTCAATCAGATGGTACCCGTCATCTCTTCGGCCCAACACGCGAAGACGGAGATTCACCTTTGCCGGCGCTCGAAGCCTCACGGCTCTTTAGGTAACATAGTGCTTGAGAGATTGGCAATCCTTTCCCGATAAAACGAACATGAGAGAATTTTTCTCTGCGGCGTGCGAGGCGGCCGAGGCTCAGGGATCTCTCATTCAGGAAACCTGGCAACGGTCAAAACAAATCCATTACAAGTCCGCGATAGACCTCGTCACAACGGTGGATCGCCAAGCCGAGGAACGCTGGCCGATTTTTCAGGCGATCGATTCTCGATATGGGGCGAGGAAACCTTAGGATCCAACGGCGTCATCCATGGCGAGATGCTCTCTACGATCTTGGAGGCTGGGAACATTGACTCCCCTATAGTCGAATGATAGAAATTTCACGGCGCCCGTAGTGAAAAGGATATCACGAGGGTCTCCGGAACCCTAAGTCCGAGTTCGATTCTCGGCGGGCGCACCAGCTAGGTAGCGCGACAAATTTTTAACCGCTCATCCACGCGCTCCCAATTTAGTCGGCCTATATTATTACGTGTGACCTGTTTTGAGTGACGGTGAACTGAGACCATGAGGTTTTTCCGAAACAGACAATTAGGACAGGAATCTCCAGGGTTTGACGAATTTGTCGCGGCTTTGCTTTCCCTGAAAACCACGTGCCAGCCTTCGGGCTAGAATCGCTTTTAAAAACAATCTGTTCCTTCCTCAGGGTTATACGGCTTTCCTGGCATAGTTCTTGCCTGAATTCTTTTGGTTTAATAACTTTCTTTTAAACTCCAAATGGCGCAGAACAACACGGCACTGCTTACAGACCCATCATCCGGCGACGCCTTAGTGGAGTCCCCCAGTCGTCGGCTCTTTTACCACCATTTGCAGCAATCCATCGCCGCCGGAGAGCGGGAGAACAAGTCGCTCGCTCTGCTCATCATGGACTTGGACCGTTTCAGGGAAGTCAATCACACACTGGGTTACAAGGTTGGAGATCTCCTCTTGCAACAGATAGGACCTCGGGTCCAGAGCGTTGTACAAAAATCCGACCTCTTGATGCGACTCGGCGGGGATGAGTTCGCGGTGCTGATGCATGCCACAGGCGCCGATCGCGCCACCATGGTGGCGCGCGAGATTCTCAGACTATTGGAAGAACCCTTTTTGCTGGAAGGGCTCAACTTGGATATCCAAGCAAGTATTGGCATCGCCTTTTTTCCCGATCACGGCTCCAATGCCGACACCCTGATCCAACGCGCCGATGTCGCCATGTATGCCGCCAAAACCAACCGGAGTGGTTACGCGGTCTACACTGCGGAACAAGATGCAAATAATCCGCGGCGCCTCGCGCTCATGGGGGAGTTGCGCCGGGCCATAGTGGACAACCAGTTATTCCTCCTCTACCAACCCAAGATAGACTTGCAAACCGGACAGATCGCCGGAGTGGAAGCGCTGGCTCGCTGGCGCCATCCGCGATTGGGAGTCCTCCTGCCAGATCAGTTTATTCCGCTAGCCGAACGCACCGGCTTAATCATGCCTCTCACCCTGTGGGTCCTCCACGAGGCGCTTCGGCAATGCCACAAGTGGCATCAGGCAGGCCTCAAGCTCAACGTCGCAGCCAATATATCGATGTTGAACCTGCAATCTCGAGCCTTGCCCGACCAGGTGGCAGGACTCCTTAGGGCTTGGGAAGTGCCGCCAAGCTCCTTTGGGTTGGAGATTACCGAAAGCATGATCATGGCAGACCCCGCGCGCACAATGGAGATTCTTAAGCGCATGAGTGAGATGGGTCTTCAGTTCTCCATCGACGACTTCGGCACAGGTTATTCATCGTTGGCCTATCTCAAGAAACTGCCAGTAGACGAAATCAAGATCGACAAGTCTTTTGTCATCAATATGGCGACGCAAGAGGATGACATCGTCATCGTGCGATCCACCATAGACCTTGGGCATAATCTCGGGCTTAAGGTCGTCGCCGAGGGTGTGGAGAATCAAGCCACGAAGGAGAAGTTGGCGCTGCTCGGCTGCGACGCAGCCCAGGGGTTTCATCTGAGCTACCCCCTTCCGGCTGATGAGCTATCGCGGCGTTTAAAAGACGCTCCTCAAGGCCTCCTCGAAAGATGGCTGAAGGATCCCGAGCCTGATCAACAAGAGCGCAATCTCGTCTTCAGATTTTCGTTTCCCGGTTAGTTGGGATCTCTGATCTGAAATCCGCTCGAAAGAGTCTCTACTTGGCAGGGAGGTTGCTGATCTTATGGTGGTCGCAGCAGGACTCGAACCTGCGACCTCTTGCATGTGAGGGAGTCAATCACCAATTCTGACGATGAGCCAAAGTCGTAAGAATTCCTTGTATTTAAGTGACTTACCTAAATTCCCGTGATCCACCGCTCTTCCCCAGACTCCCCCTGTTTTCCCCCCTTTTCCGTCAAAAACCGCTACGGGTGCCGGGTTAGCTAGACCATCCAAACAAGATAAACACTATGAACCATACGCTGTAGTCTCTGTAATCTTTCTTCCGTCCTTTGAGACAAGGGCGCCCTCCCGGTAGAAAACATTAGGCTTCCCCCACACCTACAAACGTGTTGTCTTCGTATTGAATCATTCTTTCTCTGGATCCCTTAGTATCTCGCGATACATTTCGCGGTAATACATCCGCTAAGACGACTCGCTGTCGGGAAGGAATTACTCTTCCCCCCGAGTCACACCAACGCAGCCCGGACAATCGCTCCATCAGCAGCAACCACCTTCTTACGTCGGTAACACGGGTTCAATTTTTAATATCAAAGTTAATACAAGATTGTTTGTGATAGGGTCCTCTTGGAGGTGACCTATGCCTGTATTCCTATGTCGGTGTGCGAATGGCGATACTTCAATCGTAGCGGCGCGAAACAAGGATGATGTCATTGTGAAGCTCGATGAATTTGACAACGCCGACCATGCCAAAATCTTCCAGTTGAAGGAATTTCTGGTCGATTTCAGATTGAGGGACGATGGGAATCAGGTGCTTAATTACGAAACTGGCGAATATGGTTTTGGAGAAGAAACGTTCAACGAGATCATGGAGAAGACCTACGCAGAGTTGGAAAAGACCCGAATGTTAGACCCGCTTGTCTGGCCGGTAATGAAATCGCTATCCTCGGAAATACAACTCTTGGCATACTTTGATGAGCCGGAATGAAGGCGGGTCCGGGGTTTAGATTCCGGCCCGGCTTGCCCTCACGCCCGCTCCTCATACATATCAAATTCGACATCCCGCGATATGACAAGCTGACGCAGCAGCTCGACTAGACAGGCACTGTAGTGCATGTCCGTGCCGTGCCCATCGGTCGCTGTCGGGCCGACGGTGAAGCTGTCGACGGCGCCTGCCTGGCATGCGGCGCGAATCATCTGTTGATCCATGTCGCCGTCATGCATGACCGACGGGTTGCCAAGGATTGTAGCGAGGGCTGCTTCGAGTCCGTAGCCGCCCCGGTTGGAAGAAGAGGCGACGATGAGTTGGTCGGTTTTGACGTCCGATGCTATGCCGCCGCCGCAGCCGCAGCCGCAGTCGGCGCCAAATGGGATGTGTTCTTCGACCGCCTGGCGGATGTTCCCGAAGCCGAGCTCGTTGCCCAAGTCGCCGATGCCGATAGTCAGGATTCCACGGCGGCGCGCTTCTTCTATCAGGATTCCCACTTTGGCAGTCGTGTCGGACATGTCCGTTCCCCGCCCGGTATGATAGAGGCCCTTTGTGTTGGGCGAGCATTTTTCGATCGTGATGATAGCCGAGGGCTTGAGGCCGTCGAGCAGCTTGGTTGCCGCGGCGCGAGCTCCTTCTGCGTCAACAGGGAAGCTCTGGGCCGCGACGGCCTGAGGCAACTTCTCAAGCGCGTCCGGCGGGTAGACGCGTATTCCAGCCGCGCCGCAAATCGCTTCGAACACCGGCAGCACAGCCTCCTCGCCAACGAAGCAGACTTTTGTCTTCAAACCCCGGCTGATCGCCCGGGCCAGCGCGCCCGCCCCGATCATTCCGCAGATCTCGCCGCGAGGATACCAGAAATCGATCACCCAACCGCTCGACACCAACACCGGCCCCTTCCCACGGGCCGCGGCCATAAGCGCTTCGGCTGCGGACTGGACCAGCGGCTTCGGGCATTGCTTCCTCGCCGCGTCATAGAGGAAACGGATTTTGCCGCGCGATCCTTCGGGACGGGCATCGAATTCAGTTGAAATCAGCCGGTCGATGCTGTCGCAGATCTGATTGATGCGAGCCTCCAGGCTAATCATTTGTCCTATCCTCCTTTGTATTGGCTATGAGTAACTAATGAATTCCCGTGGAAAACACGCCGCCGCTCGAACGCGGGATAAAAATGCCGTGGCCCTGTTTGCCGACGTATTGCCCGTTTTCCGAAACGACATTGCCGCGTGAAATAGTCACGACCGGAAACCCCTGAAGATCCCACCCTTCATATACAGTGTAGTCCTGCCACCCGTGGAGGTTCTCGAGTCGGATCGTTCGCTTGAAATTCGGATCGATGACAACGATGTCGGCGTCGCTGCCGACCGCTACCACTCCCTTGCGCGGGTAGAGACCGAAGATTTTGGCGGCATTGGCGCTCGTAATTTCCACCAGCCGGTTGATGCTGAACTTTCCCTTGGCCACGCCTTCTGAATAAAGAAGCGGTATGCGCACCTCGACGCCCGAAAAGCCGGCCTGGAGACTGTCCAGCGTCCGGCCTATCTTCTCCCGTCCTTCGGATGGATAAGTCGCGTCGTCGGTTCCGATCGTCGACATGGTGCCTTTGACGATACCTTTCCAGAGACCTTCGCGGTCCTCCTTGCCCTTGAGCGGAGGGAAGTTTACATATCGGAGCCCGTCGTCGCGCTGCGTGACATCTTCGTTGGTGAAAAAAAGATATTGCGGGCAGGTCTCGCCGAATACCGGCAGATACCGATTGCGGGCTTCGTAGACTGCCTGAACGCCGCGCTGCGAGCTCATGTGCACGATATACAGCGGACAGCCGGTGCGCTCGGAGAGGAACGTGGCGCGGCAAATGGCCTCCTCCTCCACCCAGGCCGGCCGGGTCTCGGCCACCAGGCGGCCATCGTTCCGCCCGCGCCGGATATACTCGTTTTTCATCCACTCGCAGACATAGTGGTTCTCGGCGTGGACTTCGACAACGCCGCCGGACTGCTCGGCGGCCTGCATCGTCGCGTAGAGCCCCCCATCGTCTACCGCCCAGTCATAGGTCATGTAGATTTTGATCGAAGAGATTCCTTCGCGCACGAACTGCTTGATCTCGCCGATCGTCGCGGGCGATATGGGTCCCATGAGACATGCGTGAAGCGAGTAATCGATGGCCGCTTTTCCTTGTGGCTCGCTTAGACGTTTTTCAATCGTAGCCAGCGCGGAGGTGCCGCCTTGCACCCAGGCGAAGTCGATGATGGTGGTCGTTCCGCCGCAGGCCGCCGCAGTGGTCCCCCGGTCCCATCCCTGCATCATCGCCGGTCCCCACGGCATGTTGAAATGCACGTGCGGATCGATGCCGCCGGGGATGACGTACTTGCCTCCCGCGTCGATCACGCGCCTTGCCTCCGAGAATAGGCCCGGGGCCGTCACCGCGGCGATGCGCTCGCCCTCGATAGCGACATCCGCTACGATACTCGCGTCCGGCGATACAACAGTCCCGCTCTTGACCAGTAAGTCCAGCATGACAATCTCCTCGCTAATCCTGTGGGCGCTCCCGCAGGCAAGTTTTCAATAGCTGCTGCAATAATATCAGATGCATGTAGGCCCCACGACTCATAGTCGAACGCTCCAGGTGAGGCGCGCGAGCTTTGCGAGCGTCGGACTCCAACTGGTTGTTAGGCATCATAGCTCCGATTGGTGGGCGACACTTCCCTTTTACTCATCCTACTTTACTGATAATTCAAGACCCCATTTCTCGATCCAGGGCCGCGGTCGGGCGGACCGGCGTGTCAGGCGTCGTGGCTCTGACTTGGTGGGCACCGTTGCGCTTTTGCCCACCCTACTTTCCTACCATAGGGCTCAGCAGTTCTCTTCAATCCGCCCCCCCAGGGATATCGATCACAAAGAGCCACGTCCCATCGGGCTGGCGACGGACCACCTCTGCGTTATTGCCGGCCATCGTGATCGGTTTGCCATCAGGGCCGGTACCGGTGCCACTCCACTTCCCGCGCAACAGGGCGAGATTCCCATCCCCGCTTTGGACTGCCTTGACCACCACGGTGAACTGGGGCTTGAGTGCCAGATAACCCTGCATGACTTCGCGAATGGCTGCCCGGCCCGTGACTACCTGGCCTGAGTCCTGGACAAAAGTGGCATTCGGCTCGTAAAAAGCTAGGGCTGCTTCCAGGTCTCCCCTGTTCAGCGCCTCGATCACAAGCAGATCACACTCTTCAGGCTTACGTGCTGGCATGTTAATACCTCCTTTGTAAAAGTTGAGCCTAACTACTGCTCACCGCAGGCGTTGACCTATCGCACAAGTAGCACTCACGGCTTCCCCTGGTTTTCCGACGGCCCGGTCGAATTGACGCAAAACAGGCCGGTGAACATCAGTAAGAGCGCTGCCCATATCCATAAGCTAGGGCTATCACCGAAAAAAAATATGCCGAATCCGACGCCCAGGAGAGTAGCGATGTAGTTCGAGGTTGAAAAGAAAACTGGTCCAGCACGTTTAATGATCTCGAATACCAATACGTAAATTGCCGCGGTGTTGACTATGGCGCCGATGACTGCCCAGTGGCCGATATCAAACTGCCCATCGAAGAACCACCAACTCCCGGCGACGGCCATGACGGGAACCATGGTGACCGCTGACGCGATTAACAGGCCGCACGCGAGCGGCAGCGATTTCGTCGCCGCCGGTTGAAGCCAGGCCATGAGAATTGCTCCTAACGCGTAGCAGATCGGCGCAAGCATCCCCACCGCCACCCAGCCGGCCAGGTCG
>Ga0209701_10001441_pt1 | contig 15245 bp, 12 predicted proteins | sample CZO8metaG_4_FD_188356 | JGI IMG/M metagenome (GOLD analysis project Ga0209701, IMG submission 188356) | Vadose zone soil microbial communities from the Eel River Critical Zone Observatory, Northern California, USA - CZOApr15con2H3.8 metaG... | ecosystem: Environmental > Terrestrial > Soil >...
GGCTCGGATTGTCGAAGTAGCGTCCCTCGGTTGGCGCCACCCATTTGCCGCCGATGAAATTGTCGTATCGGTCGCGGATGAGAAGCTGCTTGGAGACCTTATCCAGAGCCTGCTGAAACATGGCATTTCTCCCTGATTGTTGCGCCTGTTGGCGTCGTAGCGTTGGCTATTTCCGAGCGGTATCACCGAGGCCAGGTGCCTCCGTCGCGAGCCGGCCTTCAACTGGACCAGTCTTCTGTTTGAGGTACTTTGACCTCGGGCGTCGCCGTCTTCGAATTTATTGTGAGCGGGGCCGCCAAAGAGTGTGCTCCCGGCCGAATCTCCCGTCAACGTTATATTCGAATGAATATGTCGCCCCCGGGCCAAAATTTCCCCAACGGCGTCGAAATCACAGGCTGCGCGATCCAGCCGTGTCGTGGAATCATAAGCCCGACCACAGCCACAACTCGCTGCTATCGGCACAATTTTGTGAAATTTTCTCTAGGGACGAGATAGTCGACGATTTTGGAAAATATCGTGATTACCAATTGCGGAAATGAAGCTTGCGACGCTTGCTGTTCGAAGTGGAACGAACGGCTTGTCACCATCCCGGCAGCACTTCTTGATTTGGCCAACGGCGGCGTGGCTGATGCAGTCTACAGGAAAGAAAGTCGCGTCGGCGCGGCTGATCAGTCCCGGCAGCGCCGTCAACTTTTCTTCAATGCCTCCGTCATGCGAAAGTACCGAGCCTCCCCTCCTTGCGACGATCGCTTTCAATTGATCGATCAATCCGGGGCGTCCGCCAACATAGAGCACCGTAAGACCGTGCAGATCGTGTTCGACGCTTAAGCCAGATTCGCCGGTTTCATCGATCTTCAGTTCGGCTTCGAGCGCGACGACTTCGCGTTGAAGTTGATCATTTTGCTTATTCAGGGTGGCCACAAATTTGTGCGCCTTTTTTACCTGGTCTTCCAGTTCGGCTACCCGCGCGGCCAATTGGTTCGAATGAGCTTTTTCCGTATCCAGCCGCTGTAGAAGCGCCGACGTGGTGATTGCACCCGTCGTCAATTCGGCGGCCGTCCGCGCGGCTATTTCCCGTCGGCGAACTTCCGCTTCGAGGTCTTCAACTTTGCGCAAAAGCTCCGAGCGCTCGCGTGAGGTCTCTAAAAGACGGGCCTCCTGCCGAGAAATCTTCTCGTCGCGTTCACCGAGTTCCCGTTCGAGCGTACGCAATCGCACGATGTCTATCCGGTTGGACGAGCCAACCATATGCGACAACATATGCACTTGGCCGAAAGCCTCTTCAACGAGAGGACGGTCGGTTGCAGGATGTGTCAGAACGGCCCAGTAGCCGCCGGGAATGCCGCCTTGTTCGAACGCCTCAAGCCAGAGATCTCTCACCTGGGCCCTGCTCGAGGCTTTCGCAAAACGCCTGATAGCCGCTTCGTGGCGATTGTCCAGCGTCTTGTTCAGTAATTTTCCGATGAGATCGTGCTTGCCCGCGGCGTTAACACCGTAGCTGTGCAGCGTATGATCCGACGCGGTTTTGGCGGAGACCTCGCCTAGCTTGACGAAGAATTGACGCAACTCGGCGGCCGAAAGGCATGTGCCGATAATCGAGCAATGAAGCGAGGGCGTTATATCCCAAATCTTGGACCTTCGGCCCTTTGCGTCGGTCACGACGAGCGGCGGGGGATCGTCTCGCCCGCGAAGCACGAGCGTGCTCATCGCAATTCGCTGATTTTGGTGAACAACGGATAAGTCTGACACTGGATTTTCCGAAACGCTGTAGCTATACGGATATAACGCTATCCCGCATTCCGTTTGCTGGCAATACGTATGGGTCCGATCCTTTGCCGGTCCAAGCCGTGAAAAACCGCCAAAATCAGATAGATCGGGCTGCCAAGCGTGAAGCGCTTGATAAGCGGACATTGAACTTTGGGGATAGGTCATGATTTCCAGACGTGACGATGGCAGCGCTGGAGACGCAGACTACGGACTCATCGGCAAGGGATACGCGCAATACCGCAGGCCGGATCCTCGCATTGCCGCGATGATCGGGCGGGAGCTCGCAAGTGCCCGGACCGTGCTCAATGTTGGCGCTGGTGCAGGTTCCTACGAACCCGTCGATCGTTGGGTCACTGCCGTTGAACCGTCTGCTTCGATGCGTGCGCAGCGACCGTCTTACCTGCCCGTCGCGATCGATGCGGTCGCTGAACATTTGCCGTTTGAGGAGAACAGTTTCGACGCCAGCATGGCGACCTTTACGGTGCATCAGTGGCCCAATCTGAAGGCCGGCCTTACCGAGATGCACCGGGTCACCCGAGATACCGTGCTCATTCTGACTTGCGACCCTGACGAGCTGGACCGCCTTTGGCTTCATGACTACGCGCCGGAAGTCATTTCGGTCGAAGCGCGTCGATACCCTCGGATCGAGACTATCGTAGCGGAATTAGGCGACCCTATCGAGATCATCCCTGTTCCGATCCCGTTGGACTGTACCGACGGCTTCGGGGAAGCTTACTACGGCCGACCGGAATGCTTGCTCGACCCCGCCGCCCGGCGGGCATGCTCCGCCTGGAGTTTCGTCGGTGGAGGCTCGTTTTGTGAAAGAGCTAGGTCGCGATCTCGAAAGCGGCAAATGGGATGCGAAATACGGGCATCTGCGCGAACAAGTGCGTTTCGACGGTTCGCTGAAACTCATCGTCAGCCGAATGGAAGCCAAGTAACTGAGCGGCTTTAAAAGTCAGCTTGCAGGGCCTCGCGAAATACGCGTACGAGGCCTGCTTTCAGAGGTGCTTGATCGGCCGGCTGCCGCTTTACCTCTGTATGGAACTCGATATATTCCATTAACTATAACGAACTCTCGGGGTGAATGAGCGAACCTCACTAAATTCACCAAGCCCATCCGGACAAAAGAGGAAACATGCCGAGCTTGAAGCCTGCTGCACGTTTGAAGAAAGCAGAGAAGATTCGCATCGCGGCTGCGAAAGCGGATAAGCACATTGCGACACAGAAGGATAGTGGCGACGAGGCTCTTTATCCGGAGAAATGGGCCAGCTACTCGAAAGGGCTTGCCCACGACGGCAAGGGTGACGTCAAGATCAGGTCCTATAACAGCATGCTGCGTGCACTAAAAACCGGCGCGGAAACTGATTTTGACAAGATCAGTTTAGGCGGGATCGTCCCGCTGGTTGATCCGCAGGCCGGTCTGGCTTTCACGCTGGAGGGCAGTGATCCCCAGTCCTTCGAACTTCCAGCGGCTCCGCCGCTTGCTTCTGCGTGGCGCGCTGGCGAAGCTGTCGAAGCCTACTGGATGGCGCTGCTTCGTGACGTGCCGTTCAGCGAATACGACAGTCACCCGTTAGCCCAAGCCGCGATTGCGGATATCAGCAAGCTTTCGGATTTTCGCGGGCCGAAGGAGGCGGGAACGGTCACCGCCAAGACGTTGTTTAGGGGATTCACGGCAGGCGATTTGGTGGGGCCGTATGTCTCGCAATTTCTGCTAAAGCCGTTCGATTATGGCGCATTGAAAATCGATCAAACGTTCCGGACCTACAGTCCGGAGCTCGACTACATGACCGAATTCGCGGACTGGTTGGCTGTGCAAAACGGGCAAGCAATGGACTCGTTGACGTCGCCGACGCGACCATTCGGGGAGAACGTCGTCGGACCTGCGCGATATCTTCGAGATGGGCGCGGGCTGTCAGCATGCGTGCACGCCGACATTTCGTTTGAACCTTATTTGAATGCATGCCTGGTGCTGCTCACTCAACAGCAGCCGACGCCGTATAGCGAAGGCAACCCATATAACGCGAACCTGACGCAGGCGGGTTTCGGCACGTTTGGATCGGCTTATGCCACGACACAAATCTCAACCGTAGCAGCGCTGGCGCTCAAAGCAGTCTGGTTCCAGAAATGGTTTGTCCACCGGGTATTACGACCGGAGGCTTATGGCGCGTTAGTGCATAAAACGATGCTGCCTGCTTCCCGCCGCTTGCACAAAATCTATCCGGTTCACCCTGACGTACGGAATTCTGACGCGGCGCAGCAAGTGCTCGCTAAACATGGCAGCACCTTGTTGCCTCAGGCTTTTCCGGAGGGATCCCCCTGCCATCCCTCGTACGGCCAAGCGCACGGCGCTGTTGCAGGTGCTTGCGCAACAATTCTAAAGGCGGTGTTCGACGAAAACGCTGTAATCGCCGACCCGAAAATACCAAGCACAGAACTTGGCGAATCAGACGTCGATGCGCTGACGGACTACACCGGACCCGATAGGGAATTGCTGACCGTTGGAGGAGAAGCCAACAAGCTTGCGGCAAATATCGCATTGGGTCGCTGCCACGCGGGAGTGAACTTCAGATCCGACTACGAGCAGTCTCTGATACTCGGAGAAGAGGTTGCCATCAGCATGCTGCGCGACCAGAAAGCAACTTTCAACGAGAGTGCCAGTTGGAAATTTACGCGGTTTGACGGGACACTGATGACGATCTAGCTAGGGCGTTGCTCATGAATTGCGGCTATTTGGCAACGGCTGCTCGATATCCGGTTTGCGGCGCGTTGCGGATTGAAGACAGACATCGCGCGAAGTCCGAAAACCTTCGCAGAAGCGGACTCATTGCACTGCAGAAAAAGCCACACATCGCCGGCAACATGCTCTCCTTGGCGAACGTCACGCTTTCAAGTTTTCAACCGGTGGCCTAGAATTTATCATCGGGTTAATTCGGGCTGCCATCGTTGGATCGCAGCCCTTCCCTGCGCTATAGCAACGCAGCGAACCGATGGCTGATGATGATCGGCCCCTGAGGCATTGCCTCGTTCCCCTCATGTCGATCAGGAATCTCAATCATGAATCAAGAAAACAGCGTTGCTCTAAGCTCGCTTGCACAGGGAGAATTGTTCAAGAGCCGTTGCGCGCGTGCGCTCGGCACCGCCGGACTGGCAATCTTGGTCGGCGTGGCGCCTTTTGGCGTTGCGTGTGCCGAGACTGCGCCGGTTGGCGTTCCGGATAAAAGTTTTCCGGAAAGCGTGACATCTACCAAGGACGGCACACTCTATGCGGGGAGCTTCAACCTCGGCGGCGTGGTGAAAGCCGCGCCCGGAGGCAAAGCAGAGCAGTTCATCAAGCCCGGTGCCGCCGGCAGTCGTTCGGTGCTCGGCGTGCTCGCCGACGAGAAGAGCGGCATGCTGTATGTCTGCTCCAATGACATCACCGGCTTTGGCGTTCCCGGCCCGGGCGACACCAAGGGGGCCTGGCTGAAAGTCTTCGATCTCGCCAGCGGCGCACCGAAGGGCAGCTTTGCACTCAGCGACCCGAAATCCCTGTGCAACGACATCGCCGTTGGGGCCGACGGAACCGCCTATATCTCCGACTCGTTCACTCCCAATGTGTACAGCCTGAAGCCGGGTGGCACCGCGCTAGAGGTCTGGGCGACGGATCCAATGTTGGCGCCGGCAAAGGATGGTGTCGGCCTCGACGGCATCGCGTTCGGGTCGGACGGCAATCTCTACGTCACGACGTATATCCCGGCCGCGCTGTTCAGGATCGCCGTCAAGGATGGCAAGGCCGGCGCGATCACCGCCCTGAAGACTTCTCGCCCGCTAGACCATGCGGACGCGATGCGCACTTTCGGTGACAGCTTGTTGTTGATCGAGGGGAACGGCAAACTCGACAAGGTCACGATCAAAGGCGACGAGGCCCAAATCGAGACCATCAAGGACGGCTTCGCCGAGCCCGTCTCGGTGACGCAGGTCGGTGATACCGCGTGGGTCGCGGAAGGCAAGTTGTCCTACATCATCGGCGACAACAAGGAGAAGGATCCCGGCCCGTTCACGCTCAAGCCCGTCGCGTTGTCGAAGTAAGGCGCGCTTAGCCCGGAACTTCGAGGGCGCGGCTGGTTCGCGGTCGATCACGTCGAAAACGCGGGCGAAGTGGCCCGCGTTTGATTTTTAACTGGGTACCGTTATGCGATGGCTCGAACTATCAAACGTTCAGGTTCATCCAGACTGCCTTCGGCTCGGTAAAATTGTCGATCGCCGCGGTGCCATGTTCTCGGCCAAGGCCGGAGTCGCGCTCGCCACCCCAAGGCAATCGCACATCGGTATAGCCATAGGTATTGATCCAGACCGTGCCGGCCCTCGCCTTCTTGGCGAAGCGCTGCACGCGTCCCATGTCGCGACTCCAAACGCCTGCGGCGAGGCTGTAAGAGGTGCCGTTGGCGACCCGTATTGCGTCGGCTTCGTCTCGGAACTTGATGACGCTGACCACCGGGCCAAAGATCTCTTCCTGCGAGATGCGCATCTCGTGTTTGACGTTGGCAAACACCGCCGGGCTGATGAAGTATCCGCGGTCGCCGATACGCTCGCCGCCGGTCGTGAGCAATGCGCCCTCCTTCTGGCCAATATCGACGTAGTCAAGGATGCTCTTCATCTGCTTTTCGGAAATCACCGGACCCAGCACCGTCGCGCGGTCACTGGGATCGCCGATCCGAAGTGCTCTCGCACGCGCCGTCAACCGTTCGACCACGTCGTCGTAGACCTTCTCTTGGACCAGCACCCGTGAACCCGCCGAGCACACCTGCCCTGCATTGAAGAAAATACCTGCCGCGGCAGCTTTCGAGGCAGCGTCGAGATCGGCATCGTCGAAGATGACGTTGGCCGACTTGCCGCCGAGCTCGAGCGATACGCGTTTGAAGTTGCCTGCCGCTCCCCGCATGATCCCGCGGCCCACGCCCGGCGAGCCGGTGAAGGTGACTTTGTCCACGTCGGGGTGATTGACGAGGGCGTCACCCACGACACGGCCGGGACCCGTAACGATATTGAGCACCCCCGGCGGCAGGCCCGCCTCGAGCGCCAATTCGGCGATGCGAAGCGCCGACAGCGACGTTAGCTCGGCGGGCTTCATGACAACCGTGCAGCCGCACGCGAGCGCTGGCGCGAGCTTCCACATCCCGATCATCAGCGGGAAATTCCACGGCACGATCGCCGCCACCACGCCGACAGGTTCGCGTACCGTGTAGGTCAGCGCGTCGTCGCGCGTGGACACGACCTCGCCGCTGATCTTGTCGGCCCAACCTGCATAGTAAGTCAGCGTATCGATGGCTGCCGGGAAATCCTGCCGCAGCACGGCCGCGATCGGCTTGCCGGCATCGAGGCTCTCCAGTTCGGCGATTTCATCGACATGCTTTTTCAGCAGGTCTGCCCATTTGAGCAGGATATGACCGCGCTCGGCAGCACGCATCGTACGCCACGGACCTTCGAAGGCACGACGCGCAGCGGCCACCGCGCGATCGACATCGATTTCGTTGCCTTCCGCGATCGTGGCAATGACCTGTTCAGTTGCCGGATTCAGCGATTCGAAGGTACGCCCGGAGGCGGACGGAACGCGCCGGCCATCAATCAGCAGCAGCTTGGGCTTGGCGGCCGGAGTGGCGGGCGACCCGTCGCGAGAATAGCCATATGCAATCGACATCATATTTCCTCCGATTCTTGTTATCGAACATAGGAGGGTATTTCCATTTCCCATCGCAAATATGATATGAGTTGCCTATGGCTCGCGGGACATATGAACCAGATTTCATAAAGTTGGCTTATCCATGTTGCATATTGAAATCGAGACCGTCTGGCGATTTCACAAGGAAGGCAGCCCGCAGACCGCGGTCGTGATGCTCGGCATCCTCAACGAGATCAGGAAAACCGGAAAACTCACCAGTGCGGCCGAACACGCCCACCTTTCATACCGCCACGTCTGGAATCTCGTCGAGCAATGGACGGATTTTTTCGGGGTGCCATTGGTCGAGACCCATCGCGGCAAGGGCACGAAACTGACGGCCTTCGGCGAAAAGCTGGTCTGGGCGGGAGAGCGCATGCAGGCGCGTCTCGGCCCGCAACTGGAAAACCTGGCGCAGGAGCTTGTCACCGAGATCAAGCCGTTTCTGCAGCAACGCCCCTCGGTGATCCGCGTTCACGCCAGTCACGGTTTCGCTGTCTCAAAGCTGCGGGAATTGCTTGACCGTGAGCCCGGCATCGGCGTCGATCTGCGCTATGTCAGCAATCAAAACTCCCTGGTGTCGCTGGCGCAGGGAGCCTGCGACCTCTCGGGCGTGCATTTGCCGCACGGCGAGTTGCGCGCGCAGGGCATTCAGGCTTGCAAGGAGTGGCTCGATCCGCGCGAGGACCGCGTGATCAGTTTCGTCACGCGTGAGATGGGCCTGATGGTCAAGCACGGCAATCCGCTCAAGATCGCATCGCTGAAAGACCTCGTCGATCGCAAGGCTCGCTTTGTCAATCGCGACCACGATTCCGGAACGCGGCTGCTGTTCGATCAGTTGCTCGCCTTGCACAAGATCGACCAAGCTAAAATCAACGGCGCGCAGCAAATGGAGTTCACCCATGCCGCCGTCGCCGCTTACGTCGCCAGCGGCATGGCGGACGCGAGTTTCGGCGTCGAGGCCGCGGCCCGGCAGTTCGGGCTCGATTTCATCCGGCTGCTCACGGAGGATTACTTCTTCGTCTGTAAACGCGCTTTTCTGGAAACAGAGCCGATGCAGCGCGTGCTCGATATCATGAAAGGCCGCGAATTTCATAAGGCCGTCGCAGCACTGCCCGGATATATCGCCGCCAATACCGGGGCGGTCAGAACCGTAAAGGAGTTTCTGGAGAGGATGGATGCAAGCCGATGAAAGGCGGAGTAAAGCCAATCGCTCCATTCGCACTCGCCGCAGCTAACATCCTCCCTTCTTCCTATGCATCAGGACTATTTCTGTTTCCACTCACGCCAACCTCTCTTCAGAGGAGCAAAGCAAACGGGAACTGCACGGAGATTGAATTAAATGGCAGCCAAAGCGGCACGGGCTAGACGAAGCGACAGAATACGTTATATTCCATTACATATAACGATCATTCGACACGAGTTCGCACCTATGGACATCGAAAGCAAGTCGCTCACAGCCTTCGAGGTCACGCCGGACGGCAGCGCGATTCTTCTCGGCTTTGTTGATACAGACGGTAAACCAGCCACAATCCGTCTGTCGCTAAACCAAGTCGGAGCGCTCGCCATGACCTTGCCGGAGCTTATCAACAAAGCGCTCCGCTCGCGTTTCAAAGATCAAAGCCTGCGCTACGCCTATCCGCTTGCGTCTTGGACGGTCGAACGGTCGTCTGATCCGACGACCGGAATGGTTACGCTCAGCACGGTGGATGGATTCACTGTCTGTTTCTCGATGCGACGTGAATTGCAAAGCGAACTTGGCGAGGCGCTGGTTACCGAGCATGCGGCGAGACCCCCGGTGCTTGCGAACTAGGCCGAACCCTCGTTGGAGAGCCTTTTCACACGACGAATCAAGTGCATTCAACACTGTTGCGCGAGCCCACCGGAATGATCCAACATCGCCGCTCAGCGGTCGCTCTCCGCCACGTTGCATTCGAGGATCTGGGCCTGCTCGCGCCCATTGGCATGGCGATAGCTTCGACTTGCCCAAGGGCGCACAACTGTTGGCGTCGAACACTTATTATGAGAACCAGGCATTCGCGTATGGGCGCAACGCTCTGGCCCTTCCGTTTCACCTGGAAACCGATCCGCGCCAACTCGAGGAGTGGTACGTCGGTCATACCGTCGAACTCGCCGCGGCGAAAATTTCGGTCACTGAGTTGAGAGCGGCCACGTCGAAATTCGCGAACGGTCTCGCATCTCAGGCGGACCAGGTTTTCACCCGCTGGCTTCGTGAAATTAGCCAGCCCGGTCATCATTTCAGCCGAACGTAAAGGCGTACGCCTGGACGCCGGGGTCGAGGAAGCGGATTTCAAAGGTATGGTCCACTATCGCTCCGGGACCGCGAACAAGCTGATAAAGCCGTTGCGCCGTAACGATGCCCTGCCCTTCCAAATCAACGTCAACGCCATGTGAGGCACCCGGCGCCGCTCCATCTATCGTGACGCGAAAACGCACTGGACTGCCGTCAGCGGCAGGTCCTAGAACGAGATGCAAATCACGCGCGTGGAAGCGATAGACGATGCTGCCATCCTTTTCGTTGAGGACTGCGCGCTCACCGCCAATGGTCCAGTTGCCGACAAGTGACCAGTCATTCAACTGCGGCGGACCCGCTGCATAAACATGGCTCGTGTCCTGAACCACGCCGCCCGGCGAGATAAAATGATCAATCCGGTTATAACCGATGTAAGTCTCGGGTGACTCAACGTCTGCCTTGGCCGACGCGGCTTCTGCCCCGGATGCATTCACGGCAACAATGCCCATCGGGACGTTGCCATCACCTGCATCGGCAAGCAGCTTTTGAATGACCCGTTCGGATTCGTCATATTCGCCTTCGCCGAAATGATGGTGCCGAATCAGTCCCTTTGCATCGATGAAATAATGCGCCGGCCAATATTCGTTCTCGAAGGCCCGCCAAACCTTGTAGTCGTTATCGATCGCGACGGGGTATCCGATCCTGAGCGTCGATATTGCCTTCTTCACGTTGTCGACGTTCCGTTCGAACGCGAATTCAGGCGCGTGGACACCGATCACCAACAGGCCGTGATCCCTGTATTTCTCGGCCCAGGCGCGAACGTAAGGAATCGCACGCAGGCAGTTGATGCAGGAATAGGTCCAGAAATCCACCAGGACGACTTTTCCTTTCAGGTCTTCCGCCGTCAAAGGTTTCGAGTTCAGCCATTCGACGGCGCCGGAGAGAGAAGGTAGCGGACCTTCGACCGGCAACTCTTCGCTTTGCCCTGCCGGCTTGGCCCGCATCATCGATGGACCGCCGGTCATCGCGATGTTTGCGCGCGGGCGCAGTTTGTCGAGCAGACCCTGCTCCAGCGATGTCGTGCTTCCAACCGACAAATTGGTGAGGAAACCAGTGTCGAGACCGAGTGCGATAGCAGCGATCGCCACCAGCACCGCTGCACCCAAACCACGGCGAATCCACTCGCCGGCTCCAATCGAGCGTTTCATCGCGGCGAAGACGCGCCCGCCAATCAGAAGGGCAAGCGCCAGTGACGTTGCCGCGCCTGCGGCATAGGTCAGCAGCAACAGCGTGGTCTTGACGCTCGCCCCCTGCAACGCCGCGCCGGTCAGAATCAAGCCCAGAACGGGGCCGGCGCAGGGCGCCCAAAGAAAGCCGGTTGCAACCCCGAGCAAAAGTGGCGCAAGGACCGAGCCGTCGGAGCCTTGGTCCGCCGACTGGGATAGACGGGCGCCAACGGCGACCAGCGGCCGCATCAGCCGATCGGCGAGTTCGGGAAACAGAAGTGTGACGCCGAAAATCGCCAGCAGCGTCAAGGCTGCAACTCGCCCGTATTGATTGGCCGAGACGACCCAACCGCCGGCGACAGATGCGAGGGTGGCGACGACGGCAAACGCCAAAGCCATGCCGACGAGCATCGGCAAGCCGTTCCTGATGAACGGCCGATCGGCCCGTGCCAGCACGAACGGAAGCACCGGCAGAATGCAAGGGCTCACGATGGTCAGCACGCCACCGAGATAGGCCAACGCAAAAAGCACCATGGTCTTATGTTTCCATCGTTATGAGGCGCATCGTGGTTCCTCACGTATCAGAATGCCGGCTGTCAACCGCGCTGGGGTTCCCGTTGCGGTGGCCTCGCTACGCCGCCAACGGAACGGTCCAGGCGTCGTAGGCGTAAACCCAATCTGTGTCTGTCTTGTCCTTGAGCCATGTATTCGCTCGCGACGTTTGCTGCACGCGCGTCGTTCGATCTTTTCTGCTCGCCTCGAATCGCCGGAACGCACTCGCGACACCGTCGCGTTCCACTCCTTCGAGGCAACGCGAAAGCACCGCTGCGTCTTCCATCGCCATCGCGGCGCCCTGCGCCATATACGGCGTCATCGGATGGCAGGCGTCGCCGAGCAGCGTCACATTTCCGTCGGTCCAGCGATCAAGCGAATCGCGGTCGACGAGCGCCCATTTGTGCACGTCCGGGCAAGCGGCCAATACGTTTTCGACCTGGCGGTCGAAACCTTCGAACGCCGAACGCAATTCTTGGACGTCCCCCTTGGCCGACCAGGACTCTATTCTGAAGTCCGGCTGGGGCTGGCTGGTGACGAAGTAGACTTCGCTTCGGTCCGGCTTGACGTAATAGATGACGATGTGCCGGTCTTCTCCCCACCACTTGGTGCAATCATCTATTATGTGCCCATTTAGGAGAGCCGCGGGGAACGTCGTTCGATAAGCAATGCGCCCGGTATAGTTCAGTGGTGAGGTTCCGAACAACACGTCCTTTACCGTCGAATGAATGCCGTCTGCGCCCGTGACGGCGTCCGCAACCGCCGTCGTGCCATCGGCAAAGGTCAGTCGAACGCCATCGTTGGTCTCGTCCAGTCCGACCAACCGATGGCCAAGTCTGACACATTCGACAGGAACCGCGCTGGCCAGAGCGGCGTGCAGATCTCCACGATGCGCGAGCAGATAGGGCGCGCCGAACTTCCGTTCCGCCGCCTCACCGAAAACCATGTCGAATTTGACTTCGCCGGTTCGCCAGTCCTTGTTGTTCCACGAACGCGGGTAGAAGGACTGTTGGCGCAACTTCGACTCGAGCCCGAGCTCACGCAGAACCTTCATGGCGTTGCAGCCGATCTGGATTCCCGCACCGAGCCTGCTGAATTGCGCGGCCTGCTCGTACACAGTGACCTCGATGCCGACGCGCCTCAGTGCCGCCGCCGAAGCGAGGCCCCCCATGCCGGCACCAATAATCGCAATTGATAGAGGTCTCGGCATTGTTCACGTCAGCCACGTATATTGTGCCGCGTAGCCAAGCACCCGGCCCGCCTTGCCGCTTCCGCCTGTCACGATCACGCTTTTCATCATGGCTCTTTCATCAAAACCTGCTGCGACGTCGATCAAAATCCGGATACGCCGTGCGGCACGTAACGCCGTTCGAGCGAGGCGACCTCGTCAGCCGTGAGTTTCAGCCAGAGCGCTGCAACCGCGTCCTTCAAATGATCCGGCTTCGACGCGCCGACGATGGGCGACGTCACGCCCTTCTTCTGGAGAAGCCAGGCCAGCGCGACCTGCGCGCGAGGAACGCCTCTTGCGGTCGCGACGGCACTCACCTGATCGACAATAAGGCGATCGGACTCCGGAAATTGCGTGTAGAGCTTCTTGCCGAACTCGTCGGTTTCCTGACGTGAACTGGTTTCATTCCAGGCCCGGGTCAGACGACCTCGCGCCAGCGGGCTCCATGGCATCACCGCGATGCCCTGGTCGGCACAAAGCGGGAGCATTTCGCGCTCCTCTTCGCGGTTCAGCAGGTTGATGTGATTCTGCATGCTGACAAATTCCGTCCAGCCGCGCAGGCGGGACGTATAGAGCGCCTTGGAAAACTGCCACGCATACATGCTGGAAGCGCCGATATACCTCACCTTCCCGGCTTTTACGACGTCATGAAGGGCTTCCATTGTCTCCTCAATCGGAACCGTCGGGTCCCATCGATGAATCTGATAGAGATCCACGAAGTCGGTTCCGAGGCGGCGCAGGCTGTTGTGCAATTCGCCGAAGATCGCCTTGCGCGACAATCCCGCCCCGTTCGGCCCCGGCCGCATTCGGCCGTTGACCTTGGTTGCGATCACGACTTCCTCGCGGCGCGTGAACTCTTTCAGCGCGCGGCCAAGAATTTCCTCGGACGTGCCGTCGGAATAGACGTTGGCCGTATCAAAGAAATTGATCCCGAGCTCAACGGCTTGCTTGATCAGCGGCCGGCTCTGTTCCTCATCAAGTGTCCATGGATGAGCCCCGCGGTTCGGGATGCCGTACGTCATGCAGCCGATACACAGCCGCGATACGCCAAGGCCGGTCCTTCCGAATTTTACATAGTCCATGTTTCCGCTCCTCGACCCGAAGTTGTTCTCGTTACCGCCCAGATCTGTGCGGTTTTTCATTTTGGACGCCCACCCAGCCAATCTTCCTAGTTCGGTTGTGCGGTTGGGCGTATCAAGATCTCATTGACGTCTACGTTGCTCGGCTGCCCAATTGCATAAGCCAACGCAGAGGCTATGGCCTCTGCCGGGATGGCCATCTTTCGATAGTCCTGGATACGTTTCTTGACGTCAGGATTGGATATCGTTTCTGCGAGCTCGGATTCCACCGCCCCCGGCGAAATGATCGTCACTCTGATCTTGTCGCCGGCCTCTTGCCGTAGGCCCTCGGAAATTGCCCGCACCGCAAACTTGGTGCCGGAGTAAACCGCACCGTTCGGCCCAACTCGATGGCCCGCCACCGACGAAACATTCATAAAATGACCGCTGCCCTGCTTTCGGAACACCGGGAGCGCCGCGGCGATTCCATACAGAACGCCTTTGATGTTGACGTCGATCATCCGGTCCCACTCGTCGACCCTGAGGTCGTCGAGGGGCGACAACGGCATCAGGCCCGCGTTGCTGATCAGTACATCGAGCCGACCGAAGCGATCCTGTGCTTTGTTGACAAACGATGTCAGGTCTTCACGTTTACTGACGTCGATCACCTGAAGGTCCGCCTCCCCCTTGTTCTTGCGAATGTCGGCGGCAATGGCCTCAAGCCGATCGGCACGACGCGCGCCTAGAATGACCTTGGCCCCGGACTCAGCCGGCAATCGACCGGCGGCTTCGCCGATTCCGCTGGACGCTCCCGTGATAGCGACAACTTTTCCTTTTACATCGGACATTTTTCACCTGTTCTTTGGAGCGTCTTGCTATCGCGCCAGATCAGCGGACATCGATCACGCGGCCATTGGAATTGTTGATCGGACAGCTAAGCGGTTCGATCGCCTCGAAGTAACAAATGCGAGAGCTATCCGGACAAGCGTTGCCGGTCGGCGCCGAACTCTTCTCCAATCTCTGTCGATGTGCAATGCCGACGCTGTCTCATCGAGGAATGTCAGCCGTCTCTGGCTGATGTTTGACTCGTTATATTCTATTAAATATAACGGTATCAAACGATAAATAATAGACCGACTGATGAATTTAGCTTGTGCGATTGGCACTTTCTCGCCCTGCCGTCGCGGTTTGCTAGATACGCTTGGGGAGATGAACATGAGCAAACCGCACTCGACCGGCGCCTTGTCGGGAGCGAAATCCGAGCCTGTTCGCGGCCTGTTCATCGATGGCAACAGTGGTGAAGCCTTCGGAATATACGCCGCTTACGACGATAAGGATGTGGGAGATATTCAATGAGGCAGGCCTGCCGCCAGGTGTCTTCAATATCGTTACCGGCCTTGGCGGATCCACCGGCAAGGCGCTGACTGGTCACCCCGGGATCAACAAGCTGGTGCTGACT
>Ga0209701_10001443_pt1 | contig 15244 bp, 14 predicted proteins | sample CZO8metaG_4_FD_188356 | JGI IMG/M metagenome (GOLD analysis project Ga0209701, IMG submission 188356) | Vadose zone soil microbial communities from the Eel River Critical Zone Observatory, Northern California, USA - CZOApr15con2H3.8 metaG... | ecosystem: Environmental > Terrestrial > Soil >...
CAATACGGCAGGGCGACCGCAAGGGATCGCCCCTACTATACACGAGTGAATCGGCTTGCCAGGCCCGTGTATAGTAGGGGCGGGGCTTGCCCCCGCCCTCTAACGGTCGCCCTGGTAGCGGTCGCTTTGAGTGCAGCACATGTGCGTAGTTCTCGCATTCGCCAGCAGAGTCCTTTATGGTCGCCCGTGTTACTATCCCCTGTAAAGCGGCCCTTGTGAGCGTACAAGATCAAGCGCCTCCAGCACGTGCAGGATATCCTGGCAGACCTCCACCATTACCTGCGGCAACCATTCTTCAGGACGAGGATTATCGGCCACAACCTCTTCACCCTCCTCCTCTTCATCTTCGTCCTCATCCGTTGCTTGGCGCAGGCGCTGCACGAATCGAACAGAGCGAGAATGAGGATCATCATGCAATCCACGCATCCCATCCGGGTGCCAGATCGGCAATTCTACGCGTTGTTGCAGCGTAAGCGCCTCCGGCTGCACCCGGTTGTCTTGCAAACTCATAGTGACGCCTGGACGGGTTTCGTTCGCCCGCCTGCTGTGTTCACTCGCGTTTAACTTGAGCGTCTGCGTTAGTGACAGCAAAGTCGTATCAGTCGCACCATCCCAGTTGAGCGGCGCCGTGTATGCAAGATCAAGCGCCAGCGGCGGGATATCCCTGGTATGCAGGTGTGGACAATGCTCGTTGGGCTCGTGGAAAAAGTCACATACTCCAATGGGGCCTTCCAGCGAAAGCGCCGTGTCCAGCGTACTCCAGGTAAAAGAAAGTGTGCAAGCACTGCGGGTCTCCCCCTCCTCGCAGCTTCCAGTATGACAGGTGCAGGCAAATTCGCGCTCGAGCGACCGTGAATTGACCCAGTATTCTGGATGGGTCACAAGATCAAGACTTGCCGCCGCCTTTAGGAAATACCCCGTCACATCTTCAAAGGTCAGCATCTGTTTACTCCTCGCCGCCCATCTTGGCAACATCAATCTGATGGCTTTCCTGCTACGGCATGCTCCTATATTACCGGATAGTGTCAATATCACAGCCTTTTAGCACCGATATCTTCTTCGTTCCAGGTGGTATAGTGTTAGCGCTCGCCGGTTTTTTCGGCTGGTTCACATTGACCGGCACGCTAAAGGCACCAAAGCAAACACACAGCACAAGGAGAAGGTTTCATGGCAGATATCCGTTTACTACGCATGGCCAGAGTCCTGGTCCACTACTCGCTCGGTATCAAAAAAGGAGATCGCCTGTCGATCAGAACAGAACCTGTTGCTGCTCCACTGGTGCGTGAAATTGTGCGCGAGGCGCTGCATGCTGGCGCCTTTCCCGAAACAATCATTGCACTTCCAGGCATCGCGCAGATACGCTTCCAGCAAGCCTCCGATGAGCAATTGTCCTACATTCCGTCCGGGCTGCGCCTGGCGTACGAAGAATATGAAACAATGCTTCACATTCAAGCAGAGGAAAACAAGAAGGAGTTGAGTAACATCGATCCTGCGCGCATCGCCGTCGCACAAAAGGCTAGCCAGGGATTGTTGCAAACCTCTTTACAGCGCACCAACTCGCAAAACCCCTATACTGAGGGGTCATTGCGCTGGTGTCGCACCATGTTTCCCACCAATGCCTATGCCCAGGATGCTGACATGTCCTTGAGCGACTTTGAAGACTTCGTCTACCGCGCCTGCTTCCTGGACGACGAGAACCCCGTAGCACGCTGGCAAGAGCTTTCCAGGCAGCAAGAGCGGCTGGTGCTGTGGCTCGGGGGCAAGCATACTGTTCAGCTGCGCGGCCAGGACACCGACCTGACCCTCTCGATCGACGGGCGCACCTTCATCAACGATGACGGCCATTACAATCTCCCAGGCGGAGAATTCTTTACCAGCCCCGTTGAGGATTCGGCCAATGGCATTATTCGCTATACCTTCCCCGCCACCTTTGGTGGTCGCTCGGCAGAGGATGTGCTCCTGCGCTTCGAAAATGGCGTCGTCGTTGAAGCGCGTGCCGGTCAGGGGCAGGATCACCTGGACAAGATGCTGGCAATGGACGATGGAGCGCGCCGCCTGGGCGAATTTGCCTTCGGCAATAACCGCAACGTGGATCGTTGCACTAAGGACACGCTCTTCGACGAGAAGATGGGTGGAACGGTACACCTGGCTTTAGGAAACTCTATCCCAGAAACTGGCGGCGTCAATAAATCAGCCCTGCACTGGGACATGGTCTGCGATCTGCGTCAAGGCAGTGAGATCCGCGTTGATGGCGAGTTGTTCTGTAAAGATGGTGAGTTCGTGATCTAGTTCTAACCAAAATGGCCGTCCGTGTCTACTCCACGAACGGCCATTTCAACACAAGTGACTGATAACCTTTGCTCAAAGCATGGGGCGTATTGAAAGAATGGTATAATTTGTCACGCCGCCAGGGGTCGAAACACTCACCGTATCACCCTCCTGGTGCCCCATCAGCGCTTTCCCCACCGGAGACTGGTCAGAGATCAAACCAGATTTTGGGTCGGCTTCAAATGTCTCAACAATGTTGAAAGTACGTTTCGCCCCGGCGTCAGTCTCGACTTCTACCTGCATGCCAATGCGCACAACAGGTGGTCCCTCGAGCGTATCGTGCATATCGGGCGTCATGATCTCAGCAGCTTCGAGCAAGCGCTCAAGTTGCAGTATTTCGCCTTCAACTTTTGCCTGTTCGTTCTTAGCATCTTCGTATGCGCTGCTTTCGGAGATATCTCCTGCTTCTTTTGCTTCGTGGATATAATCAGCTATCTCTTTACGTTTCACTGTACGTAAGTAGTCCAGGCGTTCTTTCTTCTTAGCATAGCCCTCAGGTGTTAAGCGATAGGTCTTTTGCGTGGATCTTGCCTGGCCGGCTTCACTCTGTCCACCAATAGTCATAGTCAGTAAACTCCTCCCTGTTGTTGAGGAAAAAGGGGGAACTCGCAGGGTCTTCACTCCCGCTCCCCAACATGAGAACGATAAAAAACTATAGGGGAGGACAATGGGGAGAGCACATTGCTAGGACCGTTGCACGGGTCCTCTACCCCAAAAACCTCACTCAGAGGCGTGGCCCCTAAGAATCTTGTGAAAACATGAAGGTGATTATACGTTCTAATCAACCGTACGTCAAGTGACCGCGTCACATTTTTTATATATCCGCATATCCGCATATCCGCGCGAGATGCATTGAATGTGATCTCTGCAAATCCCCCCGTGTATGTGCCCCCTATTCAACTCTTCCAATACGATATAGTCCTGTACCACATACCTCACAGGTTCCTCGTACGGCTATACGCCCATTCTTCATGGTAACTTCGGTCGGGTTTAGCATCCTTCTCTTCGTCTTGCATTTCACACAATAGGCTTCAATCGTTGTTTGCACTTTAGGACTAGCGTCAGCCATCACCTCCTCACTCCATTGCTGGATAGTAGCAACGACTGTTTCAGGATGCTCCTCGTGGATAGCAAGGCCTGCATCCGGTATCAACGCTAGACGAGTATGTGCCGTTGTCCATGAAACATTCCGCTCGCTGCTAATATTCCCGGCATTGGTCAGCGCCCCGGCTCCCCACATAACCAGCGTAGGTTGGTGCACAGCCTCTACTTGTTGCGTCACATCCCGCTCCAGTTTTCCTGCAAGCAGGGCCATACTTGCATGTTGAGCACCGAATTGGTGCATCGTAGCATAATAATAATCAATATCGGCATCGCTTAGCTGAGCGTGTTGCCTGGCCAATAAATATCGCAGCGCAAAGTGTGTGCTCAGCATCGGGTATAGCAGCCATTTCACCGGCGCTGCCTCGAGCAATTCAGACCGGGCAATTGCGACGAGCCTCCCATTATTTCGCATGAGCGTAGGTAAGTGAGCATCTTCTTGTAATGCCCCTTTTTCTTGTTCGCCTTCTAGCGTCACCGGTGAAATCAATACCAGCCCTGTGCATAACTCGGGGGAAGTTGCCGCCGTTGCCACTGCATAGGTGCAGCTTATCCTGCTTGCCAGGATCGTTGCCGGTTTTCTTACCACGTCCATAAGAAAATCCCGGCAGAGGTTCACATACGTTTCAGTCGAATAGTCTAGTGCAGGGCGATCTGAAAGGCCAAACCCCAGCAGATCAGGGGCATAAACGCGGTAGTGCTGTGCCAGTGGCTCTATGATTTTGCGCATCTCATAAGCTGACGCGGCTAATTCAGGTGTGTGGAGGAGAAGCAAAGCTGGCGCTTCTGGCGCTCCCAGCACTTTATAGAAAATGTGACCGAGCTTCCACTTATAATAATGGGGTTCACCAGGCAATGGACTTTCCAGCTGCCGCGGTGTATCTAACATATGTCGCATGGCAACAACTGCGGAAAAAATAAACGCGCTTAAGAAAGTTAGCCCCAGTAACCGGGCTAACTTTCGGCCAGCATTTTTAGAACGTGAACCTGCTGCTTTCTCCATAGAGGGCCTCCTTCATTATCTGTAGTATAGCACGCTTCGTATAATTCACGCCATTTTCCCGCTCCTCCGGCTCTCCGTCCTTGTGTGGGAAAACCTCTTCCCGTAAAGGAAATTCTTTAACTGATGAGTTTGTAAATAAAACAACTCGGTAACCACGTTTATAGAGATGATGCATAAAAAAGTAGAAATAATAGTTACTGCTGTTGACACCAGTCGTTGTGCAAACTACAATACTTTTTCAAAGGGCCAGAAACTAATGGGGAGCAATATGCATATCATATATGACGTGGAGGAGATGACCGAAACCGCGCGAGGATGGCTTGCAGCCGGGTCCGTCGGTTTTGTTCCCACAGTGGGTCATCTGCATACAGGACATGTAACGTTAGTTCAGTCCTCACTGCTAACGTGTGAGCTAAGCGCCGTCAGTATTCTTGTCAACCCCGTGCAATTTGGCTTCGATGAAGATCAAGCGCACTATCCTTACAGTCTCGAGGGAGATCTTCAACTGCTAGACCAGGAACAAGTAGATGTAGTATTTGTTCCTCGCCCTGAAGAGTTCTATCCCGCAGGTTTTTCCTTTCATGTCACTCCCTCCGGTCCTCTGGCTGAGCGCTTTGAAGGCGCCGCTCGACCTCACTATGCTCGTAGTACAGCCACAGCTATGACGAAACTGTTTCAACTCGTGCGACCAGATGTAGTCTTTTTAGGGCAGAAAAATGCTCAGCAAGTAGCCTTGATTCGTAAACTCGTGCGTGATCTCAATATCGATGTCAGCTTGCGTGTTCTTCCAACCGTGCGCGAGCGCGACGGATTAGCAATCAGCGCCCGTAATCACCTGCTCTCGCCTTCAGAGCGCCAGGCAGTTCCCATCCTCTATCGAGCGCTACTTGCCGGCAAAGCGCTGATCGAAAAAGGCGAACGCCGCCGTGCTGTCATTGAAAAGGCCATGATCGCTATGATTGCCACTGAATCCTTAGTAAAACTGGATTATATGACTCTCTGTGATCCAGATACCTTCGAATTAATGGGAAAGAAGATGCCACCCAGGCTCCCTGACTTGTTACTCGCGGTTGCTGCACGTGTTGGCACCACGCGCCAGGTGGATAATATCCTCTGGAAAAGTGACGGCTACTGGTTGACCTGACTCTACCGCACAAACTGTTTGAGCACCTCATCAACACCAGGATGCCCACGGTTTAACCTGAGATCCTCCGCTCCCGTCGCATCCGTTTGCACCAGCAGTATACCCTGTTGGATGCAGGTATTGAGCAACTCGCGTGCAGACTCACGTGTGAGACGGCCGCGGAAACGGTTTTTAGGATTCACTGGATCGCCGATGAAGTTAGACACGCCAATAATTGTGCGCCAGGACCAGTTGCGGTCAATATAATCAAGAAATTGTAGGAATTGTGGGTCCAGTACATCCATCGGGTATGGCTGGTACTGCGTGGCAGACGCACCTAAAGAAATAGCAGGCATACCTCCAGTATTCCCCGTCGCGGACATCGAACCATACCCGCTTTCACCCATTTGACCAGCAGGACTCCCTCCCGGCACTAAGGGCACAAATTGATTAGCGCTGCTTATTAGATCTCGGCTGACGGTTCCTGGTATACCAACAACAATTACAGTTTTGTTTAAACGTAGCTTTAGACGGGCGCTGATGCGGGTAAAATCCTTATCGCCTGTCATCAGAACGAACGTAGAGATAGTAGGACGATCAAAGACAGTTTCAATAATATCCATCAGCATATTTAAGTCAACGGTGCTTTGGGTCACCGTACTCTGGACAATCGTACTCGAACCACTTGCATTTATAGCAGGCATATGACCTGTATTCCCTGTCGATTGAACAGGGTATCCCAGGGGACCGGTGCTACTACTGGAGCCCAGGGGTCCAGTAGGTGCAGATTGGTACTGGTACGAGGCGGGTTGCCGCGACGGATCACGCTGCTGGTATTCGGGCATCTGATAGCCCTCCTCCGTCAGCGTTTCCTCTTCAGACAAAAGATTCCCATCGATCTCAGAGTGTCCAGGCTCTGGTGAATCCTGGTACGCTGGCCACTCATTGCCACCACTCTGCGCTTGAATCGCAGGTAATGGTCCAGAATTGCTAAGGGGTCCGGTGGGCCATTGGCGTTGATAAGGGCTTGGCGCACCCTGTTCAGATACCACCATCGACGAACCCAGGCCCCCCGTAGGCGGGTTACCAGAGGTGTAGTGGACCGTTCCCATACGTATGCGATCTCGCTGTTTGGCAGGGCAATCAACCCGGTCGATCATCGCTGCCGTCAAGCTCCCCTTAAATGGTTCCGGTTGACGAGACCAATCCGCATAAGCGCGAGCTACCATTACAGTCCCATATCGGCGTGCTACCGCTATCAATTCCTGTGGATCAGGTTCCCGCCGCTGGATATTCAGCATACTATAACGGATGTTCTCAAAATCGATGAATAGAGCAATTTCTTCGGGCACAATCTTCTCCTCTCATTGGGAGAAACCGCGCAGACCAAGATGTATTATGATTGTTCAGGTGCTCGGATTTTTTGAAGCCATGCTTCATGCAATAACGCATATTGCTATCCTATAGCTATGAGCATATCATACTTTAATAGCAAAGTCGAGAGGTCTGCGCTTTACTTTTACGTAGTAAAATGATATAGTCTTTTATAAAGATGCGTTAGGGCTTATCCAGGCAGCTATCCTGTATGTACAAGAGTTCGTTACTATGGAGCTAACAACATCATTACATCCCCCTGATAATTCAGTGTGTCCTGTCGCTCGCACTGCCAGGATCATCAGTGGGAAATGGACTCTGCTTATTATCCGCGATTTGGCTTCCGGTGTCAAACGTTTTAATCAACTCGAACGTTCACTTCAGGGCATCAGCCCTAAAACTCTCTCTGAGCGATTGCGCTCTCTCGAAGAAGAAGGCGTCATCCTTCGTCAAACGTTTGCTGAAGTCCCCCCTCGCGTGGAATATTCACTCACCGCCAAAGGTCACGACCTCGTCGAAGTCGTAGAATGCATGCGTTGTTACGGCAAACAATGGTTATGTGACGCCGGCGAATTGCAAGAATAGTCCACTTACTGTTGCCCCCTGTAGAGAAAAACCGGGGTTATTCCCCGGTTCTTTTGCCTATGCTTAAAGCACTCCCTCTAACTCACCTGCGGTGGGAGAGCCATCGCACAGCACCGTTAGCCAGATGGATTTCAATGTGCGATCAATGTCAGATTAGCGATAAACGCTAACGAGTTCACGTTTGTGTTCAGCGAGGAATCGATGGAGTGTTCCTTCGTTTTCTGCTGTAACGCGCTCACTGTACTCTTCTACCTGATTCTCTGACCTGGACACCAGGTCGTAGAGACTGGCGACATCATAACGCATCTGCACTTGAAGCTGACCCTCGCCATTAAACCCCTCGACGAAGAGACCATCCTCTTCCTCATGAATTGCGATGCTCTTCACGCCGACTTGATCTAGCACCCGACCAACAGCGTGCAGGATACTCCCGTAACTGAACGTGGCCCGCATTGATTCCTCCCATTTAAATAGTTGGAGATAGACAATCATTGTACTTTGGTGGACCGCACTGTCAAATGCAAAACAACATTGCAAACTTTGTTTGGGCAGTGTGTTGTAATGTGAGTCTTGCATCACACCAAAACAGTTTACCATAATGTCTAGGTAAACGTCAAGGTCGCAAAATTGCCCATTCCTCTCGCAAAGTGTACAGAACTCTGCCAATCATGTACAATAGGGGTGAGGTACATCACTTATGCTCTGGCTCACGTAAAGATAAAATGATGTTCCCAAATACTCAGATTGAGAGGAGCCTCTTAATGCGTCTGCGTCGTCATTATCGCTTGCTGCTGCTAGCGCTCTGCCTTTGCACACTTCTTCTTTCACCTGCTGCCTTCGCTCCCAGGCACGCCCAGGCTTCATCCAGCCCGATTACGGTCAGCTCTCGAACGTACAGTGTGCATTTTCCTGACTATATCGACCTCAGCGTAAGCGCCAGCGATCCCATTGGTATGATCGTCAGGGCCAGTCTCGATATTGATTTGAGCGAAAATTTGGCACGAGAACTACATAGCGTGCCTATTGGCAAAGTGGGACATACGATCTCCACCACCTGGCGCGAAAATACGAGCGGCAGCAATTTCGTTCCACCCGGATCGCAAGTTTCCTACTACTGGCAGTTCTGGGATAGCGCGGGGAACACGCTCCTCGATACGCAACAATACTTTGCTACGACAGACACCCGCTCTTGCTGCAATCCCTGGCAGCGCCTGTCGCAGGGCTTGTTAGAAGTCAACTGGTACAATCGCCCGCTAGATTTTGGGCGGGTGATGTTAGCGCAGGCAAGCGACAGCATAAAACATATCAGCTCAGTGCTTGGTGGAGGGCTGATCCATCCGATCAACCTGTGGATCTACGAAACCATCGACGATTTTCATGGCTCGCTCGCACCGGGCGCCTATGAATGGGTAGGAGGTGTAGCGTTCCCAATGCTAGATGAAGCTTCAATTGTCGCGGTCAGCACCTCTGACCATACACTGGTGCGAGACATGCCACACGAACTGACGCATCTTATCTTTCACCAGTTGACCGGTAATCGCATCGATTTGCCTACGTGGTTCGATGAGGGCCTGGCGGTCTACAACCAGGCCTATCATGAACCTGATATGTCGCTGCGTTTCAGCAAAGCGCTTCAAACGCAGACACTGCTGCGCCTGGACGACATTTCTTTAGATTTTCCTGCCGATGCCGACCAGGCCTACCTTGCCTATGCCGAGAGCTGGAACCTGGTTGACTACATGTACAGCACTTTTGGTCAGCCCAAAATGGCGCACCTGATCAAGGATTTAGGTAACACTCTAACATCTGTTAATGAGGATTTTCAGCAGGTTTTAGGAGTAGACGAGCTGCACCTCGAGAACCAATGGCGCCTTCACCTGCATCAACCCTGGGTCATTCCGCCTGATCAGCTAACTCCGGTACCCCAGGCAGTGACCCCGGTCAAACAGAACGCCACCACCGTCGATACAAGCTCGTGGCTACTTCTTGGTCTTGGCGTGCTGCTTGTCGTGGGCGCTATGAGCACGCTGGTAGTGCTTGTGCTTTTCAGTGTGCGCCGCAGCAGGGCTGCAGCAGCGCAGGCCAATACTGCTAATCCAGCGGGCCGGCAGCAGCAGGGGAATCAGGCAATAGCATACCCATATCCCGATCCATCGACCTACATGCACACATCGATGTATGCCTCGCCAGCTCCTCCATCGGACGTTCAGAACCAGGAGTATCCGGCCAATCCACCCTGGAAGCAGGCTCCGCAGGAATGATAGTGAGAAAGATGAAATGCATGCCAGGGCGCTATCACCGGAGACGTTGCAAAGTTCCGATCATCCTATTTCTGGATAAAGGAGGTCCGTGATGGAAGTGTATGATTCCCCTTCCCATTATTATCCATCCGATGCTATGCCGCTGGATGAGCTGGCCTATTGGATCGCATTCAACCGGGTTTCTGGCATCGGACCTGTCAGCTTCAAATCGCTGCTCGATAACTTCGATGGTGACCTATCAGCAGCATGGCAAGCCGATAGTAAAGAACTGGCAAGGGCCGGTCTTGCACAGAGGGCCATCGAAAATCTAGGCAAGCTGCGCTCAACCAGTACGCCTCAGAACGAGCTGGAAAAATTAGAACGCCTTCGCATTCGCGTGATTACCTCGAAAGATAAGTCCTACCCGCCGCTGCTGAAAGAAATCGACGATGCCCCGCCGGTGCTTTATACCTATGGCAAACTCACAGAGGCTGACCAGTTTGCACTGGCCGTGGTTGGTACACGCAATTCGACCACCTACGGACGACAGGTAACCGAACGCATCGTGACCGATTTAGCGAGGGGCCAGGTTACCATCGTCAGCGGCCTGGCGCTGGGTATTGACACAATTGCGCACACAGCGGCATTAGATGCTGGCGGGCGTACTATAGCTGTGCTGGCATGTGGGCTGGATATCATCTACCCCTCGGCGAATCGGGGCCTGGCACGGCGCATGGTGGAGTCCGGGCAAGGTGTGCTCATCACCGAATACCCGCTCGGTGTCCAGCCCGAAGGAGGCAATTTCCCCGCACGTAACCGCATTATCTCAGGACTCGCGCTTGGCGTGCTGGTGGTGGAAGCGCCAGAAAAAAGTGGTGCACTCATTACAGCGGATCGCGCCTTGAAGCAAGGGCGTGAAGTCTTTGCAGTCCCTGGAAGCATCCTTTCGAATAGGAGCACCGGTGTAAATAAACTCATCCAGGACGGAGCTCGCCCCGTGATGGATGTTAAGGACATCCTGGATGCGCTCAATCTCTTCCTGGTGCCCCAGCAGGTTGAGATGCAAGCCGTGCTACCCGAAAACGACGAGGAACGCGCGCTCTTGAAGTTTCTCAGCCATGAGCCATGCCATATTGATGAACTCATACGTGAATCTGAACTACCGGCAAAAGACGTATCGTCAACGTTGATAATGATGGAACTGAAAGGTATGATCCGGCAGGTTGGGGGGATGCAGTACGTTCTGGCAAGATAGATAACGGAGATCAATGATTTACCTCGACCACTTGCTCAATGCAACACATGGAGTACTACTTCACGCGGGCAAACAAAGCCATTTCGATGCCTTTAGCCATGATACGCGGCAACTGATCCCGGGCGAACTGTTCGTAGCAGTGCGTGGGGAACGCAGCGACGGCCATGATTACCTGCTCGATGCAGTGCAACGAGGTGCAAGCGGCCTGCTGGTGGAGGCGGAATACCTCAATGCTCTTGCAGGGGAAGCACAAAAAATTTTAGCCGGTGCGCGAGTTGCGACCATCGTCGTAGAAGATACACGCATCGCCTTGCAACAGTACGCCCGCTTTATTTTAGACCGGTGGCATCCATCGGTGATTGCTGTGACCGGCAGCACGGGCAAAACCAGCACCAAGGAAGCGATCGCGGCTGTGCTCTCCAGCAACTTTGCTACATTCAAAAGCTGGCAAAACTATAACGATTTGCTGGGGCTGCCACTCTCACTTGGTCGCCTGGAAGAGCGCCACGAATACGCCGTCCTGGAGCTGGCTTGCGACCATCCAGGTGAAATCAGGGAGCTGTGCCGGATCGCACAGCCATCCATAGGCGTGCTCACCAATATCAGTCCGGCACAACTCCAGTATTTTGGTACCGTCGAGCGCTTGGCGGAAGAACTCGGTACGCTGCTTACTTCTCTGCCAGCAGCGGGCCTTGCAGTTGTCAATGGGGATGATGCGTTGACACGCGCTTTGATCGCACAGCTTGACAATCAGCTCGCCGCGCCTATCAAAACCTTTGCAGCATCGATGGCTCAAGATGTGCAGGTGACATGGGATGGAACCAGGTGCACACTTCCACCGCACATTGACGAAATAATCTGGCCAAATCGTAGGGGCCTCAGCGACGTCTGGAGTGGGGAGCAAGAAAGATACGGGGTATCTTTACAAGCCCTCGGAGAGTCGAGCGCGTATCAATACTTCGTGCCCAGCGCCGATTTATCGGCCCCCACGAACCTCGATTCCCATCTGTTAGGGGCGCATCATGTGGCTACGATGCTGGCGGCGTACACTGCTGGGCGGCTCTGTGGGTTGAATGCGCAAGAGATTGCGCGTGCCCTGGCAAAGCTGTATCCATTGCCTGGGAGACTTAACCCACTGCAGGGAATAGAGGGCGCAATGCTGCTTGAAGACACGCACAATGCCACCCCTGCCTCGGTTATTGCAGGTCTGGAAACACTCAGGGCACTGCCGGCGGGCAATCGCATAGCCGTGCTTGGAGATATGTTGCGCCTGGGTTCCTACGAGGAAGAGGCCCATCGCCGGGTTGGGCAGAAGGCCGCCCAATGCGTAAATTACCTGGTTACACGGGGAGAACGCGCTGCCCTGATTGCCGAATCTGCACGCAAGGCTGGTCTTGCGATGGAACATATCATCCTTACCTCGACTCACGAAGACGCGGCCCAGGCAGTACGCAAGATCATTGCACTTCCGGGCAAACATGATCACTACACCAGGCTCAAGGATGCTGTCCTGATCAAAGGCTCGGAAGAGATGCGGATGGAACATGTTAGCGAACTATTGATGGCCCGGCCTGCGCAGGCACGCGAACAACTGGTGCGCCAGACACCAGGTTGGAAGCAGATCGTGGTTATGCGCCCTGAGCGTCCCACCTGGGTTGAGATCGATTTGAGCGCCATCGCTAGCAATACGCGCCAGGTTCAGTCCCTGGTGGGGCCAATGGTGCGCATTCTTGCCAGTCTCAAGGCTGACGCTTACGGGCATGGAGCATTGAAAGTAGCACGCACAGTCCTACACAATGGCGCGAGTATGCTGGGCGTGGCAACGGTGAGCGAGGCAATGCCATTGCGCGAGGCGGGCATAGGCGCTCCCATCCTGGTATTCGGTTATGTGCCGGCCTGGCAAATGCGCGAAGCGGTACGCCTGGGGCTGACCATTACACTCTATTCAAGCGAATCTGCCCAGGCGCTTTCGCGTGCGGCCTGCACGCTGGGGCAGGCGGTGAAGGTACATGTGAAAGTCGATACAGGTATGGGACGCCTGGGCATACGCGCAGAGCAGGTGACAGAAGTACTCGAGCTTCTACACGAGATTATTGACTTGCCGGGCCTCGAGTTAGAGGGTATCTTTACGCATTTTGCCATGGCCGATACGCACGATCAAACTCATGCACGCATGCAACTCGCACGCTTCCAAAACGTATTGCAAGTAGTTGAAAAGGAGCATATCCGTCCACCGTTAGTACACGCTGCTAACAGCGCCGCGATCCTTAGCCTGCCGGAAGCGCATTTCGACATGGTGCGACCGGGGGTCACTTTATATGGACTGGATCCGTCGCCGGAAGTGTGCCTGCCCGTGGGATTTCGCCCTGCGCTCTCCTTCAAAACGCAGGTAGCCCAGGTCAAAGTCATACCAGAGGGGGAGTGCATCAGTTATGGCTGTGCTTATATAACAGAACGGGCTACGCGTGTAGCGATACTCCCCGTGGGCTATGCCGACGGTTTTCGCCGCGCACCCACGAACTGGGGAAACGTATTGATTCACGGTCAAGAAGCGCCACTGCTGGGACGAGTCTGCATGGATCAGAGCATTGTCGATGTCACGCATATTCCGCAGGTGCGTGCAGGTGATGAAGTTGTACTCATTGGACGACAGGGGAGCGCCTCTTTAACAGCAGAGCAAGTAGCGCAGCGATTGGGTACAATAAACTACGAAGTTGTCTCAGAGATACTGGCTCGTGTGCCGCGAGTAGACTGAAGACGGGGATGCAATCGAGTAAGACGGACAATGGATCAGAAGAATCGGATCCATCCCGGTTCTTTGCAATCATTATCGCCAATCCGGCATCCGGATCTTGCGGCTTTCCGCATCATACACACCATTTGCATGAGACACTCGCCTTTCTACGTGGCTATGGATGGCGAGTTGAGCTCTGGTACACGCATGCTCCAGGAGACGGTGAGCAACTCGCACGGAAAGCGGTCGGACAGAAAGCCAACCTGGTGATTGCAGCAGGCGGCGATGGTACGATTAATGAGATCATTCAGGGACTGGCAGGCAGCGAAACCGCGCTGGGTGTGCTTCCCAATGGGACTGTCAATGTGTGGGCGCGAGAACTCGGCATTCCATTGGATGAGGCCGGGGCACGCGCTGTACTGGTGAACGGTCGGACGCGCCACATCGATCTGGGCTGCGTGAATGGTCGCTATTTCCTGTTAATGGTAGGAATTGGCCTCGATGGAGAGGTCATCCAGGCGGTCGAAAGAAAGCCTCTCAAACGTCTAGGAGTGCTCGGCTACGCTCTGGCTGCCCTCTGGCTTGGTCCAGGGTACAGTGGTTTTCCGGTCGTCGTACAAATTGATGGATTAGTGGTCAAAACTCGCGCGCTGCAAGTCTTTGTCGGCAATACACAGCTCTACGCAGGCGCATTTAAATTTACCTGGAAAGCAAAATGCGATGACGGCCTGCTCGATCTGTGTATCGTCCGCAAGCGCAACTTGCTGGGACGCATTGTAGTGCTCTGGGACTTTCTGCTTGGCCGCGAGAAGCGCCGCCTCTGGGTGCGCTACGACACATTCACCTCCATCAAGATAGAAACACTGCAGCCAGTTGCTTTTCAGATCGACGGTGAAGCAGCCGGCCATACACCCGCGACCTTTAGCATCTCCCCCGGCACACTCAAAGTCGTGGTCCCACAAAAGACCCCGGAAGGATTATTTTCTCGGGAATAATGCACATTGACGAAATAATCCGGCCATCCATAGGGCCCGATTATGCAGAGTAACAAATTACTCCAACCATTCGTAGGTGCCGATTATGCACATTGACAATTACTTCGATCAGCAGTAGGTGCCGATTTATCGCGCACACCGCCGATTTATCGGCCCTCTCGGTAGATGTGATGGTGTCCGCATTTAAAAGTTACTCTGCATTATCGCGGCCAGCGCCGATTTTGCACATTAGGCAAGGTTCAAATGAACGTGACAGTTCCTCAGCAACAGCAAGGTCCAGCCCTGTCATGCTGAGCGCAGCGAAGCATCTCTCTGCCCAGCGATACAGACCCTTCGCTGCGTGGAGGCGTGACAACAAGGGGAAGCAGAGGTGCGGTCCTAGTTTTTTGCAAAGCTGAGTTAATCTCACCTCTTGAGCCATGAATGCTCGTTCAATGGGAGGTCTCGATGCATCGCATTGAGAGTAGCATCTCTGATTTGGTCAAAATAGTAGCTCTTCCTTGCAA
>Ga0209701_10001447_pt1 | contig 15234 bp, 9 predicted proteins | sample CZO8metaG_4_FD_188356 | JGI IMG/M metagenome (GOLD analysis project Ga0209701, IMG submission 188356) | Vadose zone soil microbial communities from the Eel River Critical Zone Observatory, Northern California, USA - CZOApr15con2H3.8 metaG... | ecosystem: Environmental > Terrestrial > Soil >...
AACCTGCGTGTTATGCGCCTGGAACTGCCAGTTTACTTGCTGTGCATGAACCCAGTCGCTGATCCCTTTGAAGAAAGTGGAGCCGCCCCTTTGCCCATTGGACAGGGGCGACAGGAAGAGCAGCGTCGTAATCACAACCAGCATAATCGTGGCTAAAATGAAGCCGTGGCGTAGATGTGGCTTCATCCAGGGAGCTGGTTTCGGCAAATCTTCCGTTACTGGCGTTGCACGTTGTTTACGCGCGCGAGAACCGGGAATTCTTATGGTACGCCCCGTGGTCGATGTCACATTCAGTGGGTCTGAAAGAGCCTGCAGCTGCTCGGTGGTCACGACTGGAAACGGGTTGAAAATAGTTGTGAGCGGCCCGCTCGCCCCTTCTTGAGGCTGACTGGTAAATATAATAAGCGGTGTGGTGTTTGGAATAGATGGGGTATGGGGGATTGCTCTGAATTGCTCTTCCGCCAATTCAGTCGTTTGCACTGCTTGAAATGTTGGAAGTGAGCGAAATTGCGACATAGGTACCTCATCACTAGTTAGACGTGAACAATCTTTACTCTGCTGAGTCTACCTAAATAGACTGAACTTCGTCAATTTTTTGAGGATGAAGCAGCCATAATTAGTACCATACTCCCATACTCTTAACCAGTTCTTAACCAGGATACATCTGAGCCAACCAACATGTACCCGAAAAAGCGCAGCAATTTGTGGCCCTCTTGCTTCGCAAGAGGGCCACAAATTGCTGCGCTTTTTCGGGTACATTTATAGGTGTCTTGCCATATAGCTCAGTTCAAGCTCAAGCTCTAGTTCGTGCTTGCGGCGGTTGGGTTTGATGGTTCCCTTTTGGCGGGCGCGGCGGACGAGGCGGGCTGGGAGGTAGGGTTCCATGGCGTGCAGGACGTTCAGGTAGACCTGCTGCTGTTCGGCGATGATGCCATTTGGGCCGAGGTTCCACCACTCGTCGGGGGTGAAATAGGCAGAAACTTCTGCTTCTGAACCTCTGTTTCCGAACCATTGGATCAGGTGCAGGTTGTCAGACTGGCTTAGCCAGGTGGCGAGGTCAAGCAGATCAGGGTTTTCGGTGAGCTTTGCCATACCGTAGACATGGCCCATTAACTGCATAATGGTTTGCTGCGCACTGTTTCCCAGGAAAAACTCCATACCGCCGTTACCGGCCCACGTCGTTGGGAAGACCGGCAGCGGTAAGTGGTGAACCGTCCCTGGCATGCTGTAGCGGTCAATCAACGCGCCTGGAGTAGTGGTCGCAACACCATGACGGGCAAGCTCATTTGGCAAAGCACGGAGAAAATCAAAGATACTACTGTCTCGGCGGTGATGTTCCCCAAAGGTCTCGAAATCCCAGCCGAGCAGAACAAAGTCTCCCTGCGTGTTGGCAATCCATCCTGCGTAGGTATCCGCGTACAACGGGTAGCCCGACCAGCCGCGATTGGAGAAGCGGTAGCCAACGTCGTCGCTCAAATTCAGGTGGCGGGTCAGCAAATAGGGGCCACTGTCGCGCTCGGAGTCCATGAGCAGTTTGCCCGGTGAACGCCGGCTGCGCGTGCTCAATAGCGATTTCTTGACCTCAATAGGACGTGGATAAGGAGCCTTGTCACTATAACGATACAGGTGCGTACTCTCGCGCCATCCCAGCACCCAGGGACGACCATCCATTAAGGCCCCACGAAAGCCTGCCGTGTCCAGTGCATTATAGATAGTGGCCGACATGCACATCTCCGTGGTGTCAGTCACGGTAGGACGCTTGCCAAAGATACTCTCTAGCTCGTTGACCATCTCCTGCATGCGCAGCACAAACATCGGCAGGTCGAGCAGAAAGAGGAAGCTATGATACGGCTCAACTCCGATCAGTTCGACGTTCTCCTCGGCGACCAGCTCGCGAAACAGGTCGAGCAGGCCGGGGTCCCACTTCGCGGCCTGGCGCACAAAGGAGAGCGAGAAGCCAATGGAGAGGTGCATTCCCTCGCGCCGCACCAGTTCCAGGAACAGGCGCACGGCGGGATGATAACTATACTGCGCCACTTTTTGGAAGTAGCGTTCGTTCATACGCTCATCAAAGACGCAGCGGTAGATATCCTCGATCGAGGCCCCGCGCGGGATAGATTGCGCGGGGAGCTTCAGGCGGCGTGGTTGATGCACCACGGTATAGATCGCCAGTTCTGCAACCATGATCTGATCTCTATCCTCTCAAGTCAATATGATATCCTGTTTGCGAGCCTGATGGGCGCGATAAATCGGGCCCCTACGCGCTCTATCCTCAAGTCAAGACGATATCCTGTTTGCGGGCCAGGAATTCCAATTTTCCTACCAGGTTGGCGATCACTTGATCCCATAAAAACTGTTCCGCAGTGCGGCGACCGGCGGCGCGAATGCGTTCCTGTTCTTCCGGGTGACGGCGTAAGTAGAGTAGATAGCCAACAATTTCGTCAGGGTCGTCGGTTTCAGTGACAATGGCATTCTCGAATGAGATAGCGTAATCTTCGCCAGTGCTGCCGGTGACGGCAATACCCTCTGCCGCCATCACTTCGAGCGCGACCAGGCCAAATGGCTCGTGACCACTGTTTGCCAGGGTCGCGTCGGCGGCGGCATAGGTTGTACGCACAAATTCTTCGGGAAGGAAGAAGCGCAGGTTGTACACGTCGGCAGGGCCAGCATTCGCCATAGCATCCAGGCACTGTTCCAGGTTTGGGCGCCTAGCCACAACATCGCGAATCGTCAGGCCGATGTTATACGCGTGACGCAGGACATCTGCACCGTGCGGTTCGATGCCGCCGCGCACAAAGAAGGTGACGGGATGACCACTGTGCTTGAGACGCGCAACCGCCTCCACGGCCATTATCCAGCGTTTATCGGGGTCGAAGCGGCCAATCTTGAAAAAGAAATAGCGGCGCGGATCACCCTGGCGAGCGATCTCGCGCAGCCGCTTGACGGCTTCGGGATCGACTGGAGTGAGATGGCGCGTAGGGATACCGTTGGGAATGACGAGGGGGTTGACACCGAGGCTCCACATCCTGTGCTTCATGTATTTGCTGACGGTACAGATGGTGGTAACGAAGTTGAGCCGCCCCCAGTTGACGCGGTGCAGGGACATCAGGCTATTGAGGTTCCACAGCATGAGGACTTTCTGACGCAGGCCGTACCAGTTTAACATGTCGGACGTGCGGCACATAACCTCGGCGGTATGCCAATCCTCGCCCATGATGACCACCATTTTTCCGGTGGCCTGGGCCGGGCGCACAATCTCGTTATAAATATGATAGGGAACGCTTTCGTTAAAGTCGTAGAGCTTTTGCTCTTCGCCATCATAGACACCATTGAGATAGTATTTGCTGACCCACTGAGACCAGCGTTTGAGTATCAGGCAGCCGTTGACGCGCTCTTCTACACTTGGCTTTGTGGGGTCGCCTATAAATATAAGGTGGGTGGTATAGCCCTGCATTGCCAGGGCCTCGCTGAGCTCTGTGACGCGAGTGCCCAGGCCGCCGGCGGTAGAATAAATATCGGGGCCTTCAAAACACAGTATGACGAAAAGTGTGTTGTCCGGCGAGATCGCTCCATCGTGTTCAATCATCATTAATTGTCCTCAGTATCCTTGTCGCTAATGAATGGTCTGGTTGGTTGTGGGGAAGGGCGTATGTATTGTTCTCATGAGGTATAAGCATTCCACCGCACCGCTCCTCTACCCTATACTATGTCCAGTATACCAGACGCGCTAACCAGCCGCCTCATGATACCCTGGTAAAGTATATCACATGGCGTTGGGAAGGATGATGAGTTCATATTGGCATTAAGAGGGAAAGCAGCGATACAGGTGTGTTTCTCGCGAGAAACACACCTGTATCGCTGCTTTCCCTCTTAATGCCAATATTGGTCAATCTTGAAGGGTTACATCTGTTCAAAAGTTACTGCACTGTCACTGCCACGAGATCTACGAAGAAATCGGAGGTCTGAGGCTGTCCTGCAATGTTGGTGCCACGGAAGAAGAGTGTGACCGGCTTGCCCTTGTAGGGCAGCAGGCTGCTGGACACATCAAAGCCCTCCTGCACCCAGTTGTTGGTGACGTTGGTGTTACAACTTTGTTGCATGACATGTATAGCTGTCCCGCTCGTGGTCTGGAGTTGGCTGGTAAAGGTGTCAAGGCACTGCTTGACAGTCTTATTGGTATCGGAGTACCACCAGTACGTTACGGTGATTTTAGTGTAGTTGGCGGGAACGGTGAAAGTCTGCCAGATGCGATCATCGCAGCCTGGATAGCCGCAGAAGTAGACGCTATACTGCCCGCTATACGAGTTCGAGGGATCGATGAGCTGGTAGCCCTTCGCAGATGATTCCTGCCAGGGTGCCTGTCCATTCTCGAAATCACCATTTGCGATAAGGGGCGGCGGAGGCGTCGGTGTCGGAGTGTTCGTGGGCGTCGGTGTCGGTGTATTCGTCGCGGTTGGAATAGGGGTATCGGTCGGTGTAGGGGTGGGCGTGTTCGTGGCTGTTGGCGATGGCGTCGGCGTTGGAGTATTGGTCGGGGTTGGTGTCGGGGTTGGAGTGCCGCCTCCGGAGAGCAGAACCAGGTCGCGGGCCATATTATAGATATCTGGCGAGCCAATGCCGCTGGCCAGGTCGTAGTTACTGGTGGCCGGATAGTAGAGATTGTTCCCCGTGGTGATATCATGGAAGGCGGGAAACTGTTGTTGGGCGTTGAAGAGACCGTACAGTGCGGGATTTGCAAAGCCTACACGCTTCTTGCCTTGCGCTTGCAAGTACTGATTGACGAGGGCGGTACTGCCAGCCCATAGTGGGGCACTTGCGCTGGTACCTCCGACGGTGATCCAGCCGGAGGGGGGACAGCCTGCGTTCGTGACCGTACAATACATGGCATACCCGGTGGCAGGATCAGCGTCTCCCGTCACGTCGGGTACCTGACGAAAACCATTACTATACTGGTTTTGCACACCTGGGCCACTCTGCCAGGTAGGCTGCTTGAAGGTGTTACTGATGCCACCCCCACCCCCTGCCCCTTTGGGGCCGCGTTGGGTGCCATTGGGGTTTGACCATACCGACTCGCTGCCGTATGCGCCAGCGTTCAATTGCAGGTTGGTACCGCCCACACCGGTAACGTAGGGATCGCTGGCGGGCGAATCGACCGCGAGATTGGTGTCGTTACAGTCATAGGCACCGGAGTCACCGGCGGCGGCAAAGAACGACATGCCCTGCGCGGCGGCCTGCTTAAAAATAGTGTCGAGCGTCTGCAACTCGGCAAGGCCTGTACTGTTTTCGCATAGCCCCCAGCTAATCGAGGTGATCTGGGCCTTGTTGTCGGTGACGATTCTGTTATAGGTATCGTTCAGCCCCTGCGTGGTGTTTGGGCCTTCGTAAACGATCTGGTTTGCGTGAGGAGCCATGGCCGCTACGACTTCCATGTCTAACTCGACTTCAATCGCGCCCTGGCCTGCTGACCCATTAAAGCCATCTACCAGTACATTGGTGATATTTGGATTGCCCAGATTGTAGTTTTGCAGATATTGGGCAACATCCCCCGCTTGATAGCCATCCAGCTCAAAGAGCGCAATGGTCTGATTATCTCCCAGGGTGCCGCTATTCTGCAATGCAGCGGCATCATAAGCGCCTGTGAGATCCTTCGGCCCATAGCCACTGGTTGGCCCTGTCAATTGAGCTTTGTGATTCCGTTGAGTTGTTTGATGCTGGACAGATTGTAGGCGCATATTCTGCTGGTGTTGATAGAGGGGATGATATTGTACGCTGTTATCCAATCCGCTAATTGAGGTGATGAGCTGGCTAGTCGAGCCGGGAACGGTGGGTGCATTGGAGTTGGCGTAAAAGGTGCGGTCACCCAGTTGGTAGGTATTGATCTGTGTGTTGAAGGTCTGTTGGGCCTGGGCAACGGTAGCTGTGGCATCGACCAGCAGATTATTGGAAGCTATGTTGGTGACAGTTAAACCCTGACTGCGTAAGAAGCTGACTACCTGCTGCACCTGGTCAGGTGTGGGAGCAAATAACTGGTTGAACTGGTCAGGCGTCAAATACTGGTGATATTGTGCTGATCGGGGGTCGTAGATGGCACTTAACAGGGCGTCCAGGTCGGACTGGTTGCGTGCCTGTAAGCCAATGGAGATATTGAGTTGTTGATTGGCGTCGGCTGCGTGTAGAAGGCGAGCCTGTTGAACAAGCGGTACGGCCTGGCCATAGAGGGTGACGCGCTGATTGAGATTTGCGTACACCGCCATGCGTACCGCGACCAAACTGGTTCCAATCAGCAGGAGGGCGACCAGAGCAAATAGGAGGTTCCGTACAATATTCCGCTGCATACAAATTCTCCAACATACACGGCCAATGTACCAGACCTGGCACCGACATTGCCTGCGGGCAAGGGGAGCAGGTGGGATGCCATTACATTTCACCGATCACATGGGCAGGACCTGGGACCCGCACATTCGATATCAAATAGTTAACAGACAGCCGCAACTAAAAATAGGCAGAGTATCTCTGTGAGAATAAACGCAGCCTATGAATAAGTTTGCAGCAATTTGGTGTGAAAGAAAGCCCACGCCTAAAACTTGCGTATATGAGGTAAAATGAAAGAAATTATCGTTCTGGCAAAGGCACGTACAAACATGATCACATTGAAATCACAACAACAGATCGCGCAGTTGCGCAAAGCGGGACGTATCGTCGCTGAAACGTATGAAGTCATACGCCCTCACCTGGTAGCGGGTGTGACAACCGCCGAAATCGACAAGATTGCCGAGAAGTATATTCGCAGTAGAGGAGCTATTCCCAGTTATATCGGCTATGGAGCTATTCCGGCGCAGCAGGGCCGACCGGCTATTCCCCCTTTCCCGGCGACGATCTGTACCGCCGTCAACGATGTCATTTGCCACGGCATTCCCAGCAGCAAAGAGCGACTGCGCGACGGCGATATTATTGGCATCGACATTGGGGTACATTACAATGGTTGGGTTGGTGATTCATGTGTAACCTTCGCCATCGGGACTATCGATAGCGAGTCAAGGCGGCTGTTGGATGTGGCGAAACGCTGTGCGGAGATTGGCATCGAACAGGCACTTCCTGGTAATTCCCTCAACGATATTGGCGCGGCCATCCAGCAGTATTGCGAGGCGCAAGGGTATTCCACGGTACGAGAATATACTGGTCATGGCGTTGGCCGCTCGCTGCACGAAGAGCCATACGTCTTTCATTTCGCCCAAAAAGGCCCAAGCATCAAACTGCGGCCAGGCATGGTCTTTACCGTTGAGCCAATGATTAATGCCGGACGTCCTGAAACGCGGGTGAAGTCAGATCGCTGGACGGTCTGTACGGCTGATGGCAAGCGGTCAGCCCAATTTGAACACACCATCGCCATCACCGAAGGCGAACCAGAGATCCTGACAGTTTTGTGATGGTAAGGCATGGTGTTATTCCCCACCCCGCCCATTCTTGGGATGCCATTACCGGAAATCATCCTTTCACGTACACTGGTCATTCCTTGACGGTAAAAGATATAGCCTGGGCGCACTATGCACAGCGTATCGCTTCGGCCAGCCGGGATAAGACGGTGCGGGTGTGGAGGGCAAGTAGATAAGAGAGCATTTTTTGCAAAGTGAAGCCAGAACGCTACGGCGTTCTGGCTTCACTTTGCAAAAAATGCTCTCTTATGATACTTTGGATAGCGGACCGGCGTTATTCGGGAAGTTACTGGTGTTCAGCACCTGAATACCAGCCTTCTGTTGACCATTGAACGGTGTGATGATTGGTTGGGGCTGGCCAGGCTCGCAGCCCAGATTGAACGGTACTTTGGGATCGTTGAACCAGAGGCCCACATGATACTGATGCGTTGGCGGGAATACTATCGAAGGTTGAGAGTTATCCCCAAGGGAGACCGAAAACGTCTCTTTATTAAAGATGCCGCGCACAGTGGCACTACCTGCTCCGCTCGCATCCGTTTGGAGATCACTCTGATACCATGCGACGCCAAAGGGTTTGCTGGGAAGTTCGAGGATAAAGAGGTCATAGCCAGTACTGGGAGCAAGACCGCTCGCGCTCACCTTCATCGTATCATTCAATGAACCTGGTGTAATCGATACTGAAGCATGGGCGTGGGGCAAGCAGGCGGCAATGCCAGCGCCAGGCACCATTTTAAAGGTAAATGTCGCATTCGGACTTGCATTACTGACATGAGCATTACCAGTATTCCTACTGGCACTGGTAGTGTTCAGTGAGTCTGCCAGGGCTGAGGGGTTTCCGGCGCACGCACTTAATGCGCCAAGAGCTATTAACACCAATGCTACGATGGACAAACCTTTGAACCGCTGAGTAGGCAACTTCAACATAGGACTTGGCTTCCTTTCCTCTGACTGCTATCTGCTCGCACGTTTGCGTAGAGATAGATCAATACGGTAGTAACCTTGTTTCATTGCGGTTACTCCGCTTGTTCTGTGTTTAGTTTAGCCAGAAAAAGAGATAGATGTATCGGTAAGATTACCCATTTTTATGCTTGCTTCCTTAGACAGGTAATATTACTCACTCAGGGAAAATACTGTGTTAATCTTGTGCTCATCTGTAGTATAATCATCCCAGCAGACCTTAATCTGAAGGGAGCGGCTATGAATCATCTCACTTTTAGTCCGCCAGAGCGTGGATTGGCTTTATTCGCTGGACTTTTTAATCTCGCTGTTGGCCTGGCCTTTTTCTTTTTACCGGAACTTCATGTACCTGTGTGGCCTACCAGTATTCCACCACTGCTTGACCGTTTCATTGGTGCCATCATCATTGGCAATGGGGTGGGAGCCATCTGGCTCTCTGCACAACAAGAATGGGCACGGGTGCGTCCCCTTGCTCTTGTGGCGGTCGTGTATGGAACGCTTGTCGCGCTGGCGTTGCTCTACCACCTGCTGTGGTTGCAGGCCGCTCCAATCTTCTGGCTCTATTTCTTATTTGACGTACCGTTCCTGATCGTCTTTTTTAGCCTCTTTATTTACCACGATATCGTACCTCGTATGAGGAAGAGCTCACAGGGTTCATAAAAGTTGGAGTTCTATGCAGGCACCATTCGCCGATCCACTTTCCGGATTAGATGTACTGGCAGGGCACCCGCAAGAGGTGCCCCTACAAGGTCGCGAAAGCGAGCTGCAGGTGATACATTTCCTGCTGAACACCGTTGCTCACGATCTACCAACAGGAGCACGAGCATTGACGATCAGCGGTGAAATGGGTGTTGGCAAGACGCGCCTGCTGGCGGAGATGTACAAGGAAGCGCGTGTACTCGGTTTTCGGGTGCTGGAAGGGCGCACCTACGAGTCGGGCAGTATGTTCCCCTATCTCCCCTTTATTGAAGCGTTACGTCCCGTCCTACGTTCGTCTTCAAGAGAGCAACTGCGTCACTACGCCGGTCTTGACACCCCCCCCGCGGGCGGCCACATTGCCTGCGGGCAAGGGGAGCAGGAGGGCCCCCACTCCACATCCCCTCCGCCCCCACCCCTACGCGATAATGTTCCTTCTCAGGGTCGACAAGAGGGTGCAAGTGATGATGGAAACATTTCGCAGGTGGGCATGCCGCTTGTGGCCGCGCTGGCTCGCATTTTTCCTGAACTTCTCAGAATACCTGGTGTGACAGGTGTGAATTTTGTACCAGAAGTTCTTTCGCCCGATCAGGAGAAGTTTCGCCTGCTCGACGCAGTGGCAACGCTGCTGGAACGTATGGCACAGGAGCAACCTGTCTTGCTGGGCATCGACAACCTGCAATGGGCCGATAGTGCCAGCCTGGAACTGACCATGTACCTGACGGTGCGCTTGCATAGTAGCCGGGTCGCACTGGTTGGCGTAACGCGCCCGCCGAGCATGTCTGGTGAGTCCATAGAAACCAGCGATCCCGCCACGATGGCGAAGACAAGTACCGCCGTAGCCAAAGCTCTCGGCGAACTGATGCGCCAGGGTCTGCTACTGTTATTGCCACTTGGCCCCTTGAATACGCAAGCTGCCGCGCAATACCTGCACGCGCTCCTTCCTGGTGTACTGCCTGAAGGTCTGGCACAAATGCTGCTCGTTCGCGCCGAGGGTAACCCTTTTTTCTTAGAAGAGTTGGTGCGTATGCTCACACTCAACCGCCAACTGGTGCTGCTTGGAAGTGTATGGAAAGCAACAAAGGCCATTGGCACAGAGCTGCCGGGCAGTATTACACTGGCAGTAGGACAGCGGCTGCAAGAATTGAGCGGACCGTGTCGTACACTTTTGCGCGTGGCTGCTCTTATCGGTCGAACTTTCCCTCTGGACGCATTGTCTACAGTGTTTCAGGAAATCGGGGTAAATAATCCAATACTTTCCTCGCTGGAAGAAGCCATACAGGCAGGATTGATTGCTATCGTTGCCGATACGGATGAGACCGACTGGCATGAATACACTATTGATGACAGGGATGGTAATGTGGGGCCAATGGCTACCTCCGAATTACATCCAATTATGTATATGTTCTGTCAGGGAATTGTGCAGGAGGTGCTGAGTGCTGAAATGCCAGCGCACCGCGCAAGTGCTTTGCATGGGGCGATTGGGGCGGCCTTAGAGGCGACGTATGCGCCTCATATGGCCCCTCATGCTGCTGCTCACGCGGCGCAACTGGCACGGCACTATATGTTAGGGGGTGGGGGAGGCAACAAAGCGGCGGCTTTGCGCTGGAACCTGGTTGCGGGCGAACACGCGGCACAACAGCAGGCACACCGCGAGGCGATTGGCCACTTCCGACTGGTGCTGAGATTGCTTGAGGCAGGAGTAGCTTCTACAGGGAACCATGCATCAGGACTCCCGCAAGTGGTACACCTACATATCACTATTGGGGAACTCTGGTTTAAGCTGGGTGAGCTGGAGCAGGCGTCACAGTCATTGCAACAGGCGTTGGAGTTGTTGCAAGAACCCCTTCTAACCAGGACGGCGCAAGCAGGATACCCGCAAGAGGTACACCTGCAAGTGGCTCAGGTCAACAGGTTGATGGCGGATGCGTATCGTATGCAGGGGAAATATGACCAGGCGTTGGCCCACCTTCAAGCAGCGCGTACCGCTCTGGATATGGGTACCGGTACAGATGAGGAGAGAGAGGCCGCGCCCGCCCAGAAAACTTCCTATGTGCCATGGTTTCCTGGCCGTAGTTTTTCCGGCGGCGGGAATGTGTTAACGCTGGAGCGCGTGAGTGCCGCCGAACGCATCCTCTTGCTGCAAGCTCAGGCTACGCTCGATATTCTATTTTATCGCACGAAAGAAGCGGAAACAGCCCTCTGGCAATCGCATCAACTGGCAACCGAGATCGGGGACAGAGGGAGCCAGGCCTTTGCCCTACACCTCGTCGGCTGGCTGCGCGGCTGGGGAGAACATATTCATGAGGCTATTCGTCTCCAGGAGCAGGCGCATGAACTCTATATCGCCATTGGCGACCCCTTCCATGCCGCGTTGGGCGATCAAGGTCTCGGCATCATCTATTTGGCATTAGGAGAAGCCGAGCGCGCTCACCTCTATACGCTACGGGGCTTTGAGCGAGCTCGTCGCTACGGTGTGCGCTACAGCCTGGGCTGGCTGCACTGGAACTTCGGGGCGATTGCACTGGCTCGCGGCGATTGGAGCAGCTGTGCCTCACACTTACAAGAGGCTATGCAGGAGGCGGAGGCCACCAAAAACGCGCGCCTCAAGCCTCTAATCATGCAGGCCCAGGCCGAACTCAGTTTCCGCCAGGGGGACTGGCAGGAGGCGGAAAAGCAATTCCAGGCCAGCATCCTGGCGGCAGCGAATACCGAGTGGTATGCCAGCACGATGGCACTCTACGGCCACTTTCTGGCAGTTACAGGACGTAGAACGGCGGCGCGAACACAACTTGAGCGGGCCGCCGCCTATCCAGAACCGCCAGGCTACGGTGGTGACTTTTACATTCCCTTTCTTGCCGAGGGGTATATACACCTGGAGGCACATGAACAGGCCGCCGCCTATGTCCAGCGTATCCGCGCCCTGCGTGGTTTCATGTATTATGGTAACTCGGTTGATAGAATACTTGGCGTGGTGGAGACACAGGCTGGGAACTGGGAGATGGCAGAGCAGGCATTTGAAGATGGGCTGGCACTCTGCCGACACGCCAACAACCAGCCCGAAGAAGCCGCCATTCTCTATGAACAGGCACGAGCCGCCCTCGCCGGGGCTGTAGGGATGCCCCTTCTGCACCCCTTGCCCGCAGGCAATGCGGGTACCCTGAATGACCTATGTAACCAGGCGCGAAAAATCTTTCTCCAATACGCAATGCAACGGGCAGTTGACCAGGTGAATACCCTACAAGAGGGCTTAAGGCAACTGAAAACCGTAGGGTCCCATCCCGAGTATCACTTGCACCTCAGCCTGACCCGGCGCGAGCAAGAGGTATTGCGCCTGGTCGCGGAGGGCCATACAGATCGTGAGGTAGCCGAGGCCCTGGTGATCAGCCCGCGCACAGCCAATCGCCACCTGAGCAACATCTTCGTCAAGCTGGATGTACCGGGGAGAGCCGCCGCCGTGGCTTATGCTATCCGGCAGGGATTGGTGTAGCTGATGCAAATTGCCGCTGCATTACAGTATGCCCATGATCAAAATCTTATTCATCGCGATATCAAGCCGGAAAACATTTTGTTGGAGCCCAATAACGATATCGTACTCTGCGATTTTGGCATCGTAGCCATTGCCCATAGTTCACGTTCGATGAACACACAGGATGTGATTGGTACCGTTGCCTACATGGCACCCGAACAGCTTCAGGGCAAACCACGCCTGGCGAGCGATCAGTATTCCTTGGGAGTGATGGTGTACGAGTGGCTCACCGGCGCGTGGCCTTTTAAAGGTGCTTATGTGGAGATTGCGATACAGCACGCGCTAACACAGCCGCCGCCGCTGAGAGAGAAAGTTCCCACTATCTCACCCGCTATTAGAGCCTGTTTCACAACCCGAACCCATAAGACTACAATCTGGCCCATTCACCTCACCAGGTCAGCCGAGGCCACCAGTGACTACCCCCAATCCAGTAAGACCACCAGGTTCGAGAGTATCAAGGCCCAGGCCGTTTCAAGAACCGATTACATCTTAACCACCCAGGCGACGTATCTCACGGCGTTCAGTTCTGATTGGCTTGTCTATAGTAGGACTGGCAGCAGCAGGTCAGGGAGGGCCTAGGAGAAATGTCCTATCCAGCGTTGCTTTCTTCCCCGCCGCGCTTTTTACTGGTAAACTGATATGGGAGATTTTTCTGTGTTCACGAAAAGCGCGATCTATCAGTCAGCATGCCTGTTTGATGTACGCTTGCCTGGCAGGCGAGCCGCACGGTAGCTATGTATGTAGAGGGGCTTTCTTGCCTCTTGCGAGTATAGCCATGAAGGGAAAATACTATGTCGTTCAAATCACCTGTGGGTGACCTGGTGCAGGGACCGGATAACCGGCCCAAGGATCGGGCGTTGGATTCGGAATCGTATGTCGAGCGAGCGTTACCGGGCATTCTCACGACCCGGGACCTCACGTTCTTGTTTGTCGTGATCCTCTACTTCATTACCAACGATAGCAATGCCGTTGCCGGTGGCCCCGCGGGAATGGCGCTCTGGGTAATCGGCGGCCTCCTCTTTTTTATCCCCTGCTGCATCGCCTCCGCCCAACTGGGCGTCATCTTCCCTTACGAGGGATCGCTCTATTCCTGGACACACCGCACGTTCGGGGGGTTCATGAGCTTCTTCGTCGGATTCGCCGCCTGGGTCCCCGGTCCCCTGCTGATCCTGGCGACGGCGGAACTGGTCGTCAACATCATCCAGGGGTTGAACGCCAACTGGCTGACACAACCGTGGCAACAGGGTGGGGCGCTGCTGGTAATCATCCTGTTTTCCTGCCTCGTCGCGCTGCAGCGGCAGCGCATGATTCAGAACATTGTCAATATGACCTTCGCCTTCATCCTCCTCGCGACCGCGCTGGTGTTTGTCGCGGGCCTGGTGTGGCTGCTCAATAAGCAACCGTCGGCCACCAACTTCAGCCAAGCGGCGGACTGGAATCCGTTCACCGCCCCGAATTTTCCCCTGTTCGGGGTCATTACGCTCGGCTATCTCGGGGTGAACCTCCCGCTGAACATGGGAGGTGAGCTCGTCGCTCCCCACGGAGGGGCGAGGCGGCGGGCCATCACGGGGCACCTCCTGTGGGGAACGCTCATCGTCATGGCATTCTATCTCCTCTCCACCTTCGGGGTACTCATCGTCCAGGGGCTGAACGCGAGCTTCATACTCTCCGCGCCTGTGACCACGGTTAAGATGGCGCTTGGCCCCGTGGCGGGAGGCCTGACCGCCCTGTGCATCATGACGGTCCTGATCATGGCCACGGTCGTCTACAACTATATCTTCTCCCGCTTCCTGCTGGTGGGGAGCATCGACCGGCGCATCCCCGCGCGCTGGGGCAGGCTCAACCGCAACCGTGTTCCCGCCGACGCCATCATTCTCCAGACCGGCATCGCATGCACGCTGGCGGTGCTGTTCTTCATGGTGGTCCCCTATATAGGGATACTGAGTGGTCCACCGGCCCACTTGGCCGCCTCCTTCTATTTCGTGCTGGTGGGGACCGCCACGGTGCTGTGGGCCTTTGCCACGATCTTCCTGTTCGTCAATCTGCTGCGGCTCATGCTCACCCAGGGAGAGGCCCTTCGCTACCACCGCATCGCCCCATCGTGGGTGCTCCTGCTCAGTTCTATGGTCGGCCTGATCGTCGGGCTAGTGGCGATTGTCGACACCGTCCTCAATTCGTACGATCCACCCGACATCCCGAACACCTCGTGGTGGTACCTCGTCGCGGGACTCACCGCAGGGGTCCTCGTCGCGGGCGCCATTGGTGGGATGGTGGCGAACAGCGAGGCCAACTGGCAGGTCATGGGAGGGCCGGAGTAAAGGCAGCACGCATGCCCCTGCGGCTTGTATTGACAAATATCGATCCTGCTGGTATTGTTGGCTTTAGATGTGGTTCCTCACAGAGACGTGCATCACCTGGGCCTGCAACTAACAGGATGTGATCCGAAGGGATCCGGGTGTGACTGGATTGTATACGTCAGATGGAATCAAAGGAAACCTCACGTGAGAGACTGAAAAGAGAACATTCACTCTCCATGTCTGAACCGCGAGGTTTCTTTGCGATAGTCTATCCGGCCCACTACGGCCCTGGGAGGTGCGCGCACGCCGGTTTCACGAATTT
>Ga0209701_10001451_pt1 | contig 15223 bp, 12 predicted proteins | sample CZO8metaG_4_FD_188356 | JGI IMG/M metagenome (GOLD analysis project Ga0209701, IMG submission 188356) | Vadose zone soil microbial communities from the Eel River Critical Zone Observatory, Northern California, USA - CZOApr15con2H3.8 metaG... | ecosystem: Environmental > Terrestrial > Soil >...
GTTAGTTGCGCGTAAAATAGGACAAAATCGGAAAACAGGCAAGGGCCACTTCGGGGATCCGAGAGCGTGAGGCATGAGGCAGGTTTACTGCGTCAACTCTTTCAGCGTCGCGGCGAAGATCTCGACCGCGGTTTGAGCCTCTTCCTTCTTGACAATCAGCGGCGGGCAGAAGCGAATCGTGCTCTCGCCGCAACCGAGAATCAGTAAACCTTTCTCAAAGGCCCTACGGACAATTTGATTGCGGAGTTCGGCATCGGGTGTGCGCGCTGCGTCCTGTTTTGCCAGCTCCACGCCGATCATCAGACCCAGTCCCCGCACGTCGCTGATCACGGGGCAAGCAGTCTTGAGCTCGCTCAGTCTCGCTTTCAAATCATTTCCAACTTCCGCGGCATTCCTTACGAGCCCATCTTCCAAGAGGGCCAGGGTTGCAAGCGCCGCTGCGCAGGCTACGGGATTGCCGCCGAACGTCGAGCCGTGGGTCCCCGGCGTCCAGGTGCTGATCTCGCTCCTGGCGATCATGGCTCCGAGCGGCAACCCGCTCGCGATCCCCTTGGCGACGCAGAGGATGTCCGGCTCCACGCCCCAATGCTCGCAGGCGAACATCTTTCCGGTCCGGCCGAACCCGGTCTGGATTTCATCGGCCACGAGGAGAATGCCATGCCGCTGGCAGATCTCCTTGAGCATGCCGAGATATTCCGGCGGCGGCACGATGTAACCTCCTTCGCCTTGAATCGGTTCCACGAAGATCGCCGCGACTTCTTCAGGCTTCACCTCTTGCGCAAAGAGAGTCTTCTCAATGGATTGAACGCACTCGATGCCGCACGAGCCGTAGCTCAAATGGTAGGGGCAGCGGTGGCAGTAGCCATACGGCACGTGATGGACGTCGGGAATGAGCGGGCCGAAGCGCGCGCGGTAATGGGCGCGGCTCGCCGTGAGAGAAAGAGAACCCAACGTGCGGCCGTGAAACGAGCCCAGAAAAGAGACGATGTGTGACCGACCCGTGGAATAGCGGGCGAGCTTGATCGCCGCCTCGATCGTCTCGGTGCCCGAGTTGGTGAGGAAAACTTTTTTGGGTGAAGAGCCGGGCGCCAACTGGCTCAACTTCTCTGTTAACTGCGCCATCGGCTCGTAGTAAAAGTCGCTCCCGCAGAAGTGCAGAAACTTCCGCGCCTGCTCTTCTATCGCCTGGACCACTTTTGGGTGGGAATGGCCGGTGGCGGTGACGGCAATCCCGGCAGTGAAATCGAGATACAGATTGCCGTCCACGTCCTTAATCACCATCCCACGGCCCTCCTTTACGACCAGAGGATAGACCCTGCCGTAAGCCGGAGCCGTATAACGGCGGTCCTGTTCGATGATGGCTTTAGCCTTTGGACCCGGTGGCTTGATCTTGATGTGGGGGAGTTTCATTGAGGAACCTACGGTGACCGTTGACCGAAGACGGAAGACCGGTCAGCCGTCCCCGGTCCCCGGTCGGCATTAAGAATCGGCGTTGTCAATCTGTGCCTTCTGTAGTTTCCCGGAGTAATCGACATAGACGGACTTCCATTCGCTGAAAATGTCGTAAACCGTCGTGCCTGCTTCGCGGTGGCCGTTGCCGGTCTCCTTGACGCCGCCGAAGGGGAGGTGCACTTCAGCGCCGATGGTGGGCCCGTTGATATAGGTAATGCCCGCCTCGATATCTCTCATAGCTCGAAATGCCCTTGCCACGTCCCGGGTATAGATGGAGCTGGAGAGCCCGTAGGGAGTTCCGTTGAGGGCTTCAATCGCCTCTTCGAAGCTCTTGACCTCGATGATAGAGAGAACCGGGCCGAAGATCTCTTCCCGGGCGATGCGCATGGCCGGAGTCACCTGGTCGAATATCGTCGGCCGGTAGAAATAGCCGTCGATCCACGGCCCTTCTTCATAGAGAGTTCCGCCGGCCAGAAGTTTGGCTCCCTCTTCCTTGCCGATCTGAACGTAGCGGTGAACCTTCTCTCGCGCCGCCTCGTTGATCAGCGGTCCCATCTCTACAGTTTCGTCCAGCCCGTTGCCGATTTTTATTCTCTCCGCCCTCTCGACCAGCATATCGGTCAATTTTTTTTTGATTTCTCGATGGAGGATCAAGCGGCTCGTGGCAGTGCAGCGTTGCCCCGTGGTGCCGAAGGCACCCCAGACGGCTCCTTCGAGAGCGAGGTTTAGGTCGGCGTCTTCCATGACGATCTGGCCATTTTTTCCCCCCATCTCCAGCGAAACTCGCTTCAGGCTTTGTCCGCAAACTGAGGCTATCTCTCTTCCGACCGCTGTCGAACCGGTAAAAGAAACGAGCCGCACGTCAGGATGGCGCACGAGCGCTGCGCCGGCTTGTTCTCCTGTGCCATGAACCAAATTGACGACTCCTGGCGGGACTCCGGCCTCTTCCAATATCTCGCAAAGCTTGACCGCGCTGAGCGGCGTGTCCTCGGCCGGTTTGAGCACGACCGTGTTGCCACAGAGAAGCGCCGGGAACAGCTTCCACGTCGGTATCGCCATGGGAAAATTCCACGGCGTGATCAGGCCGCAGACGCCGATCGGCGCGCGCACGGACATGGCGAACTTGTCCGGGAGTTCGGAGGGTGTGGTCTCACCAAAAAGCCTTCTCCCCTCGCCGGCCGCATAGTAGGCCGTGTCGATCCCTTCCTGAACGTCGCCGCGCGTCTCTTTGAGAATTTTTCCCATCTCGCGCGTCATGATGCGAGCGATCTCTTCTTTCCGCTGGCGCAATAGCTCGCCGACCTTATAAAGGATTTCACCCCGCTTGGGAGCAGGCACAAGACGCCATTTAGGAAAAGCCTCTTTGGCGGCCCTGACTGCCGCATCCACATCCGCCGGGCCTGACGCAGGGAAGAGCCCGATCAGGTCGCGCCGATCGGCGGGATTGCGGTTCTCGAAGGTCTCAGCCGACTTGGCCTCCACCCACTTGCCGCCGATGTAGTTCTTGTAGTGCTCCGGCATAAAGGGTTCCTCTTCTTAAGAAAGACTCTCAGTCATTCTAGGAAACCGGCTGGGAAAACACAAACCCACGGAAGAATTTTTTCTTGACAAGAGCAAGCGGAGAGGCATATCCGTTGAGCAGCTCTGGCAGTTTCTCCTTTAGAGGATCTTATGCGGCTGCTCATGTGTCCTCCTCTGTACTACGGGATCGAATATGAGATTAATCCGTGGATGAGTCGCAGCCGTCAGAGCGACTCCCACCTGGCCCAGGAGCAATGGAGAGGGCTGTACCGGCTCCTGCAAGATCAGCTTGACGTTGATGTCGCCCTGGTGGAGCCCAGACCAGGCCTGCCGGACATGGTCTTTACCGCCAACGCAGGGCTCGTCTGGGAAAATAATTTTATCGCCAGCAACTTCCGTTATGAGGTCAGGCGTGGCGAAGTCCCTCACCTTGAGAACTGGTTTCAAGTCCGAGGCTATGAAATCTTCCATCTTCCCGAAGAGATCTTTTTCGAAGGAGAAGGAGACCTGATGATGTGTGGAGATCTCTTCTTTGCCGGATACCGTATCCGCTCTGACATTTTCTCCCACCACATGGTAGCCGAGATCATCCAGCGCGAGGTCCTCTCGTTAGGACTCGCCAACGATTGGTTTTACCATCTAGACACCTGCTTTTGCCCACTTGATGGGGGGCGAGCCATCTTCTATCCTCCGGCGTTTGACGCCTACGCGCTAAAAGTCCTGGAGAATAATATCGAGACCCTCATCGCCGTCACAGACGATGAAGCCCGGCGATTTGCCTGCAACGCGATTGTGGTGGAGAAGAACATTGTCATGAACGACGGCTGTCCCAAAATTCGTGGTCAATTGGAATCCCTGGGATTTTCCGTTTTTGAGACCCCGCTGAGTGAATTCATCAAGGCCGGCGGAAGTGCCAAGTGCCTGGTTTTAAAAGTCACTCACGAGCAGGGCTCTTCAAGCTTGACGGCTCGATAGTGCTCAGATAGGAGAAGATTCTTTACGAATGATTTCGGATTACTATTGACTGGAGCAAAATTTTGAAATAGCGTCGGCTATTTCTTTTTAACGTTTCACAGAAGCATCAGTTTTAAAGAACTCGTTTAAGGGAAGGCGCCGCCAAAACCTTCATTGGAGCAGATCACGTATGTTTGAATACCTTAATGCGTTTGTCCAAGGCTTCACCATGCTCTTCACGTGGTCCACCTTTTCCCTGATGATGATAGGAATATTCCTAGGTTTCTGGGTAGGAATCCTGCCTGGTCTCGGAGGGCCCACTACACTCGCCTTGATGCTTCCCTTCATCTTCAAAATGACTCCGGTTGAGGCCTTTGCCTTTCTCCTGGGAATGGCGGCGGTAACTAACACCACCGGCGACATCACCTCTATCCTCTTCGGTGTGCCTGGCGAGCCGACCACCGCGGCGACCATCGTCGATGGCCACCCCATGGCGAAAAAAGGAGAAGCCGGTCGTGCTTTAGGAGCTGCGCTTATGAGCTCTCTGATAGGCGCTATCTTCGGTGCGCTCTGCTTGGCTCTGGCTGTTCCTATTGTCCGCCCTCTAGTTCTGACTTTTGGCTCCCCGGAGTTTTTCATGCTTGCTTTGTTGGGCGTGGGCTTCGTTGCCGCCCTAAGTGGCGGGGCCATACTTAAAGGCCTTGTCTCTGGAGGGATCGGTTATCTTTTGGCCACGATTGGGCTCGATCCCATATCTGGAATCCAACGCTATACCTTTGGCCAGCTTTTTCTTTGGGATGGGATCGGTCTGGTGCCGGTAACCATAGGCCTTTTTGCTATTCCTGAGATCATCGATCTCGCAGTCTCGGGGAGCAGCATCTCCAAAATGGAGGTGGGGAAATTAGGTGGCGTGATGCAGGGGGTCAAGGACACCTTCGTCCACTTCTGGCTTGTCATCCGCTGCAGCGCTATCGGCGCCTACATCGGCGTCATCCCCGGGATGGGTGGTGCCATATCCCAGTGGGTGTCTTATGCCCATGCGGTGCAGAGTTCCCCGGACAAGGAGCGGTTTGGTAAGGGCGCCGTAGAGGGAGTCTTAGGACCAGGCGCAGCTAACAACTCCACTTTGGGAGGCGCTTTGATCCCCACTATCGCCTTCGGCGTACCCGGCAGTGTGGTTTGCGCGATCCTTCTGGGAGCATTCATTATCCATGGGATAGTGCCTGGACCAGATATGCTCATCCCCGAGCCCAAAGGTCACCTCGCCCTGACATTCTCCTTTGTCTGGATTAACATCGTCTCCAACATCATCACCGTGGCGATCTGCTTTCTCTTTTTGAAGCAGTTGGCAAGCATTACCTCAATTAGATCCAGCCTGTTGATGCCCTATATTTTACTGCTGATTTACCTGGGAACATTTGCCGAAAAAAATGCTTTCGAGGATCTCGGTGTTATGTTGGTCTTCGGGGGACTGGGTTGGGTAATGGTAAAGTTGGGCTGGCAGCGGCCTACGCTGATCTTGGGGCTAGTATTGGGCCCGGTCATGGAGAACAGACTCTTCCTATCCACCGACAACTACGGGCTTACTTGGATTTGGCGCCCGGGTGTCATTATCCTCTTTTTAGTGACTATGACTGGCATTTTTTATCCTATTATAAAGGAGAGGCTGCAAAAGAAAAAAAAGGGCGAGAGTCAGCCTGCGCAACCCAGTGCGGTAAGTCAGGATGAGAGACGAGGCGTGAGGTTTAGCTGGGAAACGCTCTTTAGCCTCGTTGTTGTAGCTGTTATTGCCTGGGCGATGTGGGAGAGTTTCAATAGGAACTTTGGTTATCGCGCCGGTCTCTTTCCCTGGGCGATCGGCTTTCCGACTTTAGCCCTGGCGATCGTCCAATTGGGTATGGACCTCTTGGGTAGGGGACGCAAGGGTGGGATGGAAAGCATGGTGGAGGAGGTAGGAGCCGAACTGCCAAAGAATGTAGTTTATCGCCGTACGGCTGAAATCGTAGGCTGGCTTATTGGCTTTTATGTGGCGGTATGGCTGCTTGGTTTCTCCCTCGCTGTGCCGGTGATGACGCTTTTGTATCTTAAAATTGCTGGTCGGGAAAAGTGGCCGATCACGATTATCCTTACGCTTATTGCTTGGGGCTTCTTTTACGGTTTGTTTGATTATGGCTTGCACATCCCCTTTCCTGATCCTGTGGTGCGAATTCCTTTCTTGAACTGAGCCACGGACGGGAACATTGGAGTACTGGAGTGTTGGATATCCATTAGTCCATTGCTCCATCACTCCATTACTCCAGTTGTTCTTTTTTCTTTCATCGCGCGCCACACCTTTTCCGGCGTGAGAGGCAGATCATACAGCCTCACCCCGACAGCGTTGTAAGCGGCGTTGCCGATAGCTGACGCAACCGGAAGGAGCCCTCCTTCGCCCATCCCTTTGGATCCGTATGGGCCGGGCCCGTTGCGGTTTTCCAGCAGGATCGTTTCAAATTCCTCGGGCAGATCGTGGAAATTCGGCACGCGGTAATCGATCAGATTGGGATTTAAGAGCTGACCATCCTTGTAAATCATCTCCTCGAGGAGCGTATGGCCGATCGCAAACATCACGGCGCCTTCATCCTGACCCCGGCACTGGACCGGATGAATCGCCTTGCCCACATCCGCGATCGAGACATATTTCAAGAGCTTGACATCGCCGGTGTCCGGATCCACTTCGACTTGAGCCGCGCCCCAACTGGTCTCCCAAAAGGTCGTGGGCGAGCCTAGAACGGCTCTTTTGCTTTTCTTATCTTGATAAGCGCCCCGGCCGACGATCTCTCCACCTTTGGCTCCGAAGTATCGGCTCATGAGACTTGCAAAAGAGATCGATCGGCCGTTGGAGCCGTGAATCTTTCCGTTCTTAAGAGTTAGCCGGCCCGCGCTGCTCTTGAGCGTCTTAGCGGCTTCGCGCAGAAGCCGGCGCTTCAGATCCTGCGCTGCTCTTTGCACACAGAGCCCCATAATCACAGTCGAGCTGCTTGCGTTGGTCGCGGAGTCATAGGGAGTCGCATCGGTGTCGAGTTGCGCCACGGCAACTCGTTCAAGCGGCAGCCCCAATTCCTCCGCGACGATCTGGCTTAACGCAGTGCGGGCGCCTTGACCAAGCTCCACCGTGCCGGTGAAGAGAACAACGCTGCCGTCCGAGTTCATTTTTACTGCCGCGGAAGAGACCTTGTAGGTGCCGCCGCCATCCTTCATACAGCAGCTCAGCCCTTTGCCTCTGTTGGGCTTCTTCTCTTTTTCCTTCCAGCCGATGGCCCGGGCAACGCGGAGCAATCCCTCTCTCAGATCGCAGTCCACGGGCGTGTCTCCGGGCGTATACTTCTCTCCCTTTTTCAAAAGGTTCTTGAGACGAAAGTCCAAAGCATCGATCCCTAGTTTCTCAGCTATGATATCCATCTGGGACTCATAGGCCCAGGTGACTTGAAGCGTCCCAAAGCCACGGAAGGCCCCGGCCGGAACCGTGTTGGTGTAAACTGTGTAAGCGCGGGTCTGGATATGCGGGATTCGGTAGGGACCGGGCGCGCGATAACCTGCCTTCTGCGTCACTCTTGGTCCGGCATCGGCGTAGGCCCCGGTGTCCATGTAGATCTCGCACTCCCTCGCTATCAACCGTCCATCGCGGCTCACGCCGGTTTTGATGCGGAAGCGGGCCGGATGGCGCGTCACGGTCTTGAAGCTTTCTTCTACGGACAGAGTCACTTTGACCGGACGGCGGGCCTTCCGGGAAAGGGCGGCGACGAGCGGTTCGATCTTGACCGCGAGCTTCCCGCCGTAACCTCCGCCGACGTAGGGGACGATCACCCGAACTCTATTTAGGGGAAGATCGAAAATTTCCGCCAGATGCTCGCGGAGCACAAAAGGCTCCTGAGTGGCCGCCCAAAGCGTGAGCTTATCTCCTTCAAAGTGGGCCACCGTTACATGAGGCTCCATGGAATAATGCTGCACACGGGGGAAGGTGAAGGTGTGCTCGAAGATGGAGTCGGATTCTTTGAACCCCTGAGCGACGTTCCCTTTGGCATAATTAAATTGGTAGCAGAGGTTGGTTCCCCTGAATTCCTTCGGCGCGTCATAGCGGTAACCATACATTTCCCCGCCTGCGGCCGCTGCTTCGTGAATGAGCGGTGCATTAGATGCCAAAGCCTCGTCGAGGCTCGTCACAGCCGGAAGCTCCTCGTACTCGGCGTCTATGAGAGTGATCGCCTCTTCGGCTGTGGCCTCGTCCTCGGCGACTACGGCGGCTACCGGATCGCCCGCGTACCGAACTTTATCCACTGCGACAATGGGCTGATCCTTGTAAGCGGCGCCGAAATAGGGATTCAGACCTTTGAGATCTTCCCGCGTGAGAACCGCGATGACACCGGCCAACTGTTCGGCCTTGCGCGCATCAATCTTGACTAATTTCGCATGAGGGAATGGGCTGCGAAGAATTTTTCCGTAAGCCATCCCCGGCAAATCGATGTCAATCGTGTAGAGGGCCTTGCCGGTAACTTTCTCCTTTCCATCGATCCGCGGCTCGGCTCTCCCAACAACTTTCAAAGTTTGCTCTTTACTCATTCCCTCTATTTGGCCTCTTGGATCTCGACCCTGCCTATGCGCTTGACCGCGGCGGCGAGCATCTTCGCGTCCTTGTCCCAAAATTTCTGGAATTCGGGCGCATCGAGATACGCGATTGGAGTCTCAATTTTCTCCATGGCAGTCTTAAATTCAGCAGAGTTAACCGTTTGTCTGACCGCGTCGCGCAGCGTCTTGACCACAGGCGCCGGCGTGGCGGTCGGAACAAAAAGACCCGCCCATATATAAAACTCGATGTCATAGCCAAGCTCTTTGAAGGTAGGAACGTCGGGCAACGCGGCAACCCGTTTCGCCCCCCATCCCGCCAACGGCCGGAGCTTCCCGGCCTTGATATGCGGCGCGATCACGGCGGGTCCAGAGGCGAGGCCATCCACATGTCCACCTAGGATAGCCGTCAGGGCGGGACCAGCTCCCGAGTAGGGGATATGGTTGAGTTGAATGCCGGCGGCGTGGGCAAACAGCTCAGTGGCCATGTGAAGAGTTCCGTAAACACCGGATGAGCTGTACGAAATCTCTCCCGGCCGTTTCTTGGCCGCTTCCACGAACTCCTTGACGCTTTTCCAAGGATGGTCCGCGCGCACGACGAAGATGGTAGGATCGGCAGAGATCAGAGCGATGGGAATGAGCTGATCCATGGTATAGGCCGGCTTGCGGGCAAAGAGCTTGTCAGCCTCGGGGATGATCGAGATGCTGGAGAGCGCCATCAGCGTCGTATAACCGTCCGGCTTACTGTTGGCCACGAAGGACATTCCGACTGCGCCAGCGGCGCCGGTCTTGTTCACCACCACCACGGGCTGTTTGAGGATCTTTTCCATAGTTGCCGCCACCGGACGGGCCGTGAGATCAGCCACACCGCCGGGAGGGAAGGGAACGATCATCTGGATCGCCCGGGAGGGATATTGTTCTTGGGCCACCACTGGACTCCAAGAAGCTAACAGGACGAAGAAAAAGCCGAACAGATAAAAAGGATGTCTCCATAGGCCTTTCATAGATTTGTCCTCCTTAAGACGTGATTTGTGCTCGCCAACTTTGTAAGTCCGTAAACTATTCAGATCTGTCCGCTAAGCCCAGTCGCTTGCGCCAATCCGTGCCGTGTGGGAGCAATGGCTTGAGGCCCACGACGAGTAGGGTAAAGGCCACTAAGAGCATCGTGGCCGCAATGGGCCGTCCGACGAAGATCGAGTAACTGCCATGCGACATGGCCAGAGACTGTCTTAGACTCATCTCTAGCATAGGCGCTAGAACAACACCGAGGACAACCGGCGCGGTTTCGAAGTCGAACTTGTGCAAGAGATAACCCAGGAGACCCATGAAGGTCATGATCCAAACATCCACTACGCTGCTGTTCACTGCGTAAACCCCGAGGACACAAAAGAGCAGAATAGAAGGGTAGAGAATCCGATAAGGGACACGCAGGAGATTCACAAACAACCCCACCAGGGGAAGATTCAAGATCAGCAGAACGACATTGCCGACATACATGCTGGCGATGAAGCCCCAAAAGAGCTCTGGCTGTTGCTGGATCAGAAGGGGACCTGGGCTCACTCCGTGAATCATCATGGCCGCCATCATCACTGCTGGGACGGGTCCGGAGGGAACCCCCAAGGCGAGCATAGGAACGAACGCGCCACAAACAGCCGCGTTGTTGGCTGATTCCGGTCCGGCCACGCCTTCGATGGCTCCCTGGCCAAAGCGCTCCGGGTGTTTCGAGAGTTTGCGCTCGAGCGCGTAGGAGACGAAAGTTGAAATGATGTGGGCTGAGCCGGGAATAAGTCCGATCAGAAAACCCACCACCGTTCCCCGGCCGATGGGGGCGAACGAGGCGCGCCATTCTTCGCGTGACGGCAGAAGGTCACGCAGCCGAGGTTTCTGGACCTGTGGCGGAGTCTCTTGGCCGGCGGTGGCAAGAATCTCGGCGATGCCGAACAGACCGACTGCGACTGGGACCACGCCGATTCCATCACCGAGCTCTACTATCCCGTACGAGAAACGGAAAAAGCCGCTCATCGGGTCAATGCCGATCATGCCAAAAAATAGTCCCAAGACCGCCATGGCCAGCGATTTGATCATCGAGCCGCTGCCCATATATCCGAGGACCAGCAGCCCCAGAACCAGCAGCGCCGTATACTCCGGCGGGCCAAAGCGCAAGGCGAACCGAGCCAAAGGAGGCGCAAAGAACATGAGGGCGACCACGCTAACGGTCCCGGCGATGTAGGAACCAAAAGCGGAGATTCCCAAGGCCGGGCCTGCCCGCCCCAGGCGCGTCATCGCATACCCATCCAGGCAGGTGACGACGGAGGCCGCCTCACCGGGAATGCGCATGAGGATCGAGGTCGTGGAGCCTCCGTACATCGCTCCATAGTAGATCCCTGCGAGTAGAACTATGGCCGTTGTGGCGCTGAGGCCGAAGGTGGCCGGGAGCAAAAGACTGATGCCTGCTAAAGGACCCACGCCTGGAAGGACTCCAACCAGCGTGCCAATCAGGCAGCCGACAAATGCGTAGAGCAGAACCGTCGGCTGGAAAGCGACAGAAAAACCCAAGGCCAGATTTTGCAGAGTTTCCGCCATTAGAACCCTAGTGGACTCAGAGGTAAAGGAACCCGGAGGAAGTTATAAAACACCCAGAAGGAGCCCACGGAAAGTCCCACGGCGAGAGACAAAACCAAAGTCAGTCTTAACCTCTCCACAATGCCTAGCAGAAAAAAGAGCAATAGGAACATCGTAGCCTGGTATCCGATTCCCTCAAGGGCCAACGCAGCGAAACCACAGGCGGCCAAAATAGCCAGGGCATGTTTTCCCTCAGTCCATTCTAATGAGCTGAACCTGGCAGAGTCACGGCCTATGAGTGTAATGAGAAGGCTGAGTCCGGCTAAGAGTAAAGCTAAGATAGTCGGCATGTAGCCGGGTCCTGGGTTATGCAAGGTCCCAAGCGGCAGGGTCCGGTTGCTTTCCCAGACTATGAGAAAGGCCACAAGAAAAAGGACAGCTCCGCTGATGCGGTCCAACTTACTCACGAGAGACTTCCTCTAATACAGGGTTAAGACAAAGTAAAGGCTATGGTCTCTTGTATCGTTGGGTTACCCACTCGATCGCCTGCTCCTTGTTGGTGATTTCTCCCTCCAATTGCGCCTCCTCGACTTCTTTGAGGATCTTTTTGAAGATCGGCCCGGGCGCGAACCCCATGGCGATCAGGTCCTGTCCTTTGAGCAGGGGTTGAGGGCGTATCTCCTCCTCCTTCAGCTCAACCATCTTCTGCCGGCAGAAATCATAGTACTGGAGATCGCCGTTTGCGGATAGGGCGTCGATGCGCGTGAGCTCCAAAAGCTCGTGGATTCCTTCTTCGCGCAGAAAACGTTTCAGTGTGCTCAGTCGCATCTTGGGCGCCTGGGTGTGGCGAAGATGGTTTTTAACCAAGTAAGCCACTCTTTCCCACACGGCTCGACTCCGTTTCAGCCGTTTCAGAATCTCTTCAGCCATTTCCGCCCCTCGATCGGTGTGGCCGTAAAAGGTGACGCGGGCTCCCTCGCGGTTGATGCAGATCGGCTTGGCGATGTCGTGCAGAAGACAACCATAGGCAAGACCCTCGCTGGGGTTCGCGAGGTGGTCCAAAGCCAAGAGCGTGTGGGTGAAGACATCCCCTTCCGGATGAAAGTCCGGACTCTGCTCCACTCCCTTCATCGCTTCGACCTCAGGCAATATCGCTTTGAGAAGCCCGGACGCGCTCAAGAGCTCAAAGCCTCTCTTGGCTCCTCCCTCCGTCAGGAGGCGGGTGATCTCTTCTCCGATCCGCTCCCAAGAAATCTGCGTAACCGTGGGAGCCTGCTGTTGGATGGCTCTGAACGTATTCTCTTCAATGGTAAAACCGAGACTGGCGGCGAAGCGTATGGCCCGCACCATTCGCAGGCGATCCTCCTGAAATCGCTCGTCGGGGTTTCCTATGGCACGGATGACCTGACGGTTTAGGTCTTCTCTTCCCCCGACCAGATCGATGAGTCGATCTTCAATCGGGTCATACATCATTCCGTTGATCGTGAAGTCGCGCCGCAAGATATCTTCCTGCAAGCTGGCAAAGCGGACATGACTGGGCCGCCGTCCGTCGAGATAGGGCCCGTCGTAACGGAAAGTCGCGACTTCAAAAGGCTCCCCCTCGAGGATAACCAGGATGACGCCGAACTGTGTCCCCACTGACAGGGTCTGAGGAAAAAGAGTCTGGATTGCTTCCGGCTTCGCGTCGGTGGCGATGTCAAAGTCCTGCGGGGGCTTGCCTAGCAGGTCATCCCGAACGCACCCTCCCGCGAGATAGGCTTCGTAACCTTCTTCGCGCAGGCGTCTGACGATGGAGATCGCTTTTTCCCTCTGGGACATGGGAAACCTCTACGGATCTATTCTCTATGGAAAGGAAAAAGAAAGGGAGACCGGGAAAGTGCTTGCCGTTATTGGATTGGAATCCCCGGCATGGGCACGTACTCTTGGATCTTTCCCCGAAGCTCCTGGAAGGTGAAAGGTTTGACGATGTAATCGTTGCATCCCGCTTCGATACAGGACTTGAGATCCGGTTCTCTGAAAAGCGCAGTCGCCGCTAGGATGGGAATATCCTGCGTGATCGGATTGGAGCGCAGAATCCGGGTGGCCTCCCGCCCATCCATCCCCGGCATCATGATGTCCATAAGAATCAACATCGGCTTTTCCTCCACAGCCTTCTCTACTCCCTCCTGGCCGTGCTTGGCCGGAATGGCTGAAAAGCCCATCAACTCCATCTGCCAGACAAGAAGCTCTCGCATATCCGGGTGATCTTCCACAACAAGGACTTTGTTCATAGGGAGGCCTTAAGATCACGCGGATTATGGCCAAGAGCTGTCTCCATGTCAAGGCTTCTTTTTCAAATTTTTGAATTCCGCCAATTCATTTCCCTGGAGCGATCTCTATATCGGCTCGGTCACTTGCCAATGGATAAGAAATCGACTAGCCTACGACTGGAGGAAAACAATGTTCGGCATCGGCATGCCGGAGCTGATTCTGATTCTGGCGGTCGCGTTAATTGTTCTGGGGCCGAAGAAGCTCCCGGAGATTGCTCGGGCCTTGGGCAAAGGTCTCGCGGAGTTTCGCCGCGCTACCGACGACTTAAAGGACGAGTTTCGCCAGATCGAACACGAGGTCCAAGAAAACTCGGCCAAGGCTACTGTCGATGATGATCCTTCCGTAGCAAAGGGGGCAGACAAGCCTTCGTCCTCCAATCCTACCTCAACCCCCCATACAGCAGAGAGTGAAAAGCAATCAAGGTAGCGGGCAGTCCGACGATGCCCGAATGCCGTTTACGGCCCATCTGGAGGAGCTCCGCTCCTGCCTGATCTGGTCTCTCCTTGCTGTCACGGTGGCCTTTTTCGCCTGCTTCGCCTATTCCGAAAAGATCTTTTCCCTTCTTATGGCCCCGCTGTTGCGGTTTAAGACGCCTGAAGTCGTCTTTATCGGCACGGCAGTGTCGGAGGCCTTCTTTACCAAGATGAAGGTTGCCTTGATTGGCGGGGTCTTCTTTGCGTTCCCGGTGATTCTCCGGCAGGCGTGGCGGTTCGTCGCTCCGGGACTCTACGAGCACGAAAAGCGCTACGCAGGAAAATTTATCTTCTTCGGAACTCTCTTCTTTCTTCTAGGGGCTTGGTTTTGTTATGAGGTGGTCTTCCGGACGGGATACGGCTTTTTGCTTCGACGTTATCAGGCCATCGGGGTCCGTCCCGCTATCAAGATCGCAGAATATCTTTCCTTCTCGTCCAAGCTGCTGCTTGCATTTGGAGTCACTTTCGAACTTCCCATTGTGGCCTACTTCCTGGCGCGAGTTGGCCTAATCGACCATCGCTTCCTGATCCATCATTTTCGCTACGCTGTTGTTTTCATCCTGGTTCTGGCGGCTATTCTCACGCCGCCGGACATTATCTCTCACGTGCTTCTTACCCTACCTCTGCTCTTGCTTTATGGGGTAAGTATCGGTGTGGCGTATCTCGCCCGTCGGAAAGATATTGAACGTTAGACCGTGGAGCGGTCACGTGGGCCTATTTGTTTTCGTTGGAGTTAGGTGTAGGCGTGTTATCGTCGTTGACAAAGACCGCTGCGGAGAAGACTGTGGTCCACAGGCCGTCCTTGTTGCCGATGGCAGACTGGGTAATGTTGGAGGTGCGGACAATTTTTTCCGACATTTTGAAAAGCTGTTCGCGCTCGTCCCAGGCAGTGTCAGGATTGAATTCGATGCCTAAGGTTGTCGCGAGCATGCTGGCCGCCAGATCCTCGGCGTATTCTCCAGCTTTCTCGTCGGTCTCGCCAAAGGAGTGATGCTCGGAGAGATAACCGTACTGGTTCTCGTCAGAAGGAATTGCCACGCCGACCGAAGCGGCCACCAGCCGGTTCGGCTCATTGGTGCTCTCACGATCGTAGACGCAAAAAACGATCTCGCCCGGGCGCAACAGCTTCACGCCCTCTTCCTTGGATATCCGTTTGCAGCCCGGGGGATAGATGCTCGAGACCAGAACCAAGTTGCAGTAGGCCAATCCGGCAGCTCGCAGGGCCAACTCAAAGGAAGCAAGCTTCTCTTTATGGACGCCTACTCCTTTTGTGAAGAATACTTTTCTAGGAACCACTTCTCGGTCGTGTATAACATGAAAGGAATGGGGTGACAAGAAAAATTTTAAAAAGT
>Ga0209701_10001452_pt1 | contig 15222 bp, 10 predicted proteins | sample CZO8metaG_4_FD_188356 | JGI IMG/M metagenome (GOLD analysis project Ga0209701, IMG submission 188356) | Vadose zone soil microbial communities from the Eel River Critical Zone Observatory, Northern California, USA - CZOApr15con2H3.8 metaG... | ecosystem: Environmental > Terrestrial > Soil >...
CACTGAGCTACGCGCCTGTAAGCGCGGAAAAATAACACAGAAAGCTATTTGGGGAAACTGTGATTAAGCCGTGGTAGTATTTCAGTTTGAGTTTCGGCTCCCGGCCCGGAGCGGACATTCGTGGTCGCCATCAATTCGGGTATTGCTTAATGTGAATGTGGGTCCCGAATCGGGGTTACCCTCAACCCGCAGCCACTTTCGCTCTAAGTGGTCCGAAGATCCCTGGGCAGGTCAGGATGATAAGATCGAGTAGCAAAAATCAAAACGACTTCGCGACAGAGGTGAACCGTGAGCAAGTGGGTTGTAGACAAGAATTTTCTTGAATCGCCCGAGCTTGCTGAGTTTCTCTCTGCTGATCCGAGCCACCGGGCCGTCTTAATAGACTTTTCGGCTATAGAGGGGTACGCCGGGAACCCCGTAAAAAATATGCACAAGTCTTTGGCCATTGTTAGCCAGCATCCGGACCAAATACTTGTCCTAAAGGGCGCCGGGGAAATTATCGCAATGGGAGCAATTAATCCCGACACCCGCTTTGACTTGGTTGATTGGAACCAAACGCGCGGGTTCGCTAAATTTTGTCGTCAGTTGGAACGGGCGAAGGCTGGCGACCCGAAGTACGTTGCCGCGATTGCCGGGCTAGCTCAGGCCGCGCAGGCGCATTTGGCGATGATGGAAACAAAAATGGCGTTCATGTCTGATGCATTTGAAGAAATACGGCGCATGGTAGGGCCTGAGGCGCTGAGGGCGCGACGTGAGAAGACGAAACTTCCGTTAGAAGCTGGCAAAAAGATAATTACGCTGATATGTCACCTCGCTGACTCTCTGTTTGCGAACGATCCAACCGTCCCCAAGATTCAGGGAACACTTGCCGAGGCCCGGCATTACTATACCTTCCGCTATGCCACGGCCAGCGTGGTGCTCGCCCTGCTTTGGGCTCAGTCCGGAGGCGCGGGCGGCGCGCGTACAGACAAGCTCCGAAATGATTTCGTTGATCTGTCCTATGTGACTGCCGCCACCTATTTTGATGGGCTGCTTACCAACGACAAAAAGATGTCCGACATATTTGCGGAAACGGTATTTCTAATTGAGGATTTCTTTCCGGGAAATATGTCGCGCGGTAGCGCGAAAACTTCGGGGACACGTTAGCCGTATTGTTGGAGGGAAGAATGCGCGTCTTTAGATTCAATTTGCCACGTGAAAAACTTGATGCCGTAGCCGAGGAAGAAAGGACACTATTTCTTCTTCTTGGCCATTTTTCCAATCAGGCTGCCATTCTAGGGAGGTGGGTCTGTTGGTGCGCCAAAGAGGCCGAGGTATCGGAAGTAGAGCGAAAAGGCCGATTCGCACAGATAATAATGACCCTGACGTTGTTCGCAGCCAAGCTCAATGAGGGATGGGAGCTATTACAGAAACAATACTTCGCGTCCAAATTGTCCAAAACCTACGCGCCCTTACTACCAAACGACGCCACGGACGCGCTGCAGGAATTGGGAAAATACTTTGGGGCGGACAACGCTGTGCGTAGATGCAGAAACGAATACGCATTTCATTACGCGCCAGATATTCTAAACGCGCATTATTCATCTATCCCTAAGGAAGAGGAAACAGAAATCTATCTTTCCGAAGCTGTTGGGTTCAACTTATTTCATATTGCGGAGATGGCTGCAGCGCATTCGCTTTTCACGAAGCTCGGCAATGGCGATCGCCAGGCTGGAATGCTGAGGCTTATGGAGGAATCGCTGAAGGTGTCGGCTTGGTTCCAATCATTCGTTGGCGGTTTCATGCCCGTGTTTCTTGACCGCCTTGGCGTAGTTGAACATAGCGAGGAAAAAATTGGCGATCCGCCGAAGTTTAACTCTCTTGAAATTCCGTTCCTGGCCGAGATGTAGCCCGCGTAGGGTGCAATAGCGCAGCGTATTGCACCGAATGTTCACCCATGTTCACCCGCTACTCCCCTGCAACGCTATCCACAACATCCACTCCGCCTCAATCCGCAGGATAAATACCCCGCGCAACGCATCGATGGAAAGTAGAATAAGGCCAATCGGCCACCCGCGTTACATAGCCATGTTTGACAGGATTATGCGGATTGATTCCTAGTCGTCTTCTCTGGGTGCTGGAACCGGGTCGATAAAAGCATTACTATATCGGCGCATGGAACAGGTCCGCGAATGGTGATGCCCGGGGACATAGAACATTGGGATGCATTTGTCTCGCACGCGTGGGAAGACAAGGAAACATTCGTGCGACCTCTAGTCGAATCCCTGGGTCGATTGGGCGTTTCGCTGTGGTACGACGAGGTGTCTCTGAAACTGGGAGACAGTCTTTCAGGTTCTATCGATCGGGGGATCGCCAAGTCGCGGAACGGAATCGTTGTTGTAAGCCCAGCGTTTCTACAGAAGAAGTGGCCTGAAGCCGAACTCCACGCGCTCATTACGCGCCGGATCGGGGACAAGCTCAAGCTCCTTCCCATTTGGCACAACGTTGGCAGTGCTGAGGTCGCCGCGATCAGCCCCTTGTTAGCCGATCTGGTGGCGCTTCAGACAGCCGGTCGAACAGCGCAAGATGTGGCAATCGCCCTGCTGGCTGGGATTCGTCCTGACCTGTATGAGTCGATGGGACGGTCGCAGTTGGAGAAGCTCGCCACCGGCAGGGCCTTTGAGGAGCTTGAGGAAGAACTAACGGACCTTCGAGAGAAAGTTACCGATTTACTCTGTCCTACCTGCGAAGCGCCCCTGGCCGAGAGAATCGTCGCCTTCGACGACATGGACCCCAACCAGGTGGATGTTGACGTATTCGAGTGTGGCTATGTCCGAGGCGGATACCATCCTCAAGCCTGCCCCCGTGATGCAGCCTTTCCGGCACTCACCGAGTACGACCTGAGGTGTGAGGCAACAGGGTCTGGCACCTGGGTCTGCTGGGCCGTTGCGAAGACGGCAGCGGCGAAACATCACCATCTGAGCGGCGTCGACGGATTGACAGAGAGGGAAGCCAAAACTCGCCTGATCGATAGGTATAACCAGGGAGCGCCGCCCGAAAAGCGCGTTCGCCTGGAGCGGTCCTAGGGACGAGCTTACCGCGCCAGACCCGGCGCAACGAATAGCAGGTTAAAGTTGCTTTCCGGCGCGGGACCTCAACCCGCCGCCCGTTCGTTCGGTCATATGCTATGACCACAGCCCGCGTAGGGTGCAATAGCGCAGCGTATTGCACCGAATGTTCACCCGCCACCCCCCTGCAACGCTACCCGCGACATCCATTCCGCCCCAATTCGCAGGATAAATACGCCACGCAACGCATCGATGTAAAGTAGAACAGGGCCGATCAGCCACGCGCCCACCTAGCCATGTTTGACAGGATTATAGTAAATGTAGTCCACGAAGGCATCGATGCGAAGGTCGCACCTGCTTAACACGGCGCACCGCTTGGCGCAGAAGGTCGATATGACGGACCAAGAGATCGTTGGGTGAACGCTCCAGTAGATTGACGGTAAAGAAATAACATCCACCGGCGATACGGTAACGGCGGTAATCCGGCATGCCATAAGCCTCAATGGTAGACTTGGGATTGTACATTCGGTGCAATACGCTGCGCTATTGCACCCTACGAGTTCTCGAAGCAGCCGTTTAGACATATACGTGGCAGCTTGGGAGATTCAGTGTCGCAGACGTCAGATGATCACTTGCGCTGAAGCCCATATCGCTTCATACGCGGGGATCTTTAGGAGTGCAATATTGTCTGCCCGCACGATCTCAGCAGGAGACCGCGCGGCAAAGTCCCTAAGAGATTGGGTAAGCGTCCAAGCTACTGTTTAGTCAATGAAGATTGCCCGATCATGCAGCGCTTTTTGCGGCGCAAGCCGGACCAGTAATGGGCGGGCGGCCCTATATTGTTGCACCCACTTAATAGCGGCTGGCCGCAATGTGGGTTTGCAATTTGCTTGATCTGCCATCAGGCGAAGGCATACCTTTTCTGGAACTGCGCTACCGAATTCCGTTAGCGCCGTTTCGTCCATGTAGGGGTCAATTATCAGCACATCCTTGGTGGCGGTTTTCAGGACCTTGGACAGCGCGGCGAAGGCGTCAAAACTGTTATGTGCGGGAATAAATGCACCAGCAACTCCGGCGGGTGCCCTCATTTCTGCTAGGGCAAAAGCGCGATAGACGATTGTCGTGATTGTATGGGCTGCATGTTCCCTGCCGATAAGGCCCAAGTTGTTCGCGTGCAATGTAAAGATTGCGGGATCACCACTATTTCCAACCTCTGCTACCAGGGCATAAGCACGGGCTATCCAGTGGTGTACCTCTGCGGGAACTGGCGCCTGGGTAAGATCAGGCAGCGTCTCGATAAGGCGACCCAATTGTCGGTAGAGGGTTTCGGGATCAGTAGCCATGAAGGGGAGTATACCCCGGCGACATGTGTTGTAATAACTCTGTATCGAAGCAGGCGAACGACTGCTCCTGGCTACCGGCGCTGCCTAGCGGCGGCACGAAGTGCCATTGGGGACGCTTCCCTTTATCTGCTCCTTACAAAGGGAAACGTCCGCTTTAATTTGCAGGATTTAGTCAGCCGACGCGGTAAAGTCTTCCACGCGACGCGAAGCGCGTGCGGACTTTTCTCGGCAAGCTTGTCCAAGCCGCGCTGACTCGACCGGATGCGTCCGATGCTGTACTGTACAACTGGCATTGCCCGACCCAAGCCTAACTGGAGGAGATAGCCATGAAGAAACCGAAATTGACCTTAGCTGCAACCCTTGCCCTCGCTGTGCTGGCCGGAACCTGGGGTATCCAGACACTGAACGCGCAGCAGCCCGGCTTCACGCGGGTGCCGCTGCAGGACCAGGACCTCACCGCCGCGGGCCGCCACGCGGTGCAGGCCCGCGCGGAATTCATTCCGGGCGGAGAGGTGGGCAAGCATACCCACCCGGGCGAAGAGGTGAGCTACGTGCTCGAATAAAAGGGGACGCTTCCCTTTATCCGCTTCTTCAAAGGGAAACGTCCCCTTTAATTTGTGATTAAAAGAACGCCATTTTCCCGAATTTCAATGACAATCACTTGCGCACAGTGTAAAGCGAAGATAAGTAAATCGTGGGATATGTCCGCTAGGCATTCCTACTGTATCACTTGTTTGTCAGCGCGTCATCTAAGTCGGTTACGGTTCGCCTTATTCGGACTGGCGGTTTTTACTATTGTTGGTCTCGTAATGGTCTCCACCACTCGCAACTCGGAAGCGGGGTGGTCTTTATTAAACTTGGTTCTCCTGTATATGTTTGGATTCGTTACGACGGTTTTTCATGAGTTCGGCCATGCATTAACCGGTAAGCTGGTCGGAATGCGAATTCAAGGCGTGATCATCGGCGCTGGCCCGACATTTTGGCAGACCCGTCTATTTGGTTTTCCGGTAATCTTCAAGACATTCGCGTTGGGTGGAGGCCGCACGCTTGTGACCTATTCAAGCTTGAAATGGCTACGACTCAGGCAGGCTATGCTCTTCTTAGCCGGCCCGGTTACCAATCTTGTTATCGCGGCGATGCTCCTTTGGTTACTGCCTGCAACGGCTCTAGCCAGCTTCCCGAAAGGCACGGGGCTCTTTCCGGTCATGGCTTTTATATGCGCCAATCTGTTGGTATTTATCGTAAACCTGCTCCCGATACGTTATGCCACCGAAGATGGCGCCTTAAAAAGTGACGGTTTGCAGTTGCTTAGTCTTCCATTTCAAAAACAGCGCGACTTCTCTTCCGGCATGGCAGGCCATTTTTTAATTCTTGGCGCGGAGCGCCTTATGGCAAAAAATTATGTCGGTGCGCGCGATGCGTCGTTAAAGGGCCTGCACACTTACGCTCAACTTGATGAGACACGCGCCTACCTATTAAACCGTGTTGCCTGGTGTGATTTACTGCTAGATAAACCGGAACTTCTGAAAGAGGCGATGACGTGCGCGACCGAAGCTATGCAGCTCGCGCCGGACAGCGTGGCCATTAAAGGCACCTTGGGCTCGGTTCTAATCGAAAGCGGCGAGCACGAACGTGGTTTGGCTCTCCTATTGGAATCCAATGCTAAAGTAGAGCGTGATGCCGATAGGGCATCGAATATGTGCTATGTCGCAATTGCTTACCAGCATGTGGGCGATATGAGTAAAGCACACGAAGCGATACATGCAGTCGAAGTTTTGGACCCAGATTGTGTGTTATTGGAGCGTGCACGCCGAATGGTGGGATAGTGAGAAGAATTAATGTATTGTTAAGCTACCGGTAGGAGATCGCCTGCCGGTTTTAGCCTTGGGTGTCGCTGGACTGGGGTAGCTCAGTCTGACCCTGAGGTCTCATCGCACACAGAAAAGCGGATAATAGGTCTGCTACGCGGGCTGCTCGTTCGCTTCCGGTTGCTCTCCACCCCACCTTGCGGTGACGCAGTTACCTTCCGCTACAAAGATGATGACTTCCTTTGACAGGGACTTTCACCCTGCAGATAATGTGCCCTCGCGGGCGCACGGTCACGGCGCTTTGCGCCTTACCCAGGCTACGCGTGCTAGCCGTTATGCGCCGGATGTCGCTTTCAATTCTCCGTTTCGTGTTATCGCCTTTCATTCTGCGCAATACGCTCACGCTATTGCGCCCCACGCGGGTTCCAGGACTGCGAACCGGATTACCATTTTCATCTCTTTAGGTCGTAATACCTGTTCCAATGGTACGTTCAGTTGCATCACTCCGTGTCGGGGATGGCAGGACCAAATTCGTAGTTTGCAAACCATCTCCCTTTCATTTTAAAAAAATACTCACAAAAGGCGGGTGGCATGTTCGCACCTAGCAAGGCATCGATGACTTGGTCATTGATGTCCGATATTTTTGCTGGGTCATAGAAACAAGCAGTTATGCCATCAATACGTATCGTCTGTTGATCTCTATATGTATGCGCGATGGCAGCAAACCGAGCGTTCTTGGTATCGCGGAAGAAACTATGCACAGAATTTTGTTCCGCGAAAAATAACCGATAGAGGCCCGATTTCTCATCGAGCAAAGCGCTTTTCACAGGCTTCTTGTAGTCGGCATCCGCGTATTCGACCATGGAATCAACGCTTCTTTTTTCTATTGCTCGCCGCCACGCTTGTGCTGCCAAGAGTATCTCTTTATAGAGAAGCGCATGCTCTCCAGAATCGCCAAGCAATCGTTTCTGCGCCACTGAGTCGGCAAAAGTAACGCCACAAATCGACGCCAAGACTATGAGGGTCAACGCAATACGCATAAGTAAAGCTCCTTGGAGAGTCGTAGTCGTCATCTTCCTAGTTACTACGAGCACTGTCCAGGTTTAAATCTATTCCGCGGATCTTCACGCGGACATGCTGGACAAGGCTCGTATTCCCAGTGCGTATGCGGCGCTGTAATTTTGCCAGTACCGTTTGACTGGCCGATAACGTCGCCTTCATTGACCTTATCGCCCGGCGCAACAAGAGGGTCTGTATGAAAAAAGGTGTGGATTGACCCGTCTGTGCCTACGACCTTGACATAATTACCGCCGACCGGGTTGTATCCCGTATCTACAACATAGCCGTCCGTTGGTGCATATACGTTTCCACCAGTAGGATTACGATTGTCAATTCCATTGTGATATTGTTCTTGGCTGGGATTGAATGGATCTGGACGCGGTCCCATTGGGCTCCTCACGATGGGGCTATCGGTAGGCCACGTATCAAGCCCATACGGATCAATGTTACGAAGCGGGTTTAGATTTGCGTACGCATACGTATTCATTCCTCCTAGCAACCCAATCGGATCACTGCTGATATAGCGCCCACTCTTCGGATCATAATACCGATTCCAATTATAGTGTAACCCCGTTTCCTGATCGAAGTACTGCCCCGGATAACGCAGATTAATCTTAGTGAGGGTCCCGGTGTTACTCGGATCCTCATTCGCAGCAGTGTCCCCAAACGCATTCCCGTCCCAGCGCCAGACGGTCTGGCCTTGGGGGTTAGTGGCGAGCCTGGGCGTGTTGAGATGGTCGGTGTGCAGGTAGATTAAGGTTTCCGGGATTGTGCCCGCCTCGATCTTCGCAACCGGGGTGGTGTCGGTGTAGACATAATCCCGGATTACCGTGCCATCCAGGTTGGTCTCGGCCAGCAGATTGCCGCTTAGGTCGTAGTGATACACCGTGGTAATGCCGGCAATAGTCTTTCGGGTGCGCTGTCTTTGGGCATTATAGGCATAGCTCGCGCTGCCGCTTAGGGTAGTGGCCTGGATGAGTGCCGTGGCCTGATTGTAGGTAAAGCTTCTGGTGCCGGCTTGATCGGTGAGGGTATTGCCGCCGGCATCGAGGGTGGGGGCGCCTAATGGTGCGCTATTCAAGCGGTTGCTGGCCATGACATAGCTATAGGTGCCGGTCCCGTCTTGGGTGCGGTTGCCGTTTGGATCGTAACTAAAGGATTGGCTGCTTAAGGCCAGGGTCTCTTGGATTAACCGGTCTAAGGCGTCGTAGTTAAAGTTGCCGGAGGCGGTGGCGGTGGCATTGCCATTGGCATCGTAACTGTAGGTGCGGCTGTCGAGGCTGCCTAAGGCTTGGCTTAGCAAGCGGCCCTGGAGGTCGTAGGCCTTGGTCTCCGTGAGGGTATTGCCCAAGGTCTGGGCGGTTAAGAGGCCATCGGCCCGGTAGGTACGGTTGCTGGAAAGGGTTGTGGCCGTACCGTTGACGGTGGTGCTCACCTGGGTGATGCGGCCTACGCTGTCACGGGCGTAGTTCACGGCTTTGCCATCCGGATAGGTGATGGAACTGAGGCGATTGGCCGCATCATAGCGATAGGCAGTCGTGTAGGTCTGGCCCGCTTCACTGCGGGTATGGGTGGTGATATTGCCGAAGGCGTCATAGCCGTATTGGCTAGTGCCGCTCGCATCGATGATCTGGCAAAGCCGGCCTATCCCCAGGCTGCAACTTGTTCCCGTGTCGTAGCTATAGGTGATGTTCTCGGCCGGATCGGGGTAGTTGACCTGGGTCAGACGGTTTAAGGCATCGTAGGTGTAGCTTGCGGTGATCCCACGCGCATCGGTGAAGGTTTTGATATTGCCGGCGTCATCGTAGGTATAGTTCAGGGTGCCGCGGTCGGGGGAGGTTTCCGTGAGGAGGTTGCCGAGGTCGTCCAGCGTGTAGGGGGTATTGGCGCTGTTCGGGGCGGTGATCTGTTTGATCTTGTCATTGACGTCATAGGCATATTGGGTCTGGCCGGACAAGTTGTCGATGGCCGTGAGCAGGCGGTTTAAGGCGTCGTAGTGATAGTTCGTGGAAACCGAGGTGGTCGATGCGCTTTGGTTGGGGTCGGTGCGGCTCACCAGGTTGCCGAGGGCGTCGTGCACCAGGTTGGTGAGGGAACCGCCGGTATTGATCGCATTCACGTGGTTGCGGATGTCGTAAGCGGTTTCGAGGGAGCGCACGAGGGTGCCGTTGGGATCTTTGGTTAACACGTTAGTCCGATTGCCTTTGAGGTCGTAGCTATATTCGAGGCGGTTGCCGAGGTTGTCGGTGACGCTGCGCAGGTATTGCGCGGCGTCGTAGGTGTAAGTGAGGGTTTTGCCGTCGGGGAATACGGTTTGGGTGACATTGCCGACGTCGTCGTAGGCAAACTGGGTCAGGCGGCTTAGGCCTACCGGCGGGATCACGGTGGTGGAGAGCACCTGCCCGCGCAGGTCGTAGGCATAGCTGGTCTTGACGCCGTTCGGGTCGGTCAGCTGGAGCAGCCGTCCGGCGCCATCGTAGCTGTCATAGGTGGTGGCGTGGCCCAAGGCGTCGGTGACGCGGCTTAACTGGCCGCAGGCGCCGCCGGTGGTGCAGGCGTAGTACGTCAGCGTGGTGACGTCGGCGACGTCGGTGCGGGGGCCGTCAATAGCGATCACTTGGCCCAGGGTGTTATAGGCCATGCTGACGGTCCGGACGATGGCCTGGCCTGCCGGGGTGAAGCCGCGCTGGGTGAGGGTGATGGGGTTGTGGTTGGCGTCGTAGCTGATCTCGATGCGCTTGCTGCCGGTCGTAGCTACGCTCGGGGATGCGATCACCGTGGGCAGGTCAAGGGTGGGCGCGAGGTACTCGGTGGTGGTGGTGCGGGTTTCCGGCAGGGTAATGGTATTGGCACAATCCCCAGTGAGACCCTCGGTCAGGCCGATGCGTTGATTGGTGGCGTTATAGGTGTAGGTCGTCACCCGCCCTTCTTCGTCTTTCTTGCAGGTGGGGTTGTGGTTGGCGTCGAAGCTCTGGGTCAACGACTTGCCATCGCTTAAGTTAAGCTTCGCGAGCAGATGCTTCACGCCCAATGTACTCCCGAAGGTCATGCGCTCCTGCACCCCCACCGGGTCGGTGACGGTGGTCTGGGTGTCCGCATCATAGCTGAGGGTGAAGGCCTCCTGCGGCGCGCTGGTGTCGGTCGCGGCGTGCTGGGTGAGGATCGCCTTGCCGTTGCCATCATAGCCATAGGTCGCGAAGCGGCGGATCGCGCCCGCGCCGTTGTCATAAGAGATGCCGGTTAAATGGTCTGGGAAGCCGCCGTTCTCGTAGTGGTAGCGCTTGGCGCTGCCGTCGGGGTAGGTGACCTGGGTCAGGTTGTTGTTGGGGTCATAGCTATAGCTGGTTACGGCGCCGAGGGGATCCGTAAAGCCGGCTAAATGACCGCTGGCTTCGTAGGTAAAGGTGAGCGCATGCCCGAACGGGCCGACCACGGAGGCAAGCCTTCCCGCGCCGTCGTACCGGAGCTGCTGGGTTAAGCCGGTTCGATTGGTGACGGTGAGAAGCTGACCCGCCGGGTCATAGGTTTCAACCGTCCCGTCTCTATCGGTATAAGTCCATCCGGCGGCGGTATTGACCAGTACCTCATTGACGTCGGCATCCGGCGTCCAGGTGTCTCCTACTAAGGTAAAGTAGTAATTCTTGCCGTCGGCGCGGTAGGCGGTTGCGACCGTGAGGGGACCGTTCGAGGTTACGGTGATGGATCGATCATAGCTGTGACGCCAGTGAACGCCGATTGTTCCTGAAAGAACCGCCGGTCCACTGTTGTAATGGCGCGTCAGGGTCAGTGGAAACGGCGGTTGTCCGCGGTAGTCGATCTCCGATGCATATTTGTTGCCCACCGCAGGGCTGCAGGGATTGCCGGTCTGCGGACACGTGGGACCGTTGTTTTTTGCCAGTGTAACGATGTCGGTACACCCGCCGTAGCCCACCGACCAGGTGAAAAAGTTAGTCGCTCCCGTTGCTTGATAGGTGCAGTGACCCGAACAATCTGCGCCAGTACCGGTATCGCTGCAGGCATCGCGCGCACAGAGATAACCCGGATTCGAGTGAGCGTCCGGGTTTTCATAAAAGAAATACGCATTCAGCGCTTCCGGTTTTGTGGTAAAACAACCAAGCTGTGGAAGAACGTAATAACCCGCCTCCGCCGCGTTGACGGACATTAAAGTCAGTAGAATAAAACCGAGAAAGGGAGCGAATCGGGGATGTCCTGCGCGCACCGCTGTGTTATCGATGCGCGGGTGCAGCCGGACCGTGTCCGTCATCTCCGGGGGGTGCGGATGCCGATACCGACCATGATGCGAGGAGTACATATGGCTTCCTCCCAGGTTCCTTGAAGCGATGGTTATGTTTGGCCGCTTGGCTTTTTGTTGTTGAGTCCATTTGTAAACTAAACTGGCGTTATGCCAAAGTCAAGCGGTGTTAACGCGGGAGATTCAAGTTACTGATCGATAGAAACAGTTAACCGGCCTGCTTCCGCTGTTTGCCGAATTGACGCGCTTCAATGGCCTGGATCTTATCCCGCAGCGCCGCCGCGTGCTCGAATTCCAGATTGCGCGCGTGCGCCAACATTTCTTTTTCCAGTTTCTTTAATAAACGCGCCAGCTCGCCGGAGGACAAGATTTGGTATTCCCCCTCCTCCTCAGCGATACCTAAAACCAGCTCCCTGGCATAGGCAGGCTGGATGCGGCCAAGACCGTCAATAATGTCTTTCACCGCTTTAATAATGCCCTGGGGGGTGATGCCGTGGGCGGTATTATAAATAACTTGCTTAGCGCGGCGCCGATCGGTTTCATCGATCGCCTCGCGCATGGATTTGGTGACGGTATCGCCATAGAGGATGGCTTTGCCATGAATATGGCGCGCGGCGCGCCCCATGGTTTGAATCAGAGAGCGGGTGGAGCGCAGAAACCCCTCTTTGTCGGCATCCAGGATCGCGACGAGAGAAACCTCTGGAATATCAAGGCCTTCGCGCAATAAGTTAATGCCGACTAGCACATCAAATTTACCGGCGCGCAGATCCCGGATAATCTCCACTCTTTCCACCGTTTCAATATCTGAATGCAAATAGCGCACGCGCACGCCGTGCTCATAAAGATATTCAGTCAAATCCTCGGCCATGCGTTTGGTCAGGGTCGTTACCAGCACGCGTTCGCCAAGCTCCGCCCGCTTGTGGATCTCCGAAAGCAAATCATCCACCTGGGTCGCGGCCGGCCGGACCTCGATTGCGGGATCGACCAGGCCGGTCGGGCGCACCACTTGATCGATAACCGCCCGGGTGCGCCCGAATTCATACGGCCCCGGTGTGGCCGAAACAAAAATCGTCTGCGGCATGAGCGCTTCGAACTCTTCGAATTGTAATGGGCGATTATCCAAGGCTGACGGCAGGCGGAAGCCGTATTCCACCAAGGTTTCTTTGCGCGAACGGTCGCCGCGATACATGCCGCCAAGCTGCGGCACGGTCACGTGACTTTCATCGATCACCAGCAACGCGCTCTCGGGAAGATAGTCGATCAGCGTGGGCGGCGGCTGGCCGGGGGCGCGGCCGGACAAATAGCGCGAATAATTCTCGATGCCGGAGCAATAACCCAACTCCTGCATCATTTCAATGTCGAACCGGGTGCGCTGCTCCAGGCGCTGCGCCTCGACCAGCTTATTGGCCGCGCGCAAGTCCGCCAACTGCACGCGCAGATCCTCTTTAATCTGCTCGATCGCGTCCAAAATCGTTTCGCGCGGCGTGACATAATGCGACTTAGGGTAAATGGTCGTGCGCGTGAAGCGCTTGGTCACCTCTCCGGTGAGCGGGTCGAACTCCGCCAGGCCGCTGATTTCATCATCGAATAATTCCACGCGAATCGCCAGGCGCTCCGACTCCGCCGGGAAGATATCGATGACATCGCCGCGCACGCGAAAGGTAGCGCGGCGCAACTCCAGGTCGTTACGCGTGTACTGCAATTCCGCCAGCCGCCGCAAAATCGCGCGCTGATCCATCTGCGCCCCCTGGCGTAAATGCAGGATCATGCCGTGATAGGCCACGGGATCGCCCAACCCATAGATGGCCGAGACCGTCGCGACAATAATGGTATCCGCGCGCTCCAGCAACGCCTTGGTGGCCGACAGGCGCATTTGCTCGATGTGCTCGTTGATGGAGGCGTCCTTTTCGATATAAGTATCCGACGCCGGCACATAGGCCTCCGGCTGGTAGTAATCGTAATAAGAAACAAAGTACTCGACGGCGTTGTGCGGGAAAAAATCCCGCATCTCGGCGTAAAGTTGCGCCGCCAAGGTTTTGTTGGGTGCCATGATTAAAGTCGACCGTTGCAACTGCTCGATCACATGGGCGATGGTGTAGGTTTTACCTGAACCGGTCACGCCCAGCAGGGTTTGCCAGGCCTCGCCGTTGCGCAGGCCGGATACCAGCGCGGCGATCGCCTCGGGCTGATCGCCGGCGGGAGGAAACGGACTTAAAAGCTCGAATTTATTGCTCATACTGTTTGCTGAGATTCATCAAATACCGGTATATTAACGCACCTTACCAACCACGAAAGGAACATTTTTGTTTACAATTCGTTTATCCAGCCGTATCCAGCGCATCAAGCTGTCCGCCACCTTCGCCGTCAGCAACCGCGCGGAAAAACTTAAAGCCGAAGGCAAAGACGTGATCGGATTGGGCGCCGGCGAACCCGATTTCGATACACCGGAACATATTAAAGAGGCGGCGATTCGCGCTATCCACGACGGCTTTACCAAATATACCGCGGTCGACGGCACGCCCGGCCTGAAACAAGCGATTATCAATAAATTCAAGCGCGATAACGACCTGGATTTTACCCCGGACCAAATTCTGGTCTCGGCCGGCGGCAAGCAGAGCTTTTTTAACCTGGCCCAGGCCTTGTTGGAAGCCGGCGACGAGGTGGTCATTCCCGCGCCTTATTGGGTGTCTTATCCCGACATTGTGTTGCTGGCGGACGCGACGCCGGTCATTATCCCCACCGGCATCGACCAGGGCTTTAAAGTGCTGCCCGAACAGCTTGATCAGGCGCTCGCCTATAACACCAAACTGGTGCTGATCAATAGCCCCTCCAATCCCACCGGCAGCGTTTATACCCGCGCCGAATTAGAGGCTTTAGGCGAAGTATTGCGGCGTTACCCCAATACCTTAATCGCCACCGACGATATGTACGAACATATCCTGTGGTCGGGGGAACCTTTTTGCAACATCGCCACCGCCTGCCCGGATCTGCGCGAGCGCACCATTGTGTTAAACGGCGTGTCCAAGGCCTACGCCATGACCGGCTGGCGCATCGGTTATGCCGGCGGCCCCAAACCGCTGATGGCGGCGATGAAAAACATCCAGTCGCAGAGCACTTCCAACCCGACTTCGATCTCCCAGGTGGCGGCGGAAGCGGCGCTAAACGGCGACCAGGGCTGCATCCTGCCGATGGTGCGCACGTTCCGCGAACGCCATGAATGGTTGGTTAAAGCCCTCAACGCCATCGACGGCGTGCGCTGCATCCCGTCAGACGGCACCTTTTACTCCTTCCCTTCCATCCAAGAAGCGATCGCAAAGCAGCCCGGCGTCAAAAATGATGTGGAGATGGCGGAGCATATTCTCAATCAAGTGGGGGTCGCTTTAATACCGGGTTCGGCGTTCGGGGCCGAAGGCTATATCCGCCTATCGTTTGCAACCAGCATGGATACCTTACAGGCGGCGGTGCAGCGCCTCGCCGGCCTTTTTGGCAACCGTTAAGGGTTGAGCAAGGACGCTGCCCTGCAAGGGGTAGGCAGCCTCTGGCTTAATGTGCCGGCTAATTAATAGTAACACCGGCGGTTTGGAAAACTCCCAGACCGAGCGCTTTATTAGACCTGCCACGCCCGCATTGCCGATAAATCCGAATCCAACGATTGCCGCTAGCCCATTTCGCCTTGACCGTGTTATTACGCCCCAGTACCATACCTCCCCTTC
>Ga0209701_10001455_pt1 | contig 15205 bp, 9 predicted proteins | sample CZO8metaG_4_FD_188356 | JGI IMG/M metagenome (GOLD analysis project Ga0209701, IMG submission 188356) | Vadose zone soil microbial communities from the Eel River Critical Zone Observatory, Northern California, USA - CZOApr15con2H3.8 metaG... | ecosystem: Environmental > Terrestrial > Soil >...
CTCGCCGGCGTCTTCCCCTGAGTCTTGGCGATAATTTCCTCCGCCACTGACCTCGGAGCTTCTTCATACCGCGCAAAGTGCATGGAATATTCGGCACGCCCTTGCGTCGAAGAACGCATATGAGTCGCGTACCCGAACATTTCCGCCAAGGGAACGATCGCCTTGATGACCTGCGAACCGGCGCGATGCTCCATGCCTTCGATCCGTCCGCGACGTGAACTCAGATCGCCCATGATCGTTCCGGCGTAATCTTCCGGCGTCACGACTTCGACGGCCATCACTGGCTCGAGAATCACCGGGCTCGCTTTGCGGGCGGCTTCCTTGAACGCCATCGAACCGGCGATCTTGAATGCCATTTCGTTCGAATCGACGTCGTGATAACTGCCGTCGTAGAGCGTCGCCTTGATGTCGACCATTGGATAGCCGGCGAGGACGCCGCCTTCCATGGCCTCCTGCATGCCCTGATCGATCGGCTTGATGTATTCCTTGGGCACCGAGCCGCCGATGATCTCATTGATGAATTCGTAGCCTTTGCCCGGCTCGTTCGGGTCCAGGCGAATCTTTGCGTGTCCGTACTGGCCGCGTCCGCCAGTCTGCCGGATGTATTTGCCTTCCGCTTCGGCATGCCTGCGAATGGTCTCGCGATACGCTACCTGCGGCTTGCCGACATTCGCCTCGACCTTGTACTCGCGCATCATGCGGTCCACGATGATTTCCAGGTGCAGCTCGCCCATGCCGCTGATGATCGTCTGTCCGCTGTCGGGATCGGTGTGAACCTTGAAGGTTGGATCTTCCTGCGCCAGTTTGCTCAGCGCCATGCCCATCTTTTCCTGATCGGCCTTGGTTTTGGGCTCGACTGCCACCGAAATTACCGGCACCGCAAACACGATCGACTCGAGCAGGATCGGATGCTGCTCGTTACAAATGGTGTCGCCCGTGCCGACGTTTTTCAAACCTACGGCGGCACAGATGTCGCCCGCCAGAATCTCCTGAATGTCTTCGCGCTTGTTAGCGTGCATTTTCAGCAGACGCCCGATGCGCTCATGCTTCTGCGTGCGGGCATTCATGACCGATTCGCCCGATTTGAGCTGTCCCGAGTAAACCCGAATAAACGTCAACTGACCAACATAGGGGTCGGCCATGATCTTGAATGCCAGCGCCGAGAACGGCTCTTTGTCATCTGCCTTGCGGATGATGGGCTGGCCATTTTCGGGATTAATTCCATGGGTCTCGGGAGTATCAAGAGGGGAGGGCAGATAGTCCACCACTGCGTCGAGCAGCGGCTGAACGCCTTTATTCTTGAACGCTGTGCCTACGACCACCGGGAACAGCTTCAGGCTGATGGTTGACTTGCGCAACGAAGCCCGCAGTTCCGCGGCCGAGATCGCTTCGCCTTCCAGAAACTTGTGCAGGATCTCGTCGTCATTCTCCGCAACGGTCTCAACCAGCTGAGTGTGAAACGCTTCCGCCTTTTTCTTGAGATCCGCCGGGATCTCTTCCGTCACATACTCAGAGCCAATGGTTTCGTCGTTCCAGACAATGGCCTTCATCTCGACCAGATCCACGACACCTTTGAATTTGTCTTCTTGTCCGATGGGGATTTGAATCGCGACGGGCCTTGCATTGAGACGCTTGCGGAGGGTATCGACGGCATGCTCGAAATCAGCACCCATCTTGTCAATCTTATTAATGAAGCAAATACGCGGGACGCCGTATTTATCGGCTTGCCGCCAGACTTTTTCGGACTGCGGCTGCACTCCGTGAACGGCGTCAAACACCGCGACCGCGCCGTCGAGCACGCGTAGGGATCGCTCCACTTCGGCCGTGAAATCCACGTGGCCGGGGGTATCAATAATGTTGATGCGGATGTCGCGCCAGGTGCAGGTCGTCGCGGCCGAAGTAATCGTGATGCCGCGCTCCTGCTCCTGCTCCATCCAGTCCATGGTCGCAGTTCCTTCGTGGACCTCGCCGATGCGGTGCGTCCTGCCCGTATAGAACAGGATGCGCTCCGTGGTCGTGGTCTTCCCGGCATCGATGTGCGCCATGATGCCGATATTCCTGCAACGCTCTAATGGGACTGTTCTGGCCACTGTCTTTCTCTACTCTTTCTGGGGCTCTGAAAATTTCTACGCGGCTTGCCGCGTCTCCGCTCGCAGCAAAGACGAGGCAAGCCTCGTCTCTACCATCGATAATGCGCGAATGCCTTGTTCGCTTCCGCCATCCGATGTACGTCTTCTTTCTTTTTGATGGCGGCGCCCTTGCCGTTGGCGGCATCCAGCAATTCGTTCGTCAGCTTGTCGATCATTCCCTTTTCACCGCGACCACGGGAGTACGTCACGATCCAGCGGATTGCCAGCGACGTCCTGCGGTCCGGACCGACTTCGATAGGCACCTGGTAGTTCGCGCCGCCCACGCGCCGGGTCTTCACCTCGAGCAGTGGCTTGGCGTTCTCGACCGCCTTCTTGAACAGCTTCAAGGCCTCGTCGCCGCCCTTTTCCTGGAGCTTGGTGAGCGCCTTATAGAAGATGCCTTCGGCAGTCGACTTCTTGCCCTGCCACATCATCGAGTTGATGAACTTCGTCACCAGATCCGATCCGTACACTGGATCCGCTTCTACCGTCCGTTTCGGAGTGTGTCCTTTTCGAGGCATTTCAGCTTCTAGCTCCTGGCTCCTAGCTTCTCGCTCGAGCCGGAGACGCGGCACGCCGCGTCTCTACTTAACTTTTCTTTTGGCGCTTCGCTCCGTACTTCGAGCGTCCCTGCTGGCGGTTCGCTACGCCGGTGGCGTCGAGCGTTCCGCGGACCACGTGATAACGCACGCCCGGCAGATCTTTCACACGGCCCCCGCGGATCAGCACAATCGAGTGCTCCTGCAGGTTGTGGCCGACGCCCGGAATGTAGGTCGTCACTTCAATCCCATTGGTCAACCGCACGCGCGCCACTTTGCGCAGCGCAGAGTTCGGCTTCTTGGGAGTCTGGGTATACACGCGCGTACAAACTCCGCGCTTCTGCGGACACGACTGCAACGCCGGACTCGCCGTCTTGTAGCGCGTCCGTTCGCGGCCTTGCTTCACGAGCTGATTAAATGTCGGCACTCTCGCCACTCCCAGACGCGGCAAGCGCGTCTCTACCAGGTATTTCGCACGACCACAAATTTCTCGTAGAAACGAGGCTTGCCCCGTCTCCGCGTGCACCACATCACGGCTGCGTAACTATCTCGCCCTAGAGACGAGACTTCCCTCGCCCCCGGTCTGGCACAGGCTTGAACGCCCAGCCATACTCTCCCGCGCACTACGCCGGCAAGAAATAAGTTCGGTTTCCCGTTCTGAACTGTCGCCGACGACGGTGACGCCACGCCTCACCCCACTCCGGTTCGGAGGCGCTCCGTTTCGTCTGCTTCTCCTGCATAGCCTCGCGTGTTTCCCAGGCTTTACTTCACGACCAGGGCGCAAAGGTTTTCGCAGGACGTTTCAGCGAGGGCGTCCTCAGTCTTGTCATACAGACCGAGGCCGTATTTCTTCAGAGCTCAGCCAAGGTTTTCCCGGAGCCTGATGCCGGCGCAAACAACCCAGCCGATCAGACCACCGTACACAGGCAAGCCAGACTTAACTCGCGGAACCTTTTGATAATAGCAACTGACTTGCACATCGTCAACCACTCTGGGGCGCATCTCAGAAGCAGGCACAGCGACCGCGTTGACCAGCACCAAACTAGGCCATGCATTAGCCCATGAGCTTGCTCAAACTGACGATGACCTTCTACACTGGCTGCTTTCCGCCAACGCTCGCGTCCGGGAAACGGCCGCGAGGAGGGTTCATGGATCGTCGCTGTCCCGGCTTCCTTTTTATATTGACTATCGTCTCGCTTGCCGCCCTCTCCGGTTGTGTCGGAAAAAGCACCAGCAATTCCCAAAGCGGCGGCGTCCAGTCCGTTACCCTGAACCCCAGCAGCAATATCTCCCTCGAACTCGGAAAAACGCAGAATTTTAGCGCCACCGCCCACAATGCCGCGGGACAGAGCGTCTTCGCCACCATTCACTTTACTGCCGGGTGCACCGACCAGGTACCTTGCGCACCGATATCAATCGCCAACAATGGTGTCGCCTGTGCCGGAACCTGGGATTCTCTCAGTAATCCGGTAATCTGCATTCCGGGAGTGGCCGGTGTCGCCAGCGTGACCGCCCAAGCCGAAGGCGTGAGCAGCGCGCCCACGACGGTCTACATTCATCAGCATATTCAGAATATTCAGGTTGCGCCGGTGGGCGTGCCCACGACCACCTGCTTCTCACAGGGGGTTATCTGGAACTTTCAGGCCACCGCTTTCGGCGCTCAGGGTGTAGACATCACCAATACTGTCGGACCAATTAACTGGTCCTCCACGACTGCAAACGTTCTGACCGTGGACAGCATCAAGGGACTTCCCAACAACCAGGTCCAGGTCACCGCCAAAGACCCTGGCGTCACGCAACTGTTCGCCAGCGTCTCCGGGACGACTAGCAGCCCGGAGGACTACACCACCTGCCTGGTGAAATCCATCATGCTCCAGGTCCAGGGCGGTTCCGGAAACTCGACCAGCATCAACGCCGGGGGTACAAAGACGATAGTGGCCACGGTCGTGGATACTCTCGATGTAACCTTGACCAAACCACCGCTAACCTGGAGTACCTCCAACCCGAAGATCGCAACCGTCAGCACGGCGGGAGTAGTCACGGCCCGTCAGACTGCGGGCGCAGCGGACATTTCGGCTTCCTGCACACCGCCCACGTGCAATATCGGAATCTTGCCCGGACTTCCTGTGTACTCCACCGGAGGAACCCTGCCTACGGGCCAGCCCGCCTTCGGCGTTATTACCGCGCAGGTCACTCAGACCAAACCTCCGACCGCTACCGCCTGGACCGCTACCACCGATTGCGGGGACAACTTCAATTGCACCAGCGTCATATTTCCCGTGACGGCCGGAAACAATCCAGTGGGCGGGAGTGGGACCCTGCCTTATACACCCAACTCGTTGCTGTTTAATCCGGCGGGCTCGCGCGCCTACCTGGGCAGTTCGAAGGGCTTGATGTTTGTAGATTTGAGCGGACAGTCTCCGACCATCAGCACCGTTTCCCAAGCCACGACTCCCTGCAATGTCGCCGTGTGCGGCAAGCCGCTCACAATTTCCGCCGACGGCAATCGTGTGGTCGTCGCCGACACCACCAGCGATCCCAACCAGGTCTACATTTTCGACGCTGCCCATGCCACCAGTCCGCCCACCGACTTGCTGATTCCCGGCGCCACGGCTGCCGCGTTCTCGCCTGACCAGATGAAGATTTTCATCCTGAGCGATACCGGCAAGATGTACGTAGTCTCTACTGTGGATGCGCTGACATCGGTCGGCATCTCCGGAGGTGCCACCGACGTGGCATTCTCCGCGGACGGAAGCTTCGCTTACGTGGCCGGAACGCCGGGAAATACAGTTTCCGGTTATTCCGTCTGCACTACGAACAACGTTCCGGACAACGTTCTGAACGGCGTCCCCGTTCCTGGATTCCCGCTCGCCATCAGCCCATTGCCCAGCTTGCAGTTCGATCATCTCGGCCGTCTTGCCCAGAGCGTCTTGGCGCTGACTCCCCCGACTATTGATATTTTCACGGTAGGCTTCGTCCAAAACCCTCTCGTCGAGCAACCTCCGAACTCGGGAAAGTTCTTTTGCCAACCACCAACCGTTCAACCTGACGACGTGGACTTTCCTCCGAAGTCTTTCAACCTCGGCCAGGGCACCTTCACCCCTCTCTATATGCAGGTCACCGGCGACGGCTCTCAGGTTATTCTCGTCGCGCAGAATATTCCGGCCGTCCTCATCTTCGACGTGAACGGTGGCACCACCACTGCGATCCCACTCGCGAACAATGCATCGCCTCTGGCCGCCTCTGCCACTCTGGACGGCACCCAGGTCTTTGTAGCCGCCTGCGATGCCGACCACGTCAACCCGAACACGTGTGGCTCCGTCCACATCGTGAACACGCAATCGGGCGGTGACATTCAACAGGCTGTCTACACGAATGTGAATACCAACGACAACATGTGTAACAACCTGCCTGGCACGACCTGTCTTCCCAACCTGATCGCCGTCCGCCCCCAGTAGATCGGGGCAACAAGATGGAAGCGCCGCAGCCGCGAGGCGGCGGAACAGGAAAGCCCGGCATGTGAATGCCAGGTAGGCGTGAGTAGAACGGAGGGAGCCCCGTCAGGGAGGGTACTCTAGCTGTGAAGGTGTTGCTCTGACGACCTCAGCCCCTGAAGGGCCTGAGATTCTCCCTTTCGCCATCGCTGAAGCGATGCCCTGATACGAACCGCCCGGCTACAAGGTGACGGCGCGAATCGGGAACTAACCCTTAAAGCGCGACGGCCGTACCTTCACCCAGATCTTTTCCCACACTATCCAGCACGCCGTTAATAAACTGCACCGACTCCGGCGTCGAAAACTTGCGCGCAATCTCGAGCGCCTCGTTAATCACCACCGCCCGCGGCGTTCCTGGATACCCCAAAAACTCCGCCACTGCTTCCCGCAGAATATTCCGGTCCACCGCCGCCATTCGATCCATCCGCCAGTGCTGCGTATGCTTTTCGATCAGGCCGTCCACTTCGGTCAGGCGGTCGCTGGCCACACGAAAGAGATCCTCCGCGAAGACACGGACGTCTTCATCCACATTCGTCCGCTCCGCCCAGAACGACTTCCGGACAGCCTCCGGCGCCTGCTTCCCCATGTCGGCCTGAAACAGCATCTGCAACGCTAGTTCGCGGGATTTTCTTCGGGTGCCCATGTGAGCCGTCAGCTCTCAGCTGTCAGGAAATTCCGGACAGACAGAGGCTGAGAACAGTCTACAAGACACCTTGATATTAGTAAGGAATGATCGATCAGCGGCGGGCTTTCTTCGCAGGTCGTTTTGTGCTGTTCTTCCTGACGGCTGATGGCTGACGGCTGACGGCTCTCAAATTCGCCATCTCGATTGCCGCCAGCGCCGCTTCAGAACCTTTGTTCCCCATCTTCAGGCCAGCGCGATCGATCGCCTGCTCCAACGTGTCGCAAGTCAACACACCAAATGCGTGAGGCACGCCGGTGTCTTGTGCCGACTGCCCGATGCCCCGAGTGACCTCATTCACAATCACGTCATAATGAGCTGTGGCGCCGCGCAGTAGACAACCAATGCAGATGATGGCGTCATATGCCTTTGTCTCGGCGAAGGTTCGTGCGGCCAACGGGATTTCAAAGGCGCCCGGAACTCGTACGATGGTTCGAAGCTTCGCGTTCGATCGTATTAACACATCTACAGCGCCCGCGAGTAACCGCTCTGTGATGAATGAATTGAAGTTGCTAACCACCAGGCAAAACCGTTTGCCGGTAGCATTCAGATTCCCTTGGATCTGCGTTAGGAGATCTACATCGCCTACCACTTCAACTCGATTGCCCCCAATCCGCACGCGTGTTCCACTGGGAAGTTCGACGTCAAAGAATCTGAAGTAATCTGCCATCTTAGGTGGAGAGAAATCACCGAGGAGCTTAAAACCGCGTTTCTTGACGACTTCGAACGCCGAATCGGGATCAGTCACCCTCAAGAACAAGTCCGCATGGGGATTCCCGGACCTCTTCCCATAAGTCACATCAAGCTGAAGCGCTGCCGGGAAGAACTCAGCATAATGATAGCTATCGTTCGAGCCCTGCAGGTCCTTACGAATTCCCAGCGACTCCAGCAACCTCACCAGAGCTTTAAAGTCCTCCATCGACTTGGCAAGCGCCGTGACTTCAATTGACTTAATCAAAATCGTTCTCCGTACTAGCCTTTGATCCAATGACCTGATCAACCGACGGCCCGATAGTTCACTTCCCCTTAAACTGCGCCGTCCGTTTCTCCAGAAACGCCGTCGTCCCTTCTTTCTTGTCTTCGGTCGCGCACGCCACGGCAAATAACACCGCTTCCAAATACAGCCCCTCAGCCAGAGTCATTTCCATACCTTTGTTGACGGCTTCCATCGCATACTGCACCGCCAGCGGTGCGTTCGCGATGATCTTCGCCGCAATCGCTTCCGCGCGCGGAATCAATTCCGCCGCCGCCGTCACTTCATTCACCAAGCCGATGCGACACGCTTCCTGCGCCGTGATCATCTCGCCGGTCAGTACTTGCTGCATGGCCAGTCCCTTGCCAACCAGCCGGGGCAGACGTTGCGTCCCGCCATACCCAGGGATAATCCCCAGCTTGACTTCCGGCTGCCCGATCTTAGCGTTCTCGCTCGCGAGCCGCATCGTGCAAGCCATGGCAATCTCGCAGCCGCCGCCCAGCGCAAATCCGTTAATGCACGCGATCACTGGTTTGCCTAAGTTTTCGATGAGGTTCAGCACCGACTGTCCGCGATGGGTGTACTCCTTGCCTGAGACGGCATCGTGCTTGGCCAGCTCGCCGATGTCCGCACCCGCAATGAACGCCTTTTCTCCCGCGCCGGTAAAAATCACTACGCGGATCGCAGCGTCGTTCTTGATGTCATGGAATGCCGCGCGCAGTTCCTCCATGGTGGCCATGTTGAGCGCGTTAAGCACCTTCGGACGGTTCACTGTGACGTAAGCAATTGCGTTCTTCTTGTCAACCAGAATGTTTTCGTAGGTCATAAGTTTGAATTCCGTCCCGGCAAATGAACGCGGAGTTGCGCGTGTCCATTCCAACCTCAAAACTGATTGTCATCCTGACCGCCGGCAACAACAACAAGACAATGGGCACCACAAAGCCTGCCGCCAGGGCAATCTCGTCACCCTCGCGATCGTTCTCGCCGACGACGTTATAAACAAAAACTGCCAGCACTCCGACGTCTGTCGCGAGCGACAACGCCCATCCCCAAAACCGCCGCTTCCACAGGCCCCAGGCCGCAACCTGCGTGATCAGCGCGGGCACTCCCAGCACTATTGCCCCGATCAACAATCCATGCACCGTCTCGGACGCGTCGGGTTCCGCCAGTGTCTCTCGGGAGCGCGTCAGCGCGAGCAGGTAAACCGTTAGCCCGCCAGCACCAGCCCAAGGAACGACTGCAGCACATTCACAATCGTAATCAGCGGAGAGCGTTTCATGTTTGCATCCATCATTTGTGACTGCTTCTTGGGTTCGCTCGATGCATCGCCTCAAAGATTCGTATCAGGGTATCGCTTTACGCGATGCCGACAACCACCGAACTTGACTGCGCCTTTAGGCGCTCCCGCTGCGGATCGCAGCGCCTGAAGGCGCGTCCAGCGTGCACTCGTGCGGCATGCCTGAAGGCATGCGCTGATACGAACCCCACGCGCCGCTTCTTCTCCGCGTTAATCAAAAGATCCAATCAGAGCTTCCCTGCCACGGGCTTCTCCGGGTCCGTGTAGTCATAAAATCCGCGCCCGGTCTTGCGCCCGTACCATCCCGCCATCACCAACCGCTTCAAAAGAGGAGGCGATGCAAACCGCCGCTCCTTGAACTCGTCATACATCACGTGGGTAATGTAGTAAGTCGTATCCAGACCAACAAAATCGAGCAGCGTAAAGGGCCCCATCGGATATCCACAGCCCAGCTTCATCGCGTTATCGATATCCTCGACCGACCCCACGCCCTCTTCATACGCGCGGATCGCATCCAGCAAATACGGCACCAGCAGCCGGTTCACGATGAATCCGGTCTTATCCGACGTCCGCACCGGCACCTTGCCCAACCTCTTCGCGAACTCGCAAGCCGCGTCGTACACTTCGGGCGAAGTAGCGATCGTGCGCACTACTTCCACCAACTTCATCAGCGGCACTGGATTAAAGAAGTGCAACCCGATGAAGCGTTCAGGTCGCGAAGTGGCAGCCATCAACTCCGTCACCGAGATCGAAGAGGTATTCGTCGCGAAGATAGAATCCTTCCTCACGATCCCGTCGAGCGAGTCGTACATATCTTTCTTCTGCTGCACATTCTCGATGATCGCCTCGATCACGATGTCGCAATCCGCCAGGTTCTGCCGGTTGGTCGTCCCTTTCAGTCGCGCGCGGATCGCATCTTTCTGGTGCGCCGTGATCCCGCCCTTTTCCACCGGACGCTCGGCGAACTTCGCCAGCGACTTCTCAATTCCGGCAAATCCTTTGTCGAGAAACTTCTGCTCGACATCGAGCACCGTGACGTCGAAGCCTGCGGTCGCCGCGACTTGTGCGATGCCGGAACCCATCAAGCCACAACCGAGTACGCCGACCTTCTTGATCTCCATGCTCCTAACCCCTAATCCAGATTGTCATCCTGAGCGAAGCGAAGGATCTGCTTTCCGTGTCCTCAGAAGTTAATGTGCTTCACGGAGAAACTTACTGAAAGCTCTCCACCACCATCGCAATCCCCTGCCCGCCCCCGATGCACGCCGTCGCCACTCCATACTTCTTCTTCCGCCGCCGCAACTCATACATCAGCGTAATCACCAGCCGCGTCCCGGTCGCGCCCAGCGGATGCCCCAGAGCAATCGCACCGCCGTTGACGTTGACCTTCTCGCGATCCAGTCCCAACTCTTTCTCCACCGCCAGATACTGCGCCGCAAACGCCTCATTCACTTCAATCAAGTCGATGTAGTCCAAAGTCAGCCCTGCCCGTTGCAGCGCCACTTTCGTCGCCGGCACGGGTCCACGGCCCATCAATTTGGGTTCGACGCCCGCAATCCCCCAATTCACAATCCGTCCCAGCGGATTGATATTCCTCTTCTGCGCCATCTCGAGTGACATCACCACTACCGCGGCCGCGCCATCGACGATGCCGCTCGCGTTTCCTGCTGTCACTGTCCCCGGTTTCCCTGACGATTGGCCGAATGCCGGACGCAGCTTCGCCAGCCCCTCCATCGTCGTCTGCGGACGCCGGTGATCATCCTCGGTCAGCATCTCTCCCGTAGCCTCGCCCTTCGAATTCCGCAGCGGCACCGGCGTGAGCTCTTCCTGAAGGCGTCCGGCTTTATAGGCGGCGTCGGCTGTCTGCTGCGAGCGTAGCGCGAACTCATCCTGCGCCGCTCGCGCAATCCCTTGCTGCTCGCCGTATAATTCGGCAGTGCTCGCCATGTACAACCCGCAATAGCTGTCAAGCAGCGCGACCATCAGCGAGTCTTCTATCTTCCCGCCCGGCGCCAACGTAAACCCATCGCGACCGCGGATCGTGAACGGCGCTTGCGACATTGCCTCCATTCCGCCCGCCAGCACCATTTTCGCTTCGTCGGTCTGGATCATCTGCGCCGCGTTAACGATCGCCTGCATCCCCGACCCGCACAGTCGGTTCACGGTCAGCGCCGGAGTCTCAATGGGCAGCCCCGCCCGTAGGCCGACGTGCCGCGCTCCATAAAGCGCATCGCCCGAGGTCTGCTGTGCGTTGCCGAACACGACGTGGTCGAAGTCGCTCGGATTCACTCCCGACCGTTCAATCGCAGCTTTGGCCGCGACCGCCCCCAGTTCCTGCGCCGTGTAGTCCTTGATCTTCCCGCAGTAACGTCCAAAGGGCGTGCGCGCCCCACTGACGATGGCAATGTCTCCAGGTTTCAGCATGAGTCCTGCTAGATAGAAGAGATGGCTGGCCAGAAGCCAACTTGTGAGTTTAACAGTAGGAAAGGAACATCACCAAAGCAGGTGAAGCCGGTTTCACGGGAGCAATCGTTCCTAGGGCCGAAGTCTTTGCGCCCTGCGGGATCCCTGCGACCTTTGCGGTTTAAGATTTGGCTCTTCTCGGCGTCTCGGCGGTGAGAAGGTCTACGCCACGGCTGCCGAAGCCGCGAACTGCGGCGCCATGCTCACGACTTTCCCCAGCCCCTGGCCCGCTGCCTGCTCCAGCGCCTGGTCGGCGCGATTCACCACTTCCGTAACAATGTCCACCGGATCGAAGTGCTGACGCATTACTGCCTGCGCTAATCCCGCGCTGAACTCCACCGTCTGATTCTTTCCGGGATAGCGTACGTCCGCCAGCAGGCGCCGCAATTTTTCCACCGCCAGCAACGCTTCTTTTTCTCCCGTATCGCCCAGGATCAGCGCGACCGTGGTCGCTTCGTACCGGAATGCAAGATCGTTGGTGCGGATATTCGCCGAGAACAGCTGTCCGATCTGCTCCATGACGCTCTCCACCGCCTGCTCGCCATGTTCCTTGATCAGCGCACTCCGCCGTCCGAACTGCATCAGAAGCACCGTGACTGTGGTTCCCTGCTGCAACCCGCGCCGTGTCTCCGCTTGCAGGAGATCGAGATACGACACTCGCTTCAGCAGTCCCGATTTCTCATCGGTCACCGAAAGGTTCTTCACCAGCCGCCGCAACCCGGCATTGTTTAGCGCAATCATTACCTGGTCGCTCAAGGTCTTGATTACCACGATCTCCCCAGGTTTCCACGCCCGCGAAGTGTTCTGCGCCAGGATGATCACTCCCAGATTATCGTTGCCCTCCACCAGCGGCAGCGCCAGCAGCGACTCGATCTGCAATTCCTCGATCGCTCCCCGCACGCCCAGCAACTCCGGAGCCTTTCCTGCCTCGCTGATGGTCACCGTGCCCCGCGCGATCGCCAAATCCTGCAAAGTCTCAACCAGGCTGACCAGCGCCGCCGAACTGCCCGGAATCAGGCCGTCCACGTGATATTCCTGCACGCTTGACGGCGACAACCCGGGTTTGCGCAGGGCCGCAATGCAGCGCGACGCACGCCAGTTCCCTCCGACCTCGCCCACGGTGGTCTTCAAAACTCCTTCCGCGTTGCCCTGGTGGTAGAGCTTGCGGGTGATCTCAGCCACTTTGGTCAGACTGCTCACGTCGCCGGCTTCGTGCGTCTGCGCCGTCGCGGCTGCCGCTTGCGAAGGCGCACTCGTGGGCGGCGCACCCGCGGCCGGCGCCGATGGAATCGGCGCGCCGGAATACTGCGGCTGCATTCCGGCCGCTATATAAAGCCGCTGCAGTTCCTGATTGCGCTCTTCTTCCCGCGGAAACAGCTCCTGAATTCTCTGCAACCGCTCAACTGCCTTGGACTTCATTCCATATTGCACCAGGATTTCGGCCTGCAGCATGAGGTCTTGAAGCGCAGCTGCGCCCAGCGTCGGCTCTTCCACCTTGATCGCTTGTTCTGCTTTCTTTACCGGAGTAAACCGCGAGGCAATCACGTTAAAGCGCTGGTCGTCGATTTTCCCGCGCAAGGCCTCCAGCCGTTTCTGGTGTCCCGGCTCGTACGGATCCACCTCCGCTGCCCGGTCCAGGCATTCCCCCGCTCTTTGGTAATCGTGCTTGGCGCAATAGAGATCAAAAAGCTTCAGTAAGGCCTGCGCGTAATCCGATTCCCGATTGGAAGCGTTGTAAAGCTCCGCCAAAAACTCCAGCAGCTCCGTTGAAGCTCGGTGCGAGGCCACCACTTCCTGCATGGTAGTAATGAAGGACCGTCTCTCGCCGCGCCGGCGCTGGAAAACTTCGAGTTTGCGCGACAGCGCAACCGCCTCCACATCCAACTCAGAATCGAGCATCTTTCCGATCAGGTTGACTACCTGGTGCATGCGCGCCGGATTCTGTTCGAACATCTGCCAGATCAGCGGTTCGCAATCCAGACAACGTCCGGCTGCCAGTAGCGCCTGAGCATACAAATCGCGCAAGTCCGCCGCGGTATTTCCCGACTGCACCATCGGCTCGAAGATAAAGATGGCGGCGCCTGCCTCGCCCTGTCCCAGCAGACTCTTGCCATACGCAATCGCGTTTTTCGGATCGGTCGGGTTCTCCGAGTAAGCCCGCTCAAACCACTGCGCTGCATTGCCTCCTGCCGCCTCGGTGATGTCAGCCAGTCTCAGGAAAAACTGCGCTGCCAGCACGTGCTCGCCCAGTGCCGCCGACGCTTCCGCCACCCGCAGATGGTTATGCTGGTTCGGCTCCAGATCGACGATCCGCCGCAGCACCAGCAGCGATTCTTCTTTGCGTCCCTGTTTGTGCAGATCTTCCAGCGCGTTCTCGAACGTTCCCACCGCAAGTTTCTTGTTGGAATGCTCCAGAAGCTGGCCGAATCGCACCTTCTGTTCCCAGGTCGGGTTGGTATAGCGCGCCAGCTTCTTGTAGGTCAGGCTCGCGCGCGTCGCATCCATCCCCGCCACCTGCCGGTCGAAGAGTTCCCCCAGCAGGATCACCGCCTGCCCTCCCTTGTTGAGGGAAAGGCACAGGTCGGCGGCCATCTGGCGCACATTGTCGTTTGGCGGATCGTCCTGCAGGACTAACAGATATTCCGCCAATGCCTCAGCGGTCTTGCCTTTTTGCAAGAGCTTCTCCGCCTTCTCAACCCGGCGGGCTATCTCGACACGATTGGGGTTTTCCGGCATCGGCAGTGTAGGGGCGGAGAGACCCGTTTTGATTCTAGGTTTGACTCATCACCCCAGCAACGCGGGAAGTCTCACCAGTGATTACTAAGGTCATAGTCCTCCCCGCGCTTGTTGTCCCAAAGATTGTTCCCTAAACTGAAGCCATCCCCACTGCTGCCGATTCTCTCGATATCGGCCGAGATTCCGATCTTCAACCCATGGGCAAACCAATGGACACGCCGGTTCCCACCGAAGGAGCGCGTCTACCACGCTTTGCAGGACCTATTTCACTCTACAACTCCAGGTTCGTCGCTTCCCTCTTTGTTGGATTGATCGCCGTCCAGGCTCTCGGCTTCCTCATGTTGGGAACCAACCGTGCAGGAAGAAGCGTCTCTCTGATCAGCCTTGTGGCCCAGAATGTTCTGGCGATCGCCTGCACGTGGACTGCGTTTCGGCGCGCACGAAATGTCGCTGCTCTGTTCTGGTTCCTGTTCGCCGTCTCGCTTCTGATCTTGCAAATTCCCCAGACCTTCGGGACCTACGACACCGTCTTCGCCCGATCCACCCTGTCGGAGTCAACCTGGCGAGTGCTCTTCTGCCTTTACGGCGCCCCGATCCTGATGATGATCTTCCTTCCTGAAACGGATCGCGAGCGTGTGAAATTTGAGATCTTTCTTGATCTGTTTCAAGTTGCCATCATCGTCGGCCTCACTTTCACCAGCCTGTTTCTCCTCCCGTTGCAGCAGATGTTGCCGACCGATGCGCTTCTGCGCAACATCAGTGTTAGTAACCTTGAGAGTTTCTTCCTCCTGGCCGCCGTGGCGGTGCGTCTGCTCTTCGCCCGCAACCGGGGCACCCGCGCTTTACTTCTTCGTTTGGGATTCTTCCTGGTCGCTTGTGCGGTCGTAACCTA
>Ga0209701_10001459_pt1 | contig 15185 bp, 14 predicted proteins | sample CZO8metaG_4_FD_188356 | JGI IMG/M metagenome (GOLD analysis project Ga0209701, IMG submission 188356) | Vadose zone soil microbial communities from the Eel River Critical Zone Observatory, Northern California, USA - CZOApr15con2H3.8 metaG... | ecosystem: Environmental > Terrestrial > Soil >...
TCAACAGATCCGAGGGTACATCAATTTGATGGACACGATCAGATGCATTGAACTGGCCATTGCATCACCACCCAGAGAAGGCGAGTACCGTGTATTCAACCAGATCACCGAGCAGTTCTCGCTCGTTGAGCTGGCAGAAATGGTCGTCAGGCAAAGCGAGCTTTTCGGGTTAGAGGCACAGGTCAAGCATCTCCCTAATCCCCGCGTTGAGGCAGAGCAGCACTACTACAATGCAGCTCACACCGGGCTCGTCGAACTTGGACTCGAGCCGCATCTCTTGAACGGGTCCGTACTTGAGTCGCTGATACAAGTAGCCATCAAATATCGCAAGCACATCGACAGAAACCTGATTCTGCCTACCGTCAACTGGCGCACGACCAAAAATGAGGTTTATCGGACCGACTCCTGATAAGGAGAGATCGTCTTCTCAAGAGAGCAACCGATCAATGATCGGACAAATATCTTGATTGGCCTTCATATTCCAGACTTTGTAGGCCCGAATGCCATCCACCTTTTCAGCGATCATCCCTGGATTACTTGCTATCCTGGAGAGCAGCTCTTGCTGGGCCGTCGTTTCCAGGCAAACCCAACCGAGGTTGTACCGCTCGATGAATTGAAGGTTGGGGGTCTCCTGGCCTGGAATAAAGGCTGTGACGAGAAACGGTTTCTCCAGCATGAATGCTTCGGATATAAAGCTTGCACCCGCTTTACCGGCTATCACATCCGCCGCCGCCATGTATGGAGCGATCAACTCAGTAAAAGGCAAGGCTCGCACCCGCTCAAGGCCTGCATAACGCGCTGCCATGCTCTTGTTACTGCCGGTCGCCAGGATGATCTGCATGGGTACACCCGCACTCTCCGCACTCTCCGCACTCAGCAGGCTCTCGATGGTCCGATCAGCTCCAGCAGACCCTTTCGCACCTGCCTGTAAAAAGATGGTAAATACCGCAGGATCAAAATCCAGGGCAGCGAGCATCTCATGTCTCCCATCTGGAGAGACTTCTAAAAACTGGTGACGCACCGACCTTCCAGTAAGGTACAGGTGGTGTTTATCGATACCTTGTTGCAGGGCCTGGGCAAAAATTTCGCGGGTTGGAGCAAGGTAAGCATCAGCCTGTTTCTCCGTAAACCACGTCATGTGTAGCTGCCCCAGGTCGGTAAGCTGGAAGACGAGTGGGACACGTTTTCGACGGCGTTGATTGACACGAGCAGTTGCAAATGATAACAGCGCATGTGTCGTTATGATAAGTTGAGGCTGGATATGCTCGATAATGCTGAGTAGCCGCTTGCTGCTAAGCGGCACAAGTACGCGGTGCAGCCATAATGAGGTGATTTCATTGTCAGTGAAGGTAAATTGCCACTCTAGAAATTTCGAAAAATGTCGGCTCATCGACGCATAGTAACGATCAACCATAGCAGGCTGTGGATCCACAATAGCAACTTCGTAGTGTGTCTCAAGCATACCCTTTAGTGCCTGAGCGAGATTCAGGTGTCCACCCCCGGTATGAGTGGTCAGGATCAAAATGGTGGGCTCTTTCATCATCGGCCTGCCCTTCAAAAAAATGTGTGATCTTTGTCTTGATTTCAATAACAATATATGCTATACTTGAAAATAACAATTAGTTATATTCAGCCAGTAGCGAGGGATTGGAGATGTAGAGCACTAGTGCTCGAGAAAGGCACGGTTGCAGCCATGACCTCAGCTCTCTTTTGTGATCAATGTGGTGCAGCGCTTCCAGCACAAGCGACCTCCTGTGCCGCCTGTCGTTACTACTTTGGCACTTCTTCATCACCAGCATCAGCGCAAGCAGCTCAAGCGTCTCTCCCTCCCACCATGGCTGCATCTGTAGGTGTCCTGCGTCCTGGTACGCTCTTCGCTCAACGCTACCGTGTCCTCGATAAGGTGGGTGAAGGCGGGTTCGGCGTCATCTACAAGGCGGAGGATCTCGACCAGCATCACAGGTTCGTCGCCATCAAGCAAATCGACCTGAGTCGACTCAGCCCACAACAGATTATCGAGGCGACGGATTCCTTTAATCGCGAAGTTGGCTATCTCTCCCGGCTGAAACATGACCACATTCCCCGCATCCATGAGTACTTTACTGATCCAGATCACTGGTATGTCGTGATGGATTATATCGCGGGAGAGACGCTGGAAGACAAGCTCAAGAAAGCCCACCGGGGACGCTTCTCCGCGCAAAAGGTGCTTGACATCGGGATAGCCCTCTGCGATGTGCTGGCATATCTGCATGCGCAACAGCCGCCGGTCGTCTTTCGCGATGTCAAACCTGCCAACATTATGCTGACCAAAACCGGCCGCATTTATCTGATCGACTTCGGCATTGCCCGCAACTCAGCACCAGGCCAACTTAGAGATACCGCTCCACTCGGCTCTCCGGGCTATGCGGCACCTGAGCAATATGGAAAAGCCCAATCGACCGCGCAAACCGACATCTACGGTCTAGGTGCGACCTTGCAGACGCTGCTCACTGGAAAAGAGCCATTAGAGATCCTGGCCGGAGGAGAACCATTAGATCGCGCCATACCCAAGAAACTGCAGACCCTCCTTACAAGCATGCTCGAGCGAGACGTCAGCAAAAGGCCGCAGAGCATGGATGAGGTGAAGCAGTCTCTCCAATGGCTCAAAGAGCATTCAGCGCCTCTGAGAGCGAAGCGAACGCTTGCTTTCATATGGAATTCTCTCATCCCCTCAATCTTCCGAAGCATGCTGCTCACGGCTCTGCTGCTCTTCATCTATCTCGTCTTTTTCTTCACCGGTTTTTTCAACAGCCTGATCTGGATACTGTGCCTTCTTCTTATGCTGTGCGTTGTTGTTGGTCGGAGCGCCTATTATCTCCGTCGGGAGATGGAAGAAACCGCGACTGGGCTGAGCGCAAAAGCAGCACTCGCTATAGTGGTGAAGTACCTGCAAGGCTCAATACTCTATGCGTTGATACCGGCAGTACTCTTCTATTCCCTCTACTATATCCAGGGGACAGAGTACCTTTCGATACATGATGCTCTTTTCTTTGGAGGTCTCGCCCTTGCCTGCATCATCTACGGCCTTTACTTTTTCAACAGGGAAATCAGCTGGCTATTGCATCTTGTTCCTTCGTGGCGGAGAGCCCGTAAGCATCAGCAGGTTCCTCCTCTCCAGCAGCATATGCACAAACGCCGTTGAATGTATCTGTCTCCTAATCAGGAATCGGCAAGAGGCCAGTATCATGTCCAACCTTACTTTCTAGCGGTTGGAGCGTCTCAATTATTTCAATCTTGATTTCAGCCATGACAGTACTCTCGCGCCTGCTCTGGCGTAACTTTCGCACAAGCCAGGCGGAGAGAACAGTAGCCACCAGCAGGGCGAGAAAGAGGCCTGAGAAGGCTCCAAATATACCCGCCACTTCCTCCCAGCTTGCTGCAAAGATGTAACCCAGACCCAGAGGAATGGTTGCTCCAAGTATTTGCCCACTGACATCCCAGAACAGAAAGTTACGGTACGGATATTGTTCCACTCCCGCGAGGAAGTTTATCGGGCCACCAAGAACCACTATCAGAAACCGCGTGATAAAGATTGCCCATGCCGTTTTCTGCTTGAGATAGGCACGACCCCGTGCCAATGTCTGTGATGAGATCAAACGAAAACGTTTTTGCCGCTCAAACCAGGTCAGGAGAGGACTGCCCACGCGCCGACCGATGAAATAGCCAAGATTGTCTCCCATCACAGCCGCACTCAAGGCAACCGGAAACAGGATCACCATGTTTAGATCACCAAAGGCGGAAAATGCTCCCGCGGCGAAAAGAAGAAAAGAACCAGAAATGGGAGCACCAGCGGCAGCGACGAAAACGATCAACCACAGCACCGGATATCCATATAACTGCAGTGCATTGATCAAGAACGCATTCAATATTTTGCCCTCCCTGTCGCTGGTGGAGCATGTCTCACGCTGTGCTGGGGCGGCGGCATTGGCATCGAGGGGGGTTGTTTTTTACGATACGTCAGGATGGCATGTTGAATGGTTCGAATAACCTGATCGATAGGCTGCCGGTTACGATTCGCGATCTCATTGAGCGTCGCATGGCGGATCTGATCCGGGCTGTTCATATTGAGTGAACGGTACAGGTAATCTTCGGGAACGTGGTAAATATGGGAGATCATATGGATAGTCATCCAGGGATGAATAGCATGTACGTCTCCTGCTTTGATAGCACTATTCTGCTGCTGGAAATTCCGCACTGCCTGAACGGTATTCACAGCAGTAAAGGCGAGAATCCCCAACATGAGGAGCAAAAGAAGGCAGAGAATGCCTAGCTTGGCGCGTTCCCTCAGTGCGTACAACTTCTACTGTTCCTTTCTATTGTCACAATTAGTTACAAGTATTTTTTGAGTGCTCTGGTTATCGATTTAAAGCCATCGGCAGGGTCTATTGTATGTAGCAGCCCTGATGCGATCAGTTTCTGCGCCCGGCCACTAACCTGCTCTCCTCGCATAGCCGATGCCAGTGTATCGGCGGTTCGTCCACTTCCCTCGATGACGATCACCGGGCGAGTGGCTCTCACGCTCTCTGCTATGTCATCCCAGGCAATCTCTCCCCCATTTACCAGGACCGTTACGGAGGGTTTTTGCCCGGCTAATTCATCCGCGACATGGGCTATCCAGGATGATTCGTCACCCCATTGAGAGCCAGGAACCAGCATGAAATGGCTGTGGTGAGGCTCCAACAGTTCATTATGTGGACGGGCTAACACATCAAGGGATAATGCGATAGTGCCAGTTGCTGCCACACCTATTAATGGGAATATCGCCTTGATCTCAGCACGAGCCTGCCCCATCAATCGCATCACCCCTGCATCTGTACCGCCATCTATGATGGCCGCTCCGGCAGATTCGGCAAGGGGAGCCAGAACCTTTACAAAGAACTGGTGAAGATGGGTCAATTCGTCGCTGCCGACGCCACTTGCACCGCCGACCAGCACAACTGTGGGCCGCGGATAGTGTATACCCAGTTCACGCAGAGCAGAGGAAAGTTCGGCTAACTGGTAAACCCGTATAACCTGTGCGGTGTGCTTATTCGGAAATGCGTAGACGAATGACTTCACTGGTTAACTTCTCCTGAGATGACTATTGGGGCATTGTAGCATTGCCTCAGCCTGTTTGCAATATCGCATTTATCCCGCTTGCTCGCTCCGCAAAAAGTTCTGGGCCAGGCACAGGGCAGCGATAGACGGTGCAGATTGTAATTCGCCACTGGCACATAGATCAACAAATGTATCGAGTGGTACCCATCGCATTCCTATCGGATAGTGTTCATCGCCGACCAGCTTGCTGGGCAACAGGTCGCGCGCCAGGAAGACGAATTGCCGCGAGGTTATATACTTGGAGAGGTGTATTTCGCCCAGGTAATCGATCCTTTCCGCACGCCAACCTAGCTCCTCTTGCAGCTCGCGGTTGGCGGTCTCTTCCAACGCTTCACCGGGCTCGGTTGAGCCACCAACCAGTACCAGCACATCCTTGTTGAAGGCGGGAGAGTACTCAACAGCCATCAGTACCTGGCCATCGTCTGTCAAAGGTACGACCAGCACGGCGTCGCCACAATGGACAAAGCCTTCTCCGTCATCGCAGGCCATCAAGGTAAAGTATGCATTACTCGCGACTGTATGACCATGAAGCTCGTTTGGAATATGTTCCATAGGATGCTCTTTCTTGCTTTTCTTCTATTCTACCTCCATAGTATAGTATGACGTGTTCTCTGCTTGTCTTTCCAAATTGAAGGAGTGAAATTCTCACTATAAGAAAGAAAAGCTGCAATTCGGGTGTTTGACTGCAGTCAAACACCCGAATTGCAGCTTTTCTTTCTTAAAAAATGCGGGATGAATCATGTATTCACCCATTTAAGAAATTCTCTATGCGTGTTCGAGGCGGCGAAGCTCGATTTTTCCATTGCGCACGCGCACATCGAAGCCGGGTTGTGCGTAGACGGCTGGGCCGTTGACGACACTCCCATCGCTCATGCGGAAGCAGGAGCCGTGCCATGGGCATTGGACTACGCCGTCTTTATACGTTCCTTCATCCAGCGGGCCCCCAAGGTGTGAACAGGTGGCGGCAATGGCGTAAATTGATTTGCCCTGTTTGAGCAACACGGCTGGAATACCGGACACGTCCACCCGTGTCAATTGGCCCTCGGCCAGGTCTTGGACGTTTATGACCCCGACAAAGTCGTCCGAGCCGCCCTCCCAGGCGACATGGTTCACCCCCACTCCCTTGGCGAAGACCAGCTCGCCGCCAAGGTAGGCGGAGAAGAGAGAGGTCAGATAGCCAGCCGACGCGAGTGCGATGCCTGCACGGCGTTGGCCCGTGCGCCGCAGTAGAAGTGAAACCAGGTACATAACTGTGATACTGCCGTTGAGCAGGCCATGCATCAGGCCGACGCGCCGATCGGTGCCATCCAGATCACTCCAATCGGTCACACCGGTTACAGCCGCGCCTACCGCTCCCAACAAACCCAGCCCTAGTGAGAGGTCTGCGCCATTAGCCAGCCCTTCGCTCTCATCATTGAGCGTGGCAAGGTCGAGCAGCATGGTAGCACTCCATGCTCCCAGGGGTACATCGGTCAGCAGAGGATGGACAGAATGCCCAAGCCAGGTACCGTTGAGCGCATCTTTGATCTTGCGGTTAGGCTGACCCGGCTGGCCAAAAAGGGCTAATAGCCAGTTCTGAAATGGACTTGCGAGCTTATCGAGCCATGTTTGATTCTCGACAAACTCTCCAATCACATGCCTGACAATTGGACTGGCCGGTGGCGTCTCTGCCCAGCTTCTCTGTTGTGCCGCTTTGACTTTTGTGGTCATCTGTTGTATTCCTTTCTAAATTTGCATGAGAGAACGGGTGACAATTTGCGAGTTGTCGCTATTTACTTTACAGTAAGCCAACAATAATCACAAGGAGGGTTTGAACCTAGCACTGAGAAAGGTACTTCTGGCTGTCGCTTCTTCAGTATGTAGCGGACAACGGCCCTGTTATGAGCGTAGAAGAGGCGGGCACAGCGTAAAGCACTTGGGAGTGAGCGGAATCGTACCTTCATCTCGTGGGATAGCGGTAAGCTAACATACTGAAAACCATGCTCAACCAACCAACCATAGTCCTCTCTACGAGGCCAGATGAACACAATTTTGCCGCCTGGCTTCGTCACACGCTGCAGCTCTATCAAGCCCGGCTCACCACCACGTTCCGGTTCAGCAGTGAAAGCAGAGCAAGAGAGAGATATGTCAACGCTATGATTGTCCAGGGGTATCTGATCAAAATATCCCCGATAGGCGATGATCCGACTACTGTCAGGCTGGCTTGCCAGCTTTTGTTTCAGGATACGCAGCAGACCTGGAGAGGGCTCCACCGCGTAGACCAACGTGGCACCATAACGCACACACTCAAATGTGGCACGCCCGCTCCCTGCCCCAACATCAAGGACAGTTTTGCCGCATAGGTCCGGCTCTAACTGCTGAAAGATGCCGGGGTGCAGGCACTCTCCCTCCGTCAGTTCCTCATAGAGCTCAGGAGTTTTCCAGTAGGTCAATTCCCAGAACAGGGTATCGAGAACGCGCTTTTGTGCAGCATTCACCGTATCGCGTGACACGGGCTGCCGAAATGCCATCATGAAGTTCGCACGCTGCCGTGCAGGGAGACCGTAACTGACACGTTTCAGCAATGCTTTGGAGGCCCCTTGCAGGCTCCATGCCACGTCTTCAAGCCTTAAACCCAGGCCACCTCTGCCAAACAGATGCCGCATAGTGGCATCGTCAAACACCATCAAGTCTTCAATGGCAAATGGGTTCTCAAACAACGGGACATCTTTCGAAATTTCCTCAACGCTATCTTGTGAAGATGATATGTTGTCCATTAGCTGTTTCCTATCAGCGTGCGTTGATTGCCCCCTGGCATTTCAAAATACATACTTACCAGCATGATGCTAGATAGTAGTCACCCTTTGAGGAAAGAGGCAAGTCAACAATAAGATATTAAGCAAATGTTAAGTTGTGACTGTTATGGTCGGTGTGATAGAGTGCGATAGAATGGACGCTTTCTATTTTCACAGACGGCGCAAAAAAGAAAGGAGGTGCTCACTTGTATTTACCGGCACCGCTTGCCACGACTGCTCATGCCCTGCGAACTGATCAACTTGATCTATTCGCCTTTATAGAGAGCATTTGCGAGCAGATTGATGCGCTTGAGCCGCGTATACATGCACTCCTACCCGAACCAGGCCGCCGAACACGCCTGCTGGCGGAAGCCAGCAGGTTGCGGGAACGTTTTCCTGATCCTGCCAATCGCCCGGTCTTATATGGCATTCTGCTTGGCGTCAAAGACCTGTTCAATGTCGATGGTTTCCCTACTCGTGCCGGGTCGCAGCTTCCAGCAGAGGTGTTTGCAGGGCCAGAGGCAAGCTGCGCCACCGCACTGCGCGCCGCGGGTGCGATTATACTGGGAAAAACCGTTTCCACTGAATTTGCCTATTTCGAACCTGGGCCAACTCGCAATCCACTAAACCTTAGCCATACTCCTGGTGGGTCGAGCAGCGGTTCCGCTGCGGCTGTTGCGGCTGGATTTTGCTCCCTGGCACTGGGTACGCAGACCATTGGCTCGGTTATTCGCCCGGCAGCTTTTTGCGGTATCGTGGGCTTTAAACCAGGCTATGGTCGTATTTCCAGCGACGGAGTCGTTGCCTGTTCCCCATCCCTGGATACTGTCGGGTTCTTCACCCAGGATGTGGCAGGGGTGGCATTGGTGGCCCCATTGTTGTGCCGGGATTGGCAACCAGCAGAACCCGCGGCATTGCCTGTCCTGGGTGTGCCCGATGGACCTTACCTTGCTCAGGCTGCGCCAGAAGCGTTGGCTGCTTTCGAGACTCAACTGGAGAAGCTTGCAAAAGCTGGCTATGTGGTGAAACGCATCAAGGCAATGAGCGATATTGAGGCGATCAACCGCCGCCATATGCAGCTGGTTTTTGCCGAGATGGCCCAGGTACACGCTGCCTGGTTCGCTCAATATGAGTCTCTCTACCGACCTCGTACATCTGCTGCCATTCGCGAAGGGCAGGCTTTGGATGCCGGGTCAATAGCTGTCGCCCGTACAGGGTGTGCGCTGGTGCGTGCTAAATTTCAGGTGTTGATGTCACAACACGGTTTTGATCTGTGGGTCTCTCCTGCCGCCTGCGGCCCTGCGCCCGAAGGCATTGATTCAACCGGCAGCCCGATGATGAACCTCCCCTGGACCCATGCCGGACTACCCGTTATCTCACTGCCTGCCGGAAGAGCCGAGAATGCTTTACCTCTGGGTTTGCAGTGTGTAGGTGATATGATGACGGATGAACTATTAGTGGCGTGGGCCGAACCCATGGCTGTGGTACTGGAGAAAGAATGAAGTAACCTAAATCCAGGGAATACGTGGCAGTTCGGGCGAAAGGCACGCCTTTCGCCCGAACTGCCACGTATTCCCTGGATTCTAAGAATAAGCCATATGGCTCCTACGCAAATGTCTACTTCTACCGATACTGTAATCAGAACCATTCGATGAGAATGGATAATAGCTTCCTGGACTTACGCTGTATTGAGTGCTTCGGTATCCAGTAGTTGAGAAACTTCTCTGTAGGAGAACATCATGTACGCTGCACCTTCTTTGAGAAGAGTACTTCCTGCCCTGGTGATAGGAATCGCTCTTCTCGCACTCTTTAGTGCCCTTGCAAGGAATATCTTCGATTACCAGAACACAACACAACGGACGAATACCTTAGTCTCCTCAAGCAATATGAAAGGCCCTGTACTTCATACCCCTAAAAATACGCTTCCTGATACCTGGAATAATATTCACCCCTTCCAACTGTTCGACACGCATGTTAGCTCGAATGTTATCGCTCGCACTTACAATGCTATTTGGGCTGCAGGATTGGGTAGAATGCGGATCTATCGCTCAATTAATCCGGGCATGTTCCTGTCCTACTACATCCCTTTTAACCGGGACTATGGAACCTTTTTCAATAACAGCACCATCCACAGCCTGTCTTACTGGCAAGCCGCCCATCCTGATTGGGTGCTCTACCAGTGTGATCGCGTCACACCTGCCTATCAATTTGGCGATCCCAATGTGCCGTTTGATTTTACCAATCCTGCTGTGATGGCCTGGCAGGTGCAAACCTATGCCCAACCCGCCAGCCTGAGGGGGTACGATGCCATCGCGGCAGATAATGTAGACTTCGGCAACTTTTACAATGCCTGCGGCATCTACAAAAATGGCCAATGGGTGCAGTTGTTCTCAGGACAGCCCACAGATACGAATTGGCAGACAGCCCTGCTGAACTGGCTCTCCCAGATGGGAACAGCCCTCCATAGCCTTGCACATCCCCTGACTCTTATTCCCAACCTCGCTTTCAGTGGTCTTTCACCAATGGACCCGCTCATTCTCCAGGCAGCGGACTTAAGCGATGGCACACTGGATGAAGGCGGGTTTACCAACTACGGGGGTGGTTACGTGACCGGCACGGAGTGGGTCCAGCACGTGCAATATATCGAGTACTTGCAAGCCGAGAATAAACCGTGCTTTGTCGTCAATAATCTCCCGACCATGAACAGGCCCAATATTCAGTGGGCCCTGGCCTCTTACCTGATGGGCAAGGATCATTTCAGCGAGATATACATCACAAAAATGCAGAAATATGGTATCAACTCCTGGCTAGCCGAGTACAATGCTCAGGTCGGTAGCCCCAACGGTTCCATGTATCAAAGTCAAAATGTGTATTGGCGCGACTATTCCAGCGGAGAAAGCATCGTCAATCCCGATGCAGCTAGCACCTTCACCATCACTCTCAACCCGAGTGTTCACTATGTTGATCTGTATGGCAACACCGTAAGTGGGACAGTGACGATGCTCCCCCACTCTGGACTGGTGCTGTTAATAGCATTTTAACTTGGAAATTTAGCGAAGAAGCGCAGCCATACAAGCGTTTGACAATGTCAAACGCTTGTATGGCTGCGCTTCTTCGCTAAATTTCCAACATTTCTTACGGGTCGCGCCGTGCAACCAATCCCTGTTGCCAGGCATAGACAGCCGCCTGTGTACGATCCATCATGTGGAGCTTGCCCAGGATATTGCTGACATGCCCCTTGACCGTCTTTTCGCTGATGACCAGTTGATTGGCAATTTCGGCATTGGAGAGCCCATCTGCAATGAGGCGCAGTACCTCTAATTCGCGGTCGCTCAGGTCGGTAAAGAGGTTGGGAATGTCTCGCCTTGCCCCACGAAGTTCCTGTACCACGCGAGCGGCGACGCGGGGGTGCAGCACAGATTCGCCTCGCGCCGCCTTGCGTACAGTGTCGGCTAATTCGTCTGGACCGACATCCTTCAGGACATACGAGAGCGCACCGGCACGCAGCGCAGGGAAAATGTATTCGTCTTCGTGATAGGAGGTGAGCACAATAATCTGTGAATGTGGACTGACCTGCTTCACCTGCCGCGTTGCCTCCACACCCCCTATACCGGGCATCACGAGATCCATCAGCATCACGTCAGGAACGAGTTCTGCCGCCATACGAACAGCCGCCTCACCGGAGTCCGCCTCGCCTAACACAGTCAAATCCGGTTGTAGCTCTAAAAAGGCTCGTATCCCTTGCCTCACAAGAGCATGGTCGTCGGTAATCAGAAGAGAAATCTTATCTGTCATATGCGCTCCGCACCTCTGAATGGATCTAAAACGTTCGCATCCTCATGATTTGATACAACCGAAGCATCGCTCGTACCAACGCCCAGACGTTTGCACTGCGCGCTGATACGTGTCCCTTTTCCTGGTGTACTCTCTATTTGTACGTCGCCCCCGAGTGCCTTCATGCGCTCCTGCATTGAAAGCAGGCCAACCCCCAGATACCCTTGACGAGCAGTATCAAAACCTTGGCCGTTATCGACCACAGAGAGCGTCACCGTATCATCAGTAGTCGTCAAGATCATCTGTACCAGGGTAGCCTTGCTATGGCGGGCCACATTTGCCAATGCCTCTTGCGCAACACGGAACAGTGCCTCCTCTATTATGCTAAGCGGCAGGGTCTGTGTTCCCTCTACCCGCAGGTTGGCGACGATGCCGGTCTGCTGTGTCCACTGGGTTGCCAGTTCGCGCAGCGCGGCGGCAAGTCCCTTGCCCTCAAGTGCGACGGGACGCAGTTCGCGAATGAGCGATGTCAGTTCTTGTTGGGCCAGGTGGACAAGCTTTTCTGCCTCATTCAAGCGTATCTCGGCGGCAGCGGCATCACGTTTGAGCAAGACCTTTGTTGCCCCTATTTGCATAGAGACAGCGAAGACCTGCTGCTTGACACTGTCATGCAGGTCTCGCGCCAGGCGATTGCGCTCTTCTAACGTTGCCAGTTTTTGCCTTGCCTGCAGCAAGTTCTGCAGCTGCTCGGCCATACGGTTGAGCTGGCGCGCCACCTGCCCCAACTCGTCTTCCGAAGCATCCTGTGTGAGTAGAGAGAAATCGCCGCGACTCCACCTGTCCGCCGCCGCAGATAACTTTTGAAGCCGGCGCGTGAGGCCCCGTGCCGTCAGGTAGCCGAAAACCATTCCGGCAATGGCAGCAATAGTCGTGACGATAATGACGCTGAAGATGATCAACTGTAAAAAGCCCGAAAACAGTATTTGTATGAACGATTGAGCAGTTCTCATGATAAGCGCACCTTGTACGGTACCCCCTATCCCCACAATGGGTATTACCGCCACCCGTGTGCCGTCACCTTCTAGACTGACTTTACTCGTTGTACCTTTCACGTCGCTGAGCACGGCGAGGAGATTTGCACGACCTTGTGGAGACAGTTGCGCCTGGATTGGGGTATCAGAGGGAATAGGTTGCGTGCCAACTGAGGCAACAGTCTGACCCTGCGTATCTACTGCGGCAAGAAAGATAGGATGATACTGATTCAAAGGCCCTTGATTAGGCAAACCAGCATTGATCACATGTAGCCAGGTCGTCAACGCCTCACGGTCCGGCGAACCATGGACAAAGTAAGGTGCCGCTTGTAGGGCTTCTGGTTTGAGATTGTTCACAATGATACTTGAGACGTTGAGACTGGCAAACCAGAGTATAAGAGAGATAACCGTTACTTCGACGAGCAGAAACGTTACAACTGAAGTCAATGTATACGACAGCGTCAGTTTTCCTCGTAACTGACGAAATGGTCGTGTGAAGCGTTTCATCAACATTGTTTTTTCCCGATCACAAGAGGACTACCTTGTCCTGAGTATAACATATGACATCCCACATTTTTGATACTGCTAACACGAGTGAATACTTGCTGCGCAACATGGTGTGCCTCACACCATGTTGCGCAGCAAGTATTCACTCGTAATTTTTTATTCGTAGCGCAGCACCTCTAGCGGGCGGACACGCACCGAACCCCAGGCCACGAGGGCCGCCGTGAGCATCGCCAGCAGAGCCGAACCACCTATCAGGCTGACGGCTACCAGCGGTGACACGCTGAGCGTCAGATTGAAAAGCAGGTTTCCGAGTAGGATGGTCGCGACGGTTGCCAGCAACATGGCGATGAACGCTCCGACTGCACCTACGATACCATTCTCAATCATCACCTCGCTCAAGACAGTACCACTGGTGTAGCCGACTGCTTTGAGGATGCCAAGTTCACGTCTGCGCTCCAGCATCGCCAGGGCGACCGCGTTGGCGATGATGATAATACCGGCAATCATCGAGAGCGAGGCAATCGCCACGAGGATATCCATCATGCTGTTGAGTTGCTGTGCGAAATATGCACCAATATCGGCCATGTTCTGCACCGTCGCGTTCGGGACGATCTGCCCGAGTTTGTTCAGCGCACTGGTTACCTGTGCCGGGTCAATCTTCATGTACGTGACGGTTGTCACGCCGGTTTTCACCGGGCTGAGTGCCTGCACGGTATTTGCCGATGTCAGGACGCTCCCCACATTATTCAAACTCTGGCTGTTCGCATAGACACCAACGATTGTTACCGTTTTGAACGTTTTACCATCTACACTGGCGAAGCTGATCGAATTGCCAGGCTTCAGGTTCATATGGAACGGGCCGCTGGCGGTCAACAGTTCGCTAATCACCACGTTATTCGTACCTGCATCACTGGCATTGATGTTGCGGCCCTTCACCATGCTCAATGCTGGAGTCGTATATGGGAGATTGTACCCCTCCATGCTACTCAGCAAACCCAGTGCCGACTGGCGATCACTACCTGTTGGCAGCACCTGTTGCAGTGGCTGTCCATTGATCGCCACCGGTAACGCTGGCGTAAATGTATCTGTACGGGTCTTCAAGACGCCCGGAACGCTGCCAAACTTTGCCTGCAGTGTTGTCGTATCTGCGCCAGATGTGGTTGCGACGACATTGTATGTCAGACTCTGGGCGAATAAGCTGCTGATCTGCGATTGCAGGTCTTGCCCCAGGGTCAGCACCAATCCGATTGTAAAGACGCCTATGAACAGGGCCAGCACCGTCGTCGTTGTGCGGGTGCGCTGGCGGCCAATATTGCGCAGAGCCATCTTCGTACTGACCTTCCAGCTACGCGGCAGCAGCACGGTTACGATACCCAGCATCGAAGCTGCGAACAGCAGTATCCCAAACACCGGGATTGCCAGGTACACCAGCGTTGATGCAACCACTCCCACCAGGATCAAGGCAAGGTACTTGAGATTGATGTGTTCCGGTACAGGCAACTTGCTGACGATGAACACAACCAGGCCGAAGAATGCGCTCAGCGCGAGCAGGAAGGCGAATGTTCCATACACCGCCTCAATGCCCAGCAATACGTCATTGTTGAGTATCACAATCGCCAGAGCACAGAACAGCACGGAAAGGATCACCAGTAGGGCAACCGTCAGAGCAAAACTGCCCTTGCTTTTGTTGGCTGAGAGGTCGCGTATCACATTCAAAGGGCGAATGTTGGCCGCCTGCACGATGGGCATCAAGCCGAAGATCAACGCGGTCGCGAAACCAACGGCGACTCCACCGGCGATCGTCCAGGGATTCAGCAGGAACGGAACGTTTATTCCGAAATTCTGCATCAGGTTGCGTACGATGTAGCTTACGCCTGTAGCTGCCGCTGCTCCAACCACTCCACCGATCAGGCCGAGCAGGCCGGCTTCCAGACCGAAGAGCAGGTAGAGATCCTTGCGACGA
>Ga0209701_10001468_pt1 | contig 15146 bp, 11 predicted proteins | sample CZO8metaG_4_FD_188356 | JGI IMG/M metagenome (GOLD analysis project Ga0209701, IMG submission 188356) | Vadose zone soil microbial communities from the Eel River Critical Zone Observatory, Northern California, USA - CZOApr15con2H3.8 metaG... | ecosystem: Environmental > Terrestrial > Soil >...
ACGTTCGTCACGCAGCAGGCGACCCCAATCATCAATCATACCTACACTTCGAATGGTACGTATCAGGTGAAACTCTACGTCAGAGACACCCGTGGCAAACTAACTGCCAGCCCGGCAACGGCTATGATTACCGTAAGCAATGCACCGCCTCCGCCAAGTAATCTGCAGTTTACCGCCACAAGCTACGTGGTCGGAGAGGGCGACCAACGAGTCAATATTACAGTTACGCGAACCGGAGGTATGTCGGGCATTGCGACGGTGATTCTAAGCACCATTGATGAAGCAGGTCTTCAGAATTGCAATTTCTTTAACGGCATTGCGTCGCCTCGGTGCGACTATGCGTTTACCTATCGGATAGTGCAATTTGGGCCGGGTGAAGGCGCAAAGACATTCTCTATTCCGATTGTCGACGATTCCTACGCTGAGGGTAACGAAACCTTCAAAGTCAACCTGAGCAATCCGATTGGCGCCACGCTGGGTACGCCATCGACCGCGACGGTGACGATCATTGATAACGACAGCACAACCGGGCCGAACCCGATTGATCTCGCGGCCTTCTTCGTGCGGCAACACTACATCGATTTTCTCAGCCGCGAGCCGGATCCGCCCGGCAACGCGGCGTGGCTAAACGTGCTCAATAACTGCGGACCCAATGACACCAGTTGCGACCGCGTGCACGTCTCGGAAGCCTTCTACAATTCGCCAGAGTTTCAGCAGCGCGGTTATTTTATCTACCGGTTCTACTCGGTAGCTTTCGGACGTAAGCCGAATTACGGGGAGTTCATTCCTGATTTGTCCCGCGTGAGCGGCTTCCTGACCGACGCTGAGTTGGAGGCCGCGAAGGTCGCGTTCATTACCGATTTTATGAATCGGACAGCTTTCGCCATCGACTACAATAACCTGGACAATAGTGGGTACGTAAACACTTTGCTACAAAGGGCGGGTGTAACGCTCTCGAATAAGCAGGCGATGATTGACGGACTGAATAACGGCACGTTGACGCGTGCCCAGGTCCTCAGACAGATAGTCGAGAGTACCGAGGTCTTCAACAAGTACTTCAACCAGGCCTTTGTGGTGATGCAGTACTTTGGTTATCTCAGGCGCGATCCGGATGCTTTGTATCTGGTCTGGATTCAGCAGCTGGATCAGGGGAGCGACTCACGAACTATGGTAAACGGGTTCGTAAACTCGACCGAGTACCGAAACAGATTTGGCCCGTGATGGCTGCTCACTTCGGCTGGATGCGCAGCGTGTAGCTACAAATTCCGATCTTTTCGTCGGGTTGGATGATGGTGCGTTGCTCGCGCGGAAGTTCGCGGCCGGAAACCAAAGTGGGATTTCTTCCTTTCGGCGTCAGCCAGTAGCGGCCTTGATCGTCGAGCATCAGGGTTACATGCACGCGGCTAATCTCCGCATCGCCCTTCAAAGGTAAATCCACCGCCACCGATCTTGAACCGCGGCCAATCGTAATTTCAGGCTTGGTAATCTTAACGACTGCCTGCCGCACGCCTTCGCGCCATAGTTCTACGGAATAGAGCTCGACGATGCGCGGCCGCACGACCGTGATCTCGGAGCCTTCGCCTTCGCCGGGCTGCGCCGTGTCCGTTTCAACTTCTGACTCTGTGGCCGATGGCGCCGCACTGGTCGTGGTGGTGGCGGGACGAACAGTGACCATCGTATGGCCCGATTCAGTCTCGTCCCAGACGGGCTGGACCCGAAACTCGCCTTTGTTCAGCGTGCCGTCAACGCGCAACTCAATCGCGAAAGACTTTGCCTGGAGCTGCATTGAGCCGGCCAGTTCGCGCGCCCGGTCGGACAGCACATGGAAGAGTCCCTGCTCCAGGCCACGACGCTTGTCGCCCTGCCATTCCTTGTCGTCATCGTTGCTGAGATAGACGATGTATTCGCGCGGAATGTAGGTCGGACCGCCGGGCGGTGTGAACATCTCGCGCTGCATTACGCTCTCGACTTCGCGCGCGATCTTGACGAGAAATTCTTCCCAGACGCGCCGTGGGCGCGCGTGCTCGTCGGCTTCTTCCAAAAGATCGTCGGTGGTCTCGCCGTCAATCCAGCGGCGTATTGAATCTATTAGGCCCATATTCAAAGTTCAGAGTTCAAGCTTTAGCTTGCCTGGTTCCAAAATGCAACCTGAAGGTTGAACTCTAAACTCTAATCAAACTTCAAGAACTTCTTATTCACCCAGCCCTGGTCCGCCGAACCCGGGTCGTTTTTAGTTCGGCCGTGTTGAGTAACCAGAACTTCGCACCAGTTGCTATTCACACTCAGCACCCGCACGTGCGAGCCCGACTCCGCCAGCCCCACCGGATCGTTGTCCGTGCTCGGGTCGCTCCGCAAGTTTAGATCAGTTGTGGTCAAAGCTTCACGTCCGACGATGGACGTTGGCGCAGTCGTAGTCGTCTGCGCGCCCTGTCCACTGAGGCGCGAGCGCACATACGCTCCAGTTGCGGCCAGTAATCCGGCAAAAGCTAACACAAGAATGACGCTGGTGATGAATGCCCGGGCGCGGCTGTTTGGCTTTGCGGGTGCGGCTACGGTTCGAATCGAAGCGGCCGCCGGCGCGCTGCGCGGAACGGAAACCGTGACGCGCCCAGGCTGTTGCAGCTTCGCGTAATCCTGCGTTTGGATCGCCGCCGCGGCTCCGTTGATGGGAACGACGAGCCGCGGCCTCGGAGCACCGTTACCCGCGACCTGTTGATGCTGAAGCTCGCGCGACGTTTCAAAGCGCGGTTTCGGCGGCGCGGCTTCGGTGAGCACATCAGTCTCGAGACTCAGATCAGAGATCGGACGCATGCGCGGCTGCGCGAAACCCAACGGCCGGGTTGGCGGCAGCGCCGCGTCGCTGAACTCGTCCCAGAAGTCCTGCACGGTTTCATAACGGTCGCCAGCGCGCGCCTGGGTCGCGCGTTCGAGCACACGCAAAAGCGAAGCTGCCCACGACTTGCTTGCGATCGGCTCGGGAAATTCGGTGATCGCATGCTGCGCGAAACGCCGGGGCGGCGCGCCACTGATTAACGTGTAAGCGGTCTTGGCCAGCGAGTAAATGTCGGCTGCCGGCGTCAAATGTGGTTCGGCGCCGGGCAGTGAACCAGTATCAAGCGGCGCGGTTTGCATCAGCGGATTATGCTCGGGCGCGGCATAGATGTTTGTGCCGACGCGGGTGATCGCTCCGTCGGCGGCTCCGAGTTTCGCCACGCCAAAATCGGCGATCTTGACGGTCTGATGATCCGCGGTGAGCAGAAGGTTCTGGGGCTTGATGTCGCGATGAATCACGCCGCATTCATGCGCATGCGCGAGCCCGGCGCAGATTTGCTGAAGGTAGAAAAGCACGCGGTCCAATCCCAGCGGCTCGCGCCGTGACAGCGCCGACAGGTCGCCGCCGCTCAGGTATTCAAGCACGATGTAATGAAAGGCGGTGCTGCTGAGATCGATCGCCGTGCCATGTCCCAGACGGCTGATGATGTTCGGATGACGCACGCGATCCAGCGCAGTCGCTTCGTTCTGAAAGTTCTGAATCAGAGTGCGCTCGAGTTCGGGATCCTGATCGCCCTGGAGCATAACGTTGAGAGCTTTGACTACTACCGTGCGAAAACGCTCATCAGTAGCGGCGCGGTCACGCGCGACGTAAATCTCGGCGTAGCTGCCGCGACCGAGGCAGTCTTCAATGTCGTAGCGACCATCGAGCCTGCATTGCAAAAGTTTCAGCTCGGTCATGACTGCCACAATTACTTCGGCGCGGCTTCGGTTTTCAGGCCCAGCAGCTCGTCAAGCGTCCGCATTGCTTTCTGTTCGGCCATCGCCGCCTCCTGCGACGGCGCCTGCGGCTTTGACTTCAAGGCCGCGGCCGCAGCCGCCAGTTTCACTTCCGCATCCAGCGGAATTTGCGTTTTCGATTCAGGGCGAAGATTCACGAGCGCCAGATCGAAAGCCTGTATGGCTTCGCGATGATTGCCGGCGTGCATCAACGCCCGCCCGTAGAGGTACAGGAATTCCGGATCCTTTGACTCGAGCGGTTTGGTACCAATAACCAGGTTCTGGGCGATCCACTTTTGTGGGTCTGCATCTACGGCCGCCCGTTTCTTCTCAAATCCGGCCGCGCGATCGTCGGGACTTGGCTGGGGCCCGGCCGCGCTCTCACTCGCGAGCGACTTCTGATAACGGATGCCGCCATAAAACCCACCGCCGGCCGCTGCGATAAGTAGTAAGAAAATAAAGAAGCGAAGGACGGGTCGTCCGCGCCGGGGTGAACTCTTAGCTCCGCTTGTCGATGCTTTCGCACTTGCTGCTGGCGTTGCCGGGTCAGGGAAAGCGACGCGAGAAGGCGGGGTCAAGCGCGCCTCAGACGCGGCGGGCGCGATCGGAACTGGTTCCAGCCGGGCATCCACCGTTCGTTCGTCGTCGCTCGCCGGCGCGGCAAACTTTGGCGTGCCGACCTGGACGATGATCGCGGTGAGATTGTCTTCCGCGCCGCGTTGAAAGCAGCGCTGCTTCATCTCGGCGCAAATCGCCTCGGCGCTGCGGCCGCTCATCATCAACTCGCGCAGTTCGTCGTCGGGAATGTGTCGGGTGATGCCGTCCGTGCACAGCAGGAAGGTGCTGCCGTCTTCGACCTCGGTCGTCTTCATGTCAACTTCGACCGCAGCTTCGGCGCCGAGCGCGCGGCTGATCACATTCTTGCTGGGATGATTAGCGGCCTGTTCAGCTGTCATGCGACCTGCCCGTACTTCTTCTTCGACGACTGAATGGTCCGCGGTTTCGCGAGCGAGTTTGCCGTCGGGGGTCAGGCGATACAGACGCGAATCGCCGACATGGCCGAACGTCGCCGTGGGGCCATCGAGATGCAGCGCGACCACCGTCGTTGCCATGGACGAGAGCCGCGGGTTCTCTACGGCCATCTGATGGATCGAGTTGTTGGCGCGCTGGATGGCCAACTCCATCAGGTCCTCGGCGTCTTCGCCGGCAGCCAGCTTTTCGTGAAAGGCCTGGTTGAGAATGTCTATGGCCGCTGCTGAGGCGACCTCGCCGGCCTCTGCTCCGCCGACGCCATCGGCGACGACGAAGATTCCGCGCGCGGCGTCAGCCAGAAACGAATCCTCGTTTAGCGGCCGCTTCGGATTCAATCCGCGATCGCTGACTGAGGCGACTGAAATCTTGCCGGCAGGAGTGGGTGTGCTCATTGAACGGCCTCCGGACCGAAGAGTTCGCGGGTCTTTGGGCGGGCGCGGGCGGCGCCGCGCGCGTCCTGCGCGTTGCGATGCGAAAAGGCCATCAACATTCCCAACATGGCAAAGCTGGTAATCAAGCTAAACCCTCCGTGACTGACAAAGGGGAGCGTGATTCCCGTCATCGGCAACGCTCGCGTAATGCCTCCGATGTTGACCAGAGCCTGCACGCCCATGAACGCCGTCAAACCCGCCGCGCATAACTTCGTAAACATATCACGCGCCTCGATCGAAGTGCGAATACCCGCGATAATGAAAATAACTATCGCCAGCACCACGACGGCGCCGCCCGCCAGCCCCAATTCTTCGGCCAGCGCAGCATAGACATAATCCGAGTCGGCAATCGGAATTACTTCGGGAAAACCGAGCCCCAGACCTCGGCCGGTTGTCTTTCCCGAAGCGATGCCAAAGACGGCCTGCGCCGGTTGAAAGGCGAGTTTGTCGAACCAGATGTCGGTGTTAACACTCTTCTTCATCGCTTCGCTTTGATCGGCGAGTTCCTTCATGCGCGGGTCCTTCGCCAGAGCATCGTCATAGTCTTTCTTCCACCACGTCACGTCTGGTGACGGCGGATCGAATCCGTCCAGCCAGAGATGAAACCGCTGCTGAATCCGCGCCGGCAGCGCGTGCTGAATCGGTCGCGCGATGGTCGGCAGCAGCGGAACCTTTTCCTGTATGTCGCGCGGCAGCGCGCCCATTACCAGGATGCCGATGACCAGCATCACCGAACCGACGAAGAGCAGTAGTTGCGGCCAACGACGCACCGCGACCAGATACAGCGTGGCGTAGGCGCCGCTGAAGATCAGCATCTGGCCAAAATCTTTCAACGCAAAAAACGGAATGAATGGGATCATGGCCATCACGACCAGCGGCACGATGTCGCGCGCGCGCGGAATGCCCCAATAAGTGCGCGCCAGGTCTTTGTAACGTGCCGTCAGAATTCCGGCGAAACCTAGCAGAAACGGAATCTTTGAAGGCTCCCAGGGCGTCGTGTTACCGGCTGCCTTGCCCGCGCTCGAGTAGATGATTGCCCCGGCAAGCGGAATCAGGGTAAGCAGTACAATCATGAAGCTGTTGCGCTGTATCCACGACAGGAAGCGATCATTGATGCAAAACGAATAAGCGAGCGCAAACGCAACCAGCGAGAAAATCGGAATCCAGGTGTAACTTGCGGTGAGCGCATTCCAGATCGTGTAGCTGGATTCCTTTACCGGGACTTCGGCTTCTGTGCCCGTTGGCGGCGCCGGCGACAGACCCATCATCTGGCGCTTGGCCGTGTCATAGGTTTCGTTGATGTAGCGCAGGCGCAACGCATCAGTCTTTTCCTGGCGCGCCGCGGCTTTGTTCCTCGCGTTGTATTCGGGGTCGCTGTAGAGCCGGTATTGAATCAGCAGACCGATGGAAAACAGCAAGATCGCTGTCGTGAAGAGGACCCAGTTGCCTTTGAACTTCTTTACCGCAGAGATCCAAAACGCGACCACGATGATGGGAAAGTACATCGCCAGATCGCGCAGCGCGCCAATCCATGAAGCATCGTAACCGCGAATCAACGCCGCGCGGTGAATTGCGAAGTAGCCGACGGCTTCGAGCACCACCAGCGCGAACAGCAGAAGCAAATGTGACGATAAGCGGTTTCTCATCTCAAGCTATCAGCCAGCAACTCTTACTGGTGTCGCGGCGAAGTGCGAGTCGCAGGTTGCCGAGTTGATTGATTCGCGGCGCCGACGTAACCAAGCGCATTCGCCTTCAGAATCAGTTGGGCCGCGATCGGTGCGGCGTTCTTGCCGCCGTAAAAACTTATGCCAGGGCCCGGTCCTTCCAGCAATACGGCCATTGCGATCGTTGGCTTCTCGAGCGGCGCAAAACTCAGATACCACGCGTCGCTCCGCGGCTTGTCAGCGAAAATGGTTTCCTGATGCTGGCCGATGATGTTGCCCTTCGAGTCGTGTTCCAGGACCAGACGCGTCTTTGGTTGGCCCGTTTTCGGATCGATAATCGGCACAGCCTTCTGCGCTGTGCCGGTCTTGCCGCCACTGCGGATGCCGGCAGCTTTTACCGGCGCCATCGCTCCGGTGCCGGTTCCTCCTTCGGTTACGAGGTTCATAATTCCGCGTATGGTGAGAGCCTGTTGCGAACTCAGCACCTGATTGAGAGCTTCCGGCGGACGATCGAGTTCAATCTTCGGCTTCATCAACCTGCCTTCGAGATTGGCCGCCGCCGAAATGATCAGGGCCATTTGGAATGGCGTCATTTGCGAAGCGTATCCCTGGCCGTAACCTTCATACATCAGCTCGCAGCGCGTGGAATGCTTGCCGGCCTTGAGCCACGACTCCGTAGGCGCGATCGCATTCTTGATGGCGTTGGTGCTCGCATTCCAGATTTCCGGCTCGCGCCGTCCCTGGCCCTCACCGCTGAGACTGTCATAAGCACCCAGGCCCAGAAGTTTGGCGGTATCGCGAATCCTTTCGCCGCCCAATTGCGTTCCCAGGTAGGAAAAATAGATGTTGCTGGAGTGCTGGTAAGCAGCGTCAATCCCAATGTTGCCGCAGGCTTCGCAAGCGCCGTTATCATCGGTAATCGTTCGGCCGCAGCCTTCCGGCGAAAACCCGCCGCTGGTCGTAAAACGAATGTTCTGCATCCCGTTGCGAAACGCGGTGTACATCATCACCGTCTTGAACGTCGAGCCGGGCACGTAGTATTCGTTCAGCGCGCGATTCAAGAGCGGCTTCTCTTTTTTGTCACCCTCTAACCTGATCCACGCGGCCGCGTCAGAAACGTCCTTCAGGCTGTAAGACGGATTGCTGTACATCGCCAGGACGTCGCCGGTTTGTGGATTGAACATCACCACGGCGCCGTGGTTGCCCTTGAGCTGATCGACGACGGCCTGTTGCAGATCAAGATCGATCGTCAGGGTGTAATCTTTGTTGAGTTTCTGCTGGACGGTCTGGCCGCGAATGATCTGCCACACTTCCGGCACGGCGCCGCTCTCCGTTCCGAACAACGCCCGTTCCAGCCCCGGCTCGCCGCGATCCGTCCCAAAGATGTGCGCCAGTGCCGAGTCCATCGGATACGCGCGCATGATGTTGCCTGCTGAATCTTTCTTGTAGAACGCCAGCGGCCGGCCTTTGCGATCGTAAATCCAACCGCGCAAGGTCGATTCCGAAAGCCGCCGGTTGCGCAGGTCTTTGTAGCTCAGCTCCTGAAACTTCTGGTTTTGCTCTGCGGCGTAGCGCGCCCAATAAACGTGGAAGCCGAAGACGAAGATGGCCGCGATCACGAACAGCCAACGCCAGGCGCGCAGGCCGCGATTCGTGGTAGTCGCGCCCAGACGCTTGCGCACTTCCCTGGGCAGATTCCCCGGCGCAGTTGCGACCGTGGCCGCCGCCCTCCACGGGCGGTTGCGAAGGATGGAAGCCACCAGAAGCAGCGCGACGACCGCCAGACCGGAAACGTAAATCAACGTCAGCCAGGCGGGAAACTTCTCCGGCGAGCTGGCGGGCGACGGAGTCGGAGACGCAGTTTGAAAAAGAAAAAGTGCGAGCGCCATGTCAGGAATTCAGCTTGCGGAAGCGAACCTCGACGTCGCCGAAAGCGACCAGGTCGCCATCGGTAATCGGGCGGGCTTCGCCATAGGGAATGCGTTGACCGTTGATGTGCGTCCCGTTGGTCGAGCCCGTGTCGGCGACCAGCAGCGTGCCCTGTGGGTCCATCTTCAGCGCCGCATGAATTTTCGACACGCTCGTATGATTCAGGTAGAGATCGTTGTCGGTGCCACGTCCGACGTTCAAACGTTTGCCGCCCTGAGTGAAACCCAACTCGACTTCGCGCGAGCCTTCGGGGAGCGTGACGCGCGCACTCACCGTTACTTCGGACGGTGCTTCTTTGCGCGCGCCCGGCCCGGCCTTGCCCAGCTTCTGCTCCTGATCACGCTGTTGGAGTTCCTCTGCGAACTCGCCAAAGGTAGGATCGACGGAGATGCCACTGGTGAAGATGTCGACCTCAGTTTCGATCTTCACGGGAGCCATCGTGCGATAGCGGCTGTCGTTGATGTGATCGATCGCCGCGGCCAGGATTTCGGCTTCTAGCCGCTGGGTAACCTCCGTTGGTGTTTCCGAATGCGTGCCCCATTCCATCTTGAGTTTCAGATGATGGGGCGCGACCCGGCCGCGGCCGGGTTCGTCGCGGACGCGTTCGTCAATCATGCGATTCATCCGGTGAATCAACTGGTCCGTCGTCAAGCCGCTCCGGGGATCAACCGTGCGACCCAGCTTGCGATCGACAACGTCGCCCACACCTTCCAGAACGCGGCGGACCAGACGCTCCGGCAGGATCGTGTCGCGTCTTCGTTTCGGTGGATTCTGTTCGTCAGCCATTGAACAAGAGTACGAGTTTGATGAGGTTCAGGTTCAGACTGCGACTTTCAATTCGATGAATCTCGATCAGCGACATGGACGTTATTCTATCTGAAACGACAGTCTCTTAGAAGCGAACCGGAGGTCGGGGCCGCCCACGCCGTCAGAGTTATGGCGCTGGGATTCTGCATTCCTTTGATAAAATCTATTACTTGATCGAGTGTGGCTGAAGGTTCATAATCCGGTCGATGAGCGAAGACCGTACGCGAGAGTTTTCCGATAACCGCTCTTTTGAAGAGCGTGTATTCGCACGGTTCGATGCGATGGAAGGACGGTTCGATGGTGTCGACACGCGCGTAGGGGCCTTGGAAGCCCGAGCGCTTGATACCAAACCGATCTGGGAGCGGGCGCTGGCGGAAATCCTTGAAGTAAAGCAAGGTGTCGGAGAAGTAAAGGAAGGCGTCGAGGACATCAAAAGAAAAATCGATTTGTTGAGTCTGGACGTGGTTCAAGTTCGCGCGGACCAACGACGCGTCGACAAGAGAATGGATTCGCTGGAATCCCGCCCTCAATAAGCCGCGATTTTCTATATTCCGCTCACCCTCTGACGGTTTGCTTCATAAAGAATTATTCCGACCGCTACGGCCACGTTCAGACTCTCAACCGGTCCCTGCATTGGAATCCGCACTGCTTCGTCAGCCAGAGCTATCTCTTCTGGTGAAAGTCCGGTTGATTCGGGCCCGACTACGAGCGCGCTCGCGCCGCGCCAATCAACCTCAGTAAGGCTCTTCGCCGCATCGGCGCTGGCGGCGATAGTGCGAATGCCGCGCCCGACGCACCAGGCGATTACGTCTGGATAATCCGGCCCTTTCCAAATCGGCAGACGAAACGCCGAACCCATCGCGCCACGCAGGGCTTTTGGTGAAAATGGATCGGACGTGTTCGCAGTCGCGATCGCGCCGGTCACGCCGGCGGCTTCCGCCGTGCGCAGAATCGCGCCAACGTTCACGGGATTGTTGATGCCGTGCATGACGACCAGCTGTGGCGACGCGGGCTGACTGGATTTGAAGCTCGCTTCGTCGCCGGCTGGGCGCGCTGCCAAAAGGACGATGCCCTGGGGGGTCCTGGTATAAGAGATTGAGTCGAGCAGCTTTTCGCTGACCGAGGCGACTGCGTCGCAGAGACTTCGCAACTCCGCAATCAACTGCGTAGCGCGTTCTTTTCGCGCGATCTCTTCCGAATAGATGACTGCCTCGATTTTCAAGCCGGAGCTCAGCGCCTCTTCGCACAGACGTAGTCCCTCGACGAAGATCAATTCGTCAATCTTGCCATCGCGCACGGCGCGGGCCCGGCGGAGCAGGGAATTGTCGCGGCTGATGATCTTCATTTCAGTTTGCCACCGAGGCACGGAGGAACAGAGAACAACTAAAAACCTGCCACGGATGAACACGGATAGACACAGATCGGAACTGGGAGATTCCTATCCGTGACAATCTGTGTTTATCTGTGGCCAATCTTTTTCTTTCTCTGTGTCTCCGTGCCCCTGTGGCTTTTATTCTTTGGTGATCTCCGCCCAGATCGGCCAATGATCCGAAACATTCAAAGGCTTGACCACGCCCGAACGCACCACGCGGACACCGCGGACGAAAATCCAATCCGCATGAAAGCGCAAGCCCGCGCCCCGCCACGTCGCCGTGCCGGTTTGAAATGGCGTCGTATAGCCGCGAGATTCCATCAGCTTTCTAATCTCGACCGCCTTCTGTTTTGAAAGAGTGTTGAAGTCGCCGAGAATAACGCCGGGGCCAACGTGACTTTCTGCGTGCTCCAACACCACCTCTGTCTGTTGATGCTGGTTATCAAGCGGACCGTGCGGATCGATGTGCACGTTAAAAAGCCGCAGCTTCCCTTCGCCAAAGTTTGTCGTTACACCCATCGCCAGGCGCGGCCGCCAGGCGCAATCATGCCACGGCAAGTCAATTCGCGTAATATCGGCAAGTGGTATTTGAGTTAATATCGCAACACCTGTGTCGCCGGCGTCTTGCAGCGCGATCTGCTCTTCGAAGTTCAGCCACCACTCCCGCTGCCTGGGCTCAACTCCGCGCGGAATTCCTGCGCCCACGTGAACGTACGGTACGCCGAGTTCTTCCGCCAGCCTGGCCGCGACATGTTGCCCGCCCGCGCGCGCAGTCCCTTTGTCAGCCTCTTGCAGTGCTAGAATGTCGGGCGGCGGCAGCAGAATGTGATCAGAGAATGCGCGCGCAGCAGTCTGAATATTTCGAGCGACTGCTTCCACGCGTGGCCGCGGAAAATTGTAGCCAACCTTGCGCAGCAGGCCGGACGAGATTAGATGACTACCGACTGCATAACGAATATTGTAAGAAGCCAGGATCAGACTCGCATGCTTTCCGGCTTCTCCGGGTGGCGCAGTTTGATTTCCGATCTCGATGCCCTGGTTCGGACGCGCCGCGAAATCCATTTGTGGTGGTATATCGGTCACTGCGGAATGATGTTGCAGAAGCCCGCGCGTTAGCAAGGGCACGGTCGGTTACGAAGAATATGGCCAGAACAGTAATCGCAGTCGTTGACGATCTCTTCTTCGCATCCAAGATTCGCGGGACGGCGGAACAGTTAGAGGTGAAGGTTGTGTTCGCGAATACCATCGATGCGGCGATCGACGCTGCCGAAAGGGAGCAACCGTCATTGATTATCGCTGACCTGCATTCAGAGCGTTGCGATGCGATGGGATTAGCGCGACGTTTGAAGTCGGACGAGAAACTCCGCACAGTCTCCCTCGTCGCTTTCTTTTCGCATGTGCAGACCGAACTTCAGCGCCAGGCAGAGCAGGCAGGTTTCGATCGCGTGCTGCCGCGATCGGCATTCTCAAAGCACCTTCCCGAGATCTTGCGAGAAAGTCAGCGCTAGTGGCAGTTGATTCCCGGTATGCAGGGGAACGTTACCGACAATGTATTGAAGTTGCTGTTTCCAGCAGAGTCCTTCCCGGTCACCCGAAAAAGATAGGTACCGGCAACACCGGTCGAAAAGAGATACTCATCGTTGGGTCCACGACCGCTCACTAGTTTCTCCCATCTTGTTGACCCCGGGCGTTGCACCTCGACATCGACGGTCAATTGACCCGAACCCCCGGACACGTTCCACTGAACGTGGGCTTCTGCGAAGTACCCCATAGGGTTTATAGGCGTGACAGGGACAGCCAGGACATGGATGCTTCCCGCGAGGTTTACGCTCGTCATGATCGGATTTGATCCAGGAGACGAATTAGGCCCGGGTCCTGGCCCAGGACCTGGTCCCGGTCCCCCGCCGCGTTGACCCCCGAAAAGCGGCCCACAACAACAGCAACAGCACGGATTGCGTCCAGGTATATTCGGAGAGGCCCATTGCTGTTGAGCAATCGCAGGATCAAGTTCAATCATGCCGGAAGGCAGAAAGTACTCCTCCCGCGCGCCGGGTTTTGGCGCTTTGGCTGCTGGCGCCGATTGCCGTACAAGGATTTGGTCTGCCGATGTCACCGCTACGGTTTCGGTAGTTGAGTCGTGAACGGTTGCCGAAACGTTGAAACCACCAGGCTGTTTCCCAGTCAAGACGCGCGTGCAAGTATAGCTGTCGCCCTGAACATCCTGCGGATGAATCGTTATATTCTGATTCTCCCCGCCTGCCATCTGGACGACGGCTGGCGTCTGGTTTTGAAGGCGAAAGCTCAAGTCTTCTTGAAGGCTCCCGACGCCTTTAACTTGCGTGGTAAGCGTAGTCTGTTGGCCAGTGCGCAGATTGAGATCGGGAGCTATAAGGTTAACATCCAAGACGCGAATGTTGGTCTGAGTCTCGACCTGGTTCTTCTTCAATTCAACCTTTGATGGACCCGCCAGGCCGCTTGGGCATTCCACTACAGTATTGTTGAGGCTCTCTCCAAGCACCTGCGCTTGCTGGCCGTTAATCTTGACGGACGTCGTGGTTGAATTGCCATCGAACACTCCGACACCGCGGATCGAAAGCGATCTACCCGCCTGCGCGAATCGCGGCACAACGATTTGTGGGGCCATAACTTCCCCGCATGGCTGCATGATCGGTGGCGAAATCCTCAGAGCCGCCCGGCTCACTTCTCGGCCTGCTTTGTCTAAGAAGCTGACGCTCTCATTTCCACCCACGATGGTTCGCCTGAACGCGCCCGCCGCGACCCGAGTATCCTGGTTGTGCATACGGATGACGAACGTATTAAGCGTGTCCAGGTTCCTGGCTTTCTCCTCCGCGGTTTGTCCTGCCGGAAAGGCCCTCAGACTGCCGGAAACGGGACCTGACGCGTTGTCCGGAAGGTTCAGTTGAACGGTTCCCTGAGGAGTCTTGAAATTGGCGGTCACAAGTCCGTCCGTGGTCACCATCTCGGTCTGGCCGAGTGACCGCTGTGAGGCCAGGGTCATCGCGGCGACCAAGATAAGAAGTGAAAAGACTCGAACAGCCAGCCGATCTAAGCTTTTGATTCTCATGGTCACAGTACCTTCCTTCAATCGTTCAGAAAACATACAACCGCAAGACTGTTCTCCGAAGCTCGCGAGAGCGTTCTCCGCAGCTCCTTGAGCGGTTTGCCTCTTCCCATCACCTGGGAATACTTTCAGCCTCGCTTTCGATGACCGGGAATGTTAGCGACAGCGTGTTGAAGCTGCTTCTCCCGGAGGAGTCTTTTGCCGTCGCACGGAAAACATACGTTCCCGGATTCTTCGTCGCGAACAGGAATCCATCGCCAGCCTCCGAGCCTGCAAGTAGTTTTTCGAATGCCGCGGAACCGGGCCGCTGCACTTCCAGATCAACTTTCAATTCGGGACCGCCGGATGCATTCCATTGCAGGTATGTCTCGGCGTCGTAATGCTGCCTGTCATAAGCGATATGAATCGCCTGCCCAATTCCTACCTTGTCCATTGCCAGGCATAGTCTGACATTTACATTTATAACCCCCCCGATGCTCGCGTAATTAGGCTGCCCGTAAGGCCAGCAACAAGCACAGCAAGGGCACCACGCGCCGGGAGGCGCAACCGGAGAACTATAGAAGCTGGCAGCAGTAACTTCGTTGAGCCGCTCCATTCCCGAAGGCAAATAGAAGTGCGCGGTTTTCTGCTCCGGCTGACTTGTGGGCTTTGCCGATTGGGTCTGCGTTCTGGTTTCCGTCGGAATCGCAGTCTCGGATTTGGCAGGGGTTTTGCAACCGCAAGTAGCAACAACATCGAACTTCATGGCGCCGAGCTTGTAATTGATGGCGATGGTCTCTCCTTCGGCTTCTGGCTTCTGCGGAATCAGCTCGGCAATGCCCGTGACCCCAAACGGGCCAAGCCGCTCGGCGTCCGGAACCCCCGGCGGGAATTTGCAACGGCAGTCGCCAGTAGCTTCAAAGTGGAGGAATTTTTTCCCGCTGCTTTTCGGGGGCGACTCCGGCGTCGTGGGCGGAACGTATAACGGAGTCTCACCCGCCAGCAACTTTTGCAGCAACTCTTGCGCTTGCTCCCTGTCACGGGGCAGAGGCGAGTTGCTGGCCTTGTCATAACATTTC
>Ga0209701_10001471_pt1 | contig 15118 bp, 16 predicted proteins | sample CZO8metaG_4_FD_188356 | JGI IMG/M metagenome (GOLD analysis project Ga0209701, IMG submission 188356) | Vadose zone soil microbial communities from the Eel River Critical Zone Observatory, Northern California, USA - CZOApr15con2H3.8 metaG... | ecosystem: Environmental > Terrestrial > Soil >...
CATCGTGAGCGTGTGGACCCCGCTCACGCATCCGAGCATCGCGACACGGTGGTTTTCATTTCCCAACATCATCATCTTCTCGCCGGTGCCCGTGCTTGTCGTCGCGACGACTTGGGCCATGATGCAGGTGCTTCGGAACGAGACGCACGCTTCGCCGTTCCTGCTCGCGCTCCTGCTGCTGTTCCTGGGCTATACTGGTTTAGCGATCAGCCTGTGGCCGAACATCATTCCACCGGCCATATCGATCAGGGAAGCCGCCGGGCCGCCGGAAAGCATGGGCTTCACGCTGGTCGGTGCGCTTTTCGTCATCCCCTTCATCCTCGCCTACACCGCAATGTCCTATTACGTATTCCGCGGAAAGGTGAGAGCCGGCGAGGGGTATCACTGATGAATGCGCACCCATCCGCTGGCGCACCGACATGGCTTCAGAGGGTCGGCTGGCTTGTTCTGATCTGGGCGGCCAGTGTCCTGGCGCTGGGCGTGGTCGCGGGCCTTTTCAGAGTGGTGATGAATCTCGCCGGGCTGACCGTGTGAAATTCAGAATAAATTCGTGCGCATTGAGGCGGCAGAAAATGGGGCGGCTCGCGCGCGCCCACGATCCGGAGCGGGGCGGCTACCAGTTCGGCGGTTGGCAGCTTGAGACCCGGCGATCCGCAGATCAGCTGGCCGCCACCGATTGTTTCTTTTGACATGCCGAAAACGCCCGGCTGTTCTTCGGAACAGATCGGCGTTGTTCGTCCGGCGCTTTTGCGCTCAGCTGACATCGAGCATTTCTGCAACTTAACAACAATTTTAGTTTGTTCAACCGTCATTCAAACGACTTAGTTGGTAACATGCGAAACTTTAGTTGCGGCGCCATGAAAAGTGGACACAAGACGCTCATCGCTGACGCGCCAGCCGAAGCGCCAATCGCTTGGTCAAGCAGTTCGCAGGGAGGCTGGATATGCCGGAAGCACAAAGCGGCTTGACCCGCACTGCCTCACACCTTCATAGCGCGATGAAAGCAGCTGCGGACGGAGTTGGGATACTGCTCGTCGATGGATTCCATTACCTGGCGCTTTTCGCGATAGGCGCGACAACCGTTTGGTCAGCGCTTGCTGCGTTCTGCGAAATGTTTGCCAAGGGACGGGCTGAACTTTCGGACATCCTGCTTTTGTTTATCTATCTTGAAATCGGCGCAATGGTCGGAATCTATTTTAAGACAACGAGACTTCCGGTCCGCTATCTGATCTATATTGCGATCACAGCGCTGGGTCGGGTGTTAATCGAGATTGGCGGGGCGGAACACAAGACGGGGGAAGACCTTCTCGTAGTAGCAGGAGCTATTTTGGTTCTGTCCTTTGCGGTGCTAGTGCTGCGGTTCGCCTCTCATTGGGACGATCCGTCCGACACCCCCAGTCACGGACGTCAGTTCGATCGAACATGCTGACTCGCATGAGGCGTCGAGCGGCGACTCGACACCTGGAATCGGTCTTCCGATCGTAATCGACGGCCAGGTCGTAGGCGGGATCGGCGCCAGTTTCGACACGCCGGAGCACGACGTCCAATTGCCCGTGCCTCTCTTGCGGCGCTAAAGCAGGGTAGAGAGCAAGGCGCCACGTATGCTCCCGGAGCCAATCACCAGGTCGACCGTTGCGCTGCGGGCATCGGTTACAAGGATAACACCGACGCAGCGGAGATTCGTAGCTTTCGCCGTGGTGGGATTATAAATCGTTTTTTAATGGAGAGCGTCGCGCCTGCTCGCTATCTAAGAATTACCGGCCGTACCCAACACGGGCAATCCATGCGTCCATCCCTCAATTTGGAGAATCAGATGGCCCTGTTGTGGCGCACGTTCTGGGAGCGCTCTCATGCAGCATAATCCCATCCACCGCCGCGATTTGCTTCGTGTTGTGATTGCTGGAGTTGGCGCGACAGCCGCCAGCGCCCTCTTACCAGAGCCGGCTTCTGCGAAACCCGTGGACATGACGTACAAACGCCGGGCTCGCTACCAGGCCAAGTCGGCGGAGGTTCGAAATTTCTACCGGGTCAACAGCTATCCGAACCGATAGGGAGGACGTCCGTGCTGATCAAAAGGTCGGAACGGCATCGGTCCCGCGTCAGACGTTTTGGCGCGCAGACAGGCGAGCCAAGAAACGAACCGGATCGTCGTGCATTTCTAAGACAGTCCGGTCTCGCCGCCGGCGCGCTGGCGGCGCTCGGGAGCCTCCCTCTTGGCGGCGTGCGCAAGGCGGAGGCCGGTCCGCCGGCTCCGCCCGGCGCGACGATTACAACCCGCAAGAACGTCTGCACCCATTGCTCAGTCGGTTGCTCGGTGATCGCCAAGGTCGCGAATGGCGTGTGGATCGGCCAGGAGCCGGACTATGACAGCCCGATCAATCGCGGATCGCATTGCTGCAAGGGCGCGGCGGTTCGCGACGACGTGTTGAACCAACGCCGCCTGCGTTACCCGATGAAACTGGTCAATGGCCAGTGGACCCGTCTTTCGTGGGAACAGGCCGTCGACGAGATCGGCGACAAGCTGCTGGAAATTCGCGCGAAGTCCGGGCCGGACTCGGTTTACTGGCTGGGGTCGGCCAAGTTCACCAACGAAGCCGCCTACCTCAACCGCAAGCTCGCGGCTTTCTGGGGAACCAATAATTCCGATCATCAGGCGCGTATCTGCCATTCCACCACGGTCACCGGCGTAGCCAATACGTGGGGCTATGGCGCGATGACGAACAGCTACAACGATATCCGCAACGCCAAGACGATCATGCTGATGGGCGGCAATCCCGCGGAAGCGCATCCGGTTTCGCTTCAGCATATCCTTGAAGGCAAGGAACTCAACCGCGCCAACATGATCGTGGTCGACCCGCGGATGACGCGAACCGCCGCTCACGCGACCGAATATGTCCGCGTGCGGCCCGGCACTCATATTGCGACGATTTACGGGATGCTCTGGCACATCTTCGAGAACGGTTGGGAGGACAAGGAATTCCTCAACCAGCGCGTCTACGGCGTCGATGAAATCCGCAAGCAAGTGGCAAAGTGGACCCCCCGCGAGGTTGAGCGCGTCACGGGTCTGCCGGAAGCGCAGGTCAAGCACATCGCTGAAGTCTTTGCCAAGGAAAAGCCTGCAACACTGATCTGGGCGATGGGGCAGACCCAGTTCGCGACCGGCACAGCGAACGTTCGTGCGAGCTGCATCCTGCTTCTCGCCACCGGCAATGTGGGACACGCCGGAGGCGGGGCAAATATATTTCGCGGCCACACCAACGTGCAGGGAGCCACCGATCTCGGGCTCGATGTGACGACATTGCCGCTCTATTACGGTCTTGCCGAAGACGCCTGGCGACATTGGTGTCGGGTGTGGGAAGTGGACTATGAGTGGATGCAGTCCCGCTTTCCGAGCAAGACGCTGATGGAAACGCCGGGCATTCCGAGCACCCGCTGGTTTGATGCGACGCTGCTTCCTAAAGATCAGGTCAGCCAGCCCGATACGGTGCAGGCGATGTTCATCATGGGACATGGCGTCAATACCATCACGCGCATGCCGGAAGCCAAGCGAGGGATCGAGAAGCTCGAGTTGCTAGTGGTCTGCGATCCGTATCCGACCGCATGGTCGGTGCTCTCGGAGCGCAAGGATGGCATTTACCTTCTGCCGGCCTGCACCAGCTTCGAGATGGATGGGTCGCGCACTGCGTCGAACCGCTCGCTGCAATGGGGTGAGAAAATCGTGGATCCGGTCTTCGAATCCAAGAACGACTACGACACGATGTACATGTTCGCGCGCAAGTTCGGCTTTGCCGACCGGATGTTCAAGAACATCAAGGTCGAGAGTGGCAAGGTGTCGGCGGAGGATATTCTGCGCGAGATCAATCGCGGCGGCTGGTCGACCGGTTATTGCGGACAATCTCCTGAACGGCTCAAGGCCCACATGAAGAACCAGGCCAAGTTCGATCTGGTCACCTTGCGGGCGCCGAAGGACGATCCGGAAGTCGGCGGAGACTATTACGGCCTACCGTGGCCGTGCTGGGGAACGCCGGAGTTCAAGCATCCGGGCACGCCGATCCTTTACAACACCAATCTTCCCGTGAAGGAGGGCGGCGGCACCTTCCGCGCCCGGTTCGGTGTCGAGCGCGTCGTCAAGCGCAAGGTGATGGAGAACGGGCAGGAGGTCGAAAGGGAGGACCACGACAATCTTCTCGCGGAGGGTTCCTATTCGGTTGGCTCTGAAATCAAGGACGGATATCCAGAGTTCACTCTAGGCGTGCTCAAAAAGCTCGGCTGGGACAAAGATCTCACGCCGCAGGAAATGGAAATCATCCAGCGCGTGAATTCGGCCAATCCCGACGCCGTGTCCTGGGCGTTGGACCTTTCCGGCGGGATTCAGCGCGTGGCGATCGAGCATGGCTGCTCGCCCTATGGCAACGCCAAAGCGCGAATGATCGCATGGAATCTGCCCGACCCGATTCCGGTCCATCGCGAACCGATCTATACGCCGCGGCCGGACCTCGTCGCCGACTATCCCACGCTGCCCGACGCCAGGCAGTTCCGTGTGCCGAATATCGGCTTCACTGTACAGAAGTCCGCCGTCGACCGGGGCATCGCGAAGCAGTTTCCACTGATCCTGACATCCGGCCGGTTGGTGGAATATGAAGGCGGCGGTGAGGAGACGCGATCCAACAAGTGGCTCGCGGAGCTGAAGCAGCACATGTATGTCGAAATCAATCCGGCCGACGCAAGCGAGCGCGGCATCAAGGACGGCGGATGGGTCTGGGTGACCGGACCTGAAAGTAAGTCAAAAGCCCGCATGCAGGCCCTCGTGACCGAGCGGGTAGGCAAAGGCGTTGCCTGGATGCCTTACAGTTTCGCCGGCTGGTACGAGGGTGTCGATCTGCGCGCCAAATATCCGAAAGGCTCCGATCCGATCGTGCTCGGCGAGAGCGTGAACACGCTCACGACGTACGGCTATGATCCCGCGACCGGCATGCAGGAACCGAAGGCGACGCTTTGCCAGATCAGGGCAGCGTGAGAGGGTTTAAACGATGGCACGCATGAAATTCCTTTGCGACGCGGACCGCTGCATCGAATGCAACGCCTGCGTCACCGCCTGCAAGAACGAGAACGAGGTGCCATGGGGCATCAATCGCCGCCGCGTCGTGACCATCAATGACGGAAAACCCGGCGAGCGGTCGGTGTCGATGGCCTGCATGCACTGCACCGATGCGCCATGTGCTGCCGTCTGTCCGGTCACCTGCATCTATCCGACTGAAGATGGCATCGTGCTGCATAACAAGGATCTGTGCATCGGTTGCGGTTATTGCTTTTACGCCTGCCCATTCGGCGCGCCGCAGTATCCGAAGGTTGGCAATTTTGGTTCGCGCGGCAAGATGGACAAATGCACCTACTGCGCTGGTGGCGGAGGATCCGAAGCCGCCGGCAGTGCCGAGGAGTTTGCGAAATATGGCTCGAACAGGTTCGGCGAAGGCAAGCTGCCGCTTTGTGCGGAGATGTGCTCCACCAAGTCGTTGCTCGCCGGCGATAGCGACGTCATAGCGCAAATCTACAAGGAACGCGTCTTGAAGCGCGGCTACGGCTCCGGTGCCTGGGGGTGGATGACCGCCTATCGCGAGGACATCAAGGTCTAGGTCGCTTGGCCGACGCCGGCCAGGATGTGTCGGGTGAAAGGTTGACTGTCATGACGCGTTTTGAGGGCATTCGTCTCTTCATTGTCAGCGTGGCGCTGCTGATCATTGCCGCCGTTCCCGCACAAGCCCAGAAGCTCGGCCCGGACGGCGCCCCCAATCCGACAGCGAGCGTCACCGATCAAGGAACGCTGTTAAAGCAGGCTCCCCGCATCGAAGGACGCATCGACATTCCCGACCTCAAGGCCAGCGTGCTGGAGCAGCCGGCTGGGCGAACATGGGATTATTTCCACGAGGTCCTGCTGCATTGGGGCGCCGCAGTCGTGATCGCCGGTACAATCCTGCTCTTGGGCCTGGCTTATTTGATCATAGGACGAGTCCGAATTGCGGCAGGGCGCTCCGGACATAAAATCCTTCGCTTCAAGGCGTTTGAACGCTTTTCGCATTGGCTGACGGCGATATCCTTCGTTGTTCTCGGCCTTACCGGCCTGAACATCACATTCGGCAAGATCGTGCTCTTGCCACTCGTCGGTCCGGATACCTTTTCTGACGTGGCTCAGGCTGCAAAGTATGTGCACAACTTCACCAGCTTCTCCTTCGTGGCTGGCCTCGTCCTGATCTCGGTCATCTTCTTCAAGGACAATTTTCTGGCCAAGATGGACATCGACTGGCTCAAGCAGGGCGGTGGTTTTATCCGGAATAAGCATGCGCCTGCCGGACGCTTTAACCTCGGCGAGAAGCTTGTCTTCTGGCTTTCGCTGGTGGCCGGAGTGGCAGTCTCAGCATCGGGCTTCCTTCTGCTGTTTCCCTTCTATGGGACGGACATTCCGGAGATGCAGCTCGCGCAGGTCGTACATGCAGTCGTGGCCATCTTGTTCATCGCCCTGATCCTGGCGCACATCTATATCGGTACGCTCGGCATGGAGGGTGCGTTCGAGGCCATGGCAACTGGCGAAGTCGATCTCAACTGGGCGAAAGAGCATCATGATCTCTGGCTCGCCCGACGGCTGAAAGAACATCACCGCGACGAGCCTGCGGCGACGCCCGCAGAATGAATGTCGGCCGGGCAGTTCGTTAGTGTCCTGTCGGAGCAAGATACCTGATGCGCGGATCTGCAGGAACACTGATGAAAGAGCCGAGTCCAGCAACAAGAGATTGTGAGCGCGATGACTGATTCGGGGCGTATCTTGATCTGCTCGTGTGACGGCACGGTACCCCTCAGCACCGAGGCGATCCGTTGCGGTTGCAATAGCGAACCGATCACTGCGACCCAGCTCTGCGGTGCCGAACTCGATCGTTTCCGCTCCATTGCGGCACAAGACGGGCCAGTCACGGTCGCGTGCACCCAGGAGGCGGCGCTGTTTTCCGACATAGCCGCGCAAGCTGGACGCGCGGGTTCGGTCCAGTTTGCCAATATCCGCGAGACCGCCGGATGGTCCAGCGAGGGATCGCAGGCCGGGCCGAAAATGGCGGCGCTGCTTGCGGCGGCGGCCGAGCCGGCGCCAGATGCGCCTTTCGTCAAATTGGAGAGCGGCGGCGTCATCCTGATCTGCGGCCGCGACGAGACCGCTGTCGAAGCCGGCAAACTGCTCAAGGATCATCTCGACGTCACGGTTCTGATCGAACCGCCCGCAGCCATCGTGCCGCCGCGTGTCAACGATTTTCCGGTGGCGAAGGGCAAGGTCAGGACTGCAAAAGGTCATCTCGGCGCGTTCGAAGTCACAGTCGATGATTTTGCTCAGTCGATGCCTTCCTCGCGCGGCGCCTTGGAGTTCGGGCCGTCCCGTCACAATGCGCGCTCGAACTGCGATATTGTTCTTGATCTGACCGGCGGTACTGCATTTTTCCCGGCGAGCGATCTGCGTGACGGCTATCTGCGTGCGGATCCCGGCAGTCCTTCCGCAATGCTGCAAGCGGTTCTCAAAGCACGCGATCTCGTCGGCACGTTCGACAAGCCGCGCTATATCACCTTCCATGCGACGCTATGCGCTCACTCGCGCTCCGGTGTGACAGGCTGCACACGCTGTCTCGATCTCTGTCCAACCGGTGCGATCACGCCGGCGGGCGATCACGTCGCGATAGACCCAAATATTTGCGCCGGCTGTGGCCAATGCGCGGCCGCCTGCCCGACCGGCGCGGCGTCCTATGCGCTGCCTTCCGAAGACGCGCTGATGCGGAAGCTGCGCGCGATGCTCATGGCCTACCGCCAGGCCGGCGGCGAACAGGCTGTCGTGCTGGTGCATGATGAACCTCATGGCGAGCCGCTGATCGATGCATTGGCGCGGTTTGGCGACGGGCTGCCGGCGCATGTGCTGCCGTTCGCCGTCAACGAGATCACGCAGGTCGGCTTGGAAAGCATCGCAGCGGCTTTCGCCTATGGCGCATCTGCGATGCGGTTCCTGCTTCGGGCCAAGCCGCGTCATGATGTTGCCGGGTTGCGGCGGACGATGGCGATGGCCGATCCGATACTTGCAGGGTTAGGCTTTGCGCCCGCCTGTGTCGCGACAATCGAAACCGATGACCCGGATGTGCTCATTGCGGCATTGCGCGCAAGCCCATTGATACCGACGGCACCGCGTCCGGCAAGCTTCCGAGCGGTGGGAAGAAAAAAAGACGTGCTGCGTTTCGCGCTGGGCGAACTGCATCGCGCCGCCCCTGCGCCCGTAGACATTATCGCGTTGCCCGCTGGGGCGCCTTTTGGTGCAGTGGAGATCGAGGCCGGCGGCTGCACATTATGCCTATCTTGCGTGTCGGCCTGTCCCACGGGCGCATTGCGCGACGATCCGGAGCGGCCGTTGCTGCGGTTCGTCGAAGACGCCTGCGTGCAGTGTGGGCTATGCCAGGCCACATGCCCGGAGAAGGTGATTACGCTCAAGCCCCAGATAGATTTCTGCGCGGCCAGGGCGCCCGCCCGAGTCCTCAAGGAGGAAGAGCCGTTTTGCTGCATCCGCTGCGACAAGCCGTTCGGCGTGAGGAGCGCGATCGATCGCGTGCTGGAAAAGCTTAAGGGCAAGCACTGGATGTATTCCGGCTCATCCAAGCTCCTTGACGTCATCAAAATGTGCGAAGACTGTCGCGTTGCGTTTGTCGCAGAGGAGAACTTCGAACCTTACGGAACGCCGTCTCAGACCGTGCGCACCACTGACGACTATCTTCGCGAGCGCGGGAGAACCGAAGGGTGAGGCTATTACGCACCATCCAGCTCGATGCTTCGGATTCGTTTGTCTTTGAAAAGGCGGCAGCGCCCGGGGAGTGGGCGGTGTCTGGCGCTTTCGCATTCGCCCGTGACGAGCCGGCGAAGTTGCATGGCAAAGCACGCAGCGCGTTTCGCGCCGGCTTTTTGGGACTGGCCTCGCTTGGACGTTCGACGCTGGTGCAGATTGTCCACGCGAGTGAGGCTGATCGCGGATCAGTCGTGGACATGCTCGCGACGCAACTCGTTGCGCACTTCGGTGCCCCGGATGTTTACGCCGCCCGGCTGGCGGCAGAGGATGAAATCGACTTCGCGGCTTCGCTCTGCGTTTATCCGGCGGGTGCGGTTGTCGCCGTGACCCGCAGCTACGAGGAGGGAACAATCCGCGAGACGTTCCGCGCGCTGCGTCCGCGCGAAGGGGCAGGGCAGCATGCACGGGCCTTCGAGTTTCTGGAAGTCGTCGCCGAGGAAAATGCGCCGGATGAATACCTTGATCTTGCCGGGCTCGGGAAAGGAGCAGGCGCGTGAGTGCATGGCGCGACTTCTGGCTCTCTTGCGGGCATCATTTGCTCGATCGTGAGGCCACAGGCAAGTTGCTTGTCACTGACGAATTTTTGAAGGCGTATCTGGCGCGTCCTGAACTGATGCCGCCGGCAGAGGCGTGCTCAGCAGAGCGAGGGCTGCACAGCGCATTGTTGCGTGATCCGCGGCAGCCGATCGCCGCCTCGCGAGTGGCCGCGGTCGCCGATGCGGACACACGCGAGAACTGGCAGACGACGATCGCCTGGCGCGATCATCTGGTGAGGTATTGCAGCCTGGAGGCTGCCTATCTCGAAATCGTCCGGCGCGACATCAAGTTTCCCCACATCCTAATCTGCCAATTGGTGCAAGCGATCCTGCGCAACGCATTGGACGATTGCGGCGACGTTTTCATGCTGCGGGCCGCGGAGATGTTCTTCCGTCCGCAGAGGCTGGTGCTCCAGGAAGCTTCGATCGTCGCGGTCGATGAAGAGACGGACCCGTCGCCCGGCTTGCATTCTCCATCGCCGCTCTCGTCGTTGCTCGGATTGTTGCCGACCGCCGAAATCGACCTCCTTAGCGATTCCACCGCAGAAAGCTATTGGGAGCGCAGCGATCGCTTTGACATGGCACTCGATCTGACGACCGGCCGGCGCGGTTTGATCGCTCTCGGCGATGTAGTCGCGCGCTGGCTCTCCCATTTGCTTGCGATCGACGTCGTGGTCGAGCCACTGGCGGAACTGCAGAGGGTGCCATTTAGCTGGTATGTCGGACTAAGCTCCGACGCTACGCGCATCGGCGATGCTATTTGGAATGGAGACGATCTCGATGATACGGCGCGGGCCCAACTGGTTAGCCTGTTCCGGCTGACGTTCCGAGACCCGGCCGATGTGATCGAAAATGTCCGAGGTGAGCCGCTGTATTTGCTGCTTGCGATGAACTCGGAAGGGATGTTGCGGCTGAAGCCGCAAAATCTGATAGCCGGTTTGCCGATTCGCCAGGTGGAGACAGTGAATTGAGAACGACGGCTCTTGCGCGCATTTCAGTGGGTGTGACGGTCGAGCGGCGCAAGGCCAGGAGCGCCTGGGCCGATTTTCTGTGGCGGCCGGTTTCGGTGTTTACCGGAAGCCCATCGGCTGCGCCTTGGACGCCGCTCGGCATGGAGGCGGAAACGACCTTGTTCTACGCCGGCGAGGCCGCGATCGAACTGCATCGCACCGAGACGTCCAGCTATCGCGATAATCTCGCATCGGGCGCGCCTGCGCTGTGGATCGTTTTGCGCCTAACGGCTTCCGAGCTCCCATACGAGCTGGTAGCTGTCACAGCAGACCCGGCAGAGGGCGAAGGATTTACCGACGCCGGCAATAATCTGGTTGAACAAGTGCCCATGCCGCCCGACATCGCCGAAATAGTCGGCCAATTCGTCGCCCAACATCATATCGACCGTCCCTTTGTCAAGCGCCGGCGCGATGGACAAACGCTTCCGGATCGGAAAGAGAGAACGAGCAGTGACTGAAAGAGACAACGTCTTCCTGCGCTGGGTGCAATTGAAGCACGAGGCGAAAACAACAGCGCAACAAGCAGAAGCCGTTTCGACCGGCGTTGAAGCGGCGACCGAGCAGCCGGGAATCAACGTAGCGATGCCGGAGCCGTTTGATCCGGCGAGCTTGCCATCGATCGGCTCGATCACAGCCGATACGGATATCGTCGCATTTCTGAAATCTGACGTTCCGACGGAGTTGACGCGTGCTGCACTGCGCCGGGCATGGACAAGCGATCCGGCCATTCGCGATTTCATCGGCATCGCGGAAAACCAGTGGGATTTCAATGACCCGAAAGGGATGGCCGGATTTGGACGGCTGGACGCAAGTGAAAGCGGAGTCACATTTCTCGCGCAACTCTCAAGCACACGGGGGGAGATGCCGGACCTGCTCGCGGAAGGGGCGACACCAGTCGAGCGTTTCGCCTCAAACGCAGCTTGTTCCGAACCGTCCAAGGCCGATCAGCATGGGCAGATTGACGCCGGCCAATCGCCTTCCACCGATAGCATCATTTCGTCATGCGCTGTGGCCGAAGCAGGTGCTGCGACGAAGGCTGCGCATGGCATTGCAGAATACGATGCGCCCCGCAGTCGTCGCAGTCATGGGAGCGCCTTGCCAAAGTAGAGCCGGGTATTGCCGCTGTCGGCGACCGACACATTTTTGTATGTCGAGCTAAGAACCATGCTGGAATTAATATCTCAGGAGTCTCTCACGTCCAACGTCGGGGAGATCGACCGTGCCCGTGCGCAGGAGTATGCGCTGTTGGCGACCTTGCTTTCGCGCAGCCCGGATTCGCTGCTTCTTTCTCGCCTGGCCGATGTGCGCGACGACGCCAGCCCGATCGGAGTGGCGCACGGCGCCATTCGCAAGGCTGCCGTGCGGGTGAATGAAGAAGGGGCGGCGCGGGAATATTTTGCCCTGTTTGCCGGCCTCGGAGAGGGCTCGCTCTTACCCTATTCGTCTCATTATTTGGCGGAGACGCTATACGGACGCCCGCTCGCGCGATTGCGGGAAACGCTTCGAGGTTTCGGTATCGAGATTGCACCCGGGCGCTCGGAACCTGAGGATCACGCCGCAATTCTTTGTGAAGTCATGGCAGGCCTTGCCGACGGCAGCATTCCAGCGCCGGCTGGCGCCGAGCGTGAGTTCTTTCAACAGCACCTCTCGCCATGGATCAGGCGCTTTTTTTTCGACCTCGAACACACTGAAGCGGCCGATTTTTACTCAGCTGTTGGTTTGCTCGGGCGAACCTTTGTCGATCTCGAAGCGGAGGCTTTTTCTCGCACGGCCTGAACACGGTGATTTGCTATCGAACGGAACCTGGCGGTTTCGAATTATGAGGATTAGGAGAAAGAAGATGCGTGTCTTTGCCATCGCTTGCTTGAGCGCCCTCGTTATCGCGGTGGGAACCGCTGCCATTCTCGACAACTTCGTGCAGAAGTCTGCCACGGTGGCGTTCGCCGAACCGACTGCAAGAGTTTAGTGGTTTTTCAAGATGCTTTGAACCTTGCAAGGCGCCTTGGAGTCCTATTTTGGGCGGCAATAGAGAGGCTTTACGATGCGCCTGATGATGTCTGCTATTGTGGCTATCGCCCTGATTGTCGTTGCAACCATCGAGCGGTGGCCGCGAGCGCCTTCGATAGAACTGTCGACTGCCGCCATGCCGTCGTTGGAGGAGTTCCATACGATAGCAGGGGTAAACAAACTCCCCGTTCAGGATATCGAGGATCAATCGCTGATTTATCCTACCGGGACGAAGCAGTAAGCAAGTTCATCGTCAGTCGCGGGCTTTTGTGCGGCGCCTGCACCGTGCATCCTGCAAATTGATCTCTCAGAAGCGGAAGCGAAGCCCAACCGTGGGATCGATCGTGTTGCGATGGAGGAAGCCGTTCGCCAGGCCGCCATTGACCTGTGAGAACATGAGCCCCGCGTAGGCATCGAACTTCTTCGCAAACTGCCAATCGGCGACGAAGGAAACCGCGTCGAACGTCCCATGGCAGTTTGAGAACGCCGCGGCGTTCGCGCAGTTGACCGGTGCACCAAAGGCGGGCTGGTCGTAATGATAATAAGCGCCAATCACATCTAAATTGTCAGTGACAGCGTATTTCACGCCGGTCCAGAATACATGAAATAGCTTGTCGCCGGCGTTGAAAGCCGTGTTGTTGATGTTCGTGTTGTTGAACGCAGCGCAGCCAGCGCAGACGAAATCTCCACCGATATCAGTAAAACCAGTACCTGCGGCAAAAGCATTGCTGGGAGGCGCGTATCGAATGAATTCGTATCCGGCAAACAGCTTGACGGGCCCGTTGCTGTATTTCCCAACCAGCATGACACTACTGTCATCGGAGAGCGTAGCGGTGAGAACTTGCGGCAGCACCGCCGGCAGCGCGTTGCCGCCAAGCCCAATTGACACCGCGTTCTGCACGTAGCTGCCAATAGCGTCCAGCGAAAGCGTGCCGCCGGCTAAATTGGCAATATCCCCGCCCATTTGGAATTGGTACGAGCCGGTCGCGGCGTTGCTCAGATCGTAGCCGCCGAATTGCCAGAGCGCCGCAACCCTGAACTGGCCAATGTCAACGCGATACTTCACCGACGTGCTGAATCGGCAGTCTTCGGTATCGCCCACGCCGCAGGTAATTCCCTGCCAGCCGATCGGCGAGAAAGCGTAAGAGGCGCCCATCGGATCGTAGGCAAAAACAGCGTCCAAAGTCAGCGAGTTTTGCCGGAAAACGGTCAAGGTGCCATAGGGCGAACTGACGCCCAGATAGCCCACGGAATTGTAAAATTGGCCGGCCCGGCTCGAATCGGCGCCCGAGCTTTGGCTGGTGAGCGGCACGCCGGCGTTCTGAGCTACCGAGTGCGGTCCGTTGGCGAGTTGCAGGGAATAGGGATCGAAGCCTGCCTGCAGATCGAAGATAAAAGCCCACCCGGCAGCGAACGGCTCGTTCCCCTTGATCCCGATGTTTGACTGGGTCAAACCGTTTGGCGCGAGATCCCACCGCGGACCCCGGCTGTATTTCTGGATGAGATAATCTACCCCGACGGCGGATGTCCCATTGAAGGGCGCCCCATGGCTTCGCCACGTCACACCCCCGTCGATCGTGCCGTAGACCGTGATGCCGTTCCAGGTCAGTGGGCAGTTCGTGACGACAAAGTCCTCAAAGCTGGTGCACGTTGCTGACTGGGACCGAGCCGTCGAGCCCACGGCGGGCGTAGCTTTCGTTGCCATGATGTCGCCCGCCGACGCATCCGTCGCGCCAACGAAAAGCAGCGCCACACCGGATAGTGCCGTATGCCATGGAATGCGAGCCATTGCGCTCCCCCCGTCGTTCTACCGCTCTACCTTCCAACCCGTGTTGCTGAATTTTTCCGATCAACTGCTTCCGTAATCAAGCCCGAACCGACATTTCTAGATGGTTCCACAAGATGCGAGATCCCAGTCGACCGCCACCAGGCCCGATCATCCGACGCTCTAAGCGGCAATGCAAGTCGAAACCGACCAGGCTCCAACTTGCAGTGTCCTCTCGTTGGTCGGAGGTGACCTTGCATACCAGATAGAGTTTGATGGGTAGCGCCGTCGTCGGCGTCTGTTCTCTGGCTTCCGGCCCGGCGGCAGCAGAGCGGTTGTCCGATTCCGAGAAGATTGAGCGCCTGGCTGGCGTCAGAAACCTTCTTGTTCGCCGTGTTCGCTGGGCAACTCACCTAGGCAAATTGCGCCTATCGATGCGCGTAAATCATATCCGTGATTGCGCCCCGAGCAACCGTCAACAACGGCGGTATCCGTACCGGCTGTCTCGAAATCGACGCCCGGAAAATTTATGTCGCCGCTATCGACCCGACAGTCTTTGGGACATGATGTGTTCCCTCCAGAGCGACCAAGCGAAAGCCGACAGCACAATTTTGGAAAGTGCGGCGCGTATTGGCGGGTCGGCAAACATTGAGGCCGTTCGTTTGCCAACGTTTTGCGTGCAGACCTTAAGTGAACGAGCGAAAGTTCTGACCGCTTTAACCGCTGCGAATTCAACATTGTCAGGATGCCGAGTCCGGTGCACGGAAGGTTGCACAAGTATGCACGCTAAATCGGCAAAATCAGACTGCCTCACTTGCAAATTGACCGCACCGTTTTCGACCCTCGAAGCGCAGCGCGTGCAGCGGCGACATCAGGCCGATCCTGTTCGGCGGCGTGCAGTGTTTTTTTTGAACGTGATGCGGTGCCGCTCGTAAAATCGCCAAAT
>Ga0209701_10001473_pt1 | contig 15108 bp, 14 predicted proteins | sample CZO8metaG_4_FD_188356 | JGI IMG/M metagenome (GOLD analysis project Ga0209701, IMG submission 188356) | Vadose zone soil microbial communities from the Eel River Critical Zone Observatory, Northern California, USA - CZOApr15con2H3.8 metaG... | ecosystem: Environmental > Terrestrial > Soil >...
GGGCGCGGGGTATGTTGCGTGGTATCCGATTGCGACCGAGTCGGCGGATTTCTCGGAAGGCAACAGCATGTTTCAGGTGGCGGACCGGTGGAGGGCGCGCGAAGCGGAGAGCACTGTCAGTGCAAGGCTCGACTTTTCCGGAGAAGCCGCGGGCGCCGCCCCGACTCTTTTGTGCGGTCACGAGAGCGGCGGCCACTTTGGGAGGGCAGGAAGAAATTACGAAAGCGGAACGGCGTGTGCTTGGTCGCCACTAGGTACAGCTACTCCGACATTCGTGATTGGCAGCTATGTTGACCGGTCGAAACCGTGGGTAGGTATCTTCGCATTGCCGGGCCGCGAGGCGGGGGCTGCACTTTATTCCGACGCCCTGGCGACAGTGTCCAAATTTGCGGAGGAATGGTTTGGGCAGCCTAGTAGGGTGGTTGAACTCGCTGACCTGGCAGATTCCGACGCCGCACCTTTCGAGAGTGGCACCTTGTTACTGACGTCTATGGCGCACGAGGACACGAAACTAGCTGAGATCAACCTGGTTCACGAACTCGTCCATGCAGCATTCACTTCCCCGCGTCCATGGATCCATGAAGGACTAGCCCACTTCGGCGAAGCTCTGTATCGGGAGCAAAAGCAAGATGGCCGGGAGGCCGCTCTCGACTTTCTCAATCTGCATCGCACGACTTTTGTCGAAGCAGAAAAAGATATCACCGCTGCGCCACAGAAAAATCCCGGCCAACCCCTGGTGACGACTTTTGATGAGAGCTACTACCGCAGCAAGGCCGCGTATGTCTGGTGGATGTTGCGCGACATGATCGGCGACGATGCGCTGAAGCAGGCGATTCACAACTATCGGGCCGGGGACGACAAGGACGCAAAATACGTGGAGCAGTTGGTTGCGGCGGCGGCGAAGCGCGATCTCGGCTGGTTCTTTGACGACTGGGTGTATCAGGATCGCGGCTTGCCGGATTTTCGCGTGCTGGCGGCGCATCCGTGGAAGGGCACAAAAGAGACGCAGATCGTGACGGTTACGATCGAAAACCTGGGCGGCGCCGGGGCGGAAGTTCCGTTCACGATTCGTTTCGGGAGCGGCCAGATCACGCGCCGCATCGAAGTTCGCGCCAAGTCCACTGCGACGACGCGCGTGGAAGTGCCTGGCACGGCGGCCGAGGTGGCGGTCAATGATGGCAGCGTGCCCGAGAGCGACCTGACTAACAACGTTTTCAAGATCACGGAACCGTAGCAGAACAGGTCAGAGGGCAGAGGTCAGATTGCAGAGGTAGAATCAAGAGCGGGCCTCTTCACTTCTGCAATTTGACTTCTGAAACCGGAATTTCCGGAGGAATGTTTGTCCTACATCCAATTTCTTGGCGCTGCCGGGACTGTCACCGGCTCGAAGCATCTCATCAATACGGCTACCGATTCGAGCGGCAAACAGGGGCTTCAGGTTCTGATTGACTGCGGTATGTTTCAGGGGCAAAAGGAATGGCGCGACCTCAACTGGCGGGACACCCCGGTTCCGGCACGCGAAATTGAGGCTGTCATTCTCACGCACGCGCACCTTGATCATTGCGGCTGGATTCCGCGTCTGGTGAAACAGGGGTTTCGCGGGCCGATCTATGCGACGCAAGCGACCGCAGAGCTTTGCTCGGTGGTGCTCGCCGATTCCGGTCACCTGCAGGAAGAGGATGCAGCGTTCTACAACAAGAAAAAAGCTTCCAAGCACGATCCCGCTTTGCCGTTGTACACACTTCAGGAAGCTCAGGACTGCATGCAGTACTTCAAGCCAGCGGAGGTCGGGCAAACCACGCAGGTGAGCCCCGAACTTTCTTTTCGATTTGTGCCGGCAGCGCACATTCTGGGATCGACCATGGCGGAGCTTACGCTCAACACTGGCGGCCAGACGCGCCGATTGCTCTTCACCGGCGATATCGGCCGCGTGCGCAACAGCGAGATTGCGCCAGGTAAGGTTGTGCACTCGGGGCCGCAAGAGGGCGAAACGGCCGACGTGCTGGTGATGGAGTCAACCTATGGCAACCGGAAGCATCCCGACACCGACCCGCGTCCGGAACTGGCGCAGCTGATTCGCGAAACGGTACAGCGTGGCGGGAGCGTTGTGGTTCCGGCGTTTGCGGTTGAGCGCACGCAGAAATTTCTTTTCATGCTTAAGGAACTGATGGAGTCCGGACAAATTCCCCGCATCCCAGTCTTTTGCGACAGCCCGATGGCCATCAAGGCGGTCGAAATTTTTCTGAAGCACTCGGAGGAATACACGTCGCAGACCGCTGATCTCATCAAAAAGTACGGTTCCCCGCTTAACTGGCCGGGACTCACCTTCGCACAAACGGCCGAGCAGTCGAAGAAAATCAATGCCAGCCAGTATCCATCGATCATTATTTCGTCGAGCGGCATGGTGACGGGCGGGCGCATTCTGCATCATCTCTCGCAGCGGCTGCCGGATCCGAAGAATCTCGTACTTTTTATCGGGTTCCAGGCGCCCGGCACACGGGGAGCAATCATCAAGAGCGGCGCGCCCGAGGTGAAGATCTTCGGGGACTTCGTCCCAATTCGAGCTCAGGTCGCATCGCTTGAGCAGTTCAGCGATCATGCCGACACGCCGGAACTATTGAAGTGGCTGAATACGTTCACCAATAAACCGGGAGTTACGTATCTCGTTCATGGGGAGCCGGCTGCTTCGTCGCAACTGCGTGATGCAATACAGAATGAACTCGGATGGAACGTGCAGGTGGCGGAATATATGGAGAAAGTGGAAGTGAAGTAGGATTTTGTAATCTATGACGGAAGCAGAGTTCAAGAAGCATCTGGACGCGGCGGAAAAGAGTCCGAAGGAGATTGCGGCTGCGGTCTCTGGCTTGCAGGAGAAGGTCCTGCGCTACAAGCCTTCGCCCGAAAAATGGTGCGTGCTGGAGATCCTCGGACATCTTGCGGATATCGAAATCGTCTACGGATACCGGCTGCGACAGATGCTGGCGGATACTAAACCCGTGATCGCGCCGCTCGATCAGGACGCGTGGGCTCGGAACCTCGGATATATGGAGACACCGCCCGCAGAACTCGTCGCGTTCTATGGAATTGCGCGCCACCACAATCTGCGAATGTTACGTCGCGCCAAGGCCGCCGATTTCTCGAAGTCGGCCTTCCATCCGGAGTTGCAGCGCGAGGTCACGGTGGCGGAGCTTGTCGGGACCATGGGCGGGCACGGGGCGAGCCATCTGCGACAGATTGAGCAACTAAAGCGGCAGGCGGGCGGGAAGTAGGCCGTCCTTCCAAACGGAGCAGCAGGTTCCCTCGACTTCGCTCGGGACAGGCTCTTCGCTTCCTCAGGATGACAATTCAGGAGAGACTGGAAAACGCTGCCAGTGCTTGTAGCTTTTCCAGCGCGGCGCCCGAATCAATCGCCTTTGCGGCCATCGGCACGGCGTCTCGCAAATGATCGGACCGGCCGGCGGCGACGAGTGCGGCGGCCGCGTTAAGAAGGACGACATCGCGGCGAGCGGATTTCTTGCCGGACAGCACGTCACGGATTAGCGCAGCGTTCAGCGCGGCGTCTCCGCCGGCGATGTCGTTGAGCGTGGCTCGCGGCAAGCCGCATTCGTCCGGAGTAACTTCGTAGGTGCGCACCTGTCCATCGCGGAGTTCGCCCACGCGGGTCGGGCCGGTGATCGTGATTTCATCCAGTCCATCGCTGCCATGGACGACCAGCGCCCGCCGCAGTCCCAGCATGCTAAGCGCTTCCGCCAGTTTCTCCACAAGATCGTCTGAATACACTCCGACGACTTGACAGGTGGCGCGCGCGGGATTGGTCAGCGGGCCTAACAAATTGAACACCGTGCGCAGGCGTAGTTCGCGCCGCGCGGTTTGCACGTATTTCATAGCCGAGTGCATAGCGGGCGCGTAGAGAAAGGCAATTCCAGTCTGCTCCAGGCAGGAGGCGATTTGCACGGGCGGCAGGTTGACGTTCACGCCGAGCGCTTCCATGACATCGGCCGAGCCGCATTTCGAAGAGATGCTGCGGTTGCCGTGCTTGGCTACGCGCACGCCGGCGCCGGCAACCACGAAAGCAGTCGCGGTCGAAATATTGAAGGTGCCGCTGGCATCGCCACCGGTTCCGCAGGTATCAAGCAACGCCTCACGCCCGGTCCCGCTCGCATCGAGAATGGAGTTGCCGTGGAGTTCCAGAGGAATGGCGGCCGCGCGAATCGCCTCGGCGAAACCGACAATCTCCTCGACGGTCTCGCCTTTCATGTGCAGCGCGACCAGGAGCGCTGCGATCTGGGCATCAGTCCAGAGACCGGAGAGAACCTCGGTCATGACCGCCCGCGCCTCATCGCGTTCGAGCGACTGGCAGTGGTTAGCGAGGCGATGGAGGACGTCGGCGACCATTCCGGCTTCCAAGCTATCGCAGCCGGGGCATCCTTTCAAATCCGGCGCTTTTCGCTGGCCACTTCCATGCGCGCATAAAAGCGCTCGCGCCAGCTTTCAGGCAGGCTTTTGACTTCGACAGCGCGTTTGAGTAACTCGAGGTCCGGCGCAGGGGAAGTGTACAGATGGTTGAACTCGGCGATGGTCAAGCTGGGCACCTCGCCTGTTAGGAAGTGAAAGTCATCTCCGGCGGCGACTTCTCCTTCTTCGACTACCGAAAAATAGAAGCCACTGTATCCGCTGCCGAGGAAGCGATTGATCATGTCCTCGCGCTGGAATTTGGCTGCCAGTTTGAAGCAAGGGAGGCGGGGAGTTGTAACTCTGACGACGGCTGAGCCAACGCGATACCGGTCTCCCATGCAGACACCGGACTCAAGCAGGCCTTCGGTCGTGAAGTTCTCACCGAAGGCACCCCAGGCCAATTCTTCCTTGGGAAGTTGATGGCGCCAATAGCTGTAGTGCTCGGAAGGATAAACGTAAACGGCTTTGTTCACGCCGCCATGCACCGAGAGGTCGGCTTGACGGTCGCCGTCGAGATTCGTTTCCCGGAGCATGATCCGGCCGTCAACGGCCTTCTTGAAAATACCGGTTTTGAAGGAGGCACCCTTCCAAGCGAGAAGACGGGGCAGGCCGACATTCACGGATACGAGTCGCATGTTTATCTATCAGACGACGCGGATGGTCTGAGCGATGCAGATTTCGAGCGCGCCGCGGGATACTTCTTGCTGATTTGCGTACGATGCTTTGCCGATTGCCGTTACGTCCTATAAAATCGAGAGTTTGCTGACTGCCGTCGTAAGCCGCAAGCAGGTTCCTCCCGGTTTGGAATCGAATCAGTACGCGACCCAGGAATCAATATGAAGATTCACGAGTATCAGGGAAAAGAAATCCTGAAGAAGTTCGGCGTGACAGTGCCGCGGGGCACGATGGCGCAGACGCGAGAAGAAGCTGAAGCCGCTGCGAAGGATCTGTTCGACTCGGGTGCTACGGGTGTTGTGGTGAAAGCGCAGATCCATGCCGGCGGACGCGGCAAGGGTGGCGGCGTGAAGATCGCCAAGTCGGTCGCGGAAGTGAGCGAACTTGCCGGCAAGATTCTGGGCATGACGCTGGTCACGCACCAGACTGGCCCGGAAGGTCGGATCGTACGCCGTTTGCTGGTCGAAGAGACGTTGCCGATCGCGAAAGAACTTTATCTCGGGATCCTGGTGGATCGCAGCGAAGGAAAGCCGGTATTCATGGCGTCGGCGGCGGGCGGCATGGAGATCGAGCAGGTAGCGGCAGAGACGCCGGAAGCTATCCTTAAGCAGTACATCGACCCGGGTATGGGTCTGGAGCCGTTTCAGGCCCGCAAGATTGCATTTGCGCTTGGGCTATCGGGTGCACAGATCAATTCTGCGGTGAAATTTCTGACTGGGCTGTATCGCGCGTTTCTCGAGACTGACGCGTCGCTGGTGGAGATTAATCCATTCATTACGACGACTGACGGGCGCGTCTTTGCTCTCGATGCGAAGATGACCTTCGACGATAACGCGCTCTTTCGGCATCCGGACATCCGCGACCTGCGGGACCTCACGGAGGAAGATCCGCTGGAAGTCGAAGCGTCGAAATACAACCTGAACTACATCAAGCTCGACGGCAGCGTCGGATGCATGGTGAATGGCGCCGGGCTCGCTATGGCGACCATGGACATCATCAAGTATGCGGGTGGGATGCCAGCGAATTTTCTAGATGTGGGCGGGGGCGCGAATGCCGAGCAGGTGGCGCACGCGTTTGAGATCCTGTTGAGCGACAAGAGTGTGCGGGCAGTGCTGGTCAATATTTTTGGCGGGATTCTGCGGGTGGATACGTTGGCTAACGGTGTGGTCGAAGCGGCCAAAAAGACCAACATCCAGTTACCAGTGGTGCTGCGCCTGGAAGGCACCAATGTTCAGGAAGGCAAGAAGATCCTGATGGAATCGGGCCTGAACTTTACAATCGCCGACACAATGAAAGACGCGGCCGATAAAGTGGTGGCAGCAGCAAGGTCCTAGTGTAGAGGCGGGGCTTGCCCCGTCTCTCACAGCGTCGAATACAGCAGCCGCCGGCAGGAGACGCGGCAAGCCGGCGTCTCTACACGAAGTTGTGGGTGGATTTAGAAAGAGCAATCATGGCAATTCTGGTTGATAAGCGAACGAGATTGATTGTGCAGGGCCTGACCGGCCGCGAGGGAACGTTCCACTCCAAGGCTTGCGCGGCTTATGGAACGCAGGTTGTGGGCGGCGTCACCCCTGGCAAAGGCGGCACTACCCACGAAGGCTGGCCAGTCTTTAACACTGTGCAGGAGGCTGCCGACAAGACCGGCGCGACTGCCACGGTGATTTTTGTTCCGCCACCGTTCGCAGCGGACGCCATCATGGAAGCGGCCGACGCCGAAATCGAACTAATCGTCTGCATCACCGAAGGCATCCCAACGCTCGACATGGTGCGCGCCTGGGAATTCCTGCAAGACCGGCGCTCGCGGTTGATTGGACCGAATTGTCCGGGCATCATCTCGCCCGGCAAGTGCAAAATCGGAATCATGCCGGCACACATCCACAAAGAAGGCAGCGTGGGCATTGTCTCGCGATCGGGCACACTAACCTATGAGGCTGTGCATCAGCTTACGCAGCGCGGCATCGGCCAATCGACCGCGATTGGAATTGGCGGCGATCCGATCATCGGAACAAATTTTGTGGACGCGCTCGAATTATTCAACCGTGATCCCCAGACCGAAGCGGTCATCATGATCGGGGAAATCGGCGGCAATGCAGAAGAGACGGCCGCTGAGTTCGTGAAGGCGCACATGAAGAAACCGGTGGTCGGCTTTATCGCAGGACAGACTGCGCCTCCGGGACGCCGCATGGGCCACGCCGGCGCGATTATCTCCGGTGGCAAAGGCACGGCTGCAGAAAAAATCACCGCCATGGAGAAAGCTGGAATCAAAGTGGCGAAGTCCCCCGCCGACATTGGCGAGACGCTGGCGGCGGCGCTGGGAAAAGCAGCACTTAGTGCTTAGCACTTAGCATTTGGCGCTTCCTGAGACCTGACACCTGGGACCTAACACCTGACTATGAAAACACTGCAACGCACTCTCACTATCATCAAGCCGGACGCGGTCAAGAGAAACGCGATCGGAGACATCATCGAGCAGTTTGAGAAGAACGGTTTTCAGATTCTGGCAATGAAGATGTTGGAGATTTCCAAGCATCAGGCGGAGCAATTCTATGCCGTGCATGCCAGCCGTCCGTTCTATAACTCGCTGACCAACTTTATGTCGAGTGGACCGATCGTGGCGCTGGCGCTGGAGAAGGAAAATGCCATCGCCGATCTCCGCAAGCTTATGGGCGCGACCAATCCAGCGAACGCCGAAGAGGGCACTATTCGGAAGAAGTGGGCCAGCAGCATCGAGCACAATGCGATCCACGGCTCGGATGCGGAGGATACTGCTCGCTTCGAATTGAGCTTCTTCTTTGCGGGATACGAATTGGCGCAATAGTCAGTTCTCAGTTCTCGGTTCCCAGTTGAAACCGAGCTGGGTTTTCTGAGAACTGAGAACTGGGAACTGAGAACTCATGCCTTTAATTCAGGTCACGATGCTAACTGGCCGCACGGCCGATCAGAAGCGGAAGATCGCGCAGCGCATTACGGACACGATGGTGGAGGAAGCGGGGGCGCGGCGGGAAGCCATCGTTGTGACATTCCTGGAAGTGTCGAAAGAAAGCTACGCTTCGGGCGGCGTGCTGATGGCGGATAAATAACAGATGTAGGGACGGGTCTTCGACCCGTCCAGCCGGGTCAAAGACCCGGCTCCACACCAACCTAGCCCAGCGGTTCGAACAGGTGTCCTTCGGTGCGGTCGGCGACCTTGGGCAGATCTTTCTTTGCAAATTGCAGGAAGTGGGGAGTGGCGCGGTGCGCTTCGAGCGCGGCGTCGTCTTTGTACTGTTCGTAGATGAAGAAGCGGCGCAGCTCGGTTTTGTGTTTGTGCACCTGATACATGACGCAGCCCGGCTCTTTGCGCGACTCGGCGGTTAATTTTTCAAAGAGTGCAGCCACTTCGGACTCACGTCCGGTCTTCGCCATCCAGGTCACTGCCAGCACTACCATCCATCGCTCCGTTCTTGTTCTCTTTGTCTGGTTTCAGGCTCGAGCCGCCGGGCTCTTGATTGGTTGCAGGCCCAGCTGGCTCACAAAATCCGGCACCAGGATCGTTTGCTCGCGATCCGGGCCGGTAGAAATCATGCCGACACGCGCACCGGTTTCCTTCTCGATGAAGGCCAGGTACTCGCGCGCCGCCTTGGGTAATCCCTCAAGCGTCTGAATGTCCTGGGTGGGAGTAGTCCAGCCGGGCATTTTTCGATATACGCATTCGATCTTTTCGTAGCCACACGCCTGTGCCGGCACTTCGACCGTCTCCTTGCCGTTGACTTTGTATCCAATGCAAACCGGGATTTCGGTGAGATGGTCGAGCACGTCCAACTTTGTCACCACCAGCCAGGCAATGCCATTAATCATGCCAGCGTAGCGCAGCAGAGGCAAATCGAGCCAGCCGGTGCGCCGGGGACGTCCAGTGACAGCGCCGAATTCGTTGCCCCGTTTGCGCAAGTCTTCTCCCTGCTCGTCGAGAAGCTCGGTGGGAAATGGTCCGCCGCCGACGCGCGTGCAGTACGCCTTCGTGATGCCGATTACGGTATCGATCGAAGTCGGCGGCACACCCGTGCCCGTGACCGCGCCGCCAGACGTTGCGCTTGAGGAGGTCACAAAAGGGTAAGTGCCATGATCAATGTCGAGCATGGTGCCCTGGGCACCTTCGAACACGACGGACTTGCCGGCCGCGATTGCCTGATTCAGCAGCAGTGCGGTATCGCAGACGAAGGGAGCAATTTTCTGCGCGGCCTCGGAGTACTCCTTGAACATCTTGTCGGCATCGAGCGGGTCGGAGTTGAAGAGCGCGTGCCCGATCATGTTTTTTTCGCGACAAGCGTTCTCGATGTGAGTCCGCAACAGCGTGTTATCGAGCAGGTCGGCGACGCGCAGGCCGCGACGTCCCATCTTGTCTTCGTAAGTGGGGCCAATGCCGCGTGAAGTGGTTCCAATCTTCACACGCCCGGGCGCATTTTCCGCGCCCAGTTCCATCATGCGATGGTACGGAAGAATCACGTGCGCGCGGTTCGAAATGAACAGATTGCCATCGATCTTCACCCCGGCCTCGCGCAGCGAGGCCACTTCCTTGAGGAAGGCGAGCGGATCGAAGACCACGCCGTTCCCAATTACATTCACGCAGGTGGGACGGAGGATGCCGCCCGGCACCAGCTGCAAGACGAACTTTTTGCCGCCGATGATGACGGTGTGGCCGGCGTTGTGTCCGCCAGCGTAGCGGGCGACGACTGAAAAAGTCTGGGTGAGCACGTCCACAATCTTGCCCTTACCCTCGTCGCCCCACTGGGCCCCAACGATGACCGCGGTTTTGCCTCTGTTCAATGTTGCTCCGTGGAAATTTATGTGGCTGTCCGACTTGCCCCAGGGGTCGCACACACTGGTTTCCCGCAGCTCGGAAAATGGCTTGAAACAGGGATGTTCGGCAGGAGCCGGTGTGTACCTTCTAGCATACCGAATTGCCGTGCTTGGGAGCAATCGGTGGAAGGAGATTGCCGAGGTCAGAGGTTAGAGGTCAGATTGCAGAGGTAAAGATTTTTCGGCGTCATCGATACCGGCCAGATTGGTTGGGCTTCACCTCTGCAATCTGATCTCTGATCTCTGATCTCCTGTATTCTGACTCGATGCCGGAGTTGCCCGAAGTCGAAACCATCGTGCGCGGCTTGGACAAGCGAGTCAGCGGCGACACGATCGATTCGGTGTGGATAGGGTCCAGGAGGCAGCCGCTGAAGTCGCCCGCGCCGAAAATCGCGTCCACCTTGGAGGGCAAGAGGATTGTCCGGGTACATCGCGCCGGCAAGCACATCGTATTTGATCTGGAACGAGCACTTCCCGGGAAAAACAAGACGCGGCACGCCGCGTCTCTACGGCGGCGGGGTCAGCAGGCTCAATGGATTGCGCATCTTGGTATGACCGGGCGCATGGTGGTTTGCGATCCGGCGGCCGAGATTGCCAAGCACACCCACCTGATTGCCCGGCTGGGTTCGGGCCGCGAACTGCGATTCGTCGATCCGCGGATGTTTGGGAAACTTAGCGTACACTCAAGCGGCTTCGACCCGGGCGGGTTGGAACCTCTCGAAGTTGAAGAAGAGCAGTTTCGGGCACTATTTCAGGGCCGCAAGACGCCGATCAAGAGCGCGCTTCTGAACCAAAAACTGCTGCGCGGCGTAGGTAACATCTATGCGGACGAATCGTTGTTCCGGGCCGGCATTCGGCCGCGCCGGCGCGCCGCCTCGCTGAGCCGGGAAGATCTTCGCCGGCTGTTTTGCGCTGTGCAGGAGGTGCTGCGCGAGGCCATCGCCATGGGCGGATCTTCGGTCTCCGACTACGTGGACGCCGACGGTGAAGAGGGCTTCTTCCAACTCGAGCATCGGGTCTATGGTCGCGAAGGAGAGCCGTGCCTGGTATGCCGGACTACGGTAAAACGCATCGTGCTGGTCGGCCGCAGCAGTCACTATTGTCCAAAGTGCCAAAAATAGCGGTAGTATAACGATTTAATATTGACGGATTCGAAAGCATCCATGTAAAAACAGAAGGGCTCCCATCGCTCGTCGAAGTACTAGAACAGAGTTTTTCCCTTATATGAATGATTTTTCAATTGGAGTGGACCTGGGCGGCACCAACCTGCGTATTGCGGCGGTCGATGTAAATGGCCATCTGGTGGAGAAGGTCACGCTGGGAACCAAGGTCTCGCTGGGGCGCGACCATGTCATCAACGACATGTGCGACGCCATCCAGCACCTGTCCGAGAAATACAAAAATTCCGCCAAGATGCTTGGGATCGGAATTGGCGTACCCGGCATTATTGACATGCAGACGGGACTGCTGCGCGAGTCGCCCAACCTGCCGGGTTGGGCGGATTATCCTGTGCAGGCAGAGATCGAGCGACGTTTGAACACCGTGGTCATCCTGGAAAACGATGCCAACGTGGCGGCCTTCGGCGAGAAATGGCTGGGCGCGGCCAAAGAACATGATGACATGGCTATGCTCACCCTGGGCACCGGAGTCGGGGGCGGACTCGTGCTCGGCGGCAAGATCTGGCACGGCATGAACGGCATGGCGGGCGAATTCGGACACACTACGGTCGAGCCCGAGGGACATCCTTGCGGCTGCGGTAATCGCGGATGCCTGGAACAGTACGCTTCGGCCACAGCGGTCGTGCGGATGGCGCGCGAGGCGATTGCGGAGAATGCATCTTGCACACTGGCCAGCGCCGCGCACTCCGATCCGGAGTTTAGCGCCAAGTCGATCTTCAATCTCGCGATTCAGGGCGATGAAGATGCGAGGCGGATTTTCCGTCGCGTGGGCCGTGCCATCGGTATCGTGCTTTCGGCGATGGTGAATTCCCTCAATCTCCCTATTTACGTGGTCGGAGGGGGAGTGGCCAGCGCCTGGGAAGCATTTGCGCCTACTATTTTCGACGAACTGCGCCACCGCTGCATGGTATACGCCGCCACCGCGCCGCCTGATCCGCTCGCTCAAGGTGGGGGGGCGTCTTCTCATGTCGAGCCGGGACCCGGCCGGAAGACGATTATCACACGTGCTTTGCTGGGAAGCGATGCAGGATTATTCGGCGCGGCCCGCCTGCCGATGATCGCGGAAGCAGCGCGCTAGTTACGTGCGCGGCGGGGCGCGCGAGCCAGCCGCGCTTTCGTGCCTGAAGCGGCTGTTTTCAACCCCGATGCGGCCGCCTTCAAGCGCGATACCTCGTCCAGCGTCAGGCTGCGAAATTCTCCCGGCGGCACATCCAACGACAGCGGGCCATACCGTACTCGCCGGATCTTTTCCACGTGGTGCCCGACTTCCTCGAACATTTTTCGGATCTGCCGGTTCCGGCCCTCGACAATCGTTACTTCCAGCCAGGGATTGTCGCCCTCGCGGATCAGGCGGATTTTCGCAGGAGCAGTGCGGACCCGGCGTCCGCCTTTCTCGGCGATCGAGACTCCGCGCCGAAGTTTTTCGAGCTTTGCATCGTCCGGCTGGCCGGCGACTTTCACCACGTAGGTCTTCGCCACGTTCGAAGCAGCCTTCATGAGCCCGTTGGCGAGGGCGCCGTCGTTAGTCAGCACCAGCAGTCCTTCACTGGCCCAGTCCAACCGTCCTACCGGGTATACGCGTGCCTTTGCTCCGCGCACCAGGTCCATAACGGTGGGCCTTTTTTCGGGATCGCTAACTGTGGTCACGTAGCCTTTGGGCTTATTGAGAACAATGTAAGTGTGCCGCTCGGGCCCGCGCAACAGCTTGCCATCGACGCGGATATGGTCCTGCTCCGGGTCCGCCTTTGTCCCCAGTTCGGTGACGACCTTGCCGTTCATTCGCACGCGTCCCGAGGAGATCAACTCCTCCGCCTTGCGGCGCGAAGCGATTCCGGCAGCGGCGATGATTTTCTGGAGACGCTCGGCAGGCATTAGATTCAGATTAACAGAAACAGGATGGTGATTTAATATGCTGTCATCCTAAGCGGAGCCTGGTCCTTCGCGTTGCGAAGCAGTCACTTCGCTCAGGATGACATTAGGTTAAGAGCGACTGATCACAGATCCTAAGCTGCCGGATTCGTTTTCTCAGACGCGGTTTCGGCCACAATAATTTCTGCTCTCGCGTCCTCATCCGCCTCGGGAGTGGGCTCGGCCCCTGATATCTCGGACGCCTTTGCCATGGTGGCCTCGGCGGACGGTTCCGTCAGCAGGTCGCTCTGGAACGACTCCGCCAGCAGCTTTTCGAACTCTTCCATGCTGGGCAGCTCGCCGACGTCCTTCAGGCCGAAGCGCAGCAGAAATTCTCTGCTGGTCTTGTAGAGGATGGGCCGGCCAATCACGGCTTTCCTTCCAGCGGTGGTGATGAGCTTCCGATCGAGCAGGGTGGCGATGACACCGCTCGAATCGACGCCGCGAATTTCACTGATCTCCGGCACGGTCACCGGCTGCTTGTAGGCAATCACCGCCAAGGTTTCGAGCGCCGGGAGGGACAGGCGAATTGGCGGCTTCAGACTCTTGGCGAAAGACCGGACCGCGTCGTGTTGCTCGGGCTTGGTGGACATGCGGTATCCACCGGCAACCTGGCGAATTTCGATGCCGTGGTCGGCGCCAGAATAGTCCGTGAGCAGCTCTTCGAGGTTGGCGCGGACGCGCGATTTGACTTCGTTCTCATCGGCGGCGCCGGCGGCGAGAACTTCGGCCTTCACGAGTTGGACGATGTGATCCAGTGTGATGGGGATTTCGGTCGCGTAAATGATAGCTTCGAGTTGGGCTTTAAGACTCATAAGAGTAATGGTTGGTGATTAGTGGTTAGCAAAAGTGGCCGTCCTGAAAAACTAACCACTAGCCACTAATCACTCTTATCTCCAGTCGTCCCTGATCGCAGCTTGCTCCGTCATCACTTCGTCGAAGTGGGCGTGCTTGCGTACCAGCACTTCGCCGAAGACGTGGTCTTGGCGCACCTGGATCGCCTGCAGCCTAACCAGTTCAAGCAGGGCCAGGAACATGCAGACCAATGCCTGACGCGATGGCACATGGCGCAGCATCTGCTTCAGGCGGATTGGCCGCGATTCGATGGAAAGCCGGCGATGCAAGTACTGGATCATCTGCCCGACCGTCACCGTCTCTTCATCCACTTCCAGTATCGGGCGATTACGCGCGCGGTCGAGAATCTGCTGAAACGTCTTCACTAGATCGATGACGTCAGCCGCCAATTCGGGCTCGGTGCCTTCGGCGTCCATAAAATCTTTGAGCGCCGGGTTGCTCAGTACCGCGTCTTCGATCTGCTGCTTCTGGAGGAGCATTTGCGCGGCTGACTTGAACTTCTCGTGCTCGAGTAGGCGGTTGACGAGCTCGCTACGCGGGTCAACGTCGACGCCTGCCGGAGCCAGCGGATCGCGCGGCAGCAGCATCTTCGACTTGATGTGAATCAGCACGGCCGCCATGTAGATGAATTCCGACGCGATGTTTACATCGAGGTCCTTGATGCGCTCGACATAGACGAGATATTGCGCGGTGATTTTCGCGATCGGGATGTCGTAGATGTTGATGTCCTGCTTGCGGATGAGGTCGAGCAGCAGATCGAGCGGTCCTTCATAGACTCCGCCGAGGTCGACTGCGAACGGGAAGTCGTTTTCTTCTTTGTGCGCGGTTTTCGGCGGAACGGTACTGGGCACGGGCGCTGCGGTCGGGCCGGATGCGAGTTGAGAGAGATCCGTCACTTTGTAGAGCTCCGCGCGGGCTCGTACTTGAGCGACATGCCCATTGAATCGCGCACCTCGTCCATGGTTGCGCCCGCCACTCGGGCGGCGCGTGCCGAACCAGCCTCAAGAATATCCCACGCCAGACGCGGATTGTCCTCGTATTTTTTTCGCCGCTCCTGCATGGGATTGAGGATTTTCACAAGCGCGTCAGCTGCCCAGCCCTTGCATTCGATGCAACCGATGCCTGCGGACCGGCATCCCTCATTCACTTTTGCCATCGTGGGCTGGTCACTGAATATTTTGTGCAGGTCGCCGACCGGACA
>Ga0209701_10001476_pt1 | contig 15102 bp, 12 predicted proteins | sample CZO8metaG_4_FD_188356 | JGI IMG/M metagenome (GOLD analysis project Ga0209701, IMG submission 188356) | Vadose zone soil microbial communities from the Eel River Critical Zone Observatory, Northern California, USA - CZOApr15con2H3.8 metaG... | ecosystem: Environmental > Terrestrial > Soil >...
AGGCTCCGCTCCAGGTCCAGGTCCTCGGTGTAGCGGAGCCGGCTGACGATCAACGACCCGCCCAGCACGGGCTCCAGCGGGGGCCCGTAGAGGGTCACGTCCCCGTCGAGCGTCGCGGGGAGGTTGTCCTGGAGCCGGACGTTGACGTCGCTGATGTGGGCGGCGATGTCGATCTTCTGCGGGTGCAGCGCCTTCATCTCCATCCCGCCGGAGAGCTTCGCCTCGCCGTTGTTGAGCTTGCCCCGCAGCTCGTCGATGACCAGCGCGTCCTGGCTGAAGGACACGCTGCCGTTCAGCTCGCGCGCGGCCAGCGGCAGCCCGCGCAGGCGCGCCTCGCCGTCCTCGATGCGCAGGTTTCCCAGCACGGTCGGCGTTTGCAGCGTGCCGCCGACGGTCGCCTGGACCAGGTAGGTGCCGGCGGCGTGCTCCAGGTCCGCGAACAGGTTCTGCAGGATGCGGCCGTCGACGGACGCGGCCAGGCGGAGGTCGAGCTTCCCGCTCCGCAGCCGGCTCCCGCTCACCGTGACCGTGGTGTACGGCGCGCGCAGGGCGAGCTTCCTCACCTCGACGCCCGCCGGGCCGAAGACGAGCTGCCCGGGGCCGTCGTTCTCGAAGGTCATCCCATTGCGCACGAGCTGCAGCGCGGTCAGCTCGGCCCGGCCCTGCGACTCGCGCCAGCGCGAGAGAGAGCCCGAGAGGGAGAGATCGGCCGAGAGCGATCCGCCCTGCACCTCCGCCTCGGGGATGAAGCTCTGGAAGTAGCCGGACAGGTCCGGAAAGCGCACGGCCAGGTTGGTGGAGTACGGCAGCTCGCCCTCCAGCGTCGCCCGCCCTTCCAGCCGGTGGGTGCCTACCTCGCCCTGCCAGCGCAGCTGCGTGCCGTCGAGGCGCAGCGTCAGCTTGCCGTCCCCCACCTCGGCGCTCCCGGCGCGCCCGTCCTCGAAGCTGGATCGCACCTCCACCACCGGGTGCTGCGCCACGCCCCGCAGGCGCGCCTCGACCGCGAGCGGTCCGGCCAGCCGGGCGCCCTTCGCGAAGTCGAGGTCGGCGAGGGTAAAGTCGCGCGTGGCGGCATCCATCTCCAGCTGCCACGCCGGGCCGAACCTGCCGGCCAGCTCCAGCTCGGCCTGGCCGTGGCGAAGCACCAGCCGCTCGACCTGCAGCCGCGGCTCCTTTCCGTGCAGCGTGAGCCGCGCCTCTCCGCCGTCGAAGCCCTGGCCCCAAAGGGAGGCCGAAGAGAAGGACACGCGCGCTTCCCCGTCGGGCGCCACCACCGGGCCCTTGACGTCGATCACGCCAGACAGGCGGCCGTCCAGGTCGTCGGGGTTGTTCACGGGCGACAGGGCCGGCACCAGGCCGGCGGCCAGATCGACGAGGTCGTGCACGTACGCGTCGGGCAGCTCGAGGTGCGCGTCGATGGCCGCTTCGTGGGGGCGGAAGTCGAGCTTCACCCGCCCAGCGTAGGTGGATCGGTCCTTGCGCCCGCGCACCTGGTCGAGCGAGAGCACCATGCCGGTGAAATCGACCTGCGCGGAGAGATCGCCCAGGGAGAGGTCCATGAAGTGGAAGCCGCGCATGGCGGCGCTGGACTCCACCCGCACGTCGGCGTACGGGCCGTGCACGCGGGCCGCCAGCGCCGCGCGCCCGTGCCAGGGCAGCTGGGCGACATGGCCGCGCAGGTCGTCGAGGGACAGCTCGTCGGTCTGCGCGAAGAGGTCGAGCCCGCGGGCGGGGTCGGTGTACAGCGCGCCCTCCACGTTGAGCTGGGAGGAGCCCGTCTCGATCCGGGCGCCGCGCAGCGAGACCTTCTGGGAGTCGATCGCCACCGCGCTGGTGAGGTGGCCCCTGGGCATCTCGAGCATGCGCCGGAGGCCTCCCTTGCGGCGCGCGTCGTAGGCGCCGTCGAGGACGGCGAAGTCGGACAGGTCGAGCGAGGCGTCGCCGCTCAGCGCCAGGGGGAGCAGCGTCCCCTTCATCTGCACCTTGCCCGCCGTCCGCAGGAGGACCCAGGCGTGGGGCAGCGTCAGCTTGCGCAGCACCTCGGCCAGCTCCACGTCCCGCAGGGCGAGGTCGGTCGAGAGCGGGATTCCCTGTCCGAAGCCCACCTCGGCGGTCCCCGCCACCTGGCCGGGGCCCACGCCGACGTCGAGGTGCTCGACCTTGAGGCGGTGGGGGTTCAGGTCGAATCGGGCGTTCAGGTCGCCCGGGTCGAACCCTTCCAGCTGCAGCCCTCGCAGCCGGACCTCGCCCCGGACGTGCGGGTCCTTGCGGGCGAAGGTAACGGTCGCATCGGCGCCGAGCGACCCGCGCACGCCGTGCAGCATGCCGGGCATGTACGCCGCGAGCGCCGCCGCGAGGTCGTCCGCGCGCAGGTTCGCGCTGGCCTCGATGTGCGGATCGCAGAGGTCCGAGATCCGCCCGGAGAGGAACGCCGCCGCCTCGGTGCCGATGAGGTCCAGGCGGGTGACGTCGAGCTGGCCCGTGCCGCGCAGGTCGACCTTGGCCGCGCCGCGCACCGAGACGAGGCCGACCCGCCGGCCGGGCAGCTCGACCGCGCCGCCCCGCGTGGCCAGCGCGACCTGCATCGCGTCGCCCTTCCCGTGGATGGAGGCGCTCGCGCGGGGCAGCACCACGCTCACTCCTCCACCCCGGACGTCGACCGACGCCTTGCGGATCTTCACGCGCCCGAGCTCGAAGCGGTCAAGGACGTCGGGCAGGCACTCCTGCCGACGGGCCCGCGCGGTGGGCGCGGACTCCCGATCGAGGGACAGGTGCAGCTCGGGATGGTCGATCTCCAGCTGCTCGAGCCGGATGCGCTGCAGCACGGGCCGGACCAGGACGTGCACGAACACGCGCGCGACCTTCAGGTCGATGCGCCCGCCCGGGTCGCCGACCTGCAGGCCGTCGATGGTGAGCTGCCCGCGGGCAGGGTCCACCGAGCAGCGCGCCACGCGGACCTGGGCGGCGGTGGTCTCCTCGATGGTCGCGACCGCGTACGCGCACAGGTTGTTGGCGACGAAATCGGTGCGCAGGAAGGCGATCGCGCCTCCGGCCACCACGGCCGCGGCGAGGGCGCCAGCGACGAGGACGCGCCTCAGCACGGACGGTCCCCCGCCTCGCTCGAGGGTCCGTTGCCCGGAGCTGACCGCGCGCGCCGCATGCGTCTCTCTTCAACTCCCGACCGGCCCGGGGCCGGCCGCGGTCACGAGGGCTTGGCGAGTCCCGCCAGATAGCGATCGATCTCCCCCAGATCGAGCGGCTTCTGCTCCTTGGGCGTCGGGGACGGAGCCCGGAAGGGCGTCGGCGAGTCGTTCGCGGCCGCGGCGCCGTCGAGGCCCAGATCGCCGGCCACCCGGCCGATCATCGCCTCGTCGATCATCGGCACCCGCGCGACGTAGCCTTCGAAGAGGGCGTTGTCGCAGAGCGTGTTGATCACGCGCGGCGTGCCGCTGGAGAAGTGGTGGACGGCGTTCACCGCCTCCGGAGTGAAGGGCATCCGCGACGCCCCGGCCAGCCGCAGGCGGTGCTTGATGTACGCCTCGGTGCTTTCCGGCGTGAGGTGGGCCAGGCGGAACTTGATCGCCACGCGCTGCGCGAGCGGCGGGTCGAGGAGCAGGTTCTCCTCGATGTCGGGGAGGCCGAAGAAGATCAGGGAGAGCAGCTTGCGCTCCGGCACCTCGAGGTTCAAGAGGCCGCGGAACTCCTCCATCAGCTCGCGGGTGGCGAGCATCTGCGCCTCGTCGATCAACACCACCGCCCGCTTGCCTTGCTCGTAGATGCGGACCAGCCGCTGGTAGAGCTGGGCGAGCAGCGTCAGCTTGTCCTCGCTGGGGGCGTCGACCCCGAGCTGCAGCGCGATGCGCTTGAGCAGCCAGGAGGCGGTCACGCCGCTGTGGATGATCACCAGGAGCGCCGCCTCGTACTCGTTCTCCGGAAGCGAGTCGAGCAGCCTGCGCGCCAGGGTGGTCTTGCCCGCCCCGATGTCGCCCACCAGGATGGCCAGGCCCTTCATCTGCGAGCAGACGTGCGTCAGCCGGACCAGCGCCTGCGCGTGCTGGGGCGAGTTGAAGTAGAAGCGGGACACCGGAGCGTTGGAGAACGGCTCCTGGGCCAGCTCGTAGTAGTCGAGGTAGTTCACTTGGACGGCCTCACCCTAGACGAACCCGATCTTCCGGTTGCGCGACGCGGCGTCGGGCGGCTTCTTCTCCGCGGCGGCCGCCGCCGGCGCGGGGCGCGCGCCGGGCTTCGCCGCCGGCTTGACGGGCGCGCGCGGCCGGGCGCTGCCGTTGCCCAGCCGCTGGATGCGCGCCGCCACGTCGCGGAACCCGCGCTCCTCCGCCGCGACCACCTGGTACTGCTCGAGAGCCTGGTCGTTCCGCCCCAGCGTCTCGAGCACCGTGCCTAGCTCGAAGGCGAGCGCGCGGCGCGCCTCCGGGTTCAGCTCGTCCAGCTCCAGGCCGTCCTGCAGGTACTTCACCGCCGCCTCCGCGTTCCCCCGCTCGGCCTCGCAGGTGCCGAGCATCGTCAGGCAGTCCGCCCGCCGGGCCCCACCGCCGTGGTGGAGGACGATCTCGAACTCGGAGATGGCCTCCTCGAGGAGCCCCATCTCCTTGAAGGCGATGCCGAGGTCGTAGTGGGTCTGCGCGTCCTCGCGGCGCACCGTCTGGGCGACCTTGCTGCGGAACTCGCCCAACACCTCGTGGGCCGGCACCTGGAAGCTGTCCAGCACGTCGCCGTCCAGCGGCGCGTCCTCGACCAGCTGCGCGGCGTTGATCTCGGCGGCCAGCTCGGCCGCGAGCTCCGCGGCGAGGTCGTCGTGCTCGGGCCCCTCGGCCGGCCGCGCCTGTGGGACCGCCGAGCGGCCGACGGCGGGGGCGCGTCCCGCCCCCCCGATGCGGCGCAGTCGGGCGCGCGCGCCTTCGTGATCCGGCTCGCCCATGAGGATCGCCTCGAGGATGGCCCGCGCCTCGTCGGCGAGACCGGACTGGATGTAGAAGTCCGCCTCCGCCAGGTCGGACGCGAAGGCGTCGTCCCCTCCGCCCGCGAAGGCGACGGCGAGCGGCTCCACCACGAGCGGCTCGTCCTCGTCGGGCGCCGGCAGGCCCTCGGCCTCGAGCTCCGCCTCGACCAGCGGCTCGTCGAGCGGTTCCGCCGTCTCCAGCTCGATCTCGGCCTCGGCGGGCTCCAGCTCGATCTCCATCTCCGGCGCGGCCGGGGCCCTGCCGAGAGCGGCGTTGCGCGGGTCCAGCTCGCGCAGCTCGGAGCGCGCCTGCTGCGCGCGCGGATCGCGCCGCTGCGTGTACAGCCGCACCAGCGTGGCCAGCTCGGCCACGGCCTCGCCGTTGCGGCCGGTGGCCAGCGCGACCACCTTCGCCTTCTCGTGGGCTTCGAGGTTGTTCGGGTCCGACGCGAGGATCCTGCGCAGGTGCTCCTGCGCTTTGTCGTGGAGCCCGTACTTGACGTAGACCTCGGTCTCCTTGAGCAGCTTGGGAATGCTCGCGGCCGTGGCCGGCTCGGCCGGCCGGGCCGGCGGAGGCGGGGTGGCCACGGGCGCGGGCGGCGGCGGCGCCCTGCGGCTGCTGGGAGCGGGCGGCGGCGGCGCGATGGCCGCGGGCCGCTGGGCGGGCGCGGGCGGAGGGGCCGGGCGGGACGGGGCCGGCGCCGGGCGCGGCGAGCCGCCGCCCGATCGGAGCGCCGCCTTCACCTCGGGATCGTCGGGGGCCAGCTGCGCCGCCTGCGCGTACGTCTGGCGCGCCTCGTCGGCGCGGCCGGAGTCGGCGTGCACCCTGGCCAGCTCCTTCAGCACCGAGACGGTCTTCGAGGTCTGGCCGAGGTCCTGGAACGCCTTGGCCAGCATCTGCAGCGTGTTCAGGTCGCGCGGGTTGGCCTTGAAGCAGATCTGCAGCTTGGAGAGGGCGCGCTTCGAGTCGCCCCGGGAGAGGAAGTGCTCGGCCAGCTCGCGCGCCAGGCTCGTGTCCGCCTGATCGAGGTGGCTGATGCGCTCGGCGACGCGCAGGTAGTCGTCGGTTCGCCCGTTGCGCTGCAGGTACTGCGCGGCGCGCCGCAGCTCGGCGACGGCCTCGACCGGGTTCTCCTGGCGCGCGTACTGCTCGCCGAGCCGGATGCGCGAGGCGACGTTGTCGGGGTCGAGGTCGACCAGCTTCTTCAGCGCGTCGAGGCTGGCCTTGTGGTCGCCGGTCTTCTCGTGGTGCGCGGCGACCGTCTGCCACTCCTTGGTCGCGTCGCCGATCAGGCCCAGCTGCTGGTACAGCTCGGCGAGGCGGACGTTCACCTCGACGCGCTCGACCACCTTCAGCACCTGCTTGTAGAGCGCGACGGCCTTCAGGTAGAAGCCCTGCGCCCCATAGGTGCGCGCGACCTTCTCGAAGCAGTCCGCCGCCTCGGACTGCTTCTTCATCTTTTGGTATAGCTCGGCCAGCTTCTGGAGGACGCGGACGTCGTCCGGGTCCACTTCCAGGACGCGTTGGTATTCCTTGACGGCCTTCTCGAACTGACCCTTGACGATCAGCTTGGAAGCCGACTCGATGACCTTGTTCTTGTCCATCGGTCCGGGACGGCTCCCAGTCTCGCTCTCGAACTGGCGGCGGAACTCCAGCGTAACGTGAGCTGACGGTACATTCAAGGCCGCTCGCCGCCTAGGAAAAACGCCGATCCGCCCACCCCGCGCAGCGCACACCGGAGCACGTTGCGCCGCGGCGCGTCCAGACATGTCGGGTGCTGTCGGTAATCCGCGGCAGAGGTAGTTAATTACGGATAGGTAATTTTGCGTTACCCACCCGCCGGTGGAGCGGACTCCGCCAGCAGCCGTTCGACGGTGCGCGTGTCGTAGCGCCCTTGCACGAACGGCTCGAACTGCAAGAGCCGTTTGTGGAAGGGGATGTTGGTCTTGATGCCCTCGACCACGTACTCCTGCAGCGCCCTACGCGCCCGCATGATCGCGGCCGGGCGCGAGTCGGCGGTGACGATCATCTTCGCCACCATCGAATCGTAGAACGGCAGCACGCGGTACTGCTCGTGGGCGACGGAGTCGACGCGCACTCCCAGGCCGCCCGGCGCGTGGTACGCGGTAATCAGCCCCGGCGAGGGCGCGAAGCTGACCGGGTCCTCCGCGTTGATGCGCAGCTCGATGGCGTGGCCGCGGAGCGCGATGCTCTTCTGCGTGCGCCCCAGCTCCTCGCCCGCCGCCAGCCGGATCTGCTCCTTGAGCAGGTCGATCCCCGTCACCGACTCGGTGACCGGGTGCTCGACCTGGATGCGCGTGTTCATCTCCATGAAGAAGAAGTCGCCGCGCTCGTCGAGGAGGAACTCGATGGTGCCCAGGTTGTTGTAGCGGACCTTCTTCATCGCCTCGACCGCGACGCGCCCCATCCGCTCGCGGAGCTTCTCGTTGAGGGCGGGCGAGGGCGACTCCTCCAGCATCTTCTGGTGTCGCCGCTGCACGCTGCATTCGCGCTCGCCGAAGTGGACCACGTCGCCGTGCTCGTCGGCGACGATCTGGATCTCGATGTGGCGCGGCCGCTCGACGTACCGCTCGACGTACATGTCGCCGTTGCCGAACGCCGCCAGCGCTTCCGCCGAGGCGGTGCGGTACATCTGCGCCAGCTGCTCCTTCTCGCGGACGATCTTCATCCCGCGCCCGCCGCCGCCCGCCGCAGCCTTGAGGATCACCGGGAAGCCGACCTTCTCCGCCAGCCGGACCAGCTCGCGCTCGTCGCCGACCACGCCTTCCGACCCGGGCAGCTGCGGCAGGCCCGCCTCCTTCATTGCCTCCTTGGCCCGGATCTTGTTGCCCATCATCCGGATCATCTCCGGCCGCGGGCCGATCCACCCCAGGCCGGCATGCTGCACCATCTCGGCGAACTCGGCGTTTTCACTAAGGAATCCGTAACCGGGATGGATGGCATCGGCGCCGGAGACCTCGGCGGCGGAGAGGATCGCCGGGATGTTGAGGTAGCTCTCCTTGGACGGCGGAGGGCCGATGCAGAGCGACTCGTCGGCGAACTTCACGTGCAGCGAGTTCGCGTCGGCGGTGGAGTGGACCGCGACCGTCTCGATGCCCAGCTCGCGGGCCGCGCGGATGATCCGGAGCGCGATCTCCGCCCGGTTCGCGATGAGGATCTTGTGGAACATCTCGGTCCCGGGCGCCGGTCCCTCAGACGGGCTCGAACCGGAAGAGCGGCTCGCCGTATTCGACCGGGCTTCCGTTCTGGATCAGCGCCTCCAGCAGGCGCCCCGGCTGCTCGGCCTCGATCTCGTTCATCAGCTTCATCGCCTCCACGATGCAGAGCACCTGCCCCTTCTTCACCACCTGGCCCACCTCCACGAACGGCGGGTTGTCCGGCGAGGCGGAGCGGTAGAAGGTGCCCACGAAGGGGGAGTTCACCGTGAAGGAGTCGTCGCGCGCGGCGGCTGCGGCGGGCGCGGCGGCGGCGGTCGCGAGGGGCGTGACCTGCGGCGGAGTAGGCAGCGCCGCGGGCGCGGCCGCGGCCGCCGGGACGGCGTGGAGCGCGGTCACCGGTGCGGGCGGATGTCCCATCCGCAGGGTCAGCCTCTCCTGCCCGTTGGTCCAGTCCAGCCGTGTGACGTCGGTGCCCTGCAGCGCGGCGAGGATCTCTCTCAGCTTCTCGACGTCCATGCCCCCTCGGATCAGCCGACGCGGGTGAGGTACTGGCCGTTGCGCGTGTCGATCTTGAGCACGTCTCCCTCGTTGATGAAGAGGGGCACGTTGAGCGTGTAGCCCGTCTCGAGGGTGGCCGGCTTCATCGCGCCCGACACCGTGTCGCCGCGCACGCCTGGGTCGCACCGGGTGACCCGCAGCTCGACCGTGTTGGGCAGCTCGGCGGAGATGGCGCGCCCGTTCCAGAAGAGGATGTGCGCGTTCATGTTCTCCTTGAGGAAGTTCTTGCCCTCCTTGAGCGCCTCGCCCCCGATGTGCACCTGGTCGTACGTCTTCACGTCCATGAAGACGTAGTGGTCTCCCTCCTTATAGAGGTACTGCATCTCCTTCTCATCGATGTCCGGCTTGCCCACCTTGTCGCCCGACTTCAGGGTGGGCTCGAGGATGCGGCCGGTGAGGAGGTTGCGGATGCGCGTGCGCACGAAGGCGGAGCCCTTGCCGGGCTTGACGTGCTGGAACTCGACGATCTCGAACGGATCCCCGTCGTAGAGGATCTTGAGCCCGTTCCGGAACTCGCTGGTGTCGTAGACTTCTGCCACGGGGACTCCTCCGAGGAGGCCCGGCGATGTATCGCAATCGGGCAGACGAGTCTAGAACCGGAGCGAGAGCGTGAGCCCGCTCCTCGCCGGGGCGAGCATGGGCGCGAGCGCCACCTCAAAGCTGGGCGACGAGCTTGGGACTCGCGATGCGCAACTCGTACCGCGCGCGCCCCACGTTGCCGTCCGGGGAGAGCGCGAGCAGCACGAAGTAGTCCGGGGTGAGCGGGCGCGCGACCGCGACCAGCTTCTCGGTGCGGATCGAGACTTCGGAGGCCTTGCCCATCTGCAGGCTCTCGGCGGCCTGGCGCACCTGCGAGAGGATGCCGGAGTACTCGATCATCAGCGTCTGCAGCTCCACGCCTTCCGCCGCCTTCACCTCGGCGGTCTCGATGGCGATGCCGTCGAAGCCCATCAGGGTGGCGGCGAGCGCGCCGTCGACGCGGCCGCAGATGGCCAGGAGGTCCTCGCGGAATCCCATCAGCGCCCTCCTCGCCGCGCGCGCACCCGCTCGAGCAGGTCCTCGAGCAGCGCGATCTCGGCCGCCGCGGGTGGGCCGAGCTGCGCGAGCCGGTCCCGCGCCGCCTGGTCGCCGCCTTCCGCCAGCTTGCGGAGGATCTCCCGCGCGCGGCCCGCGAGTCCCTGCTTCAGGTACAGCTCGGCCAACGTGACGGTCATGCGCACATCGACGCAGGCCGGGCGGGCCCTGTCAAGGAATCAGCGGCAGCCCGTACCGGTGTCCTGGTTGGCGCCCTCGCAGGCGAACGGCACCGCCGGAGCGGTGCAACTCGGCGCGGGCAGCACGAACGTCGGGTCCGCCTGGACCACGTACTCGTAGGTGCTGCTTTTCACGCGGCTGCCGTCCAGCAGCCTTCCGTAGAGCTGCACGAGGATGCGCACCTTCATGGTGTTCCCGCCGATCGCCTGCGCGATGGCGGAGGGGATCAGGTCCACTTGCGTGACACCCTTGCTGCCGACGCCGATCAGCCCGTTCGCAGGGACCGTCTGCTCCGGCATCACCACCGCCGGGCCGTCGATCTGCGCGTAGTCGATCACCGCGAACTCGATCTGGAAGTCGTTCGTGTTCACCCGCCCTGGACCCGAGCCGTTGTCCGGCAGCCGGTTCTGGCCCACCAGCCCGTGCGTGTAGCCGCCGCCGAGCGGATTGAACGTGCCGAAGGTCAGCTCGAGCGTGTCCGGGGAGTACGTGCAGGCGGCCCCGCTGGTGCCGGCAGTGGCCTGGATGACCTTGGTCACCACCAGCATCGCGCTGTTCTTGTAGGTCACCTCGCAGCCGCACAGGAGCAGCGCCGCGAGCGGACCGATAGAGAGGATCTTCTTCATGGCGTCGCCCCTCGCCTACTTGTTGGCCGCGTCGTCCCCGGAAGGCCCGGCGGCGACGACCGACTGGGACCGGTTCACGATCCGCGGCGTGATGAAGATGAGCAACTCGGTGCGGTCGTCGGTGACCGCCTTCTTCTTGAACAGCCAGCCGAGGATCGGGATGCGCGAGAGCAGCGGCACCTCGTTCCACGCCTCCGAGTTCCGGCGCGTGTAGATACCGCCGATGACGGTCGTGTCGCCGTCCTTGACCAGCACTTCCGTGCGCGCCTCGCGGCGGCTGATCGAGGGCTGTCCGTTGGCGCCCGTCAGCTGCGGGTTCGGCTGGTTGTTGGTGACCTGCACCTTCATCTGGATCGAGCCTTCCTGGGTCACGTGCGGCGTGACGCGCAGCTCGAGGCGCGCCTCGATGAAGGTGGTGTTCACGCCGGCGGCGCTGGTCTGCGAGAACGGGATCGACACGCCTTGGCCGATGCTGGACTCCACGTTGTCCAGGGTGACCGCGCGCGGCGAGCTGATGGTCTTGATGGTGCCGCTGTTCTCCGCCGCGGAGAGCCGGAGGTTCAGGTTGGCCGCCCCTCCCGCGCTGCCCAGGACGAAGCCGATGCCGCCGCCGCTGTTCACGCCGATGGGCGCCGGCATGTTGACGGCGAAGTTGGGCGTGGTGACGCTGCCCAGGCCGCCGGTCGGCGCGCTCGAGTCGTCCGCCGCGCCGGCCGCCTGCACGATGTTGGGGAACACCAGGCCGGTCGGGTTGCCGGTGGTGGGCGCGAACGAGACGTTCCCGCCCCACTGGATGCCCACCTGGCGGGAGAAGCTGGTCGCCGCTTCCACGATGCGGCTCTCGATCAGCACCTCGGGAGTCTGCGTGTCGAGGTTGCGCACGATGCCCTCGGCGCGGAGCAGCGCCTCCTGCACGTCCTTCACGATCAGCGTGTTGGTGCGCGTGTCGACCGACACGGTGCCGCGCTCCGTCAGGGTGTCCTTGAGCTTGTCGACCAGGTTCTTCGCGTCGGCGTAGTTCACCGGGATCAGCCTCACGCGCAGGGGCTGCAGCTGCAGGCTGTTCTTGGCCGCGTCGGCCGCTTCCTTCTGCTCGGCGCGCAGCGTGGCGATGGGGGCCACGCGGATGATGTTGCCCACCTCCTCGCGGCCCAGGCCCTTCGACTTGAGGATGATGTCCAGCGCCTGGTCCCAGGGGACGTTGCGCAGCTTGATGGTGACGGAGCCCTTCACGTCGTCGGCCACGATGATGTTCTTCTTGCTGATCTCGGCGACGGCGCCGAGCAGGTTCTTGATGTCGATGTCCTTGACGTTGAAGTCCACGCGGCGGCCCGTGTAGTTGCGGTCGTCGAGCTCGGTGCTGGCGGCCGCCTTGGGCGCGGCCTGCGTCGCCTGGCCCTGCGCGACCGGCTGCGGGCCGCCGAACCGCCAGGTCAGCGCGCCCTTGACGGCGTCGATCGAGTCCGGCGTCCCCGGGCGGGTGCTGGCGACGATCTTCACCTCGCCGGGCGCTCCTGGAGAGCGGTAGCTGGAGAGCATCGTCACCGGGCCACCCAGCGCGGTGGCGTCCAGGTTGCGCTCCAGCCGCTCCGGCAGCGCGGCGCCGTGGAGGGTGAGGACCGCGGTGGCGGGGTCAGAGCGGGTCACCTCGAACTTCACCGGCTGATCGAGGACCACCAGCACCCGCGTCTTGCCCTCGTCGGTGCGCAGATCGACCGCCTTTACCTGCGCGAGCTGCGGCTGCACCTCCACCCCGTCGAGCTCGTGCTTGGGGGCGGCGGCGGTGGCGGTCGGCGTGCCGCCGCGGGCCACCTTCGCTTCGCCGACCCGCACCAGCAGGCCGGAAGTGCCGCGCTGCACGTCGTACTTCGGCATCGCGTCGCCCTCGGCGTCGAGCACCACCCGGACGCCGTCGTCGCGCCGGGCCACGCGCACGCCCTTGAGCGGCCCCGCGCCCTCGGTGCTGTGGCGCGCCGACGACCTCATCCCGTGCAGGTCGAGCGCCAGGCGCCCTGGGTTGCGCAGCTCAGTGAGCGCGAAGCTCCCGATCGGGCCGTCCGCCTCCAGGCGCACCACCGCCTGCTCGTCGTCACCGGCGACCGAGATGGCGCGCAGCTTCCGCGCCGGCGAGGCCACCTCGACCGAGTCTTCACGCGTGACGACCACGTTCGGGTCGGAAGGCCCCGCGGGAGCGGCCGGCCGGGACTGCGCGGGAGCGGAAGCGGACAGTGCCGGGGGGCGCGCGGCGGGCTGCGCCGGCGCGATGGTCACCACCAGGTCGTTTCCGCGAGCGACGGCGTCGTACTTCGCGTCTCCCTCCAGCGCCACCATCACCCGGCCGACCCGGCTCTCCCCTTCGTCGAACTGCGCGACCGACACGCCCGCGATCCCGTCCTTGTGCACGGCGGCCGGCGCGCTGGCCTGAGTGACGTCGGCGGAGGCGAGGTCCACCACCAGGCGCGCGGGGTCGGCCAGCTTGAAGACCGTGAAGTCCGGGCGCGCGCTGCCGTGCACGACGACGCGCGGCCCGTCCACCTCCACCGAGGCGACGCGGTTCGGCGCCGCGGCGAGGGCGGCGGGAGCGGCCACGGCCAGCATCGCCGCCGCGAGCGCTGCGCCTCGGGTGCAAAGCTTCGGGGTCATCGGGTTCTCCTCGGTCGGGCGCGGCGCATCTAGCGGTCCCTCATCGCCGACGGCACCATCTCCTCGCCGTCCTTGAGGGCGCGGAGATCGCGCTCCTCGTCCTTGCTCTCCGGAACCACGATCTTGATGTTCTGCGGGTAGACGCGGCCCGTGGAGAGATCCGTGATGGTCTCGGTGACCACGATCTGGTCGCGCTGGATGGAGGTCACCTTCCCCCAGTTCTTGCCCACGAAGTCGCCCAGCCGCACCGGCCACCCCCGGTTCTCCGGGTCCTCCAGCATCGCCATCGGCGAGGAGGTGCCGGTCACCGTCATCGAGAGCCGCAGCTGGTCGAGCGACCAGCGCTGCAAGGGGGTCGGCTTGCGCCCCTCGACGCGCACCGGGTTGTTTTCCTTGTTTGCGAACACGTTCTGGAACGGGTCGCGCTTGCCGATCGGCGAGTAGACGTACATGGTCGTCGGCGGTGGCGCCGCTGCTTCCTCCTCCGCCGGCTTGATGGCGGCGGGCGGCGGGGCCGGCCGGCGCGGCGGCGGCGGCGGGCTGCTGCCGCCGCAGGCGGCGCAGGCGAGCGCGGCGGCGGCGAGGACGCGGGAGCGGATCATTTCGCGGCCTCCGGCGGCTTCTGCCCCTGCCCTTGCGCCTGCGCTTCGGGGAGGAAGCGGAAGGTGGTGGCCACGTAGGTGGCGGAGACGACCAGCTTCTCGCCGCTCATCTTGGGCGTGTTCATCTTGATGTTCGTGACGTTCACGATGCGCGCGAGCTTGGAGATGGAGTCGAGGAAGACGCCCACCTCGTGGTAGTTGCCCGTCACCGCCATCACCACCGGGATCGAGGCGTAGAACGATTGCTTCTGCTCGACCTGGGGGGCGATGTCGTTGATCACCAGCCCGCTCTTGTTGCCCACCTCGGCCAGCGAGCGGATCAGTTCGTCGATGTTGGCCTCGTTGGGCAACTCGGTGAGGGCCTGCTGCAGGCGGCGCTCGAGGATCTCCTTCTCGCGCTTGAACTGGGCCAGGTTGTTGGCGATGGATTGCTTCTGGATCAGCTCGTCCTCCAGCTGGCGGAGGGCCGCCTGCTGGCGGGTGAACTCCTGCTGGATCGGATCGACCAGGAGGTACCAGTTGCCCGCCGTGAGCAGGCCGACGATCAGGCCCAGGCCGACCACCTTCTGCGAGAGAGGGGCCTTGGTGATCGAGTTGAGGATGTCCTGCCCGGTGAGCGCCACGATTTCCTCTCAAGCCGCGTAGTTCGCGTTGCAGTCGATCTCCCACTCCACCGACCCGCCCTGGTTCTTCTGCGACGCCTTCTTGATGGTGACGTTGGCGAAGTACTTGGAGGTCTTCAGCCGCTGCGCGAACGCGGAGAGGTCCTCGTACGTCACCGCAAACCCGCGCATCACCACGTTGCCGTTCTGCTCGGTGTACTCGGTGATCCAGGCCTTGTTGGGGATGATGGTGGCGAGCTCGTCCATCACCTTCACTGGCCCGGTGCGGCCCTTCTTGAGGGCGTCGAGGATCTTCAGCTTGTCCTCGAGCGCCTTCTTGTCCTGGGTGATCGACTTCACCTCGCCGATCGTCTTCTCCAGCTGGGCGATCTCGGTGCGCGTGGAGGCGATGCGCTGCTCGAGCGTGGTCAGGCTGTCCTTCTCCGCCTTCCACCAGGTGTAGTTGCCGAGGAGCCCGCCCACCAGGATGAGCCCGAAGAGGATCAGCTGCTGGCGGCCGAACTCGCGCTTCTTGGCGGCGCGGACGGGGAGGAGGTTGATGTGGATCATCGTCGTCTCCTCGCCTACCGCTCGTTGGACCGGCGCAGGGCCAGCCCGATCGCCACCGCCGCCGATGGGGCCACGTCCATCACGTAGTTGGGATCGAAGCGCCGGTT
>Ga0209701_10001477_pt1 | contig 15101 bp, 12 predicted proteins | sample CZO8metaG_4_FD_188356 | JGI IMG/M metagenome (GOLD analysis project Ga0209701, IMG submission 188356) | Vadose zone soil microbial communities from the Eel River Critical Zone Observatory, Northern California, USA - CZOApr15con2H3.8 metaG... | ecosystem: Environmental > Terrestrial > Soil >...
GGATCGCGTTTTTCTGATGGAGTAACATAAAGCCTCGCTTCACGGTCCCTTCGAGCTCTCCTGTACTAGATACGAGATTCGCTGAAAAATGTTTCACGAAGTTTGTGTCTATTTCCATTCCGGCCCAGCACCGGTTCGTTGCGTTCAAGTTTATTAGACGACAAAAACTCGGAAAGGTTGCACCGTTCCGGCAGATTCATTGCCAAATTGTTCCTGCCCGATATGCCAATTTGGCTGTCTGTTTCACCCCCGGCTAAGAGTGTATTTTACGTAGAGATATTAACTCTATAAATAAGTTTGCCTACCAGCCCGTTCTGGTTTGTCTTCGAGTTACTTCCGAGGTTGGCACTTGCGCCGCGCCCCGTAACTTGCCATAGTTCTGACGCCTGGAGTGGCACAGACGTGAAAAAGAGAAAGAAAACAAAGCTCGGCAAAGACAAGCGTCGCAAGCACCGCCATTTTCTGGTGACTGTGTTTTACCAGGATGGCGAAAAGTTCGGTCGCGTCTATACCGATCGTGAGAAAGCTGCAAGGTTCGCGCATCGGCAAAAAAAATCACCCGTTGTAAAGAGCACGCGAGTCGTCCAGGTTTCCTGACCTGGCGTCTGGAATGCTTCTCGGCGTTGGAAGCCGGGACAGGGTGTGTCCGTCCGCAAGACGCATCGGCACGGGTTCTTGTGACAATCGTTCCTGCATGTTATAAAGGATTTGCTGCGAAAAGCGGCCGTAGTATAGGGGTAGTACGACAGCTTGCCAAGCTGTAGGCGGGGGTTCGAGTCCCCTCGGCCGCTCCAGTTCGTTCCCAGCCATGCTTGTTTATCTTTGTGGTCCCATCGAATTCGCGTCTGACGGCGGGAAGATGTGGCGCCGCAAGCTGACGCCGTTCCTGCGGGATGAACTAAAACACCGGGTGTACGACCCCGCAGAAGACGAAAAGAAAAACCTGACCGATGACGAGGTCTCCCACTTCCGCGAATGGAAGACCACCGACGCGGATCGTTTTCGCCGGACGGTGCGCAAGATCATTCACTTCGATCTCGACCTCATCGAAAACAAGGCCGATTATCTGATTTGTTATTGGGACGACGCTGCCGCCAGCAGCGGCGTTTCGAGCGGAGGGACGCCTGCGGAGCTGACCGTGGCATACCGCAAAGGCATTCCCGTCTATCTGGTCACGCCCCTGCCGCCGGCGCGCCTCAGCGGGTGGATGTTGGCTTGCGCCGATCAAACGTTTTCGAGCATCGAAGAACTGAAGCAATTTCTATCCGTGCGCTACGGTCCTGAGAAACAGACGCAGCTCTGGAAGGAATAGCGGTCCGCGCCACAGGGACATTTCCAAAAATGGAGAAAGTCTACGTTGCCGTCGGCAGCACCCGGCGCCCAAAACTGAACGCCGTTTGGGAGAGCCTGAGCATTCTCGGGCCGGCGCTCGATCCCAACGTGCAGTTCGATGTCGTCGGCGTGGAGATCGAAAGCGGCGTTGGCCACACCCCGGCGTCGCGCGAAGAGCTGATGCGCGGGGCGCGTCAGCGCGCTGACGCGCTGGTCCGCATCGCTCGGGAACGCCATGAACCATGGCGCTATTTCATCGGACTCGAAGGCGGCCTCGATGTCGTCGAGGAAAACAGCAGTCGCCGCGTCTTCCTGGAAAGCTGGGCATACGTTTCCGACGGAGCTCGCGGCGCCTTTGGCTGCTCCGGAGGAATCGAAGTCCCCGCGGCTCTTGCCGATGAGGTTCTGAATCGCGGCGTCGAACTTTCGGCCGCAATTGATAAATTTGTTGGCGGCAAAGGCATTCGCGACGCGCAAGGTGCCTGGGGCGTGCTTTCGAGCAACCTCATCACCCGTCAGGATGCCTTCCGCGTCGCCGTGGTCAGCGCGTTTGCGCCATTTTTCAACAAAGACCTCTACCGCGTGCCATAAGGTGACAGTAGGCGGAAGCACGCGCTTGTGCTAACTTACCTCCAGGAGGAAGACGCGGCGTGGACATCGTCAAAGGAAATATGGGCTGGATCGAGGTCATCGTCGGGCCGATGTTTTCGGGCAAGAGCGAGGAGTTGATTCGCCGGTTGCGCCGCGCAGAGATCGCGCGCCAGCGCGTCCAGATTTTCAAGCCGCAGATTGACCAGCGCTATTCGACCACGGAAATTGTTTCGCATTCCGGCCTGGAGATTCGCTCTGACAACGTCCGCACCGCCGCCGAAGTCCTGCAAAAAGTCGAGCCGCGCACCGAAGTCGTCGGCATTGACGAGGCCCAGTTTCTGGGCGAAGAACTGATCTACGTCTGCACGAAGCTTGCGGACATGGGCAAGCGCGTCATGGTTTCCGGTCTGGACACTGATTTCATGGGCCGGCCCTTCGAGCCCATGCCCCGTCTGCTGGCCATTGCCGAAGAGATCACCAAACTGCTGGCCATTTGTGTCCGCTGCGGCAATCCCGCCGTGAACACGCAGCGTTTGGTCGCCTCCGAAGATTTGATCGTAGTGGGAGCCGCAGGAATGTACGAAGCGCGTTGCCGGCGCTGCTTTGAGCCGAACCTCGCTCACGAAAAAGTAGCGACCGAAAAGGAATCCGCCGACAAGTTTCGCGCCGCCGCGAGCTAGGTGTTCTTCGCAATTCATCGGACCCTGTTCCTCAAAAGCTCGGCTGGTTCTGCCGCGTGCCTTCCAGCCCCCTCGAGAATCTTGCCGAGTTTGAAACGTTCCATGCGGTCCGTAACGCCGTGCACCGTTCATCTTTGTTATGATTCGCCCGCCAGCGGAAATCCTGGAAGGAAGGGAAGCAAGGCACATTGAGAATCGAATCTCGCGCGCCCACACGCGTCGATCTGGCCGGGGGCACACTCGACATCTGGCCGCTGTACCTGTTTCACGAGGGCGCGGTCACCGTCAATGCAGCGATTTCGCGGTACGCCTCGTGCAGGATTGAAACACACGCCGCCGGCGATCCGCGTATTCAACTCGTTTCGCGGGACACGCGCCGCAAAGAATCCTTCGCATCTCTCGCGGCGCTCGACCGCGCGCGGCGTTACCGCCTGCCGCTCCTCGCTCATCTCGTGCGCCATTTCCGGCCCGCCGCCGGCTTTGCCCTGACGACCGATTCGGAAGCTCCCGCCGGCGCGGGCATTGGAGGCTCGAGCGCCATGGCGGTGGCCATCTGCGCCGCACTGGACAAATTCACCGGGGCGGGGAAGAGCCGTGAGGACTGGATTCACATCAGCCGGGACGTCGAGGCCATCGTTATCCGCGTCCCCACCGGGACGCAGGACCACTACCCGCCGGCCTTCGGCGGCGCTGCCGCGATTCACCTCGAGCCGGGCCGCGAGTATCGCGAGGTACTCAGCGTTGACCTTGGCGAACTCGAACGGCGTTTGGTGGTCTGTTACACCGGCAAGCCCCGCCAGTCCGGCATCAACAATTGGGAAGTTTTCAAGGCGCACCTCAACGGCAACCGTAAGGTCATCGGGAATCTCGAGCGTATTTCCCGGATCGCCCAGCAGGTTCGCGCCGCGCTTGAGCGGGGCGCCTGGGAGGAAGTCGGACGCCTGGTCCGCCAGGAATGGGAATTCCGCCGGAGGAACCTCCCAACCATCTCCACGCCGAAGATTGACCGGATTATTGCGGGTGCCCGGCGAGCCGGGGCGCTGGCCGGAAAGGTTTGCGGAGCGGGCGGCGGGGGATGCTTGATCCTTCTGATTGAGCCCGACGCTCGTGCGCAAGTCGAGAAAGCGGTGCAGACCGCCGGCGGAGAGGTTCTGCCCGTGCGCGTTGACGACCAAGGAGTACAAGTAACCGTGCTCTAAGTTGGCCCCCCACAGAAGACACCCCGGACCGCAGCCGGGATGTTTCACGTGAAACAATCGTGCTAAACGGTTCTATTTAAGGGAGTTCGGGTCAGACTCGTTTTTGGGAGACTTCTGATTCAGGAGTGCGACAAGCTTCTGACCCGAGGGGGGCACGGCGACTGCGCCCTTGCGGATGATGTCGCGGGCGTCAATCTTGCGGCCGTAGATTTTTTCGTTTGGGCCCTTGTCCTGCCGGAGTGAAGAACCTTCCAGGGACACGCCGGCAAACAGCCCGCGGGAACGGGAATAGGTGAGAATTTCCGCGCGCATGGTTACGTCGGTCGCAGCCGTGGCGTCGCGGCCCTTGGGGCCGGCCGCTGCGGCCGCATCAGCTCCGAGCTTTACTTTATTCTTGAGGATCGCTTCGGCGCCGCGCGGGTTCATGACCAGCAGAACGAAGTCCGTGGCCTGTCCGCCGAGCTGCAAACCGAAGCCGCCGCCTTCGAGACGCATCATCGACGGAGCGCTCCACGGCCCCGTGTAGTGTTCGCCGGTGCGGCAGGTCATTGCGCCGCGGCCATAACTACCGCTGAAACCCACGGCAAGCTTGAGGACCGAAGGAATCACGATGACGCATTCGGCCTTGTTGAGCAGGTTCGTGGGAATATCATCGGGAATGTTCAGGATTTCAGCGAGCACCATGCCGCAGTTTTCCAGGCGGTCCTGGTCCTTGCCCTCTTTCGCCTGTGTAGGGAGTGGCAGCGCGACCAGCGCGGCCGCCAGTAACAGGGACAGACATTGTTTCATCACGCGTCACCTCGTCAGAGTTTCTTGGCTGGCAGGTAATGATAGAACCTTCGCGGGCCGGGCGCAATGCTCTCTTAGTGGGATGCGCGTTTTCTGCAAAGGGTGGTTTTCTCCCGGATTCGTTTCCGATTCGTCCGGGCCCGGGCTGGAAGGATAGATTATAATTTTGCGCTAGCGCTTTGTGGAGGGAAATGCGTGAGCCTGTGGGATGGCAATGCGAAAATTCGGGGACTGCTGTTGGGATTTTGCATCGCGGCAGCGGCGAACTCGAGCTGGGGACAAGCAAAGGAAGCGCGCGCTGAGGCTCAGACCCAGTATGAGCGCCCGTGCCGCGGCGCCCTGCCGTGCGGAACAACGAACCAGCCTCGGCAAAAACGCCGTGATGTGGCGCGGTTTGCGGCGCGCGTGGAAGCCATTCTCTCCGCGGAGAATGCCAGCAAAGCCGAATGGGGAATCCTAATCACGGATGAAGCGACCGGAGAAATATTGTTCGCGAGGAACGCGCAGGAATATTTTTCGCCGGCATCGAACATGAAACTTTTCACGACCGTTCTGGCGCTGGCCACGCTTGGTCCGGACTTTACCTTCACGACGACGGTGGAGGCGACCGGCAGCGTCTCTCCCGACGGACGGGTGAGCGGCGACCTGGTGCTGGCGGGGGCCGGCGATCCGAATCTTTCCAACCGCAGGTTCCCCTTTGTGAAAGAGGCCGAACACGACGGGGCGCCCGAAAAAGTGCTGGCCGAATTTGCGGATGCGATTGTGGCGCTCGGCGTGAAGCAAGTGGACGGAGACGTCATCGCCGACGACAGTTTGTTTTCCCTCGAGCGCTATCCTTCGGGATGGGAAATTGACGACATGGTGTGGTCCTATGGAGCAGCGGTTTCCGCGCTTTCGGTGAATGACAATACAGTGACGCTGACGTTGAATCCCGGTGAGGAAGAGGGCGGAGGGGTTTCCTACACGGTCGAGCCGTGGAGCGAAGAAATCGAGGTCGAGAACAATGTCGTCACGGGTCCTGCCGGACTGAAGCCCGAGCTGACGCTCCTACGCGAGCCGGGCTCGCGGCGTGTGGTGGTTCGCGGAACACTGCCGATCCACAGCGCGCCGCATCCGCTGGTCCTGGCCATCGAAGAGCCTGCCGAGCACGCCGCGCACCTGCTGAAACACCTGCTCGAAGCGCGTGGCGTGCAAATCAACGGCAGCGCCCGCGCGCGGCATTGGCCGGAACCGCCGCTGAAAACTTCCACGCGGCTCGCGGAACATATTTCGGTGCCGCTGGCCGAGGCGGTCCAGGTGGTCAATAAAATGAGCCAGAATCTGCACGCGGAGATGCTGTTCCGTTTTGCGGCGCGCACGAGTGGCGGCGCCGTGACGCTCGACGACGCGCTGAAATTTGCCGCGGGATTTTACGAATCGGTCGGAATCGAGAAGAACGACCTGTCGCTACAAGATGGCTCGGGGCTTTCCCGGCGTGACCTGGTGACCCCGCAGGCCGTGGTGGCGCTTCTGGAATATGCGGCGAAGCAAGCGCGCTGGGCTGAAGCGTTTGAGGCCAGCCTGCCCATTGCCGGGGAGGACGGAACGCTCGCCGACCGAATGAAGAAGACTTCCGCCGCCGGCCGCATCCATGCCAAGACGGGTTCGCTCGACCACGTCATGGCGTTATCGGGCTACGCGACGACGCTTGCGGGTGAGCCGCTGGTCTTTTCGATGTTCGGCAACAACTTTGCCGGGAAGAATCACGATGGGGCGCTGGTGCTCGACGCCATCTGTCAGGCGATGGTGGAAGAGTTGGGGACAAAGCCGCCCGCATCGAAGCGGAAGCCCCGGGCTAACTGAGCTGCGCAATCCTTCAGTTTTGCGCTTTGCCGGAATCAAATGGGCATGAGCGAAATGATGGCGCCAGAGAAAATCATTACCGTCTTTGGAAGTTCGCGGCCGCATGAAGGCGACGCAGACTATGAACAGGCGCGGGCGCTGGGCCGCGCGCTCGGCGAGCGCGGATGGAAGGTTTGCACGGGCGGCTATGGCGGCGTGATGGAAGGAGTGTCGCGCGGAGCGAAAGAAACGGGCGGGAAAACAGTGGGTGTCACCGCAGAATTTTTTCAAGCGCACGCGAATCGCTGGGTGGACGAAGAGATCCGCGTGGTCACGTGGCGGGAGCGGCTGTTTGAGCTGATCCGGCGCGGCGACGCCTATGTGGCGTGCAAGGGAGGCACCGGCACGCTGGCGGAACTGGCAGTGGTGTGGGAAATGCTCAACAAACGTGTGATGGAAGGCAAACCGTTTGTCACGCTGGGCGAATTTTGGCAGCCCATCCTGGAAAGCGTGCGCGCAGTCGAGCGTGGACATCCCTTTCCCTGGGGCGAAGCGGACAACCGGCTGATCCACATCGCGCCGGCAGCGGAAGAAGCGGCGTCATACCTCGCGAAACATTTGAGATAGAAAATCCATGCCGCGGACAGCGGAAGAAATCCTCGAGTTCGACAAGCTGCGGGACATCCTGCGGCGAAGAACGACGTGTGCGCCCGGACGCCGCGCCGTGGATGCGCTCGGTCCTTCCCGCGACCGTGCGCGCCTGGAAGCCGCGTTTGCGCTGATCCGCGAGGCGATGGCGTATCTTCGCGCGGGGAATGAACTGGGTTTCGGCGCGCTGGCCGATCCTGAGAGTTGGCTCGGACGGCTGGAAGGACCGGGAGCCGTGCTGGCTCCGGGCGAACTGCTCGACGCCGCATCCCTCGCTGAGACAACGGGCTGGCTGAAGCAACAATTCCGCGAGGAAACGGCGAAGTTTCCGCTGCTGGCTGCGCGCGCGGCTTCGCTGGCCGACTTTCGCGCCATCCTCGGCGCGATTCGCCGGGCGATTCTTCCGAACGGCGAAATCAGCGACGATGCGTCGGCGCCGTTGAAGCGGATTCGCGCGGCGATCGGAAAGACGCGCGAGTCCATCCAGAAGACGCTCAAACAAGTCCTGCGCGCGCGTGGCGCGGAAGCCGGCGAAGATTACGTTACGCTGCGCAACGACCGCTTCGTCATCCCCGTGCGCGCCACCGAACGGCGCGAAGTGCAAGGCGTGATGCACGGCTCGAGCGGGACGGGGCAAACGGTATTCATCGAACCGTTTCAAACGGTCGAAATGAATAACCAGCTCGTCCAGCTCGGCGAAGACGAAGCGGCGGAAATCGCGCGCATCCTTCATGAGCTGACGGAGCGGCTGCAAATGCAGATGGGACCGTTTGAGGCGGCGGCTGCGGCGATTGCGGAGCTCGACGCGGCGTTTGCGCGGGGGCGATTTGCGCGCGAGTTCGATTGCGCGATTCCGGAATTTGCCCCAGCAAGCGAAAGCGCCGGCGAATTGCGCCTGGACGCCGCGCGCCATCCGGTACTCGAGGAAAGGTTGAGGCGCGAAGGCCGCGCCGTGGTGCCGATGACGCTTGCGCTCGGCGGCGAGGAAACCGTGCTGGTGATCAGCGGGCCCAATACAGGCGGAAAGACGGTGGCCTTGAAGACCGTCGGCCTGGCTTCGCTCGCGGCGCAATCCGGGATTCCCGTGGCTGCCGAGCGCGCCGTGCTGCCGCTGGTGGACCGCGTGCTGGCGGACATCGGCGACGAGCAGTCCATCGGCGCGGACCTTTCCACATTTTCGGCGCATGTGCTGAACCTCAAAGCGATGCTCGAAACGGCGACGCCGCAGTCGCTCGTCCTCGTGGATGAAATGGGAACGGGCACGGCGCCGGAGGAGGGTTCGGCGCTCGCCGTCGCTCTGCTCGAAGAGTTCCGCGCGAAACGCTGCCTGGTGTTGGCGACAACGCACCACGATCGCCTGAAGGCCTACGCTTCGACAACGCCGGGGATTGTGAATGCCGCCGTGGAATTCGATGACGTGAATTTGCGGCCGACCTACCGGCTGCTGGTGGGCGTCCCCGGGGGCTCGAGCGGGATCGCCATCGCCAAGCGGCTTGGAATCGCGCCGCGGATCATCGAGCGAGCGACGCGGCAGCTTGCTCCGGAGACCCGCGAGGCCGCCGAGTTGATCGCCTATCTGCACCGCGGCCGCGATGAACTCGACCAGATGAAACGGCAGATGAGCGCGCAGATGCAGCAGCTCGAAGAGGAAAAGAAAAGGCTGCAGACGGAATGGGTGGAGCGGCAGAAGAAGCGCCTGGCGGAACTCGAGCAGAAGTTCGGAGAGATGCAGAAACGCTTCGAGCAGGAAATTGTCCGCGCGGTCGAAGCGGTGAAGGAGCGCGAGCTGCGTACGCAACTCGAAAAGCAAGCCCGCCGAAGGATGGCTGGCGCCCGCAGCGACGCGCGCGAGGAAGTGAATGCGGCCGTCGTGCAGCATCTGTCAGAGTCGCAAGCGGACCTCGGCAGCACGGGGATTGCGGTGCAGCCGGTGACCCCGGAGCTGCTCGTCCCGGGAGCGCAAGTCCGCGTGCGCGGATTCAACAAGCCCGTGACGCTGCGACGCCGCGACGGGAATTCGGTGGAAATCGAGGCGGGCCCGTTGCGCATGAAGATTCAGGTGGAGGACATTACGGCGGTCGAGAGTCAACAGTCGAAAGTCAAAAAGCCGGAGCCGAGACGATCCAACGTGACTGTGAATACCTCGCCGAGCGATGAGCAGGCTGACGATGAAATCAACGTCATCGGCTGCACGGTGGAAGAAGCAACGCGCCGCGTGGATAAGTTTCTCGATGATGCAGCGCTGGCCAACAAGCCACGAATCCGGGTAATCCACGGACATGGCACGGGGGCCCTGCGCCGCGGGCTCGGAGAATTCCTGGGGGCGCATCCGCTTGTGGAAAAAGTTTCGGCGGAGGTGGAAGAACGCGGCGGCGCAGCGGTCACGGTAGTAGAATTGCGCGGATAGGACCGAGAGAACATGGCGGAAGCGGGATCCTTTGCGGAGCGGGTGAAGCAGCAGGCGGACATCGTCCGCGTGGTGGGGGAATACGTCCGGCTGAAAAAGAGCGGGCAGAATTTTACCGGGCTCTGCCCGTTTCATTCGGAGAAGACGCCGTCGTTTGCGGTCCATCCGGTGAAGCAGATTTATCACTGTTTCGGATGCGGCGTCGGCGGTGACGTCTTCAGCTTCGTGAGAGAGATGGAGAAATGCGAATTCCCCGAGGCGGTGCGGGTGGTCGCTGAAAAGTGCGGCATTCCGATTCCGCGTCCCCGCGAGCGTTCGCCGGAAGAACGCCGCGAAAACCAGCAGCGCGCGGCGCTGGTGGAGATGCATCGCGAGGCAGCGGCGTTTTTTATGAAGCAGCTCGAAGGCACGCTGGAGGGCAAGGCCGCGCGCGCCTATTTGGAAGATCGGGGGCTCGACGCGGAAGCAATCGCGCGGTTCGGACTGGGCTTTGCGCCTTCAGGCGGCGAAATCCTCTACCGTCATCTGAAACAGAAATATCCGGACAAGCTGATCGAAGTTTCCGGACTGGTGTCGCGCGACCAGAGCGGGGGCGGAAGATTCTATGACCGTTTTCGCCGGCGGATGATGTTCCCCATCGCGAATGAGGCGGGGAAGATCGTTGCGTTTGGCGGGCGCGCGCTCGGCGACGACATGCCGAAGTATCTGAACTCACCGGAAACACCCATCTATTCGAAGAGCAACATCTTGTATCACCTGGACCGCGCGAAGGAGGGGATGCGGCGGCAGGATTTGGCGATCCTGGTCGAGGGCTACATGGATGCAATCAGCGTGGCGCGCGCGGGAATCAGCAACGTGGTGGCGAGTTGCGGCACCAGCCTCGCGGAATCGCAGGTAAAGCTTCTGGCTCGCTTCACGCGGCGCGTGGTCGTGAACTATGACCCCGACGCGGCGGGACAAGCGGCGACCGAGCGCTCCATCGTGTTGTTGCTCGAACAGGGTTTCGACGTTCGCGTGCTGGCGTTGCCGGGCAAAGCCGACCCCGATAAATTCATCCGCGAGCAAGGGGCAGAGGCTTACCGGAAGCTGCTCGAATCCGCGCCGGAGTATGTGGACTATCTCATCGGCCGCGCGCGGCGGATGGACTTGTCCACCGGCGAAGGCAAGCTCCGCGCGGTGAATTTCCTGATGCCCTACGTGCAGCGCATCCCCAACCGGCTGCTGCGCAGCGAATGGGCCACCAGAATCGCACAGCAATTACGCGTGGAAGAGCCGGTGTTGCGCGAGTCGTTGCGCAAAGCGGCCGCCGAGCGCCGCGGCGAGGTGAAGACACAGCCGGAGCTTGTGGGGCGGGGCGCAAAGCAAGCGGAACGCCGGCTGATTCAGATGCTGACCGAAGCAGAAGGGTACCGCGAGCGGCTGGCAAGCGAGTTGCGAGAGGGAGGGCTCCATCAGGGTCTCGAAACGGAAAGAATCTTCGCCGCGCTCCTGGAAGTGTGCGCGCGGGGAGCGGCTCCGGACGCGACGGCGCTGGCCAACGCCCTGCCGGAGAGCGATCGCCGCTTGTGGTTCGAAATCGTGTTCGAAGCTGCCGCCGAATCCAGTTGGGACGAGGCCGAGAGCTGCCTGGCGGTTTTGCGGCGCCGCAAGGCCAAAGCGGAGCTCGACGCGGTTCAGAGGCAGATTGAATCGCAGACGGCAGGGTCCGGCGCGGCTGCCGGGACACTGCTGCGCGAACTGCTGGCGCGCAAGCAGGAGCTACGGAGAAGGCTCGAAGAGCTCGGAGGGTAGGCTGCGCATCAAAATAAAGCTTGACGAATTAACAGGTTGGCGTGTAACGTAGTGAGGTTTTGCCGGTAACGGATTGGCGTCGAAGTGCATCTAATCGTATGTGGTGCACGCTATCGGCGTGTCACAATTGGGGATCGAAATGGCCCCTGGCTCGGCGGAAAAGGGGCGGCGGGGCGCAAACGCGGAACGGGCGGCGAGGCAGCTTTACCTCTCAAGTGCAAATCACAATCCTATCTCAGTGCGCGGCCGGAGAAGCGCGGGCGTGTCCCTGCCCGATTGGAAAATTGACCTTGGGGCAGATGCGGCCCGGAGATCGCAGGCTGGTCTGACCAGGGGAGGAACCTTTGGCGCTGGCGATTGAAGAAAAATACGACCAGGTACGTCAGCTCATCAACATGGGCAAAGAGCGGGGCTACCTGCTCTATGACGAGGTCAACGATATCCTTCCGGCGGAGGTGCATTCGTCGGAGGAGATTGATGACCTGCTTTCGACGTTTGAGCGCTACGGGATTGACATCTACGAAGACGCGGCGACGGCAAAGGCCGCCCGCGCCGCCTTGGAGCTTTCCGACGCCCCCGAAGGGGAAGCGAAGGAAGAGCCTGCCGCCGAGGAAAGCGATCTGGACCTGACCCCCGGAGCGCTGGAGAAGACCAACGACCCGGTGCGGATGTACCTGCGCGAGATGGGCACGGTGCCGCTGCTGACGCGCGAGGGCGAGGTGACCATCGCCAAGCGCATCGAGCGCGGACAGCTCGTGGTCATGAAGTCGGTGACGCGCTCCCCCATCGTCATCAAAGAGCTGATTGCCGTCGGCGAAGACCTGCGCAAAGGCGCGCGCTCCATCAAGGAAATCGTTCAGTTCGACGATGAAGAACTCACCGAAGAAAAGATCGAGAACAAGACCCGGGCCACGCTCAAGATCATCGACCGAATTGCCAAGCTCTACGAGCTTGCGCTGAAACAGGCTGCGAAATTCGAAAAGACCGCGAAATCGAAGAAGAAGGCGTATCTGCGCGCGCGGTGGGCGCTTTCCCGCACGCGCATCGAGATGTCGCTGCTGGTGCGCTCGATTGATTTCAACCCGTTCGAAAGAAAGCGGCTGATCGAAAAGATGCGGCACACCGTCGAGCGGCTGCAGTCGCTCGAACGCGAAGCGGGACGCCTGGAGCGCCGCGCCGACGTCGCCAAGGGCGACGTGGCGTCCGATGCGCGCAAGGAGCTGCGCTCGCGCCGGACGGAGATGAAGGAAATTGCGGACGCCAGCGAGGTTGGGCTGACCGAGCTGAAGCGCACCCTCACGCTGATCGTGCGCGGCGAGGCGGAAGCCGAACAGGCCAAGAAAGAATTGATCGAAGCCAACCTGCGCCTGGTGGTCTCCATCGCGAAGAAATACACCAACCGGGGCCTGCAGTTCCTCGACCTGATTCAGGAAGGCAACATCGGATTGATGAAGGCGGTGGACAAATTCGAATGGCGCCGCGGGTACAAGTTCTCGACCTACGCGACCTGGTGGATTCGCCAGGCCATCACCCGCGCCATTGCCGACCAGGCGCGCACCATCCGCATCCCGGTGCACATGATCGAAACGATCAACAAGCTGATCCGCACCAGCCGCCAGCTTGTGCAGGAGCTGGGCCGCGAGCCGACCTCGGAAGAAATCGCCAAGCGCATGGACATTCCGGTGGCCAAGGTGCGCAAGATTTTGAAGATTGCGCAAGAGCCCATTTCGCTCGAAACGCCGATCGGCGAAGAGGAAGACTCGCACCTGGGCGACTTCATCGAAGACAAAGCCGTGGTGTCGCCGTCGGACGCGGTGATCAATCTGAATTTGAAGGAGCAGACCTCGTCGGTGCTGAAGACGCTCACGCCGCGCGAAGAGAAAGTGATCAAAATGCGCTTTGGCCTGGACGACGGCTCCGAGCACACGCTTGAAGAGGTGGGCCAGTCGTTCGCCGTAACCCGCGAGCGCATTCGCCAGATCGAGGCGAAGGCCCTGCGCAAGCTGCGGCATCCGTCCCGCTCGCGCAAGCTGCGCGCATTCCTCGAAGGCCCGAGCCGCGAATACCTCTGAGACTAACGCTCACCTTGTCACTCCCGTGCGCGTAAGAGCGCAATTCCCGCCCAGCATCCGAGCATCTCGGTCACGACGAGTAGAATGGAAGTGATTTGAAACGCAGTGCCCCAGGTTCCCGGCGCCACGTGCAATGCATTGTCAGCGCCAGTCACAACAAAATGATTGTAGGCGCCGAACGCCAGCGAACCCGCCATGGAGAGAAGCAAGAGGACGGCCGCCGCGCGTTGCGCCTTGAATAGAAGCAGGATCCCCGCAAGAAGAGGTCCCGCCAGAATCACAACAAAAACGAAAACTTGCTGCAGATAGGTCAGTGAAATGTGAAGAAGGCTGTGCGCCCGTCCATGCACAGCGATAACTCCCAGATGGACCAGGATCACGCCGATGGCAAATTGCGTTTTACGAACCATGCCAGTACATTATGCTGCCTTTGAAGAATCCTTGCTCTTCCACGCCGCAAGAATCTGATCCAGGCCTTCGCGATACGTGGGATATTGCGGAGTCCAAGTAAAGTCGCGACGAAAGCGAGCATTGGTGGTGCGCGTGGACGCAGTGAAAAAGCGCACGGCTGTGCCGCCCGCTATCAGACGCGCCAGCCACGCTGGCACATGGCGAGGCGCCGGCGCGGCGAACTTCGTTGCCATCGCGGAGAAGAGATCGCCCACGGTTACGAGTTCATTGTCCATCACGTGCCAAATGCCATTCTGGGGCTTCTCTGCAGCGGCGACGAACGCAGCGGCCATGTCATCGGTGTGAATCATCGCCCAAACGGCACTGCCCGAGCCGATGATGGGCAGCTTTCTCCGGCGCAGGCCTTCCGCCAGCATCCGTGTGTGCCCAGAATCGGCGTCGTAGAAGGATCCTCCGCGCAGCACTGCGACGCTGAATCCATGCTTGGCTCCGGCTTCGCGCGAGATGGATTCGGCATCGGCCGCCGACTGCAGAATCGGGTCCGCACAGACAACGGGCGAATCTTCATCAAACGATGATTCATCGCGAGGCCGCGCGACCCAAACGACGCTTTGTTGCAGGTACAGCCTTGCGCCGACGAGGGCTGCCGCTTCGGTGAGCGCGCGAGTGCCTTCGCGGCGGATGCGGTCGTTCAACGCCCAGTCCTGCGGCGAAGTTTTCGGCTTAACGGGGATGGCTGTCGCTGCGTGGATAATGACGTCACAGCCCTCGGCGGCACGCGCGAGCGTCGCGGCGTCAAAGAGATCGGCCCTGCGCGGCTCGCCGCCGAGCGCGGTCACGCGTTGTTCCCCGCGCGGATCGCGCACCAGACCGGCAACTTTGTGCCCGCGCTTGGTGAACAGTTCCACAAGACGCCGGCCCAGGACGCCGGTCGCCCCTGCGATAAAAATTCTCATCGCGCCTTCTCCATTTTGACTTCTTTAGAATAGACGCAAGGCAGGGAACTCTGTAGAGCCAATTTGGAAGAATCGCTGGACCTTCTCGTCAGAATGACTTCTCAACTTCCTTCGGAAGTGAAATTGGGAAGAAATAATCCTCTGGATAGAGGTAATCCTCGCCGGATTCATCAATAATACGGAGAAAACGGTGGGAAGTGGCGCGCTCATCGGGTACCGTTCGATAAATCCTGCGCAATTGCAGGGACGCTTCGTATTCTTTGTTCTGGATGCAAACCACAAACCTGGGATTCTTAGCCCGACGGCTCCGCTTCCCGGACCAGGAACCGTTTGATCTTGAATTCTTTTTTCCCGATGCCATGGGCTTCATACCAGTGAACCTCAGCCTTGAGAATTGTACCATC
>Ga0209701_10001478_pt1 | contig 15099 bp, 20 predicted proteins | sample CZO8metaG_4_FD_188356 | JGI IMG/M metagenome (GOLD analysis project Ga0209701, IMG submission 188356) | Vadose zone soil microbial communities from the Eel River Critical Zone Observatory, Northern California, USA - CZOApr15con2H3.8 metaG... | ecosystem: Environmental > Terrestrial > Soil >...
GGGCTTGATCGTGCTGACGATCCGGCAATCCGCGTAATGATACGGGCCGGACTTTTTGCTCCAAGCATAGTGCGCGTGAGCCACGCTGGGTCCGACGGCGCTTTCCCAGAGCAGCCAAGTCACTCAGAAGGATGACGCAGTTGCCGGTGAAGGAAATTGGCGAGCGGGCCGAAAATCTCGCGTTCCAGATACGTTCCAGTTAGGGGCAATTTTGTCGTTTTCTGCGTTTTGAGCGTCTCGAAAAATCAATAAGTTCCGTGTTTTCAATAGCGCTGAATATTCCGAGTCCCCTCGCCTCCACCATATCCGACAAGGATATGGTGTCCCGAGCGAAGTTCCGGCAGTTTTTGCCGGAACGAAGTCGAGGGGCACCAGCCTTTATGTTCTACTGCTACGTCCTACTCTGCTCCGACAACTCCTACTACGTAGGCGTCACCGATGATCCAACCCGGCGAGCACAAGAGCACAATCAAGGCAAGGGCGCAGCCTGGACAGCAGCTCGCCGGCCAGTGCGCCTGGCATGGACAGAAGAACACCCAACTCTTTCCTCTGCCCGGCTCCGCGAAAACCAATTAAAGCGTTGGAGCCACGCAAAAAACGTGGCTCTGATAGATCGTACCCTTCAGCTTCGCTCCTAGTTAACCCGCGGCAAGTCAGATCGGCCGCACCAGCCCTTCTTTTGTTGCGCGCGTATTCCGCACCAGCAGCAGCACCAGCACCATCCCCACGAACGGAACAAGACCGGCTACGACGATAATCTTGTCGAAGGAATGTCCCGGCAGCGCTTGCGTCGCATCCGAAAAATATCCAATCAACTCGAACGCGATGATCGTCCCGATCCCCGCGCCGGTTCCGCTGAAGCCACTGACGGAAGCTACCGAGCCGCCGGTGAACAGGTCCGAGGGCAAAACATTGGCAATCGTTGAGAACGCTGCGTAACAAAATGTCGCCAGTCCAAACAGTGCCGTGATCGCTATCAGGTTCATCGTAAAAATGGTGGGAATCAGCAAAGTCACTCCGAATCCTCCGAACACTACAAGCGCTTTGCGGGCCGCTCCGAGCGACCATCCGCGCTTGATCAAGAATCCCGAAGCCGCTCCGCCAAAAAAGTTGCCCAGATCGGCGGCGATGAACGGAACCCACACCGCAATCAGTCCGCTCTTCAGCGAAATGCCCTTCGCCACCAGATACAGCGGGAACCAGTCGGTGATGAAAAACCACACCGGGTCGGTCAGAGCCTTGGACACAATCGCGCCCCAGGTTTGCGGCAACTTCAACAAAGCGCCCCAGCTCACCCGGCGGTCAGCGCTTCCCGGAGACTCTGTCTCCGCAAGAATCATCACGCGCTCCGCGTCAGTGATGCGCGGATGCTCTCGCGGTAGGTAGTACATTCGGCGCCAGACAAACAGCCACAAAAACCCGAGTAGCCCCGGGATCACAAATGCCGGCCGCCATCCCCAGCGAAAGTAGATTGGCAAAATAATGAAAGGCGCGATAGCTCCGCCAATCGACGAGCCACTGTCGAACAGCGCACTCGCCAAAGCACGCTCGTGTCTGGGAAACCACTCGGACACCGCCTTGGTAGCGCCGGGCCAGTTGGCGGATTCTCCCGCTCCCAGCAGAAATCGAAAAGCGGCAAAACCGCGAAAGCCGCTGGCCAGCGAAGTCGCTATCGAAACGAACGAATACCATAAAACAGAAATGCTCAGTCCTCGTCGCGTTCCCACCCGGTCAATGAATCTTCCGCACGCGGTCTGCCCCAGCGCGTACGCGATGCGAAAACTGATCAGCAGATTCGCATAGTCGGTATGCGTCCAGTGATAGTCCTGTGTGAGGAATGGCGCCAGCAGTGCCAGGGTTTGCCGGTCAATGTAGTTGATCACCGTGGAGGCGAACAGCAGTCCGCCGATCCACCATCGCAAATGAGGAATCGCGCGCGGTCTCGACAGCAACGGTTGGCCAGGTGCGGACATTTATTTGAGAGTGGTCATTTTACAAGTTGTCCTCGCGAAACAGCCCTTGCGAAACAGATCGCTTGGACGCTTTCAACAGAGCTGCGGAATCTCTGTCGAGATATAAGGTCGCATTCGGATGATTCCGCAGAGCCGACGCGGGCGCCAGCGGGCTGATTTCTTCCTCCAGGCAAGCTTGCACCGCCCGGGCTTTGCGTTCCTCTGGCACCACGGCGATGATTTCTTTCGCACGCAGGATTTGCCGGATCGACATCGAGATTGCTCTCATGGGAACGTCGGCCAGTTGAGAGAACCATCCCTCGTTTACTTGTTGTTTCCGGCAAGCTTCGTCGAGTTGCACTACCAGGTATGGTTCCTCGCTCGCGAAATCCGCTGGAGGATCGTTGAACGCCAGGTGCCCGTTTTCTCCGATTCCCACAAAAGCGATATCAATAGGACGGGAAATTAGTTCACTGCCAACTCTCTTTGCGACCTCCTCGGGGTCACCCTCTCCATCCAAAAGGTGGTACTGAGTGATTCCGGTTTTGTGACCGATTCCCGTTTTGAGCCCGATTCCAGTCCTAAGAATGATCCGTTCCAGAATGTATTTCCGGAAACTGGCCGGATGCGTGGCCGGCAAGCCAACGTATTCGTCCAAGTGAAAAAGCTCGACCCGGTTCCAATCGACGTCTGTTGCGCTAGTCAGCGAATCCAGAAACTCAAACTGCGATGCCCCGGTGGCGGCAACGACTCGTGCGACGCAATTCTCGCGCAGAACAGCTCGCAAAGATTTCGCGGCGTGCTCCGCCGCTGCTTGGCCCAGCGCCTTCTTGTCATCAAGAATCTTGATTTGCAACTGTGGCGTCCTTTTCCCGCGGCTAGCTGCCCGCCTGCAATTCAACACGCTTTCCCGAACTGCACGCCGTGTAAATTGCTTCCACCAGCGCAACGCTTCGCCGCCCTTCGCCGCCGGAGCAACGCGGCGTGCCGTTCGTCTCGATCGCTCGCACAAAATCTTCCAGCGCCGCTTGGTGCCCCCGTACATCGCTGACCGTCGCTGAACAAGCGCTTGCGTTTTGATCGTCTCCCGTACTGCGAAAATCTTCCGGCACTTTGCGCAAGTCAGCAGCCAGCAACCGGTCATGCTCGATGATTACCGTTCCTTCGGAGCCGGTCAGCTCCACTCTTCTCGGATAGCCGGGGAAAACCGACGTCGCGGCCTGCAAAGTGCCGATGGCGCCATTCTTGAATTCCAGCAAAGCCACCAAGGTGTCTTCCGCTTCAATTTTGTGCAGCGCGGTTTTCTTCATCGCCTGAACACTCGCTACTTCGCCGCACAGCCAAAGCAACAGATCGACGGTGTGAACAGCTTGATTGATCAACGCGCCGCCGCCATCCAGCCACAGCGTTCCTCTCCAGCGCGAATCCCCGTAGTAATTCGCCGGCCGAAACCATTTCACGCGTGCATCTGCCAGAATTAATTTCCCCAACACGCCCGCGTCCGCCCACTCCTTTACACGGATCAGATCCGTCTTGAAGCGGTCTTGAAAAAAGACGCCCAGCTTAACGCCCGCCTCCTCTGCCGCGGTAATCAGCGCATCCGCCTGTGCGGTGCTGATGTCCAGCGGCTTCTCCGTCAGCACGTGCAATCCGTGCCGTGCAGCCGCAATCCCCTGCTCTGCGTGCAAACCGGACGGACTGCCAATAGCCACGAAATCCATCGGACGATGCGTGAGGAATTTTTCAAAATCGCAATACGGCGAGGCGCCGTACTGCGTACTCATCCGCGCCACTTTCTCGCGATTCGTTCCATACACCGCGACAATTTCCAAGCCCGGAATCTCCCGAGCCGCACGTGCGTGAGTTTCCGAAATGTTTCCGCCGCCGATCAGTCCGACACGCATGGCCACGTAGTTTTTCCGGCCGCAAGCATACGATGGCCTGGGCTATACGGCAACGCGAGACGTCATACAGTGAGCTGGCCCAAACCTTTCGGTCCGTAGGGTGCGGGCGAGACTAATCGGATCAGCCGCTGCGTTTCTTGCTCGTTCTGAGCGCGGCTGCCGAACCAGCGATCACCGAAATTCTCAAAATACACGGAGGGCGCCCCGGCCTTGAAGTGCGAGGGTGGGTCTTGGGCTTGAATTGCTCTTGGAGTCGGACTCCTCTATCAAAAAAACGATGCCCCCGATAAGGGAGAAGGAGTTGTCAACCAGATGCAGGCCGGCGCGCACTGTTTTGCGTAATGCCTTTGTCGCTAGCTTTTTGTACGGTTCGCGAACAAAAGCAAATGTAAAATGGGTTCATTCGCTTCGTGTCCGGCGACTCTCCAAAAGTCGGTCATGATGCTGTCGGTGATTGCTCGGACAACGCCGGGTGCCGCACCCTGCGGGGTTAAGGCCGCGGGTTTTGTCCGTCCTGGGACTCGGCGGGCCGGCAAACACGTGAAGCAGACGAAGGCTCGCCACGGCAGCAAGTGCCGGACACGCTGACTGATGTAGTATGCTGCGTTCGCGAATGTTCCGGGAGGCAGTACCTGAAAGCGCCAATTCTTTACCGAATCTCTTCTGTCCTTCTGCTGCTTTTTGCCGCCGGACATACGTTTGGGTTTCGCCAGAATAATCCAGAATGGGGAGCGGACGCGGTTCTTACGTTAATGCGCTCCGTCCACTTTGACGCGCAAGGGTTTACCCGGACTTATTGGGACTTCTTCAGCGCGTTCGGGCTTTTTTTCTCCGTGTTTCTTTTGTTCGCGGCGGTATTAGCGTGGCTGCTGGGCGGACTTCCGGCAGAGACTTTGCCACGCGTGCGCAGCATTGCGTGGGCGCTCGCCATTTGCTTTGTAGCAGCGCTATCCCCATTCGCCACTTCACTCTGCTTCACTCTTTTCCACTCTTGCAGAAATAAGTCCTGCCTGCCCCGAGTTATCCGAGGGGTTCCTAGAAAAAGACCCACTCTCTTTAAGGTTTTTCGTTTCAATTCGGGAAGCATTCGCTCTGGTAACTCCTTCATTTTCCGTCACACGATTTCACTCTCTTCACTCTTTCACACTCTGAAAACCGCAAGTCCTTTGTTTGTTATTCTTACTCAAAGTATCCGGGGGGTAGTACACCCATCCCTCGCCACCAAACAGGCACTATAGTTCCTGTCGAAAGCTGCGCAGGCGGGAGCGCACGCAAAAAAAAACCGGAGCGGTGGGCGCTCCGGTCAAAGCGTCGAGTGAAGTACCGAAGGGACTACTTCTTGCAGGATTCGCTGACCATCTCAACCTTGGTTGCCTTCAGGTGTCCATGCTCCTTGGCATTGGCGTCAACCGTCTCTTTGGCCTTTTCTTTGGCTCCGTGCATGTCCGGATGCCAGACTTTGCCGCTCACCGTTACGGTGTGTCCCAGGTGCGGAGAAAGCTTAACCGTGGCACTGGTCACTTCCCACGTGCTTCCGTCCTCCCCAGTGATCTTGAATTCTCTTGCACTATCGCCTTTTGATAGACAGCCTGTGATGCTTCGCACATCGTCACTCTTATCCTGGCTCGGCGCCGCCTGCGCCGCAAAGACCGGTGAAAGAACCAGGCCGGATGCTACAAGAAGCTGCAACGACCATTTCGCTTTCATAAGTGCCTCCTTTGCGAGAGCAGACAGACCAACACGCAGCCCTCAGTATCTCTCGCCTTTGCAACCAGCATGCGCTAGGGACGAATGGAAGGCCATGCAGTGAAATACCGGGGAAGGCAGGTATTTTTAGTTAGGGCCGGGCGCCACTTTTGCGACGTGACTTGGGGCCAGGGCGTCGTTCGCCACAAGACAGGAACTTGATGCCGCGCGAGTCAGCAGCAGCGCACGTTCGCGGTTTCTGGTGGGGGAGGAGGCGTGGCGCGAGATGTTGTTAGGCCGGGCGATAGGCAAGAACCGTGTTATGGCGTCAGTTGTATGTCGAACTGGATTTTGACTTCGTCTTTGGCCCTGACGCCTGCTTTTCCGGGAGGCTTGATGCCGAAATCAGTCTGCTTGACCGCGGCTTCGCCAGTGTAATGGCCGTCCTTCAGCGTGACTTGCGCGGTGACCGGCCGTGTCTGCCCAAGTAGCGTGAGATTTCCACGCAGCGTCCAGCGATCTTGACCGGCGGACTCGGCGGCCGTGGATCTGAAGACGATTTCTTGATGCTGCTCGCTATCGAGGACTTCCGGGCCGAGCATCGTCCTCTGCACTTCGGCGCGCTCTTTTTCGGAAGCATCCTTGTCAATCACGCGGAGCTGCCGCGCATCCACGTGAATTTCGACCGCGGGATGAGCGCCGGTTTCCGCAGTACCGTTGTGAATCGGAGCACGCACTTCGTGCTCATGACCGAACCCGGAGAACGCGCCAGTCTTGCCGACGTGGATCGTCAACGTGGACTTTTGCGTGTCAATGTTGTGCTGTTGCGCGCTCCCGCTCAGTGCGCACATCAAACTCGCCGCCAGGAACATAGTTCGCTTCATGGTTCGCTCCGTGACTGGAAATTCGATTTTAGCTCCAAGGCAAACCGTGAGACTACGGGGGCTGTCACCGGGCTAGGATGGCAAGGCGTCGGCAGCACAGGCGGCCGCGCGAGTTAGCAACAGCGTGCGTTCACGCGAATTGTGCGCAAGCGAAGCAGCGCGACTGAATTCGGCTTGCGCTTCGGACAAGCGGCCTAATTTTTTCAGTAAGTCGGCGCGGACGGCAGGAAGCAAATGGTAGGACTTAAGCGCGGGATCGGACGTAAGCAAATCCACGATGTCGAGGCCCGCTTGTGGTCCGAACGCCATCGACACCGCGACCGCGCGATTCAGCTCAATGATTGGACTCGGCGTAAGTTCCGCCAACGCATCGTACAGCGTCGCGATACGCGGCCAATCAGTTTGTGCAGAGGAGCCAGCGCGGGCGTGGCACGCAGCGATGGCGGCTTGCATCGCGTAAGGACTTCGCGCCCCGTTGAGTCCTTCGGCCTGCTGAAGTTCGGCGAGCCCATGGCGGATCAAGGCGCGATCCCAGCGCGTGCGGTCCTGATCGGCAAGCAGGATCGGTTCGCCAGCAGAGTTGGTGCGCGCGTGAGTACGCGAAGCCTGGATTTCCATCAGCGCAACCAGGCCGTGGACTTCCGGTTCGTCAGGGGCGAGTCCCGCAAGAATGCGCCCAAGTCGCAGAGCGTCTTCAATCAGCGCAGGACGCATCCAGTCTTCACCGGCAGTGGCGGAGTAGCCCTCGTTGAAAATTAAATACAAAACTTCGAGAACGGAAGAAAGTCGCGCGGCCAGCTCGGCGCCGCGAGGAACTTCAAACGGGACGCGTGCTTCGGCGAGTGTGCGTTTCGCACGCACGATGCGTTGCGCAATCGTCGGCTCGGGCACCAGAAAAGCTCGCGCGATTTCTTGTGTGGTAAGTCCGCCGAGAAGGCGCAGCGTAAGGGCCACGCGAGCTTCGGTGGAAAGTACCGGATGGCACGAAATGAAAAGCAGGCGGAGCAGATCGTCGCCGAAATTTTGTTCGTTGGCAGCGTCGAATTCGGCTTCAAAATTTGCCACGGCGGATTCCTGCTGGGAGTTGAGTTCGCGGCCGAGCTCTTCGTGTTTGCGCTCGAGAAGTTTGCTGCGGCGAAAATGATCGAGCGCTCGATGCTTGGCGGTAGCCATCAGCCAGGCGCCGGGATTGTCCGGTACGCCGGAGCCCGGCCATTGTTCGAGCGCGGCGACCAGAGCGTCCTGCGCAAGTTCTTCCGCCAGGCCAACGTCGCGAACGATTCGTGCAAGCGCCCCAATAATTCGCGCGGACTCGATGCGCCACACAGCGTCAATGGCGCGATGCGTGGCCGCAGTAGTTTCGATCTGGGTTGTCACGGCGGCCCTTTCAACTGGTGAAACACTCAGCTTACGAGAAACATTTCACCAGTGAAAGAGGCGCCGCGCCCGAGCGCCCGAGCTGCAAAGCCAGAGTTGCAGACCGAGCTTGCAGACCGCTTGCGGAATAAGGTTGCGAAGTGAGTCGCGGTCAGGACGTCCGAGTCAGGACCGCGACTCACGAACCCGCATCAGGAAGCGGAAGCTGCTTTGTCGGCGCAGCTCTGCTCGCCTGCTTCGTAAACTTGGCGAAGCTCGCATTCACCCTCGCCGACGACTTGGAGGAACTGCTTGGCCAGTTGGATGGCCTCCTCCTTCGAGTTGGTGCGAAGAATTGCAAACCCACCGACCAACTCCTTGGCTTCGGTGAAAGGGCCGTCAGTCACAGTGGTCTTCTCCCCGGTCCGCCGTACGCGTGCGCCGAGGGCGCTTGGCAGGCAGCCTTCCGTGGCGACCAACCAACCCGCCTTGAAGCCATCCTCGATGAGCTGGCCCATCCTGGACATTTCTTCTTGCGCTGGTGGCGTATTTCTTTCCACTGACTTGTACAAGCTTAGAAATTTCATCTGTGTATCTCCTTTTTGTTTGGAACTTTTGATGCGATGACTAAACAGAAATTATTTGCAGGGAGAAAAATCTTCAGGGCCGAGAATTTGCCGGACTTCGGTTTCGCCTTCCCAACCGGGCCAATATTTTTTATGCAACCCCATGAACTCGATCGCGGATTTCACCGCTTCTTCTCGCGATGGAAATTCCAAGATCCCGAAGCCTCCGACAATCTCCTTGGCTTCGGTGAACGGCCCATCGATCGCTTTGATTTCTCCGCCGGAAAGCCGCACGCGCGCCCCAGCTGCAGTCGGTTTCAGTGCTCCACCGCCACGAAATGCGCCGGATTTAGTGGCTTCTTCGTTGAGCTTATTCATCGCGTCGAGGAATTCCTTGGGCGGTTGCATCGAGGTTTCGGCGTGTTTGACCAACATCATGAATCGCATGTTTCATTCTCCTTTTTGTTTTTACTGCCACTACCCATACGTCGAATGAGAAGGTTCAAAATCGACATGCTCCAGGAATTATTTTTTGGCGCCAAGTTGTTTGCCGAGTTCCTTGTGGCGATCGATGGCTTCGCTGGGAGCGAAATCGTCCATTTCGAAGAACTGGCGCAGTTCAATTTCGCAATCCTGAGTTTCGTGCGGAGCCGGAGCGCGCTTGGCCCATTCCAGCGCTTCTTCACGGGATTTTACCTGGATGATCCAGTAGCCGGCGATGAGTTCCTTGGTTTCCGCGAATGGCCCATCAACTACGGCGACGCGCTTGCCGTTCGAATACTTAATGCGCGCACCTTTGGAACTGGACTGCAGGCCGCTGAGATCCAGCAAAACGCCGGCCTTCATCAACTCTTCGTTGTATTTGGCCATGGAGTTGAGCAGCGCTTCGCTGGGCATGACTCCGGCTTCGCTTTCCTTGCTGGCTTTGACAATCATCATGAATTTCATGGCTATTTCTCCTTAGATTTTTTATACGGCAAAAGTTTGTGCAAATTCTGGCTGCTACCTATGCATCGAATGAGTCGGAGCAAAATCGACAATCTTGAAAAACGTTTCCAGAAATCGTGCGGCTACTCGGCCGCTTTGGTTACGGTGTGGAGCAACGGCCAGAATAGCAACATTTGCAGGGAGCACAGAGAAAACTGGTGATGAGCTGAGGCGTACGGCTGCAGAGCTTGCGACGCGGTAAGCACCAGAGAGGGCAGGAGCGCGATGGCGTCCTGAGCGACGGTGCTGACGTAGTTGGATAGCTGGGTCGCAGATTGATCGAAGCTCGAGAGTAAAAAAACGATTGCGAGAGCGATTACGATAGCCCGCACGATTGGCTTGATCGTTTGAGGTGTTGTGTGTTGCTTTGCCATGTTCGACTCCTTGATGCTGCTTTGCTTGCCTCACTAGTTCGTCGAATGAGGGGCAGGAAAATCGACAGGCCTCGACAAGAAATTTGTCGGAATTTTTAATTTTGCTAACTTCTGTAGGTTCAGCAAGTTAAGGGCATTCCAGTCGGATAGAAGTACAGACTCGACAGCTTGGGCGAGCGATTAGCGACCCTGCTTTTGGTCCTTCTGGGCTACGCGGGCTTTTACGATCTTTTTTACGAGGCTGGCGGGAAGTGGTTTATCGATGGGAAAGCGAATGGTGCCTTTTGAGGTTTGGTAGCGCGACAGTTCGTTCTTGAACTTTTCCAGGAGTGACGAGGTGGCGAGGAACAGGCTGCAATGTTTACGATATGCGGCGTAGCCCATCAGCATCCCTTTGTACTTAAACATCGGCATGCCGTAGCTGATGACCTCGGTCGCTTCCGCAGGCGCGGCGGAGCTTATCGCCGCACGCACTTTCTTGAGGGTGGAGCGCGCTGGTTCGCGGGCGGCTGCCAGGTATTCGTTCACGGTTTTGGGAATTGCAGTGTTTTTCTTCATAGGATGTGCGCCATGGCAGCGGGCAAATTGAGTGTACACCGGGAAGCGACGTGCGAAGAAGGATTCTCGGGGGCGTTGCGGTGTTGACGCGGGCGCGCAGCGTCGGGAACAATGGTTCAGCCATGCCACTTAAACTTTCGGACAAGAAACTTGCGGTACTGGGCGCCGGCAAATTGGGCGGTATTCTGCTGCGCGCGTATTTGCGGCAAAAACTTTTCACTGCCAAGCGGGTGACCGCGACGGTGAAGCATGGCGAAAAAGCTACTTCAATAGGCAGCGAACTGAAGCTATTTGTCACTACGGACAATCGCAAGGCGGTGAAGGGCGCGGACATTGTGCTGCTGGGCGTGAAGCCGCAAGCGATCGCGGAAGTGCTGAAGGAGATTGCGCCGGAAGTCAGCGAGAAGACGCTGATTATTTCGGTAGCGGCTTCGGTGCCGACGAGTTACCTGGAGCAGCACCTAGGCGCGAAGGTTCCGGTGATCCGCGCGATGCCGAATACTCCGGCGGCGGTGGGCTGTGGAATGACGGGGATTTGCCGCGGCGCGCACGCCGGGCCGGAGCATCTGGAAATTGCGCGAGCTATGTTTGACGCGGTAGGACGCACGGTGGTGGTGGATGAAAAGAATATGGATGCGGTGACCGGACTTTCCGCGAGCGGGCCGGCGTTTGCGTACATTATTTTGGAATCGCTGGCGGAAGCTGGCGTAAAAGTGGGATTGCCGCGCGACGTGGCTACGTTGCTGGCGGCGCAAACGATGAAGGGTGCCGCGAGCGTGGTACTGGAAACGGGGGAGCATCCGGCGCAACTGAAGGACGCGGTGACGACGCCTGCTGGCTGCACTATCGATGGAATATTGGAGCTGGAAGAAGGCAAACTGCGGGTTACGTTGATCAAGGCCGTGGTGAAGGCTACCAGCCGCGCGGGCGAACTGCTGTTCGAGAAATAAGTCGACCAGATGAGCGATTCACAAAAGCAAGACGAGAACGAAACTTCGCCCATCGTGAACAAGACGAAACAAGTTGCAAACGATTCGGCGATTGCGATGGAATTGCCATTCACGTTTGCCGGCGCCATCCTTCTGGCTGGAGGAGCTGGATTTTTGTTGGATCGTTGGCTGCACACTAAGCCGATCTTTACGCTTGTGCTTGGGGCGATCGGGTTTATCGCTGGAGTGCGCGAGGTGATCCGGAGGCTTCCGGGAAAGTAGAGTTATTGCGTTCTGCGATAGTGTGATGGGATGTGTCGTGCCTACGGCGCTCGGCCCCCGTGATTTTGCTTCGTCCGCAGCGCTTAGGCGCTGGGCTACCTTATACCGCACCTACGGTGCTGGGGTTTTCCGATGTCGCGGCTATGACGCTTGCCCATGAGTAAGTGTCCACTTTTTCGGCACTCTTGAACCGCGTGCCTCCGTAGTAGATTAATGGCATGACTTCTATCGCGGGGACGGATTCGGTTGCGATCGCCGGTTCACGAACCGAGATTCGCATCTCGTGGTTGACGATTGGCTTTGGTGCGATTGCGGTAGCTGTTGCCGCCCTGTCAGGCCACCGAGCGTGGGCGAGTGGATTGGCGATAGGTACGGTTTTGGGGTGGCTAAATTTTCGTTGGCTCGGGCGCGGTCTGGATGCGCTGGTTCTGGCGTCTACCGCGCAACACGGCCGAGAGAAGCCGGTAGTCCCTTGGTGGACTTACGTGTTGGCGCTGTTTCGCTACGCCTTGATAGGCCTCACCGTCTATGTTATTTTTGTTTATCGGAATATTCCCCTCGCGAGCATGATTGTGGGCTTGTGTGCGCTGGCGGCCGCGGCAATCGTGGCAAGTGTGTGGGAAATCCTAAATCCCGAACAGGGGCATCTGGATAGGTGATGGAAGAACACGTTCTCGGAATAACGCGATTCGTTAATCACATTCTGGGCCCGCTGGCGGCGGCTCTGCTGTCCAAGCTACATGTGCAGCCAGCAAATCCCGAGACGCCGATTCCCCAGCATGTGGTGATGGGCATATTGGTGGTGTTGATCGGGACGATATTCGCGCTGACCGTGCGATCGCGCTTGTCGGTGGAAAAGCCGGGAGCGCTGCAACAGGTTGCGGAATTTCTGCTGACGAATCCGCTGGAATTCGGGATTCGCGATTTACTGGTGGAAAACGTTGGGCATGAAGGCGTAAGGTACGTGCCATTCGTTGGTGCGATTTCTGTTTTTATTCTAATTTCCAATTTGATGGCGGTCTTTCCGTTCTTCATTGCACCTACGGGTGTGGTGACCGTGCCGCTGGCTTGCGCGGTTCTCACGTTCCTTTACTTTAATTTTCACGGGGCGCGGCATCACGGAGTCGGCGGTTACTTGAAGACATTTGCTGGAAATCCGCATGGCGCGGGCGGGTGGGCGCTGGCGATTCTTTTGTTTCCGGTAGAGATTATCAGTACTACGGCGCGGCTACTTTCGCTCACGGTTCGTTTATGGGCGAATATGTTTGCCAGCGATTTGATTTATGTGATTTTTCTTGGGTTGTTGGGGGGTGGCGCGGCTTTTGGGTGGAGTAAGTCGCCGCTGCTGGGTGTGGTGCTGGGAATTTTCCCGGCTCTGATTCCGCTGGCGTTTATCGCACTACACATTTTCGTTTCCGTCGTGCAGGCCTACGTTTTTACCGTGCTACCCTCGGTTTATCTTGGCTTGGCGACTTCCGACGAACACTGATCTTGATCTTGCCGGAGAGAAATTTCCGGCGATGTGCCGCTGCAGTGTGAGGCCGGCTGCTCGGTGTCCGGTAACCACCAACTGGCGGTAGATAACGGGGAGGCAGTAATGAAGAAAGCAGCAATCGTAATGATGGTGGCATTCGTTGCCGTCATGGTCCTCGCCCCGGCAGCAATGGCGCAGGAGACTGGCGCAGCGTCGGGCGGTGGCAAAGCGTTGGGTGCGTTGGCGGTGGCCATCGGCATGGGCGCGGCGGCGTTTGGCTGCGGTCTGGGCCAGGGCAGAATCGCTTCGGCCGCGTGCGAGGGCATGGCGCGGAATCCGGGTGCGGCTGGTCCAATTCGCGCGGCGATGATCCTGGGGTTGGTGTTCGTGGAGACGCTGGTGCTGTTTACGCTGGCGATGCTTGCGCTGAAGGCATAAGTTTTTAGCGAAACAGAAAGTTTTGCGGGCCGGGAAGTCTCCGGCCCGTTTTTTGTTTTGGAGGAAGTCTAGTACCGGGAAAGCGGTGCCCGCCGCAGACGGCTGCTACAACACAGGAAAATTCGAAACAAGGAAAAAAGACAACGCAGAGACGCAGAGGGCGTAGAGGAAACGCGGAGGAATTGGGGTGTGGGTTCAAATCGAATGAATACGGCGGAGAAAAGAAAGACGGGAGAGAATGAAAGACGGCGGGATAAACCGCCGCTACATAAAAAGAAAAGAGATTCCTCGCTGCGCCTGCCTGCGGCAGGCAGGCTCGGAATGACGGCGTTCTTATGAAGCTACTTCAGGCCGCCGATTAGGGTTTTTTCCAGGAGGAGGCGGAGGACTTGGTTGGGGAAGAGGCCGAAGTAGACGGTGCCGATGGCGGTGATGGCCAAGACCATGTTGACGGTGGCGGGGAAGGCGATGGGCGCGCTGGCGGCGGAGTCTTCGCTAGGTTCGCGCATGTACATGGCGACGATGACTTTCAAATAGTAGTAGGCGCCGATGATGCTGTTGACGGCCATGAGAACGGCGAGCCAGATCAGGTTGGAATTGACGGCGGCCTTGAAGATATAGAATTTGCCGAAGAAGCCTGCGGTGACGGGCAAACCCAAAAGCGAAAGAAGAAAAAGGCTTAGCGCAGCGGCTGCGATTGGATGGCGTTGCGAGAGGCCGGCGTAATCTTCGAGCGTGACGTACTTTTCGTCCTTGCCGCCTAGTTGCGAAACGATGGTGAACGCGCCGACTTTTACCAGCGCGTAGCTCAAAAGGTAGAAGAGGACCGCGGCGTAGGCGGGAACACCGCTGAATATGCTTGCGGTGTCGCTCGAAGTCATTCCCGTCACGGCGGCGAAGGCTACGAGAATGTAGCCTGCGTGGGCGATGGAGCTGTAGGCGAGGAGGCGCTTGAGGTTGGTCTGCACCAGCGCGCCGAGATTGCCGACGAACATAGTGACCGCGGCGAGAATCCAGAAAGCCCAAAACCAGTAATGCGTGGCTGAGGGAACGCTGGCAAAAATTCTGAGTAGCAGTGCGAAAGCTGCGGCTTTGGGGCCAGCGGCGAAAAGCGCGCTGACAGGAGTAGGAGCACCTTCGTAAACGTCGGGAGTCCAGATCTGGAAGGGGGCGATGGCGACTTTGAAGCCGAGGCCGATGAGGATCAGGGCCAGGCCGAGTTTCATGAGCGGCATTTGCGCGCCTTCGATTTGGCCCATGCTGGTGAGAATGGTGGAGCCGGACGCGCCGTAAACGAGGGCGATGCCGTAAAGGAAAAAGGCCGTGGCAAACGAGCCGAGCAGAAAATACTTCAGCGAGGATTCGCTGGATTTTAGCGTGTCGCGGCGATACCCGGCGAGCACGTAGCTGGCGATAGAGCTCATTTCCAAGCCGATGAAGGCGGTGAGCAGTTCCTGCGCGGAGGCGAGAACGCCCATGCCAGCAGTTGCGAAAAGGATCAGCGCGAAGAATTCCGCGCCTTCGAGTCTTTCGCGCCTGAGATACGGTTCAGCGGCGAGAATGACCAGCGCGGCAACCGAGCCGAGCAGTAGGTGAAAGAAAAAGCTGAACGTGTCCTGCTGAATAAGACCGAAAAAGCCTGGACCGGGGTAACGCATTCCAAAAATACTGGTGGCAGTGCCTGCGGCGGCTCCGATGAACGCGACGGT
>Ga0209701_10001480_pt1 | contig 15091 bp, 11 predicted proteins | sample CZO8metaG_4_FD_188356 | JGI IMG/M metagenome (GOLD analysis project Ga0209701, IMG submission 188356) | Vadose zone soil microbial communities from the Eel River Critical Zone Observatory, Northern California, USA - CZOApr15con2H3.8 metaG... | ecosystem: Environmental > Terrestrial > Soil >...
GCGGCTTGCATCTCGGCTTGCATGTCGTCTCCGTCAAAAACTTCCTAAGCCGCGGCACTCGCGGCGGTTCGACGGTCGCCCTCAGCCTCACATCTGTACTTCGATCAGCCGCGGTCCCTGCTCGGCGATGCCCTCCGCCAGCGCGTTGACAAATTCGTCGGCAGTGGTGACGGCGCGGCCGGCAACGCCCATGCCCTTGGCGAGCGCAACCCAGTCGAGTGCGGGGCGGTCGATCTTCAGCATGTCCATTGCGCGCTGTCCCGGTTCGCCGGCGCCAACACCATCGAATTCGCCGCGCAGGATCTGATAGATGCGGTTGGCGAACACGATGGTCAGAACGTTGAGGCCTTCGCGGGCCTGCGTCCACAGCGATTGCAGGGTGTACATTGCGCTGCCGTCGCCGACCATGCAAATCACCTTGCGGTCGGGGCACGCCACCGCGGCCCCGGTCGCGACCGGCGTCGAAAACCCGATCGAGCCACCCATGTTCTGCAGCCAGTCGTGCGGGTTGGCCGCGGCGGTCGGCGGAAAGAAGCCGCGCCCCGTCGTGATCGATTCATCGACCACAATGGCATTTTCCGGGATAGCCATCGCGATCGCCTGCGCGATCGAGGCGTGGGTCAGCGCGCCCGTCGGCTTTGCCAGCTCGACCAGCGCCTGCGGTTTTGCGTCGGCCGGCTTGGCGCCCAGCGCGGACGCCAATGCTTCCAACGCCGCCACCGAGTTTTCGCCGCCTGAGGTCATCCGGTGAACCTCGCAGCCCTCCGGTTTCAGCATGCTCGGCTTGTTCGGATAGGCGAAAAACGCCACCGGGTCGTTGGCTTCGACCAGAACGATGTGCCGAAAATCTTTCAGGATCGGCAGCGCCTGCTCGATCACATAAGGAATCCGGTTGATCGAAAACCGCCCCCGCCCGCGCGCCATGCGCGGATTGTAGGTCTGGCCCAGCACCTTGCAGCCGGTCTTGCCGGCGATTTGCGCTGATAGCGCCAGTCCGTGCTCGGTCAGCGCGCTGCCGGTGAGCAGCAGCAGCGTCTGCGCGCCGTCGCGCAAGACCTTCGCGGCATTGTCGACGGCCTGCGACGAATAGCTGACGCGCTGGGATTCCGCCGGCACCTGCGCAATGCCGTCGGCCTCGTTCCATGCGGTGTCGGCGGGCAGGATCAGGGTGGCAATCTGCGGCGGCGCGCTTTTGGCCGCGGCAATGGCCGCAGCACCGTCCTTGGCGACCGATTTGGCGTCCGGCGAGGTGCGCGCCCACGCCGACATCGGCCGCGCCAGGCCCTCGATGTCGGAGGTCAGCGGCGCATTGAATCCGATGTGATAGACGGCATGCTGGCCGACGATGTTGACGATGCCGGAATTCGCCTTCTTGGCGTTGTGCAGATTGGCAAGACCGTTGGCCAGCCCCGGTCCGAGGTGCAGCAGCGTCGATGCCGGCGTCCCCTTCATGCGGAAATAGCCGTCCGCCGCACCCGTCACCACACCCTCGAACAGGCCGAGCACGCAGCGCATGCCCTCCACCCGATCAAGGGCTGCGACGAAATGCATTTCGGAGGTGCCGGGATTGGCGAAGCAGACGTCAACGCCGCCCGCGACCAAGGTCCGCACCAGACTTTCCGCACCGTTCATTATTCCACTCCCGTCCGCGACGCTTCTCAAAAAGCACTCTTGGGAGATCAATCATCCCCAGCGCCTTTCGTCAAAGGTTTCGCGGGCATTGGAGCCATCGCTCAGGGGGTGATGGCTTTTTTACCGCAGCGTATGAAAATCGCAGGGCTCACGGGCTCTTTGCTTGCGAAATCGCGCCAATTATGGCCTGTCTCGCAGGCACGGATTTTTTTCGCGAGGAAGAATATGACCCGGGCTTTTGCTTCGTTGTTTGCGGCGATGATTTTGCTGGCCGGCGCCGGCCACGCGTATGCCCAGGGTTTCCCGGGTTATGTCCAGGGTTTCCCGAGTTTTGACTCTCGCGACATCATGGGCGGCGGCCCCAATTTCAGTGTCGGTGCATCGAGCCCGATCCCGCGGCAGACCGTGAGATTTGAAAGCCGATACACGCCTGGCACTATTTTGATAGATACGGCCGAGCGGCGGCTTTACCTCGTGCTGCCCAATGGCCAGGCGCTGCGGTACGGCATCGGCGTCGGCCGCGACGGCTTTCGCTGGGGCGGCGTCCACCGCATATCAGCCAAGAAGGAATGGCCGAGCTGGACACCGCCCTCGCAGATGCTGGCGCGGCGGCCCGATCTGCCGCGGCACATGGCCGGCGGCATCGACAACCCGCTCGGCGCCCGCGCCATGTATCTCGGATCGACGCTTTATCGCATTCACGGTTCGAACGAGCCGGAGACGATCGGCCAAGCGGTATCGTCGGGCTGCTTCCGCATGACCAACGACGACGTGGCTGATCTCTACGACCGCGTCTTCGTTGGAACGACGGTTGTCATCAAAAACTAGACGGGCGCCGGTCAAGGGAACCGGCGCGCTCCACAGCGCGACGTGGAACCCGATGCGTAGCCTGCATTCAGAGATTGCGTCGGCGCCATGGTTGCGGCAGCGTCGTTGCAATGAGCGCAAATTACCGAGCTTTGCTTTTGCGGATATTCGCGGTCGCTTTGGCCGGCATCGCGTTCGACGGCGGTGCCTGGCTGCCAGCCGCGTCGGCCGAAATTCCTGCCATCGCGTCGCGTCAACGCGCTGAAAAGAAGACATTCACCGACAGCGAGATCACCGACGGATTTTTCAAGACCGCCTTCGGTGCCGAGTATCACCTTGCCGGCCGGGTCGACCGGATCAGAAAATACGATGCGCCGGTGCGGGTCTTCGCCGAGGGCAACCGTCCGGATCGAAAGGCGCAACTGGCGAAGATTGTGGCCGACATCGCCGAGCGGATTCAGCATCTCGACATCGCCATGGTGGACACCAGCGACGGCGCCAATGTTCTGGTCAAGCTGGTGCGCGACCGCGATCTTTATCGCACCATCACGACGTTCTACGGCAGCGAACGGGCGCGCGAGATTCGCACCTCGCTCGATCCGCAATGCCTGTCCGGTTTTCGCAAGAACGAAAAATTTGAAATCGAGCACTCCGACGTGATCCTCACGGTCGACAACGGCGATTTCATCTTCTTCGACTGCGGATATGAGGAACTGCTGCAATCGCTGGGGCCAATCAACGATACCTCTTCGGTGCCCTGGACCATGTTCAACGACAATGTGTCGATGGGGTTCTTCGACGTCTATGACCAGTACATCCTCAACATTCTGTACGATCCACGCGTCAAAGCCGGCATGACCGTCGCGGAGGTCAAGGCGGTGCTGCCCGAGGTGCTGGCCGACGTCCGCATCTGGGTGCGGAAGATCAATAATCTCACTGAATGATCAGATTTTGGAATCGGAGCTGCAGATTGCCTTGAGCGACGCCCATTCCGACGGCGTCAGCAGCGGCGGACCGCTCGGCGGCCGATCCTCATGGCTCATCCGCGCCACGCGGTCCTCCGTCAGTGGATGGTTCGACAGGATGGACAGGCTCGTGTCGCCTTCTTTCCCGGTGACGCGAAACATCAATTCGCCCATCGGCTTTGGCGAGCGGCCAAGCCGGTGCATCGCATCGATTGCAAATGTATCGGCATTTTGCTCCGCCTCGCGCGAATAGGACGCGGTCACCAGCGAGCGCGAAGCAAAAATCAAGGCGCCGGAGCCGGTGATGTCCCCGAACAACAACCCGATCAGAAACGACGTTCCGCCATTGTAGATCAGATTGCGCGTGCCATCGCGATGCCTGAGATGACCAAGCTCATGGGCCAGGATGCCGGCGATTTCATCGGCGTTTTCGGCCTTGGCCAGCAGCCCGCTGAACAAATACACCCTGCCGCCGGGCAGCGCGAATGCGTTGGGAACCGGGGTAGCCAGCACCTGGGCCTGGATCGACGTATCCAGGCCAGTTGACTCGCGAACGGCATCGACGAGCTTGGTGAAGGCAGCCTGTCCCGATGTGTTATTGCAAGTTTTGCCGCCGAACAGCGTCTTGACCTGCCCTTCCGCGACATCGCCAAGCCGCCGTTCCAATGCCTGCGGCACCAGCGGCGCCAGACGGTCCGCGGCGAGCGGAACACCGAACAGAACCACGGCGACGATCGAAACCGTCGCCGCCAATGACCAGCCGACAATTTTCGCGACGCCGTGCCGGCCGGGAATATTCTCGTCGAGCCGGGCGCAGCGGGAGATCAGTTTCGTGGCAACCGCCGCATCGCGGATTTCAAGCCGCGCCAGCGCCGGTGCCGTCAGGCAGGTCACACGGAGCGCACCGGACGGACTGTCGGCGCGGCGGATATCGGCAAAAGACCATACCGCAAGCGTGTGTCCATCCTCCTGGAGCTCAAGCCCATCATTGAACGCCAGTGTCACCAAACGGCGGCGGCTGGACGTCCCGTCGAAATAAATCGCGGAACCGCCCGCTCCCGGCGACGCCGACGCATTTTGCGGCCCGCTATCCATTGCGATACATGCTCATGCGCTAAAAGCCGGCGACATCCAGCCCGTCGGCAAAGCCCTCGCCCAGCGCGTTGGCCATTTCGCCCCTTGCGGAAACATTCGCCGCCGCCTCGATGTCGAGGACGATCGTCGATGCGAGAACCCTCACCCAGAGATCGCGCAACAGATAGACGCGCATCACCACGTTGATCGCCAGCGCGAACACCAGATAACCCAGTCCCGCCAGGATCAGCAACGGGATGCTCTTCAAAAACACCTGCGGCGCGAAGAACTGATTGAGCGGCATTCCGCTCATGCTCGCCACCAGACCCGAGCATATGGCCAGGTAGGCGGCAAACGCCACGGCGAGCACGAGGATCCAGCCGATGACCTTCCAGTAGAGGCCGATCAGGGCGCCGCGCCGCATCGTCGATTCCAGCCGCACGTCGCCGAACCGGATGCCCGACAGCCACCAGCGCCACTCCACCGCCTTGAACGCGGCATAGACGAAGGGTGCGAGCGGCGTCACATAGAGGGCGATCGGCGCCAACGGCCACAGCCACCAGCCGCGCTTGAAGAATTCCCAGCCGCGCCCTTCAAAACTGCCCTGAAGATCGCCGTAATAGGTATGCCGCATCTTGTAGCGTTCGAGGGCGGCTCCACGCCACGGCAGTATCAGGCCGAGGGTGAGTATCATCAGCAGGCCCCAGAGTGCGGCTTGCCCCGCATAGGCCCAGCCCGAACCGCTCATCCAGAACCGCACCCCGCGCCACACCGTGCGGGTCAGGCGATAACGCCGCGCGCGGTAGATCGCGAATTGGCCGAACAAATAGAAAAAGAGGAACAAGGGAATACTGGCGAACGCCTTGTAGCGTTCCGCTTCAAGGCCGACGAGGAAGTAGGCGAGATAGATCGGCACCAAGATCGCCAGCGCGATCAGAAATCCGATCAGCAACTCCCTACCGCGGCCGGTGTATTCCGCCGCATCGCCGTCGATATGGGTGTTCGACCACAAATGGCGGCGAATGTCGGTGGCGAGCCAAAATCGATAAAACCCGACGGTGATGAGTTCGAGCCCGGCGCCGCGCGCCGCCAGTCTGAAAAATTCACCGCGATCGCCTGAAAACGACACCGGCATCGGCGGCGGATGCGGCGGCACAAAACTCATCTGATTCACGGATCAACTCCCCAAGGCAAGTAAATCGGCGGGCAGGAATTAACATATTACCGGTTTTGTCGCCTCAAAATACCATCCGGTTCGACCGAATTTTATGCCGATTTCTCGAACAGCTCCCGTCCGATCAGCATGCGCCGGATTTCGCTGGTGCCTGCCCCGATCTCGTAAAGCTTGGCGTCGCGCAGCAGCCGCCCCGTAGGATAGTCGTTGATATAGCCGTTGCCGCCGAGCAGCTGGATCGCGTCAAGCGCGCATTGTGTCGCCTTTTCCGAGGCATAGAGAATGGCGCCGGCCGCATCCTCGCGCGTGGTCTCGCCGCGGTCGCAGGCTTTTGCGACGGCATAGACGTAGGCGCGGGACGCATTCATCGTGGTGTACATATCGGCGATCTTGCCCTGCACCAGCTGGAAGCTGCCGATCGGCTCGCCGAACTGCTTGCGCTCGTGGACATAGGGCATCACCACGTCGAGGCAGGCCTGCATGATCCCGAGCGGCCCCGCCGCCAGCACCGAGCGCTCGTAGTCGAGGCCGGACATCAGCACATTGACGCCGCGGCCGACCTCGCCGAGCACGTTTTCCTCCGGCACTTCGCAATTCTCAAGCACCAGTTCGCCGGTGTCGGAGCCGCGCATGCCGAGCTTGTCGAGCTTCTGCGCGGTCGAAAATCCCTTCATGCCCTTTTCGATGATGAAGGCGGTGATGCCGCGCGAGCCGGCGGCGGGATCGGTCTTGGCATAGACCACCAGGGTTTCCGCGATCGGGCCGTTGGTGATCCACATCTTGCTGCCGTTGATGACGTAGCGGTCGCCCTTCTTCTCGGCGCGGGTCGACATCGACACCACGTCGGAACCGGCGCCGGGCTCCGACATCGCCAGTGCCCCGACATGTTCACCGGAAATCAGTTTTGGAAGAAACTTTCGCTTCTGCGCTTCGTTGCCATTGCGGCGCAACTGATTGACGCAAAGGTTCGAATGCGCGCCGTAGGACAGGCCGACCGCCGCCGACGCCCTTGAGATCTCCTCGACCGCGATGCAGTGCTCGAGATAGCCCAGGCCCGATCCGCCATACTCTTCCTCGACGGTTATGCCGTGCAGGCCAAGCGCACCGAGTTTTGGCCAGAGATCGCGCGGGAATTGATTGCTTTTGTCGATTTCGGCGGCGCGCGGCGCGATCTCATTGCTGGAGAAATCATGCACGGTCTCGCGAATCGCATCCGCAGTTTCGCCAAGATCAAAATTGAACATCCGATGCGCGTTGGGGATCATGGGCGGGTGTCCTCCGGTCAAATAACGCTGCTTTCCGTGCACAGCCTTATTCTCTGGCACCAAGCTTGTCACGGGCCGAATATGCTGAAAAGGGTGCACCGGCCGGAATGCTACTTTGACGCGCCGGAAGGCTCAAACTCTCCCTTGCCCTGCCACACGCAACGGGATGTAATTCGAAGCCAAAGCCTCTGGAATCAACCACGGAGGAAACAAACAGGGAGTTGCCCGATGCATGGGACGATTGATCTCGTTCAAAATTCCGATCAAAAAGCCGCTCGGGAGCGAGCCTATTCGATTCCGCTTGAGCAATTTGATCCCGGCGATCCCGAATTGTTTCGCAGCGATACGTTCTGGCCCTATTTCGATCGGCTTCGCAAGGAAGACCCGGTCCATTATTGCAAGGACAGCGTGTTCGGGCCTTACTGGTCGGTGACAAAATACAACGACATCATGGACATCGAGACAAACCATTCGGTGTTCTCGTCGGCCGCATCGCTCGGCGGCATAACCATCCGCGACATCGCGCCCGACCTGCGCCGCGAAAGCTTCATCGCCATGGATCAGCCGCGCCATGGCGCGCAGCGCAAGACCGTCGCGCCGATGTTCACGCCGACGCATCTCGATCAACTCGCAACCAACATCCGGCAGCGGTCGGCTGAATGCCTTGACAATCTGCCGAAGAACGATGTGTTCGACTGGGTCGACAGGGTTTCGATCGAACTGACCACCCAGATGCTCGCCGTGCTGTTCGATTTCCCCTGGGAAGACCGCCGCAAACTGACGCGCTGGTCCGACGTCGCCACAACGATTCCCGGCCCGGATGGCGTCGTCGCGACGGAAGACGCGCGACAGGCCGAACTGCTGGAATGCGCGACCTATTTCGGGAAGCTCTGGAAAGAGCGCGCCAATCAGCCGCCAAAGAGCGATCTATTGTCGATGATGGTTCACAGCGAAGCCACACGCGACATGGACCCGAAGAATTTCCTCGGCAACCTGATCCTGCTGATCGTCGGCGGCAACGATACCACGCGCAACACACTGTCGGGCAGCGTCTATGCATTGAACAAAAATCCGGATCAGTACCGCAAGCTGCGCGAGAATCCGGCGCTGATCGACAGTTTCGTGCCGGAGGTGATCCGCTGGCAGACGCCACTGGCGCATATGCGCCGGACCGCGCTCGAGGAATTCGAGTTCCGCGGCAGGCGGATCAAGAAAGGTGACAAGGTCGTGATGTGGTACGTCTCGGGCAACCGCGACGACGAGGTCATCGAGCGTCCTTACGACTTCATCATTGACCGGGCCCGGCCGCGTACCCACATCTCCTTCGGCTTCGGTATTCATCGGTGCGTTGGGCTCAGATTAGCCGAGCTTCAATTGAAGATAATCTGGGAAGAAATCCTGAAGCGGTTCGACAATATTGAGGTGGCCGGCGAGCCCAAGCGGGTATATTCGAGCTTCGTCAAGGGCTACGAGACCCTGCCCGTTCGCATCGCCGGCTGACTGCGGCGCGCCAAATTTGGAATCGATCAACGATGAACATCCGGACATCAGTCAACGCCGACAAGGCCGAACTTTTGCGCCTGGCCCGTGAGGAGGCCTATTCCACCCCGCTGAAGGATTTTCATCCCGGCGCGCCGCGACTGTTCCAGAACGATACGCTGTGGCCGTGGTTCGAGCGGCTGCGCAAGGAAGAACCGGTGCATTATTGCACCAACGCGCCGATCGAACCTTATTGGTCGGTCACCAAATACAATGACATCATGCATGTCGACACCAACCAGGGCATCTTCTCCTCGGACGCCAGTCTCGGCGGCATCTCGATCCGCGACGCGCCGGCGGGCTATGACTGGCCGAGTTTCATCGCGATGGATCAACCGCGGCACTCTGCCCAGCGCAAAACCGTGTCGCCGATGTTCACGCCGACGCATCTGGACGAACTCGCCGTCCTGATCCGCGAACGCGCCGGCAAGGTGCTCGACGCCCTGCCGCGTAACGAGACCTTCAATTTCGTCGATCGGGTGTCGATCGAACTGACCACACAGATGCTGGCGACGCTGTTTGACTTTCCCTGGGAAGAACGGCGCAAGCTGACGCGCTGGTCCGACATCGCGACCGCGCTGCCCAAAAGCATGATCGTCGAATCGGCCGAACAGCGCCGGACCGAGATGGACGAATGCGCGGCCTATTTTACCAAACTCTGGAATGAGCGCGTCAATGCCGAGCCCAAAAACGACCTGATTTCGATGATGGCGCACAGCGATGCCACGCGAAACATGGATCCAGACAATTTGATGGGCAACATCATCCTGCTGATCGTCGGCGGCAACGACACCACCCGCAACACCATGAGCGGCTCGGTGCTGGCACTGAACGAAAACCCCGACCAGTACCAGAAACTGCGCGACAATCCGGCGCTGATCGACAGCATGGTGCCGGAGGTCATTCGCTGGCAGACGCCGCTGGCGCATATGCGGCGCACCGCGCTGGTGGATGCCGAAATCGGGGGCAAGAAAATCCGCAAAGGCGACCGGGTCGTGATGTGGTACGTCTCGGGCAACCGCGACGAAGAGGGTATCGAGAACCCCAACGACTTTATCGTCGATCGCGCCCGGCCCCGCACCCATCTGTCGTTCGGATTCGGCATTCATCGCTGCGTCGGCATGCGGCTCGCCGAGCTGCAGCTGAAGATCGTGTGGCAGGAGATGCTCAAGCGCTTTGACAGGATCGAGGTGGTGGGCGAGCCGAAGCGGGTGTATTCCAGCTTCGTGCGCGGCATCGAATCCCTGCCGGTACGCATTCCAGCGTAAGGGCGGGCGTGCTTGCGCTTTGCCTGCCCCCCGTGCTGAGATCGCCGGGGCGGGGAACGGCATCTGCGCCGTGCCCCCGTTCGCCGGATGCAAGATATACCGCCAAGATATACTGCCATGGACAGACCAGCACCTTGAGCGCCGCCCTGAACCCGCCGAGCCTCGCCGAGACCATCAACGCGAAGGGTTTTAGCCACGCCGCCGGTTTCCGCATTGTCGCCGTTGAGCCGGGCCGCGCCGAAGTCGCCCTGGCACGCCGGGACGACCTCGTGCAGTTCTTCGGTCATTTTCACGGCGGGGTCATTACCGCGCTGGCCGACCATGCGGCCGGAATTGCCGTTACGTCAGGCCTGCCGGTGGGCCGGATCGGGGTTACGGTCGAGATCAAGGTCAATTTCCTCTCGCCCGCGGCCGGCCATGAGCTTGTGGCCCGCGCCAAAACCCTGAAAATGTCGGGGTCGATCGGGGTTGCCACCGTCGAAGTCTTCAGCAAAGACGGTGCTTCCGAAACCCTCTGCGCATTCGCTACCGCCACCATGCGCGCCCTCGATCTGCCAGCCGAGTTCCGATGACCGCAACCGAACCACACGACGAATTTGCCGACATCCGCGATGCCGTCGCCAAGCTGTGCGCCCAGTTCCCCGGCGAATACTGGCGCAAGCTCGATCGCGAGATGGCCTATCCCAGCGCGTTCGTCGATGCGCTGACGGAAGCCGGCTATCTCTCCGTCTTGATTCCCGAAGAATATGGCGGCGCCGGCTTGAAACTATCCGCGGCGGCGGCGATCCTCGAGGAGATCCAGCGCGCCGGCTGCAATGGCGGCGGCTGCCATGCCCAGATGTACACCATGGGCACCTTGCTGCGACACGGCAACGACCAGCAGAAATCGAAATGGCTGCCGAAGATCGCCAGCGGCGAATTGCGGCTGCAGGCGTTTGGCGTCACCGAACCGAGCAGCGGCACCGACACCTCGTCGCTGAAGACGTTTGCCAGGCGCGACGGCAATAACGGTTATGTCGTCAATGGCCAGAAGATCTGGACCAGCCGCGCCGAATATTCCGACCTGATGATCCTGCTGGCACGCACCACGCCGAAGAAGCAGTCCCAAAAGCGCACCGACGGTTTGTCGGTGTTCATCGTCGATATGAAGGCGGCGAAGGGTAACGGGCTTTCGATCAGCCCGATCCGCACCATGATGAACCATTCCACCACGGAAGTGTTCTTCACCGATCTTCTTGTGCCGGCGGAAAACCTGATCGGCGAGGAAGGCAAGGGCTTTCGCTATATCCTCTCCGGCATGAATGCCGAGCGCATTCTGATCGCGTCCGAATGCGTCGGCGATGCCAAATGGTTCATCGCCAAGGCTTCCGCCTACGCCAGGGAGCGCGTGGTATTCGGCCGTCCGATCGGCCAGAACCAGGGCGTGCAGTTTCCGATTGCCAAGGCCTATGCGGCGATGCGCGCCGCCGAACTGATGGTGAGGGAGGCCACCCGTAAATACGAGGCCGGGCTCGATTGCGGCGCCGAGGCCAATATGGCCAAGATGCTGGCGGCCGACGCCTCCTGGGATGCCGCCAACGCTTGCGTGCAGACCCATGGCGGCTTCGGCTTTGCGGAAGAATACGACGTCGAACGCAAATTCCGCGAGACCCGGCTCTATCAGGTGGCGCCGATCTCGACCAATCTCATTCTGTCGTACCTCGCCGAGCACGTGCTGGGCATGCCCCGTTCCTACTGAGAAGAAAAAATGCTGCCGCTCGAAGGACTGATCGTCATTGCCGTCGAACAGGCGGTCGCCGCACCGTTCTGCAGCTCGCGGCTGGCCGATGCCGGCGCCCATGTCATCAAGGTGGAGCGGCCCGAGGGTGATTTTGCGCGCGGCTACGATGCCGCGGCGAAGGGACAGAGCAGCTATTTCGTCTGGCTCAATCGCGGCAAGGACTCGGTGGTCATCGACCTCGCAACCTCGGAAGGACGCCAAAACCTCGAAGACCTGATCGCCGGGGCGGATGTGCTGATTCAGAACCTCAAGCCGGGCTCGATGGACAAGCTCGGCTTCTCGCTGGAGCGCCTGCGCAAGGACTATCCGGCGCTGATCTGCTGCACCATATCGGGTTATGGTGACGACGGCCCCTATGCCGATCGCAAGGCCTACGATCTCCTGATCCAGGCCGAGAGCGGGCTGGCCTCGATCACCGGCGGTCCGGACGGACCGTCGCGGGTCGGTCTTTCCATCGTCGATATCGCCACCGGCGCCACCGCGCACGCCGCCATCCTCGAAGCCTTGATCGCGCGGTCGCAGAGCGGCAAGGGCGCGGACATCCGGATTTCGATGTTCGACGTGATGGCCGACTGGCTGTCGGTGCCGCTGCTCAATGCGGAGGCCGGCAATCCGCCGCAACGGATGGGTCTCGCCCACCCCTCGATCGCGCCCTACGGCGTGTTCCGCTCCAGGGACGGCAAGGACATCCTGATTTCGATCCAGAGCGAACGCGAATGGAAAAAATTGTGCGCGGACGTTCTGGCGCAGCCTGATCTGCCCAACGATCCCAGATTTTCCAACATGGTCGAGCGCGTCCGTAATCGCAAACTCACCGACAAGGCCGTCGGCGACAGCTTTGCGACCATGATGCGCGACGATCTGCTGAAACGCCTGTCGGACGCCGACATTGCCTTTGCCGAGGTCAACACCATGGCTGACCTTGCGGTGCACCCGCATCTGCGCCGCATCGAAGTGGACACGCCGGCGGGACCGGTGACCTATCCGGCGCCGGCTGCCATCGTCGTCGGTCAACCGCGCCACTATGGCGCCGTGCCCGGCATCGGCGATCACACCGACATCGCCAAATCTTTTCACGTCCGGACCAAATCGTCATGACCGACAAACCCGATCTCGACCATTTGCGGCAATGGATCGGCCGCACCGAAGAAGCCTCCGACATCGTCACCGCGCAACTGGTGAAGGGTTTGCGCGCGACTTTGTTCATGGAGATCGGTAAGCCGAAACCGGGCGACGCGACGCCGTGGACGGTGCATTGGTGCCTGGCGCCGCCGGTCTACCCGATGTCGGCATTGAGTGCGGACGGCCACCCCACCCGCGGCGGCTTCCTGCCCCCGGTGCCGCTGCCGCGCCGGATGTGGGCCGGCGGTGAGCTTGAATTCTTCGAACCACTGCGTGTCGGCGACGAGACGACGCGAACCTCACGCATTGCCGATGTGACCATGAAGACCGGCAGCACCGGTGTGCTGTGTTTCGTATCCGTCGAACATCTGGTCACCACGCCGCGCGGGTTGGCCATCCGCGAGCGGCAGGATATCGTCTATCGGGATATCTCGACCGCGCCGGCAGCAGCCAAGCCCGCCGTGGCGCCACCGTCGGCGCAGCATCGCGAAAGCCACATGGCCGATCCGGTGCTGCTGTTTCGTTATTCGGCGCTGACCTTCAATGGCCACCGCATCCATTACGACCGCGACTACGTCACCAAGGTCGAGGGCTATCCCGGCCTGATCTTCCACGGCCCGATGCAGGCGGCGTTTCTGGTGGAGTTCGCGGCGAAGCTGCATGGCGGCGCGGCCCCGAAGAAATTCAGCTATCGCGGGGTGCTGCCGCTGTTCGAAGGCAGCGAGTTCAGCGTCAATGCCAACGAATCCAATGCCGGCATGGAACTGTGGACGGCGAATTCACAGGGGCAGCCGACCATGAAAGGCACTGCGACGTGGTGAGGTTCGCCAGTCTCGCGTCAACGGGAAATCTGCTCCCTCTCCCACCCAACTCGGGTTTACCCGAGTTGGGCATCTAAATCGGTCGAAGTCGGATATATCCGACTTCGATGGGAGAGGGCTGGGGTGAGGGGTTACGGTCTATCGTTAGGCCAGTTCCCCTCACCCGGCGCTTCGCGCCGACCTCTCCCCATGGGAGAGGTGAAACCGAACTCGTAGCACGTTTTGCCGCAAACACTCACCGAAGGATCGTCAGTTGCCGCCGCGTGAAAAACCCAAAGCGACAGGCACTTCGGTTACCGTCAAGCACGCAACGCTCAACCTGTTGCGCGCCTTCGGAATCAAAAAGGTGTTCGGCAATCCCGGCTCGACGGAATTGCCGTTCCTCGCCGACTGGCCTGACGATATCGACTATGTGCTGGGCTTGCAGGAAGCATCCGTGATCGGCATGGCCGACGGCTATGCGCAGGCCACCCGCAATGCCGGTTTCGTCAATCTTCATTCGGCGGCCGGCGTCGGCAATGCGCTCGGCAACATCTATACCGCGCATCGGAACCAGACCCCGCTGGTGATTACCGCGGGCCAGCAGGCGCGCAGCATTCTGCCGCTGCAGGCGTTCCTGTACGCCGAACGCGCGTCGGAATTTCCACGGCCTTATGTCAAATTCAGCGTCGAGCCTGCGCGTGCCGAAGACGTGCCGGCGGCGATCGCGCGAGCCTACTACGTGGCGATGCAGCCGCCCTGCGGACCGACTTTTGTTTCCGTGCCGATCGACGACTGGACTCATCAAACCCGGGCGATAGAAGCCCGTCGCGTCAGCAGGGAGCTCGGCCCCGATCCCGAGGCGATGAAGTCGCTGGTCGCTGCACTTTCGGCAAGCAAGCGCCCTGCCCTCGTCGTCGGCCCCGGCGTCGATCGCGCGCACGCGGTCGATCTGATGGTGCGGGTCGCGGAGAAGGCCAAGGCTGTGGTCTGGGTCAGCCCGTTTTCCGCGCGCTGCAGTTTCCCGGAGCGGCATCCGCTATTCGCAGGCTTTTTGCATGCTTCTCCAGGTCAGCTCTCGGACGCGTTGCGTAACTATGATCTGGTGGTCGTGATCGGCGCGCCGGTGTTTACGTTCCACGTCGAAGGCCACGCCGCGATCTTCGACGGCGCGACCGCGCTGTTCCAGATCACCGACGATCCCACGGCGGCTGCGGTATCGCCGCAGGGCAACAGCATTATCGCGACCATGAAGCCCGCGCTGGCGACGCTGCTCGAGCTGCTGCCTGAGACGAGGCGCGCGATGCCGGCGGGCCGGCTTCTGCCATCCGCGCCGGTCGCCGCCGATCCGATACCGGTTGAATTCCTGTTGCACGCGCTATTCAGCGCCATGCCTGACGACGCCGCGCTGGTCGAGGAAGCCCCGTCGCATCGCCCCGCGATGCAAAAGTTCATGCCGATGCGCGGCCAGGACAGTTTTTACACCATGGCGAGCGGCGGCCTCGGGTACAGCCTGCCCGCCTCGGTCGGCGTGGCGCTCGGCCGTCCCGACATCAGGACCGTCTGCCTGATCGGCGACGGCTCGGCGATGTATTCGATCCAGGCGCTATGGACCGCGGCGCAGCGAAAACTGCCGCTGACGGTGGTGGTGATCAATAACGCCGG
>Ga0209701_10001481_pt1 | contig 15088 bp, 13 predicted proteins | sample CZO8metaG_4_FD_188356 | JGI IMG/M metagenome (GOLD analysis project Ga0209701, IMG submission 188356) | Vadose zone soil microbial communities from the Eel River Critical Zone Observatory, Northern California, USA - CZOApr15con2H3.8 metaG... | ecosystem: Environmental > Terrestrial > Soil >...
ATCTGCGACGCCATGCGCGACGTCTTCGGCACCTACGAAGAAGTCGCCATCACCTAGCTCATGCCGGAAAAGAAAATACGAGTACTAATAGCCAAGCCTGGCCTGGACGGCCACGATCGCGGCGCCAAGGTCATTGCGCGTGCCCTCCGCGACGCCGGCATGGAAGTCATCTACACCGGCCTTCGCCAAACCCCGGAAATGATCGCGTCCGCCGCCGTCCAGGAGGACGTCGACGTCATCGGTCTCTCCATCCTCTCCGGCGCCCACAACACCATCTGCCCGCAACTCATGAATCTCCTCCGCGAAAAAGGCATGACCGATGTCACCGTCCTCGTCGGCGGCATCATCCCCGAAGCGGACATCGCTCCTCTAAAAAAAGCTGGCGTCGCCGAGATTTTCCTTCCCGGCACCTCCACGCAAGACATCATCGATTTCATCCACAAGCGTGTTTTACTGCATTAGTGTTTTTTTCTTTTAAGGTAAATTTCTCGAACCTCCTTCATCAAATGCTTGATGCGCCGTTTTTCGGCTTGTCTTGCTGCCGGATCTATCTTTCGGCGCAGAAATTCCTGCTCGCGCAACAGCTTCCGCCGGTTTTCGAATCGCGCCTCGTCCAAAGTTCCCGCGCTCAGCGCGGCTCGCACCGCGCATCCCGGCTCATTTTCATGCGTGCAATCGCCGAACCGGCATTCCGCAGCCAGAGCGTCAATATCCGCAAAGGTCTGCGAGACGCCCTCCGCTGCATCCCAGAGCTGCAGTTCGCGCAAACCCGGCGTGTCTATTAGCAGAGCCCCTCCTGGCAAAACAAAAAGCTCCCGCGCCGTCGTCGTGTGCCTCCCGCGGCTGTCCCCTTCGCGAACCGGCTGAACCTCCTGTTGCATTTCCCCCAGCAGACGGTTCGCAATCGTTGACTTGCCGACTCCGGAAGAGCCCAGCAGCACGACGGTTTGACCGTGCTTTAGAAATTTCTCCAGTCCATCCATGCCCTGTCCCGTCCTCGCGCTGATCACACATACCTCCGTCCCTAGCGCAATCCGCTCGATCTCCGTGGTCTTGACGCTCGTATCCACGCAAGCGTCCGCCTTATTCAACACGATCATTGGCTTCGCGCCCGATTCCCAGCACTGCGCGAGATACCGTTCCACGCGCCGCGGATTGAAGTCCCCATCCAGCGCGGCCACCAGCAGCGCCGTGTCTACATTCGCCGCGAGCACTTGCTCTGCGATCTTTTTCCCCGCCATCTTGCGCACAAACCGGCTCCGGCGCGGCAGCACTTCAAGAATCAGCGCTCAGCTTCCTGCTCCACCTACGTCCACCACCACCCAATCGCCAACCGCGGGCCATTCTACTCCCTCCTCCGCTGCCAGCCGCAGCTTGCCGCTGGCTTCGCCCCAGCATTCGCCGAACGCGCCAGCAATGCGCCAGAATTTCCGTTGTTGCGCGATCACTCGCGCAGGCACCGCCCCTTCCCGGTCGCCTTCGTTCCACAACGCTTCAAAATACGAGCTCCATCCCCACCGCTGAAGAGCTTCGCGAGTTCCCATTGGAAGATCCTCCCGCAGCATTCACCGCTTTGCGGTGATGCCATGAATTGACGCAACACACGGCTGCCGCTGGCGCCAAGTCAAAACTTCCTAAGTTTTCTTGGATTTAAGAAGCGGGAGGGAGAAAGCCACTAGCGCGAACTACTCGCGGAGGCACACCCGCCCGCATGAACTTTGACAATGGTTCGCACAGGCGCCTCCAGGGTTGAAGTGAGGAGCTCTTGCGATGTCACAAGAGCGCCTTCCACCAAATCTTAACGTTCGGGTCAGTCCCCGTCAACTCTGCTTCCGACGGCCAGGTTGGCGGCAGCACTGGCAGGCCGTCCGTGCCAAGTAGCAAATCCTTCTTTCACCAGGCTGAATATGGTCCGCCGATTTTGATAAATCACCTTCATCCATGCCACAGGGCCCATCTGGGGAAAGTAGATTCCCCGGAAACACATTCGAGCGATGAAGATGTTTATCCGATAGCCCAGGGGTTTGTCTTTGAGTGAGTCCACAGCTTGAGACATGGCTTCTGGGCTATACGAACGCGCCCACCCAATTCTCACCTCGGCATGAGCTTCTGCAATGGTCATCTTCAGCGGCGTGTGGGCCATCTCGAATGGGATGAACTCCTGCCAGTGCTTCGGCCGCGTGAGCCTACCGGCAGCTTCGAGCTTCTTATAGAGCGGTGTTGCAGGCAAAGGCGTAAGCAAACCAAAAATGGGCAGTCCCGCGGGCCAGGTGCGAATCTCCTTCATCGTCCGTTCCGCCACGCCGACGGTGTCGTTGTCCATCCCGAATATGAAGGAAGTGATGGCATAAACGTTGCGCTGCGCGAGCCTCTCAAGCACAGCGGCATATTCCCCCGGCTTATTGAACCCTTTGTTCACGCCGGCGAGGTTCGTCGGGTCGATGGATTCCATGCCGATGAAGACCCATTTGCCGCCGGATGCCGCGATGAGGTCCACGAGTTCCTCATCGCGCAACAAATTAGCGCTGATCTGCGCCACCCAATGCACCTGCGCGCCGGCCGCGATGATGTCGCGCAACAGCGATTTCGTGCGTTTGATATTGATCGCGAAATTGTCGTCGATGAAGAAAACGGCGATTTGCCCGCCTTCACTTTTCGCCACGGATTTCAAGAGCAGCAGTTCATTCACCACACTTTCGTTAGTGCGAAACCGGATGGAGTCGCCAAAAAATCCCGTGACCGTGCAGAACTCGCACCCATACGGGCAGCCGCGCCCTGACTCCATCGGGATGATGCGAAATGTGCCCCAGCCGTCTCCGATCCGCTGCAGCGTGCGTGCTGCCATTTTTGGAACCAGATTGAATTGGCCGAGGTTGATCTTGTCCCACGGAATCGCCGGGTATTGCTGGAGACTTGGTTTCCGTTCTTGGCCAAACGAATCCACCGGGGCGTAAACATCCTTGAGCTGGCCGCGTGCGGCATCCTCGACGATTCTGGGCCAGGTTTCATCGGCTTCACCGAGGGCCACCGCGTCGGCATGGCGCGGCCCGCCGTCTCGGCCGAGGGCTTCGTCGGCCTCTTCCGTAACGTGAGGCCCGCCCATCACCACCGGTACGCCAACGGCCCGGATGGCGTCGGCCATGCGGTACGCTTTCGCGATCATCCGCGTCATCGCGCCGATTCCTACAAGCCCAATGTTGTGCTCACGCACAAACTGCGCGATGCCTGCCTCATCCATCGGTTGCGCGTTGCCATCGATGAGCACTACTTCGTGGCCTTCCGGAGTCAGTGACTGGAGCAGGAACATCCAGAGATGCGGCATGAAGTTTCGCGTGACCCCATTGTCCGGGTTGTACAGCAAAATTTTCATCCGTGCGTCTCCATTCCCGCGGCCGTTACTTTGGCGTCGAGCGGGCGAACCCAAGCCACATGATAATATATATTGTACTTATAGCATAGGTACAACTGGAGGAAAGCGAGCGTCCTCAAGCATCCCACGTACCCCTGCCGTGAAGGATGTTACCTGAGATTCCTCTCAAATATGTGCAATATTGAACAGGTGGGGGAAACGTGCTCAATCACACACTGTGACAAACTTTTGCAAGACCCTGAGGCTCGCGCCTAAGGAACGATCTTTCCTTCCGTGTCGCGGATCTCCATCTTGCCCAGATTCAGTTTCTTCATCTCTTCTTCGATTTTCCCGCGGTCACCGACGGCGAGAACGATCATCTTCTCCGGAACAATATACTTCTGCGCCGCCCCTTGCGCCTGCTCGGCCGTCACGGCATTGAAGGTTTCCGGCAGTTTCGAATAATAATCCAGCGGCAGATTGTAGGTGAACAGTTCCGCGAAGCTCGCGGCCGCGTCTGTGCCGCGTTCGAAGCGCCCTGGCAGCGAACGCGTGTTGGAATCCTTAGCCAAGCTCATTTCATCCGCATTCATCAGCGTGTCCCGCATCCGCCGCAGCTCCTTGAAAAGCTCCGATGTCGCCGGCGCCGTCACGTCTGTTCGAACTCCCGCATAGCTTCCAAACATTCCCGCCGCGCGATGGTAGCCAAAAAACGACCCCGCTCCGTAGGTGTATCCGTGTTGTTCGCGTAGGTTCATGTTGATCCGGCTGGAGAAAAGTCCGCCAAGTTCGGTGTTCATTACTTCGATGGCGGCATAATCCGGTGTCGAACGCGCGACTCCGGTTGAGAAACAAAGCAGCGTGGATTGCGGAGCCCCGGGCCGGTCCACCAGAATCAGCCGTGCCTGCGTGCTTTCTGCCGTTCCCACCGGCGGCGCGGACGCTTTGCCCGCTTTCCATTCCCCGAACGCCTTCTCGAGAAGAGGTTTGAGCGTCGCAAGCTTGATGTTTCCGCTCACGATCAACGCCGCATCGTTCGTTGAATAGTTTTGCTGCCAGAAATGCAGCAGGTCGTCATGCGAAATTGCTTTCACGGATTCCGCCGTGCCGCTCTCCGGGTAACCGTAGGTATGATGAGCACCGTAGAGCGCCGCGGCCGCTACGCGAAAGGCCACGGAGAAGGGATCGTCTTTTTCTTGCACCAGCGCCGCGAGCCGCTCCGACCGCACGCGCTCAATTTCTGCCTTCGGAAAACTTGGATGCAAGGCCACGTCCGCCAGCAACTCCAACGCATCGGGAAAACTCCGCGAAAGAGACTGCGTCGCGATCATGGAACTGTCGGTCGAAGCACGCGAGCTCAGCGTAGCTCCGAGGTCCGCAGCGCGGTCCGCGATCTGCGTGGCGGAGCGCGTCACCGTTCCCTGCTGCAGCATCCGCGCCGTCATTCCCGCCAGGCCCGGACGATCGATTGGATTCGCGCCGCTTCCCGCACGCAGCACCAGCGCCGCGGTCACCACCGGCAGGCCTGGCCGTTCGTTGTAGAAAACCGTTAAACCGTTCTCGAGTTTAAATTGCTCCGGCACGGGCAGATGCAGCGCACTTGCCGGCCCCGCTTTCGGCGGATCCTTGCGCCACGCGGCGTCGGCGTTCACCGGCTCGCCGCCGCCTTGCGCTTCGCCCTTCTGCTCTGCTTTGGGGGTAGGAACGTCCGGGCCGAGATCCGGTTTTCCCGGCACGCCATAAACAACCACACGCTGATTCGAATTCAGTTGTCCCTGCGCAAACGCTTGGATCGCTGCGATGGATGCATTCTCGTACCGCCCGATGTCCGCCGCCAGAAAATCCGGCGTCCCAAGATAATGGTTGTAACTGTTCAGCCGGTCCGCGACGCCGCCAAATCCTCCGAGAGTTTCCAATCGCTCAATGATCCGCGATTCGAGTACGTTTCGCGCGCGGTTCAGCTCCGCCGTCGTCGGCCCTCCGGTTCGAAACGCATCCAGTTCCGTGTTGATCGCCTTTTCCAGATCTTCCGGCTTTACTCCGGGCCGCGCCGTGGCCTGCACTTCGAAAACCGATCCTAGAATCAGGGACTGCTGCGTTACGGCCACGTCCAGCGCGATCTGCTTTTCATATACTAATTTCTTGTAAAGGCGGCTGGACTTCCCGCCCCCCAAAATTGTCGCCCCCAAATCCGCTTCCGCGTCGCCGGGTTTGTAAATCGGAGACGTCAGCCATGCCATGTAGACTCGCGGCAATTGAACGTTGTCCTGGATGACTGCCCGCCGCTCGGACGATATAGGCGGCGTCTTTGCCTTGATTTTGGGCACGTCCTCGCCGCGCTTCAACGGGCCAAAATGTTTTTCCACGAGTTCCCGCGCATGGTCCGGATCAAAGTCGCCCACAATCGCGAGGCTCGCATTGTTCGGCGCGTAATAAAGCCTGAAAAAATTTCGAACGTCCTCGAGTTTCGCTGCCTGGATGTCGGCATGCGAGCCGATGATTTCGCCGTAGTAGGGATGTTCCTTCGGGAAAAGCCGGTGAAAGAGGCCTTCTTCGACGACGCCGTACGGGGCGTTTTCCAGGCTCTCCCGCCGCTCGTTACGCACCACGTCCTGCTGGTTCGAAAGGTTGGCCTGGCTGAGCTGATCGGGAAGGTAGCCCATGCGGTCGGACTCCAGCCATAGCGCGAGTTCCAGCTGATTCGATGGAAGCGTTTCGAAATAGTTCGTGCGGTCAAAATCGGTCGTGCCGTTGATGTCCGATGCGCCGGCCGCTTCCAGATAACGATTGTGCGCGCTACTCGCCACGTGTTTCGAACCTTCAAACATCATGTGCTCGAAGAGATGCGCGAAGCCGGTGCGGCCGGGCAGTTCGTTCGCCGGACCCACGTGATACCACAGGTTGACCGCAACCAGCGGAAGCCGATGGTCCTCGGACAGAATGACATCGAGCCCGTTCTCCAATTTGTATTTTTCGAATTTCAGTTGCGGCACCTCGAGTGGAGCAGGCTTCGCTGCGGCCGTCTTGGCCGCAGTGGGTTTCGCGGGAGTTTGCGCGGGCGTCTTAGCCGTTGCACGCGGAGCGGCTTTTGCGGGAGCTTGCGTTTGTGCCTCCGCTGACCGGGCTATGGGCAGAACTGTCAGCCCAATCGCGAAAACACTCCTGTAGAAATGCTTCATCACGGCGTCCTCTCAAATGGAAGCAATTTGGCGTTCAGCCAACGGACAGCACTCGCAGGCGTCCTAGAAAACCTCTGCTAGCTTACCTTGCTTCTGCGCCAGCGCAAATAGTTTGCGCCCGCGATTGGCCAACGTAGGTTGGGCCCATTCGCAAAAGCGGAAGCAAAACCCGTATACTGTGACGCTTGGCGCGCATTGTTGGTTAGCTGCGTGACATTCCGAGTGACTGGAAATCGTCAGCGTGTGAGGTCGTCGCGTGTCCGCTTCGGTGCTGAAAACTAGCGTAAATTCAAAGTCGCCTGAATTCGAAAAGAATGCCCGCCGCATCGTTGATTTGCTCACCAAAATCAAAAATGAGGAAGAAACAATTCGCCAGGGCGGTGGCGCGAAAGCCATCGAATCGCAGCACAAAAAGGGCCGTCTGACCGCCCGCGAGCGCATCGCCAAGCTGATCGATCCCGGCTCACAGTTTTTCGAACTCGGAATTTACGCCGCCTACGAAATGTACGAGGAATGGGGCGGCGCGCCGTCGGCTGGGACCGTCACCGGACTTGCGAAAGTTTGCGGCCGCACGTTCATGCTCATTGCCAATGATGCGACCGTGAAAGCCGGAGCGTTTTTCCCCATGACCGCGAAGAAAGTGATTCGCGCGCAGAACATCGCCATCGAAAACAAAATCCCCACGATTTATCTCGTGGATTCCGCCGGAGTCTTTTTACCGCTCCAAGAGGATGTTTTTCCGGATACCGATGATTTCGGCCGCGTGTTCCGCAACAACGCGGTGATGAGCGCGATGGGCATACCGCAGATCACCGCCATCATGGGCATGTGCGTTGCCGGTGGTGCGTATCTCCCCGTGATGTGCGACCACATCCTGATGACCGAAGGCTCGGGGCTCTTTCTCGCGGGACCCGCGTTGGTGCAAGCCGCGATCGGCCAGAAAACTTCCGCTGAAGATTTGGGCGGCGCGAAAATGCATTCGCAAATCAGCGGCACCGTGGATTTTCGTGAGCCCGATGACGACGCGTGCATCAAACGAATTCGCGCGCTCGTTGACAAGATCGGAGCGCCCAATCCTTCACCATTCAGTCATACCAAGGCGCGCACACCGCTCTTTTCTGCGGAAGAAATCTACGGAATCTTTTCGAGCGATCCCGGCAAGCAGTACGACATGCGCGAAATCATCGCGCGCATCGTGGACGCCGGCGAATTCGAGGAATACCGCGCCGAATCCGGCGAGACGCTGCTCTGCGGCTATTCGCGCATCGGCGGCTGGGCCGTCGGCATCGTCGCGAATCAGAAAAAACACGTGCAGACGCTTGCGCGCGGCTCCGACCAGAAGCGCATGGAATTCGGCGGCGTGATTTACACCGAGTCCGCGGAAAAAGCCGCGCGATTTATTCTCGACTGCAACCAGAATCGCATCCCGCTGATTTTTCTGCACGACGTGAACGGTTTTATGGTCGGCAAAGACGCCGAATGGAGCGGCATCATCCGCGCCGGCGCCAAAATGGTGAATGCCGTGGCGAACAGCGTCGTCCCGAAAATCACCGTGATTTGCGGCGGAAGTTTCGGCGCGGGAAATTACGCCATGTGCGGAAAAGCCTACGATCCGCGCTTCATGTTCGCCTGGCCCACCGCGCGCTTCGCGGTGATGAGTGGCGACGCCGCTGCCAGCACGCTCGTCGAAATCAAACTGAAGCAACTCGAGCGCGAAGGCAAAAAAGTCGACGAAAAACAAAAAAAGGAATTGTACGATTCCGTCCGCGCCACTTACGAACACCAGACCGATCCGCGCTACGCCGCCGCCCGCCTCTGGGTCGACGCCATCATCGATCCCGCCCACACGCGCGACGCCTTGATCTGGGCCCTCGAAGCCGCCGCCCTCAATCCCGACATCCGCGAATTCAAGACGGGAGTCCTGCAAACCTGACGAACATGCGGAAACGAGGACCGATTCTCCTAGTGGCAAGTGTTTCGGCATTGGCCGTGTTTGTTTATGTCGCATCGGAACTCGAGAGAACTGATCGAATATGGGGGTACGACGTTCCAATACCTCCTCCTTCCTATCTCAGCGGCATGGGCTTGGCATTTATCCTTATCGTGTTTGTGGCCCTGGTTCTTGTGCTCGTCGATCACATCTCCTGGCGTCGCCAAAAAAATGATGGAACAAATAAAACTAATTGAATGCCCGCGGGATGCATGGCAGGGTTTGCCGGAGTTTATTCCGACGGAGTACAAGGCCGAGTACTTGAAAGAACTAGTGCTAGCGGGATTTAAGCACATTGATGCGGTGAGTTTTGTTTCGCCGAAACATGTGAAGCAGATGGCGGACAGCGAAGAGGTGATGGCGAAATACAATGCTTCCCTTCCCTCTGGAATTGAACCGCCCGAAATCATTGGCATCGTCCTGAATGAAAAAGGATTGGAGCGGGCGCTGGCGACTCCGGGCGTGACGACGATCGGGTATCCGTATTCGATCTCCGCGTATTTCCGGCGGGCGAATGCCAACATGACGCGCGAAGAATCGCGGAAGCTGGTGGAGCGGCTCAGGAAAGAAACGGCGGAAGCGAAACGCGATCTGGTGATCTACATTTCGATGGCGTTCGGCAATCCGTATGACGAACCCTGGGGCGCGGAAATCGTGCAAGACACTCTGGAGTGGCTGAAAGATATTCGTGTGCGTACCGTATCGCTTGCGGATACGGCGGGAAATGCCACTCCGGAGATCGTCGCCGGCCTGTTTCGCGACGTGAAAGACCACGTTGCCGGCGTCGAATTAGGAGTGCATCTGCACAGCCGGCCGGAAAACGAGGAAGAAAAAATACTCGCGGCGTATCAAGCAGGTTGCAGGAGATTCGACAGTGCGCTGACCGGGCTTGGCGGCTGCCCGTTTGCGGGAGACAATCTGGTGGGCAACGTCGCGACGGAAGATGTTCTCGCGGCGCTGCGCAAAGCAGGAGCGGATCCGGGAATTGATGCATCACGGTTGACGAAGGCGCTCGAAATGACCAATGAGATTCGCGCAAAATACGCGCATGCACCGCTCGTAAATTGAGGAGGTGTTTCCAAAATGTTTTCAACACTTCTTCTCGACATCACTGGAAATCTCGCAACGATCACGCTGAACCGGCCGGACAAGCGAAATGCGATTTCGACGGCGATGATCGCGGAATTGCAATCGGCGCTCGATGAAATAGAGATGAGCCACGCGCGCGTGGGAATTCTGACCGGCAGCGGCAAAGCATTCTGCGCGGGGATGGATTTGGAGATGCTCGCGGCGATCGCGCAACAATCTCCCACGGAAAACCAGGAAGATTCGCGGCGCATGGCAAAGATGTTCCGGCGCATCTGGAGTTTTTCGAAGCCGCTCATCGCCGCCGTGAATGGCGCGGCCCTGGCGGGCGGCTGCGGGATCGCGACACTTTGTGATTTCACATTGGCTGCGCCGGAAGCGAAATTCGGATACACGGAAGTGAAGATCGGGTTTCTGCCGGCGATCGTTTCTGTTTTTCTGTCGCGGCAAATCGGGGAAAAAAGAACTCGCGACCTTCTGCTCACCGGAAGAATCCTCGACCCGGCGGAAGCGAAGGAAATCGGCCTGATCAATGAAATTGTGCCGGCAGAAAAACTGATACAGCGCGCGAAAGAGCTGGCCGACATTTTGATTGCGGCAAGCCCCGGCAGCGTGACGCGTGCGAAACGCTTGCTGACTTCCGCTGCCGCCGCGGGAGTGGATGCCGACTTGGAACGCGCGATCCTGGAAAATGCACGCATCCGTTGCACGCCGGATTTCAAGGAAGGGCTTGCCTCGTTCCTGGAAAAGAGAAAGCCGGTCTGGCGCGGCGATTCAGATTGAACTCAGTTTTGATACTCTAGCGGTTCAAGAAATCATCAGGACATCCGAATGATCGAATATCATGACGCGACGGTGCGAGTGCGCTACGCGGAGACGGATCAGATGGGCGTGGTGTACCACGCGAACTACCTGATCTGGTTTGAGGTCGGGCGCGTCGAATTGATGCGTGCACTCGGCGTCGAGTACAAGCGCATGGAAACCGAGGACGACTGCCGCATCGTGGTGGCCGAAGCACACTGCCGGTACCATCACGCGGCGGTCTATGATGAGGTCCTGCGCATCCGGACGCGGATCGCGGAATCGCGGAACCGCGTGGTCAAGTTTTCCTACGAGGTCATTCGCCAAGCGGACGGGAGAGTTTTGGCGAACGGAGAAACGACGCACGTGATTTGCGGAAGCAATGGCCGCCCAAAACTGTTGCCAAAAAAATACCACAGTGTGTTCAGCGCCATCGTCGCGCGCCAGTCCGACCGGAGAGACGCATGAGCGTCGCGCTAAGCGGCAACGATCTGACTTTTTCGCAACTCTACGATGTCGCCTTGCGCGCAGAAACTGTTTCGCTGGCGCCGGTGGCGATCGAGAGAATGAATGCGTCACGCGCGGTCGTGGAGCGCCTGGTGGCTTCCGGGGCGACGGCGTATGGGATCAACACAGGATTTGGAAAACTTGCTTCGGTGCGCATTTCGGCGGAGCAAGTGCGGCAACTACAAGTAAATCTGGTGCGCTCGCACGCTTGCGGCGTGGGCGTGGCGCTGAGCGAAGCGGAGACGCGCGCGATGATGCTGTTGCGCGCGAATGCGATCGCGAAAGGCTTGAGCGGGGTGCGGCCGCGCATCGTCGAGACGCTTTGCCAGATGCTGAACAACAGAGTGCATCCGGTGATTCCCTCGCAAGGTTCGGTGGGCGCCTCGGGGGACCTCGCGCCGCTGGCGCATCTTGCGCAAGTGGTGATTGGCGAGGGCCGCGCGAATTTTCGCGGAGAAATTCAGCCCGGCGGCGAAGCGATGAAGCGCGCGGGAATCACGCCGGTGGGGCTGGAAGCAAAAGAAGGCCTTTCGCTGCTGAATGGCACGCAGGGGATGCTGGCGCTGCTCAGTCTGGCGTTGCTTGAGGCCGACAGTTTGGTGGACTCGGCGGATGTGGCGGCTTCCCTCTCGCTCGATGCGCTGCGAGGGAGTCCCGGGGCATTTGATGCGCGCATCATGCACGCGCGCGCGTACGCGGGAGCGGCAACGACAGCACGAAATCTTGCGAACCTGAATGAGGGCAGTCAGATTCGCGAGTCACATCGCTCCGCGGAAAAGGACACGCGCGTGCAGGATGCGTACAGCTTGCGGTGCACACCGCAGGTGCATGGCGCGGTACGCGATTCGCTAGCGCAGGCGCGGGAGATCGCCGCGGTGGAACTGAACAGCGCGACGGATAATCCGCTGGTGTTTGTGCGCGACGCGAACAACGGCGACATCATCAGCGGCGGAAATTTTCACGGGCAACCGCTGGCGATGGCCGCGGACCAGGTGGCGATCGCGATTGCGACGCTCGGCGGAATTGTGGAGCGGCGCATCGAGCAGATGACAAATCCGTTGACGAGCATGCTCCCGGCATTCCTGACCCCGGAGCCGGGGCTGAATTCCGGATTCATGATCGCGCAGGTGACCGCGGCGGCATTGACCAGCGAGAACAAAGCGCTCGCGACACCTCATTCCGTGGATTCGATTTCCACTTCAGGAAATCAGGAAGATTATGTATCCATGGGCATGAGCGGGGCGCGGCGATTGGAGGGCATGCTGGTTAATTTGCGGTATACGATTGCGATTGAGTTGCTGTGCGCGTGTCAGGGGATCGATTTGCTGGCGCCGCTACAGACCGGGACGCTGGCCAAGAAAGCGTACGCAGCCGTCCGCGCCAAATCGGGCAAGGTCACGGAGGACCGGCCGCTGGCGCCGGATATTGAGACGGTGGCAGCGCTCGTGGCTGCTGGCAACTTCTCAGCGATTCTGCGTTGAAAAAAAACGACTCGGGCTTGCCATCCTACGTAGGGTGTCTGGTTAACCATAACAACCCCCCTCCCCCATGTTTTTTGTAAGTGTAGATTCTAAAGGGAGTTAGTGTATCTATAAGTTATTTAGTTCAATACCTACAAGATAGTTCACACGTGTTGATTCTACAGGACTTGCACGGCATCATTTGCGGCCTCTCGTTAGTCGGATTCAAAACGAATTGGCCTCCAAAAGGTCCAGGGGACATTCCCAAAAAAGAAAGCGGCAGCTAGGCTGCCGCACTTCAAAAGTCCTGATATTACCTGAGCTGTATTTTACCATGTTGGTATATCTGGTCAAGCGTTATTTCCCTCAGGCAAGGGATTCGAGGAAGAAGGTGAGCATGCGGTAGCCGGCGATGTAGGAGAAGGGGGCTAGTTCGAGGGAGTAGTGGCCGCAGGGGAGTTCGAGGGTGCGAGGATCGGCGCCGTGGCGGCGGAGGGAGTCCAGCATCTGGCGGGTGAGCTCGGGGAGCATGGTGGGGTCGTATTTGCCGTAGAGCATGAAGGTGTTGCGGCCGGCGCCCATGCCTCGTTCGACGTAGGGCATGGGGCTGATGGGGGCCCAGTATTCGCGGAGTTCGTCGACGGTGACATGGTTTTTCAGACCCTCCCAGACGTGATTGGTGGTCATGCCTTGGCTGATGACGTCGGCGTAGTAGGTGGAGACGTGGAAAAAGCCTCCGGCGCGGATGCGTTCGTCGTGCGCGAGGGTGATATAGCCGACCGAAGAGCCGATGCTGGTGCCGAGGATGCCGAGTTTGGTGTAACCCTGCTGTTCGAGCCAGTGGAGGCAGCGGCGGGCGTCCTGGACGGCCTGGCGGTTGGCCTGGAGGGTTAGGCCGACGTTGGGGCCGCAGATCTGGTCGGCGCGTTCGTGGCCATGGGCCATGCGGCGGTCGTGGTAGGGCATGCTCATTTTGAGAGCGGTGATGCCCAGCCGCTGAATCCAGTGGCAGAGACCGTTCTGGCCGTGCCATTTGGCGTTCCAATTGGGAAGGAGGAGGACGGCGGGGCCTTGCTTCTTCCCCGGGAAGAGCTGGGCGTGGACGGTGTTGTTTTCGGGCCAGGGGGATTGGATGGAACTGGTAAAGATGAGGACATTCTCTTGGTCCAGGTGGTAGTCGTCGGCGGGAGTGGCGGCGTACCAATCTTTGCTGTGCTCGATGGCGTTTTGGGCGTATTGGCGAACGAAGGCTCCGGGATTGGGTTCGTCGGCAGAGCCACCGATGTGCTCAAGGCCCCAGTGGAAGGGTTGAACGCGGCGATTGTCGTCGGTGGTCCAGCGGCGGTGCTCGTAGCGGCGGATTTTGCGTTCGAACCAGTTCATGACAAGAGTCGACAGTTCACAGTCTACAGTCAAGAGTTGGCAAAGAAAAAGGCAGATGGGCTCAAAAAAGGAAACGAAGGATTTCAACACAGAGTTCACAGAGGTCCACAGAGAACCAGGGAGGAGAAAGCGTTAGGGATGAGGCACGAGAGGTAGTGCGGTTCATTGAGGGAGTACTGTACCTATGAGAGAGTCAAAATGTGGTCATCGTGTTCATTTTTCTATTTGGGATCGTGATTGGAAGCTTCCTGAATGTCTGCATCACGCGGATTCCGGAGGAGATATCCATTGTTTCGCCGGGGTCGCGCTGCCCGCGGTGCAAAACACCAATCAAGGCATATGACAATGTGCCGGTATTCGGGTGGCTGTGGCTGCGGGGCAAGTGCCGCGCGTGTGGCGAGCCCATCTCGCCGATGTATCCCTTGATCGAGCTGGTCACCGGGCTGCTGTTTGTGGCGGCGTATCTAGATTTCGGGATTACGCAGGCCACGGTGAAATGGATTTTCTTTACGTGCCTGGTGATTGTGCTGACGGTTACGGATTTGCGCGTGCGGATGCTGCCGGATGTGATTAATTGGCCGGGTTTTGCGGCGGGGCTGCTGTTTTCCGCGTTCGTGCCGCCGAATGACGGGATCGCGGGGTTTCTCGCCTATCGATTATTTCAAGTACGCCTTCCGGGAGCGGCGGCGGGAATTCTTGATGGGCTCATCGGCGCGGCCTTTGGGAGTTTGCTGCTGCTGGGGCTGGCGAAGGGGTACAAGGCGGCGCGTGGACGCGAAGGTATGGGCATGGGCGACGTGAAAATGATGGCGATGGTGGGAGCGTTTCTTGGCGTGCGCGGGACGTTTTTGACTCTTTTGATTGGGAGTCTGCTGGGGAGCGTAATCGGGCTTAGCTTGGTGCTGGCGCTGTACGTGGGGGGCTGGAGGAGCGCACTCGCGAAGCGCGCAAGCCAGCGCGGATTGGGCCCGGAGCGGGGGCTGCGGTGGACGATTGCGAGCCAGTATCAATTGCCGCTGGGAACGTTTCTGGGGATTGGCGCGCTGGTGATTGTGTATGCGACGCCCGTCGTGTCGGCGCGGTGGTCGATGTTCCGATGGATCACAGGGTAGAGAAAGAAGGAAACCGGCAAAAGAATGGGCGGGAAGCTGGAAAAACATAACGCAGAGGGGCGGAGAGACGCAGAGTCACGGATAGAAAGAGAAACAAGAGTCGAATGACAGGACCGATGTTTGCCGCACTACAATCTGGAAACAACACGCAGCACTTGTGGACGCTGGCTGGGGAGATGGGGATTGCCTTCCTGGCGATCATGGGGCTTGCGTTTTTCTTT
>Ga0209701_10001483_pt1 | contig 15074 bp, 10 predicted proteins | sample CZO8metaG_4_FD_188356 | JGI IMG/M metagenome (GOLD analysis project Ga0209701, IMG submission 188356) | Vadose zone soil microbial communities from the Eel River Critical Zone Observatory, Northern California, USA - CZOApr15con2H3.8 metaG... | ecosystem: Environmental > Terrestrial > Soil >...
ACGAAGATCGAGCGCGTGCGCGCGCGCTTGGTCACAGGATCGTAGGGAATGCGCACACTGTCGATGTCGAAATAGTAGTCGCGCGAAGCGGCGAACAAACCGATCGTGTCGTGCACGGAGGAGAACTTGCGAATGCTGCCGCCCATGCTCGGCACCTTGCGGTCCCAGATGATCTCGTTCACCATGACAAGGCGCGTCTTGAGATAGCTGAACACTTCGGGGCTGTACTGCCAAGTAAGAAACACGTAGAGACTGCCGCTCGGCTTGAGCTTCGGGATCACGGCGTCGATCCAGCGGCGGCTGAAATCGAGATAAGCCTCCCCGCTCAGGCGGTCCGAATCATTGCCGTAATCCTTGCCGAGGCCGTAGGGCGGATCGGCGATGACGAGATCGACGCTCGCCTCGCGCACGCGGCCGACGGCTCCGAAAAAATCCTCGTTGAGCAGCGTGGCGCGCGCTTCGCTCAAAACTGGATTCCCGACTTTTCCGCGACCGTGTGCATGTCCTTGTCGCCTCGCCCCGAAAGGTTGACGAGCAGGATCTTGTCCCGGGCGAGCGTGGGCGCGAGCTTCGCCGCGTAAGCCAGGGCGTGCGCGGACTCGAGCGCGGGGATGATGCCTTCGTAATGGCACAGATCGCTGAATGCCGCGAGCGCTTCCGCGTCATCCACGGTGACGTACTGGGCCCGGCCGGTGTCCTTGAGCCATGCGTGCTCGGGACCCACGCCGGGATAGTCCAGGCCCGCCGATATCGAATGCGTCTCGAGGATCTGGCCGTGCTCGTCCTGAAGCAGGTAGGTGCGATTGCCGTGCAGCACGCCCGGCCTGCCTGCGCAAAGCGACGCGGCGTGCTTGCCACTGGCGATGCCGAAACCGCCCGCTTCCACGCCGATCAGTTTTACCGCTTCGTACGGAATATAGGGGTAGAAAATGCCCATCGCGTTCGAGCCGCCTCCGACGCAGGCGATCACGGCATCGGGCTGGCGGCCGCACATCTCGGGCATCTGCTGGAGGCATTCCCTGCCGATTACGGACTGGAAATCCCGCACCATCATCGGATACGGATGCGGACCTGCGACGGTCCCGATGATGTAGAAAGTGTTGTTGACATTCGTAACCCAGTCGCGCATCGCCTCGTTCAGCGCATCCTTCAGGGTCTTCGAGCCCGACTCGACCGGGACCACCGTGGCGCCGAGGAGCTTCATCCGATAGACGTTTTGCGCCTGGCGCTTGATGTCCTCCGAGCCCATGTACACGACACATTCCATGCCGTAGCGCGCCGCGACCGTCGCCGCGGCCACACCGTGCATGCCGGCGCCGGTCTCGGCGATCACGCGCGGCTTGCCCATCCGCCTCGCCAGCAGCGCCTGGCCGATCGTATTGTTGATCTTGTGCGCTCCGGTGTGGTTCAGGTCCTCACGCTTGATGTAGATCTGCGCTCCGCCGAGCCGATCGGACAGGCGCCTCGCGTGGTAAACAGGGGTCGGCCGGCCGACATAGTGCTTGAGTTCGTGCTCGAACTCGGCGATGAACTCCGGATCCTTGCGGCAGCGCTCGTACGCGCGCCTGAGCTCGTCGAGCGCGTGCATCAGCGTTTCAGCGACGAACACCCCGCCGTACCGGCCGAAATGCCCCCGCTCGTCCGGAAGGTCATACATCTTCATTCTGCACTGCTCCGATGAAGGCCGCGATTTTCGCGGCGTCCTTGATCCCCTTCGAAGCCTCGACGCCGCTGGAGACATCGACGGCATATGGCCTCACGCGACGGATGGCATCGGCAACGTTTTCGGCCGTCAGGCCGCCCGAGAGGATGATCGGTCTCGTCATGCTCTCCGGCACCAGGCTCCAGTCGAACGTGCCTCCCGTTCCGCCCCAGAGATCGCCGTGGAAAGCGTCGAGCATCCATGCCCGGGCGCTCGCGTATGGCGCGAGGTATTTTATCAAATCCAACCCTGGGCGAATCCGCGCCGCCTTGATGTAGGGGCGCGAGAACGCAGCGCAGAATTCGGGAGACTCCTCGCCGTGGAACTGGAGCAGCGTCACGCCGCATTCGCGAATCACCTGCTCGACTTCCTCGCGAGAAGGATTCACGAATACGGCCACGGTCGCGATAAACGGCGGCGTCTGCGTCGCTATGCTACGCGCGCGCTCCAGCGTGACGTTACGCGGACTCGGGCGATAGAACACGAGCCCGATCGCATCGGCGCCCTGGGCCGCGGCGGCACGAGCGTCCTCGACCCGCGTGATGCCGCAGATTTTGACTCGGGTTCTCATCGCGGCGCTGCCGTTTCGAACGGCATCATACGAGGGAACGCGGGCAAGCCCCAGCGCGCATCGTAGCCCACCTCCGAAAGGTACAGGCCGGCTGCGGCAAACGTCGGCGCGGCGAGCCGCCGGTCGCGCGCGGCGATCAGCTCGGCGAGCCACTGCGGCGGATGCTCGCCTTTGCCGACGTAGACGAGACTGCCCACGATATTGCGCACCATGTGATGCAGGAAGGCGTTGGCCGTGAAGTCGATCAGCAGATACGGCCCGCTCGCGCAGACCTCGGCGCGCTCCATCACGCGCACCGGGGTCTTCGCCTGGCACTCGGCCGAGCGAAAGCTGGAGAAATCATGCTCGCCGAGGAGCGACCGGGCCGCCCGGCGCATGCTGCCCAGATCGAGCGGCAGATGGAACCATCCGACAAGGCCCGCGAGCAGCGCCGGCCGCACCGGATGGTTGTAGAGCACGTAGCGGTAGCTCCGCGATGTAGCGGAATAGCGCGCGTGGAAATCTCCTGTGACCTGCACCGCCCACTGCACTGCGATCGACGCGGGCAGCAGCGAATTTGCGCCGCGCACCCACGCGGAATCCGGACGCGCCGCCGTAGTATCGAAGTGCGCCACCTGGGCGCTCGCGTGCACGCCGGAATCGGTGCGGCCGGCGCCGGTCACGCCGATCCGCTCGCCGGCGATTTCCGAGAGCGCGCGTTCGAGATGATCCTGCACGGTGTTGCCCGATGGCTGCGATTGCCAGCCCTCCAGCTCCCTGCCGCAGTAAGCAATTCCGATGGCAACTCTCACTTTACGTATCCAAAAACAACAATCGGCGCACGCGGCGCCGATTGTTTCAAGGTCAAAACCCGGTTGAAGGTCAGCCGAGGGTTTGCAGCATCGATTGAGCCTGTTGCTGTTGCGCCGCGTCGCCTTCCTTCACCACTTCCTTCAGCAGTTCGCGGGCACCGTCCTTGTCGCCCATCTCCTCGTACGCCTTGGCGAGATCGAGCTTGGTTGCGACTTCCTGCCATCGCGCGTCCGGACCGCCGCCCGAGCCGTTGCCGCCGCCGGGTGCGCCGAGATCGAGGCTGATGGAGGCCAGATCGAGCGACTGCGCCTTCGCCGTTTCGGTCTTCGCTTCTCCACCGGAGGCCGGTGTGCCAAGATCGAAATCGATCGCTCCCAGGTCGGCCGCAGGGGCCGCGAGTGGGGCAGCGGCCGGAGCTTCGGCGGGCTTGTCGCCCATGGGCAAATCGAAATCGATGCTAAGGGCGGGCTCGGCAGCCCGGGCCGCCGCCGGCTGGGCCATCGCCGCGATCGTCTCGCCGGGCTTGCCCCCGCCGAGGCCGAGGTCGAAATCGAGCCCCGCCGGCGCAAAGTCCGCCGATGAAGGCGAGCCGGCGTCGAGATTGATGTCCGGAACTTGAGCCCCGCCTCCCGTCGCCGTGCCGGCGTCGAGATTGATGTCCGGCACTTGAGCCCCGCCTGCCGCCGTGCCGATGTCGAAATCGATATTGAGCGGCTCCAACGCCGGTTCGGTAACGGCAGGACCGCCAAAGGCCGGAACCTGCGCGGTATCCATAAAACTCTGCGTCGCGGAGTGCGGCTTCCCGCCGTAGAGCGGGTTCGTCGGATCGATCGACAGTCCCAGGCTGGCAGCCTTTTCCCACTCTGCGCCCCGTCCGCCGGTCGCGGAGTGAAGCTCGTTTGCGGCCGACTCGAATGCCCTCGCATCCTTGCGATTGGCGTAGATCTCGAGCAGCTTGACGCGGACGGCCTGGCGTCCGGAATCTTTCGCCAGAGCGTCCTTGAGAATCTCCTCGGCCTGGGCGTCACGGCCGTAGGCCATATAGACGTCGGCTTCCGCGATCGGATCGATCTCCTCGGTATCGAGTTTGCCGACTTGGCTGAAATCGCTCTGGAACGAACTCGAGCCGGTGTCGACGTTACGCCCCCCTTCGGTGCCCAGCACCGAGTTCGCATCCGAGGGCACGACGCTCATGATGCTGTTCTCGAATTGGGAGCTGCGCTTTCTGCGCCAAGCGTACGCCGCGTAACCCGCCAGCAAAATCACAGCGCCGCCCGCGCCGCCCAGCGCCAACGGATTGTCGAGCAACTCGTCCACAAGGGGATTGTTGAGCAACTCGTCCACAAGGGGATTGTTGAGCAACTCGTCCACAAAGCTCGCTTCTGTCGGCGGCGGGGGCGGGGGTGCTGCCTTGGCCACGGCCTTGGGGGCCGCCTTCGTGGACTCGGGAGCCTTTGCCGGCTCCGGCGCTTTCGCGGCCTGGGGTGCCTTCGCTGCTTCCGGTGCCTTCGCTGCCTCCGGTGCCTTCGCAGGCGGAGCAACCGCTTTGCTCACGTCGGCTTTAGGGAGGTCCGCCGGTTTCGGCGCGTCGGCCTTGGCAACTGGCGCTGCTTTGGCCGATGGCACCGGCTGCACGGCCTTCGCCGAAGATTCCGGTGGCGTGGATTTCGCCGCCTGGGCTTGCTGCTGCAGTTGCGTTCCTGTCTGGCTCTTGATCTGCGCCAGTTTCTGCAGATCCTGCACGTTCTTTTCCAGGAGCGCAATGCGCTCCTGGGCCTCCTTCAGCGCGTTCTCTTTCGCCGCCACATCGTCGGCCGCCGCGGTGCCCGCCGCCTTCGCGCCGCGCTTGGCATCATCGGCGCGAGAGAGGCGTAGCTGATCTTTCGGCGGTTCCTTGGACGGCGCCGGTTTTTCTTCCTTCGGCGCGCTGATCTGGCCGGACACCTGACGGCCGCGTTCCGGAGCCGCAGGCGCCGACGCAACCGCGATCCCGAGGCTGCGACGGTAATCGTTGAAGTCGGCAACCTGGGCGGAGACGATGCGGCGCGAATCGGCCAGAGCCACCACTGAGGCCGCGTCCCTGTCCGGAATGCTGATGATCTTGCCGGCGCGCAAGCGGTTCATGTTGTCGGCGACGAACGCTTCCTGATTCGCACGGAACAGCGCCACGAGCATCTGTTGCAGCGCAACTCCTTCTATACGGTTTCGCATGGCGATCCTGGTGAGCGTGTCGCCGCGTTTGACTTCGTAGGTGCGCGAAACTCCCGGCTCCTCGACGAGCGCGACCGGCGACGGATTGGCAGACACCGGTTCCACCTGAACCGAGACGGGCCCGGCGGGTCGTGTTTCGGCCGGCAGCGCCTGAACCTGGGTCGGCGCGGATTCTGCAATTGCGGCCGGCGCTGGCGACCCAACGGCCGCAGCTTGCGCGGTTGCGGCCGGCTCTCGGGGAGCGTCCGACGCCGTCGCGGTCGGCCCCGCGGGCGTGGTCTGCGCCGAGATAATGGGACCTGGGGGAAAGGCAGCTTGGGGAGGCGTGAGCGGCATCGGCGGTGCGACCTGTGGCGGCTGCACGGACTGGATTGGCTCGGCCTTGCGCAAAGCAGCGTATTCCGGCGGATCGAGCAGGAACGTGTACTCGCGGACAAGCCGGCCGCTCGCCCAATTCAGCTCGACCAGAATATCGAGGAACGGCTCGTTGATCGGCTGTCCCGAGGTCAGCGCCATCACGTATTGGCCGCCGGACCGGCGTTCCACTGCAAATTTGACCGACAGCAGCGCCGGATTCAGTTCTATGTTGGCTTGGCGGAACGCGTCCCCCGGTGCCAGCCGCGCGGCAAGGGAATCCCCCTCACCGCGTTGAAGAGAAACGATCTCGATTTCCGCCTTGAGCGGCTGCCCCAGCGCTGAGAGAACCGACAATTTGCCCAGCCCCGCCGCCCAAGCGAGCGAAGGCAGAAGCAGACATGCGACCGCCGCTATCCGAATTTTTGAGGCGAACTCCCCCACTTGCCACCCTGAGCTGAAGTGGAAACAAATTAAAATACCATCATAGCCTTAGCCTTGCAAGCTCAACTTTCGTCTCACAAATTGCCTCAAGTCTCTATTTTTTAAAGAAGTTCTCCTGTTTCCCCCCTTGGAAACCGGGAAATCGAGGCCGCGGCTCCTGAGGGAGCCCGATGGCCCGCCGACAGAGATTACTCTTCGAGGAGAATGCGCAGCATTCTGCGCAGAGGTTCAGCTGCGCCCCAGAGCAGCTGGTCCCCAACGGTGAAGGCGGCGAGATAAGAGCCGCCATTTTCCAGGGAAAGCTTGCGCAGGCGTCCGATCGGTACCTGAATGGTGCCGCTCACCGCGGCCGGAGTCAGATCGCGCAGCGTCGCCTCGCGCTCGTTCGGAACGACTCTCACCCAATCGTTCGCCTCGGCGAGCATCTGCTCGATCTCATCGAGCGGCAGATCGCGCCTGAGCTTCACGGTGAGCGCCTGGCTGTGGCAACGCATTGCGCCTACGCGCACGCAAATCCCGTCGATGGGGACCGGGTTGCGGCTCCTGCCCAGAATCTTGTTGGCCTCCGCTTGCCCTTTCCACTCCTCGCGGCTCTGGCCGTTGCCGAGATCCTTGTCGATCCACGGAAGAAGACTGCCGGCAAGCGGAAATCCGAACTGGGCGCTTGGAAAGGCGTCCTCGCGCAACGCCGAAGTCACGGCCCTGTCGACCTCGAGGATCGCGGAGGCGGGATCCTCCAGAAGCGATCTTGCGGCCTCGTGCGCGAATCCCATCTGCTTCACCAGCTCGCGCACGTGCTCGGCGCCCGCGCCCGAGGCGGCCTGATAGGTCATCGAAGTCGTCCACTGGACCATGTCCGCCTTGAACAGCCCGTGCATGCCCATGAGCATCAGGCTCACGGTGCAGTTACCGCCGATGTAATTGCGCACGCCCCGGGCGAGCGCATCCTTGATCACGTCCATGTTGACCGGATCGAGAATGATGACCGCATCGTCCTGCATGCGAAGCGCGGACGCCGCGTCGATCCAGTACCCTTTCCATCCCGAGGAGCGCAGCTTCGGGAACACCTCGTTCGTGTAATCGCCGCCCTGGCAGGAGATCACGATATCCATCGACGCGAGCTCTTTCACGCTCTTCGCATCCTTGAGCGGCGCGGTCTCCTTGCCGACGAACGGGCCCAGCTCGCCCACCCGCGAGGTCGAGAAAAACACCGGTTCGATCAACGCTAGATCGCGTTCGGCGTGCATGCGCTGCATCAACACCGATCCGACCATCCCGCGCCAACCGACAAGCCCGACTCGCTTCATCGCAGTCCCTGAAAATCCTGTCCGACTATGCTAACGCATTGAGACTGAAAAAGGTTCCACCGCATCAAAAAAGCGCGGCGACCACGGCGTCGCCCATTTCCCGGGTTCCCACTTTGTGGGTTCCTCGCTGGAATATATCGGCGGTGCGGTATCCCTCGGCGAGGACTTTCTTTACTGCAGCCTCCACGCGGGCGGCGGCGCGGTCCTGATCGAGGCTGTAGCGCAGCATCATCGCGGCCGACAGGATAGCCGCCAGCGGATTGGCGAGGTTCTTTCCTGCGATGTCCGGCGCGGACCCGTGAATCGGCTCGTACAGTCCCTTCCCATTTTCGTCGAGCGAAGCCGAAGGCAGCATGCCGATCGAGCCGGTCAGCATCGAGGCTTCGTCGGAGAGGATGTCGCCGAACATGTTGCCCGTGACGATGACGTCGAACTGCCTGGGGTGCTTGAGGAGCTGCATCGCGGCGTTGTCGACGTACATGTGCGTGAGCTCCACCGCGACGTATTCCCTGCCCACTTCGCTCACCACCTCGCGCCAGAGCTGCGAGGTCTCGAGCACGTTCGCCTTGTCCACCGAGCACAGCTTCCTGCTGCGCTTGAGCGCCGCGCGGAATCCGGCATGGGCGATACGGCGGATTTCCGACTCCGAGTACCGCATGGTGTCGAAGCCCTCGCGTCCGCCGCCTTCGAGCTCCCGGATGCCCCGCGGCTCGCCGAAGTAGATGTCGCCGGTGAGCTCGCGCACGATCAGGATATCGAGTCCGGTCACCACTTCCGGCCTGAGCGTAGACGCGTCGGCGAGCTCGGGGAAAACGGCCGCCGGGCGCAGGTTGGCAAACAGATTCAGTTCCTTGCGCAGCCGCAGGATCGCCTGCTCCGGGCGCTTTGCGCGCGGCGCCACGTCGTAGCGAGGACCGCCGACTGCGCCGAACAGGATGGCATCGGCTGTTCTCGCGAGCTCCAGCGTCGGCGAGGGCAAGGGATCGCCCGCGGCATCATACGCCGCGCCGCCGACGGGAGCTTGCTCGATCTCGAGCGTCAGGCCTTCGCGCTCGAGGGCCGTCAGCACCTTGACCGCCTCGGCGATGACTTCGGGGCCGACGCCGTCTCCGGCCAGAACGGCAATTTTCATGCTGGAATGATCCAGCAGACTGTTGAAAAACGCTCCCCGCATGAAAATTCAGTTTTCGCCGAAATAATTTTCATAGGGGGAGCGTTTTTCTACGACCTCGGACTTGGGGGATATAAAAGGGGGTGTGCCCCCTTTTTCAACACCTGCTAGCCGAACAGCCAGGGCTGTTCCGCGCGGCGCCGTTCCTCGAAGGCGCGGATCTTGTCCGCGTGGCGCAGGGTAATTCCGATGTCGTCAAGCCCGTTTACGAGGCAGTGCTTGCGGAAGGGATCGATCTCGAAGCGCATCAGCCTGCTCCCGTCCGTGGTCGTCACCGACTGCTTTTCCAGATCGATGACGAGCCTGAAGCCCGGAAACGCGGCGACTTCATGAAACAGCCAGTCCACTTCGATTTCGTTCAGGACGACCGGCAACAAACCGTTCTTGCAGCAGTTGTTGAAAAATATGTCGGCGTAGGAAGGCGCGATCAGGGCGCGAAACCCGTACTCGGCGAGCGCCCAGGGTGCGTGCTCGCGCGAGCTGCCGCAGCCGAAGTTCTTGCGCGCAAGCAGTATGCTCGCGCCCTTGTAGCGCGGCTGGTTGAGCACGAAATCGGGATTGAGCGCGCGGCCCGCGTTCGGCTTGTCCGGCCGGCCCTCGTCGAGATAGCGCCAGGCGTCGAACAGGTTCGGCCCGAATCCCGAGCGCTGGATCGATTTCAGGAATTGCTTCGGGATGATCTGGTCGGTGTCGACGTTGGCCCGGTCAAGCGGCGCGACAAGCCCGTTCAGTGCGGTGAATTTCTCCATCAGCGCTTCTTCTGCTCTGCCATCGAGCGGCCTCCTCACCGTTTCCACTGTCGAACGTCGACGAAACGCCCCGCGATCGCCGCCGCGGCGGCCATCTCGGGGCTCACCAGATGCGTCCTGCCGCCGGTGCCCTGCCGTCCTTCGAAATTGCGGTTCGAGGTCGAGGCGCAGCGCTCGCCCGGCTCCAGGCGATCGGCGTTCATGCCCAGGCACATCGAGCATCCCGCTTCGCGCCACTCGAAGCCCGCGTCCTTGAAGACGCGGTCGAGGCCCTCGGTTTCCGCCTGAGCCTTCACCAGTCCGGAGCCCGGCACGACCAGGGCGAGCTTGACGTTCGGAGCGATGCGCCGTCCGCGCACGATCGCCGCGGCGGCCCGCAGGTCCTCGATGCGCGAATTGGTGCACGACCCTATGAATACTTTGTCGATGCGAATGTCGGTCATCGGCGTATTCGGCTTCAAGCCCATGTACTGCAGCGCCCTCTCCATGCCCTCGCGGCGGCCGGCATCCTTCTCCCTCTCGGGGTCGGGAACGCGCTCGTCGACGGTCACCACCATCTCGGGGGAGGTGCCCCACGTCACCTGCGGCTTGATCGATCGTGCATCGATCGTCACCTCGCCGTCGAACTTCGCGCCCGGATCGCTCTTCAGCGTGCGCCAATGCGCCGCTGCGCGGTGCCACAGCTCGCCCCGCGGCGCAAAGGGCCTGCCTTTCAGGTAGCCAATCGTCACGTCGTCCACCGCTATCATGCCGGCGCGCGCTCCAGCCTCGATCGACATGTTGCACAGGGTCATGCGGCCTTCCATCGTAAGGGAGCGAACCGTGCTGCCGGCGTATTCGATCGTGCAACCGGTGCCCCCCGCGACTCCGATCCTGCCGATCACGGCAAGCGCCACGTCCTTCGCCGTGATCCCGCGCGCGAGCGGCCCCTCGATACGCACGAGCATGTTCTTCATCTTCTTCGCGAGCAGGCACTGCGTCGCAAGCACGTGTTCGACTTCCGAAGTGCCGATTCCGAAAGCGAGGCAGCCGAACGCGCCGTGAGTGCTGGTATGCGAGTCGCCGCACACCACCGTCATGCCGGGCAGCGTCGCGCCCTGCTCCGGGCCGATCACGTGCACGATGCCCTGGCGGGCGTCGTTCATCTTGAACTCGACGATTCCGTATTCCTCGCAGTTCGCATCGAGCGTCTCGACCTGCAGGCGTGACACGGGATCCGAGATCCCGCCGGAACGGTCGGTGGTCGGAACATTGTGATCCGCCACCGCGAGGTTGGCCGATACGCGCCAGGGCTTGCGCCGCGCGAGCTTGAGGCTCTCGAACGCCTGGGGACTGGTGACTTCGTGCACGAGGTGGCGATCGATGTAGAGCAGCGTGGTGCCGTCTTCCTCGACGTGCACCGCGTGGGACTCCCAGAGCTTGTCGTAAAGCGTTTTCGGCGTCATTTCTGCAGGCCGCACAAAGATCAAAATTATACCGGATCGCCCTCGCGTCTCGAAGGGCGACTACACTGCGGATTCGCCGCGAACCGGGTGGCGTCCGGGTCTCACCGCGGAAAGAACCGCGGCTTGCGTCGGAAATTTCCCGTTCGCCATTAGCTATAATTAACCATCGAATGTCTCAAGTCGGGGACGGCGCCGCAGCCACAGGCTGCAGGAGTCCGGCAAAACGGCCATGAGCACGGAAACTCACCACGGCAGATCGTCCCGCGGATCCCGCGTCCTCAGGACCAGGGTCACCGGACGTCGATCGGAGTCGCTCCGTGCCGCGAGCGGCGCCGACGCACTGATCCCGGTACGAGTGCTCATCCTCGCCGAGGCTGACCGCCGCTCCGAGCGGATCGTGCAATGGCTGCGCAAGGGAGGCTTTTCCCCGCTCGCAGCGCGCGTCGAGAACGAGCGCCAGTTCCTGGAGCAGTTGCTCGCTCCTCCGAATGTGGTTTTGATGGATCACGCGCTGACGGGCTTCAACGCCTCGCGGGTTCTCGAGCTGTTGCACGAACGGGAGCTGGACATTCCGCTGCTGGTCGTCGCCGCCGCAAAGGACAATGGGGACGCTGCGCAAATCCTGCAGGCCGGCGCCGAAGACTTCATCGTCGGGGAACGGATCGCGGGGCTCGGGGACTCCGTGCGCAATGCGCTTCGCCGGCGGGAGCTGCGCCGGCACGGCGACCGGCGCACCGAGCTTGCGTTGCGCGCGAGCGAGGAACGTTTTCGCGCGACCTTCAACCAGGCGGCCGTAGGTCTCGCGCACGTCAGCGTCGAAGGGCGTTACATGCTCGTCAACAAAAGACTCTGCGACATCCTCGGGTACTCCGCGGAAGAGCTGCTGCAAAAGACTCTGTGGGAGGTGACCCATCCCGAGGACCGCGAGGCGACGACGGTACAGAGGAAACGCCTGTTCGCCGGTGAAATCGACACGTTTTCGGTGGAAAAGCGTTACCTGCACAAGGACGGCAGGACGGTCTGGGCCAATCTGGTGGTGTCGCAAGTCCGCAACGCAGCCGGAAAGCCCGAGTACGACGTCGCCGCCTACGAGGACATCACCCAGCGGAAACTGGTCGAGGAAGCGCTGAAGGAGAGCGAGTCGCGCCACCGTGCGGTCATCGAGAACGCGGCCGAGGGCATGATCATCCACGACGCGTCGGGGTGCATCGTGAGCACCAATTCGAGTGCCGAGCGCATACTCGGCAGGCGCAAGGACCAACTCGTCGGCAAATCGCCCGCCACCCTCGAGCTCGACGTCGTGCGGGAGGACGGCACCCCCTGGCCAGTCGAGCTGCGGTCAGTCACCGTGACGCTCAAGACCGGGGAGCCGCAGTCGAACGTGGTGCTGGGCCACCGCAGGCCCGACGGGTCGGTGATGTGGCTTTCGATGAACGTCAGGGCGCTGGGCGGCTCGGACGGCCAGCCGCCAAGCGGCGCCGTGGTCTCGTTCACCGACATCACCGAGCGGCGCAGCTTCGAGGAAAGGCTCACCTATCTTGCGCAGAACGATGCGCTCACGGGGCTTCCCAACCGCACCCTGCTGCTCGACCGTCTTGGCCAGGCGATCACGCGGGCGGCGCGGAGGGGGACGCTCGTGGGCCTCATGCTGGTCGACCTCGACCGGTTCAAGGAGATCAACGATTCCCTGGGCCACTCGGCGGGCGACGCGGTGCTGAAGGAGGTTGCCGGCCGAATTCGCCGCGCCTTGCGCGACAGCGACACCGTCGCCCGGCTCGGAGGGGACGAGTTTTGCGTGGTCCTGGAGGATTGCGAGAGCCGCGAAAAAGTCGCGGTCGCGGCCGCCAAGCTCAGGCACGTCCTGGACGAGCCGATCTCGGCCGAGAGCGGCGAGATGTTCACCGGTGCGTCGATCGGTCTGGCGGTGTATCCAGACGACGGCGACTCCATCGAAGACCTGATCAAGCACGCCGATATCGCCATGTACGACGCCAAGCGCGAGGGCGGCAACGCGTATCGTTTCTACAGCAGGGAATTGCACTCGAAGCCCGCCGACCAGATCGGCTTGGGAACGGCGCTACGGCGCGCCGTCGATCGCAACGAACTCGTGGTTCACTACCAACCTCAGATCGGCATAGAAAACGGGCGCCCGGTCGGCGTGGAAGCGCTGCTGCACTGGAAGCATCCGGAGCTCGGCATGCTGCCGCCCAAGCAGTTCATCCACATTGCCGAGGACACCGGTCTGATCGTTCCCATCGGGGAATGGGTGCTGAAGACCGCCTGCGCCGAGGCCAAAGCCTGGCAGCAGGCCGGGCTGCCCGAGTTGAGCGTGGCCGTCAACCTCTCGGCGCGGCAATTTCGGGACACCCAGCTCGCCGGCAAGGTGGCCGCGACTCTCGCCGCCACCGGGCTCTCCCCCCGGTTTCTAGAGCTGGAGATCACCGAGAGCGTGATCATGAGCGAGACCGGTCACACCATCAACGTCCTGACCCGGCTCGCCCACCTCGGAGTGCGCGTATCGATCGACGACTTCGGCACCGGCTATTCCAGCCTTGCCTACCTCAAGCGCTTCCCGGTGCACAAGGTCAAGATCGACCGCACCTTCGTCCGAGACATTCACAGCGACCGGGACGACGCCGCCATCGTGCAGGCGATCATCACGCTGGCCAAGACGCTGAACCTCGGCGTTGTTGCCGAGGGCGTCGAAACCAGCGAGCAGCTCGCCTTTCTCGCCAATCTGGGATGCGACCAGTACCAGGGTTTTTATTTCAGCAGCGCGCTACCCCCCAAAGAGCTGATCGAGCTGCTGCGCTCGAAGTTCTGGTACTTCGGCTGATCAGCGCTTGCGCGCAGCTTCGTACAGGGGCATGACCCGCTCCGAGTAGTTCTGAAGGTCGCGAGTCCTCCTTTCGTCCGAAGGGTGCGTCGAGAGCCACTCCGGCGGCTTGCCGCCGCCCAGTTTTCCCATCTTCTGCCACAGCGAGACCGAGGCGTGCGGATCGAAGCCGGCGCGCGCCGCGAGCTCCACGCCCATGCGGTCGGCTTCGGTTTCGTCGGTGCGCGAGTGCGGCAGGTTGAACATCACATCGAGCACCGCGGGACCCAGGTCTTGCACGAGTCCGCCATAGCCTGTCGCGGCGCCCACGAGGTTGATGAGCAGGCCTTGGGCCGCCTGATGCGAAGCCTGCTCGCGGCTGTGCTCGCGCAGCGCATGAGAAATCTCGTGCCCCATGACGGCGGCGAGCTCGTCATCGGTCGGATTGAGCTTGGCAAGGAGCCCGGTGTAGACGGCGATTTTGCCCCCCGGCATGCACCAGGCGTTGACTTCGTCGGAGCTGATCACGTTTACTTCCCAGGCCCAGCCCGGTGCATCCGCGCGGAATGCGCTGGTGTTCGGGATCAAGCGTTTGGCGATGCGGCGCACTCGCTCGACTTGCGCGGGGTCCCGGTTAAGCTGCCCCTTCTTGTTCGTTCCCTGCAGCACCTTCTGATATTCGTCGGCGGCGGCCTTATTGAAGGCATCCGCGGGAACCAGCGGCGACATCGTCTGCTTGCGGTCGATGCCGACCAGGCCGCGTTCGGTTGTTTCCACCGTCTGGCACCCGACTAGGCTCGTCAGCGCGAGGGCCGCGATCCAAACCACCACGTATCTCATGAAGCCCTCCAACAAATTATGATAAGTGCGGCCGCAGCCGCCTTCGGGTCCAACATTTTTCCCGACCACGATCGCGCACTCAAGCCCGGAGCAGTGTGCCGCGCCCCGTATAATGCCGGCTTTCCTGCCGGCCGTAACGCGGCCGAATATCACGTGAATCGGGTCCCTCGCGGCGTTTTCTTCTTTCTCTTCACGGTTTCCGGATTTGCGGGACTCGTCTACGAGTCGATCTGGAGCCACTATCTCAAGCTCTTTCTCGGCCACGCCGCGTACGCGCAGACGCTGGTGCTCGCGCTTTTCATGGGCGGAATGGCGACCGGATCGTGGCTGTGCAGCCGCCGCTCGGCCCGCTGGAAAAACCTTCTTCGCGGCTACGCGCTGGCCGAAGGTATGACCGGCCTTCTGGCGCTCGCGTTCCATCCGGTTTTCGTAGCTGCGACGGAGGCGGCCTACGACAGCGTCCTGCCCGCGCTAGGCGGCGATGTTCCGGCAATGCTCTTCAAATGGACGCTGGCGGGGCTCATGATCCTGCCGCAGTCGGTGCTGCTCGGCACGACCTTTCCGCTCAGGAGCGCGGGCCTCATCCGGCGCTATCCGCTCGGGCCGGGCGAGTCGCTCGCGATGCTCTATTTCACCAACAGTCTCGGCGCGGCGATCGGCGTGCTCGCAAGCG
>Ga0209701_10001490_pt1 | contig 15042 bp, 12 predicted proteins | sample CZO8metaG_4_FD_188356 | JGI IMG/M metagenome (GOLD analysis project Ga0209701, IMG submission 188356) | Vadose zone soil microbial communities from the Eel River Critical Zone Observatory, Northern California, USA - CZOApr15con2H3.8 metaG... | ecosystem: Environmental > Terrestrial > Soil >...
ACCAACTGCGACACCAACTGCGACGCCTACGCCTACACCAACTCCCACGCCTACACCAACTCCTACGCCGACGCCTACCCCAACTCCGACACCAACTGCGACACCAACTCCCACGCCCACGCCTACCCCAACTCCCACGCCCACTCCGACTCCCACTCCTATCGCCGATTTCTACCCTAGATCCAGACTCCTACTTTTGTTCTACCAACAGAGATGATTAGCCCGGCTAACTTGTTTTCTGGTGGATCATTTGTCAATTGAGTAGCCTTGGAAAAATCCGCGTTTGAGCCTGGGGAAACTCATCTCCGAATAAAGTGAGTCCGCTTGCTTAGATAAAAGTCTATTCTTATTGCATGAGTCATCCCGATCTTGAAGTGAGGATTTGGCCCTGGCAAAGCCAGGGCTAAGGTGGAATTTCGACGAACAAGCGCAACCATGAGAGTGTTTGACTCTGTCAAACACTCTCATGGTTGCGCTTGTTCGTCGAAATTCCGGAATGACTCATGTTGTTGAGCTTACGCAATTGACAAATGACCACTAATGCGTCATTACTACTGATGAGGTTCCTTCGGCAGCAGCCTCGGGGGCTTGACTACTCGTCACCCTTCTCCTGCCGCCGCGGAGTGGGATCTCCTTCAGGAAGAAGATGGCGACAAATCCCACGCACATGAGGACTGTACACAGAACGAAAACGTTGTGTATACCGCTCGTCAAGCCGACCTTCACGGCTTCCAACAGTTGATCGTACAATGCTTTGCCTTGTGGACCAAAGGCCGAGAATTGTGCAAGCAGCCGCTTCTGAGTGTCCGGCGAGAGCAGGACGTTCGGATTGTCAAAGACACTGAGTGCCTTCGCAGGAACGACCGCTTTGACTAGAGACGGAATGGCATTGTGAAAACCGGGTACATAGGCCGAAGTCAAGAGCGAGCCCATGGCCGCTACCGCAATGGTGCTACCAATTGAGCGGAAGAAGGTGAGACTAGATGTTGCCTGGCCAATCTTTGTTGGCAGTGCGTTCTGCACGATCACCGTGTAGAGCGACATACTGAACCCAAGACCCAGACCCAACACAATCATCGCAATGATCAGATCCGTATTGGTTGAGTTCACATCCAGGCGTTGTAGCAGTAACGACCCAACAATCGTGATCGCCATACCAACAAACGCGATCCACTTGTACTTGCCATAGCGCGATACTAACTGACCGGAGACGATACTACTGAAGATCAAACCCATCATCAATGGTGTGAGGAGCAGACCACTATTGGTGGCTGAGATGCCCAGGACACCCTGTGCATACAGTGGCAAGAACAGGATACTCCCAAACATTCCCATACTCGTGATCATCGTGATCAGCACGGATACGCTGAAGATGCGGTTCTTAAACAGGCTTGGATCGATAATTGGTTGTGCGTTCCGCCGTTCCAGGTATGCCTCGTAGATGATAAACAAGGCCACGAAGACAATTGCTCCACTAAACAGGCTCATAATCTGCCATGAGAGCCAATCATATTGAGAACCGGCCAGGGAGAATCCCAACATGAGTGGGACCGTACCGGCAATCAATAAGAGAGCGCCAAGGTAATCGATCGAAACTTTCCCCGTGTTTTTGCTCCGGAGTGGTGGCATCAAGAAGATGAGCACCAGCAATGCAACGATACCAATGGGCAGGTTGACATAGAAGACCCAACGCCATGTGGCGTGGTCGGTAATCCAGCCGCCGATTGTCGGACCAAGGATGGATGACAGACCGAACACAGCACCTGTCAAGCCCTGCCATTTGCCGCGTTCGCGTGGGGTGAACAGGTCTCCAATCACTGCAATAGCAATTGGCAGCAACGCGGCCGCTCCCAGACCCTGGAACGCACGGAAGGCGATCAACTGATTCATCGTCTGGGCTGCACCTGAAGCGGCAGACCCTACCAGGAACAGCACAACGCCAATCAAGAAGATTGGCTTGCGTCCGAAGAGATCGGAGAGCTTCCCATAAATCGGGATCATCACTGTTGAGGTCAGCAGGTACGCGGTCGTGACCCAGGTGTAGCGATCGAAGCCTTGCAAATCGGTGATGATGTGGGGCATGGCCGTTCCCACAATCGTCTGATCGAGGGAGGCAAGCAACATCACAAGCAAGACGCCTGCCATGGTCAAGAGCGTCTCACGGCGCGTGAATCGTGGAGTTTCTATATCCTGGTTTGTAGAGCTACTGCCCACAACCGTGTCGCCCGTTGTCGAATTATTCGATACTGTTTTCATGAAAAAAATCTTTCTTCATAATACTATTTGTAACTAACCTGGCTTCGTGATTGGCTATCCCGTTGAAGTAGATTTGCCGGAGATATTTGACCAGTTCTTCGTGTGAGAAGTCATCTCCCAACACGAGACGATCATAACTTTTTGGCGAAAACAAACCAAAAAACGAGATCAGCATAACTTTTGTTGGAATGGAGGAATTAATTTCCCCCGCGGCCTTCCCTTCTTCAAGCAGTTTCGTTACGCGTGAAACCAGGGATTGCCAGAGATCACTCATACATCCACCCTTTTCCATAATCATCCGCTTCAGATCTACGCCATTGTACATCGATGAAAGAAGACTTGCTTGTTTGCTATAAAACCCCGTATAGACAAACTGAAGGAGTGCCTCAAGCCTGGCTCTCGGTGTCGGCTCTGCTTCGATTACCGCATCAATTCCCTCGAGGAATGTCTGCATGGTGCGCTTAAAGATCGCTATCACCAGTTCTTCCTTCCCGGGAAAATGTGTGTAGATCGTGCCTTTGGCGATACCAACGCGAGCAGCAATCTCATCCATCGAGGTTTCATAATATCCTCTTTCCTGCAGCACTTCTTCTGCTGCCTGGATAATGAGTTCCTCGCGCTCACGTCGCTGTTTTTCCTTCAGTGAAGTAGTCGGTGTATGAACTGTTTGCATAATAAGCCTCTTTGCTTGCACTTTTGTACTGATTTGTCTATGCTTTGACTAAAGACATTTCCATTGACTTCTCGGTACTTTCTCTGACCATCTAGAGTTTTTATGACTCTATAGTCATAATTCTACCATAGAGTCTTTCAAATGTCAAGGGTGGGAAGCGAACATGAGTGGTGTGGTTTTGCAGCCGCATTCCGGGAACGCGGCTGCAAAACCACACCACTCATGTTCGCTTCCATTCATGCTTTCAACAGCACATGAATCGCTCTCCCCAGAGCACTCTCAACGCCCTCTAGCAGCACCTCGCTGAGTCCGGGATGAGCATAAAGAATCTCTGAAAGGTCGGTCAGCGTGGCTCCCATCTCGATTGCCAGCGTCGCCTGCCCGATCAAATCACCGGCACGCGGCCCCACGATTGTCGCACCGAGCATAAGCCCATCATCCGCATTCGCCACCACCAGGGCAACACCGTTATCGGTACCCAGTGTCAAGGCACGTCCATTGGCCGCCAATGGGAAACGCCCTGTAACCACCTGATAGCCTGCCTTTGCTGCCTCTTCCGCAGAGTAGCCAACCGTTGCAATCTCTGGGGTCGTATGGACAACCTGCGGTATCACCAATGGCGCGAACTGTACTCGTTGACCGGAGAGGACTTCCGCGGCCACTTTGGCCTGTTTTATGGCAACATTGGCGAGGGCGCGTCCCCCCGTACAATCACCAACGGCATAAATATGTGGCACGCTGCTCTGTTGCATCGAATTGACTGCTATACCGCCATTCTCAGTGACTTCTACCCCTGCCGCGTCCAGGTGCAGCCCAGACGTATGTGGAGAAACGCCCTGTGAAATCACCACGGGACGATCTTGCATGTCTTCCATTGCCGCCTTTGCCACCACCTGTATTCCCAGCTTCCGCAGACCAGCCTGTACCAGGCGCAACGCCGTGGGATCGAAGCCAGCCAAAATCTGCTCGCCGGGCGAAAGGAGCTTGACCTTGACATCGAGGCGTGCGAAAAGCGTCGCCAGTTCCAGGGCGATGTAGTCATCTCCCACAATGCTGAGGGTTTCCGACAGATCAGGCAACATCAATGCCTGTTCAGGTGCCAGTATCTTCTTGCCATCAAACGCTACATGAGCATGAGGAGCGGCGTCGGCACCAACTGCAAGAATGCAATGGTCAAATTTGAAGCGATGCGAGCCGTGTTCTCCTTCGACACGCACCTCCTGGGCGTTGATGAACCAGCCTGTGCCGTAGACATAGTCGATGCGGTTGCCATCGATTAAACGCCTCACTCCGCCGGTCAGGCGATCAACCACACTCTGCTTCCATGCCTGCATCTTCGTCCAGTCAAAGGAGACAGTTTCGGCGGCGATACCCATAGTCGGCAGTTCTTCAGAACGTGCCTGTGCGTAGCGTTCGGTTGCCGAGAGCAGTGCCTTGAGGGGAATACAGCCCAGCTTTAAGCAGGTGCCGCCCGCAGGTCCCTGGTCAATCAGAGTGACATGATGCCCAAGCTGCGCGGCCCGAATGGTGGCGACATAGCCCCCTGGGCCTGCACCCAATACCAGGACATCTACAGCGGTGGTGACATCTCCAACTACCATATTACTACTTCTTTCTGCTCCCCACCTTTACACCATGTCCAACATCAATTGCTGCGGGTTCTCCACCAGCTCCTTGAATCGTGCCAGGAACCTGCCGGACATGGCACCGTCAATCAGCCGGTGGTCAAACGAGAGTGCCACCGGCAGCATTGGGCGCACAATGATGGCTCCCTGCTGCGCAATCGCCTTCTCTTGCAACCTGCCTACCGCGAGGATTGCCACTTCGGGATGATTGATAATCGGAGTGCCAGTTCCGCCGCCAAAACTTCCCACATTATTCAGCGTAAAGGTGCTGCCGCTGAGTTCGTTTAGCGCAAGTGTGCGTTTGCGAGCCCCCTCGATCAACTTCTCAAGCTTCGTGGCAACCTCCACCAGCGTGAGACGGTCAGCATCGCGCATGACCGGCACAAGCAAGCCCTCCGGCGAATCGGCTGCAATGCCGATATGGTACGAGTGCTTGTAGATAATCTCGCGCTTCTCATCATCCAGGCTGGAGTTAAAGATGGGAAACTCTTTGAGCAGCGGTATGAGGAGCTTGATCAGCAGAGGCATGTAGGTAAGGCGAATGCCGCGCTGTTCCGCTACGGGTTTTAATGCCTGGCGCAGAGCTATTAAGCCACCGCCATCGATCTCATCAAAAGCGGTCGCATGGGGGATAATGCGCCACGATCGCTCCATATGCTCCGCGATACGCTTGCGCAAACCCGTCAGAGGCTGACGCTCATCTTGCAAGGAAGGAGCAGGTTGCCCAGCTTGCAGCGAAGTGACAGCCACTGGTTGAGGAACGGCTTGTTCCTCCTGGACAGTGGTAGGGGTAGACACAACGGGCTGTGTGCCATTTTGCGTAGAAATGGCTGTCGTTTTCGCACGTTCAGCGTAGGCCCGCACATCTTCGAGAGAGATACGCCCGCTTGAACTGGAAGGTGTGACCTGCTCAAGGTCTACACCCAATTCAAAGGCCAATTTTCGCACTGCAGGGGCAGCCTGTACTCGTTGCCGTGTTGCGGCAGGCGCTGCAGATTGGACCGTAGGCTGTGAGGAAGATTGTGTACTTGATGAAGTCGGCGCAGCACCTGTACTCGTTTCGACATTGTTCGATGAGCCATCGCTATCGCCTTTGGCCTCCGTTTCAAAGACGACCAGCACTTCACCAACTTTGGCAGTCTCTCCATCCTTCACGCGAATCTCGCGAACCTTGCCAACAACCGGCGATGGAAGTTCAACGATGGCCTTATCTGTCTCCACCTTCGCGATGGCCTGGTCTAGTTTGGCAGTATCACCAACATGAACAAGCCATTCGACTATCTCAGCTTCATGCATTCCTTCCCCCAGGTCGGCCAGCTTAAATTCGTACATAACTGCTCCTCATCACAAACGGCAAATCTTTCGATAAGGAACTTTCACTTTTTCATCAGGTGAGAATAACCATGGTTATTCTCACCTGATGAAAAAGTGAAAGTTCCTTATTGGATTTCTACGTAGGTTCCATGACCTGTCGCAAGGCGGCTAACACTTTGGGCACTGTTGGTAAATAATAGTCCTCCTGCCCTGGCACAGGATAGGGAGTGTCGTAGCCGGTGACGCGCCCAACAGGCTTGAGCAGGGAATACAGGCAGCGATCATTGATAATCGCGATGATCTCGGCTCCCACGCCGCCAGCGCGGGCGGCCTCGTGAATCACAATCGCCCGCCCGGTTTTCTCGACCGAGGCGGTTATGGCCTCTTCATCGAGCGGCCAGACGGTGCGCAGGTCGATGATCTCTATGCTCGTCCCACTCTCCTTTTGCATCTGTTTCGCCGCCTCTACAGCCAGGGGTACCATGGCCCCGTAGGCAAATAGACTGACATCCGTGCCCTCTTGCACCGTGTTGGCCTTACCAAGAGGGATGCTGTAATATTCTTGCGGCGTCTCCTGGCGAAACGAGCGGTAGAGCTTGATGTTTTCCAGGAAGAGTACCGGGTCGGGGTCTGCAACAGCCGAGGCCAGCAAGCCTTTGGCATCGTATGGGTTCGAGGGGATAACCACCTTGAGGCCCGGCGTTTGCATAAAGACGCCTTCGAGACTATCGGAATGCAGTTCAGGCGAACGCACGCCACCACCATAGGGAGCGCGTACCACCATAGGGCAGGTGTAGGCTCCCGCGCTGCGAAAACGCATGCGAGCCGCCTGGGAGACCAGCTGGTTCATACACACAAAGAGGAAGCCCGCGAATTGTATCTCGGCTACCGGGCGCAGCCCATACACAGACATACCCACCGCACTGCCAATAATAGCCGACTCCGACAACGGGGTATCGAAGACACGCTGCTCGCCGAACTTCTTCTGTAGATGCTCGGTGACACGGAAGACCCCGCCGTTCGCTCCTACATCTTGTCCAAATACGACCACCCGCTTGTCGCGTTCCAACTCCAGGGTAAGCGCCTGGTTCAGGGCCTCTATCATCGTCATTAACATATCTTTATCAACCTCTCCCCTGCTACCTGGGGTCAATATGGCTCAGCAGATCAGCACGCTGCTCCTGGAGCCGCGGAGAAAGGCTGGCCGAGGTATAGTCAAAGAAACTATCCGGGGCCATCGGCGGCATCGCCTCAGCCACGCGCACAGCCTCGTTGATCTCCTCTTCAACGGCTTCGACGATCTGCCGGACCTGTTCTTCATCGAGCAGGCCGCGACCGATGAGGAAGCGTTGGAAACGCGCAATCGGGTCTTTTGCCCGCCATGTCTCCACCTCCTCGGCGTGGCGATAGCGCGTGGGGTCATCGGCGGTCGTATGCGCCCCGATACGGTAGGTGAGGGTTTCTACGAGGGTTGGCCCCTGCCCTGAGCGAGCCCTCTCAACGGCCTGCTGCATCACATCATAGACTGCCAGGATATCATTGCCATCGACCAGCACGGACGGGATACCGAAACCCGCACCGCGAGAAGCAAGTGTAGGTGCCGCGCTCTGTTTATGACGAGGAACGCTGATCGCCCAGCCATTATTCTGCACCACCAGCACCACGGGAGCCTGAAAAACACCCGCGAAATTCAGGGCTTCATTGAAATCGCCCTCGGAGGTTGCTCCATCTCCACAGACACCCACGGCCACCGCTGGATCGCCCGCTATCTTCGCGGCCATCGCCAGGCCAACAGCATGAAGCATCTGCGTGCCAATCACAATCTGGATGGGCAGGCAGTGTATTTCCCTGGGATAGTGTTCGGGAGTAAAACCACGAAATGCGTAGACAAGCGTGGCTATAGGAAGTCCTCTTACCAGCAGCGAGGCAATCTCTCGATATGAGGTGGCCAGCCAGTCCTGCGGCTGAAGTGGTGCCGCCAGCCCCACCGCCGTGGCCTCCTGCCCCATCAGAGAACCAAAGGTAGTGGCACGCCCTTGCCGCTGCAAGGCTACGATTTTGTTTGAGAATGCCCGTCCCAACTGCATAGAGCGGTAGAGCGACAGCAGACGCTCAGTACCCAGGTCGGGCATCTCCCCCACCAGCTTTCCCTCTGCGTTCAGGATTTGATAGGGTGCCATATCTGTATCAGACGCGATAAATCGAGCCCCTACATTCGTCGCCATTTCGCGCTCCTTCAGTTACTGCTTATTTGGAGAATATCCAGGGTGCTTCCTGTTTCCTGCGATTTTCGTAGGCGGCGATTTCGTCGTTGTGCAACAGCGTCCAACCGATATTATCCAGCCCTTTAAGCAAAGCATTTTTCCGAAAGCCGTCGATCTCGAAGTGCAGGACGCGCTGCTGAGGTGTTGTCACCGTCTGCGCTTCCAGGTCAACCGCGAGGGTGTAGCCCTCTGTGGCTTCAGCTTCCGTGAATAGTTCCTTCACAATTGCCTCGTCAAAGGTCACAGGCAGGATGCTGTTATTGAAGCAGTTGTTATAAAAGATGTCGGCAAAGCTGGGAGCGATGATACAGCGAAAGCCATACTGTCGAATGGCCCAGGGGGCGTGCTCGCGTGATGAGCCACAGCCAAAGTTATCGCCCGCCAATAAGATAGTCGCTCCCTGGTAGCGCGGTTGGTTGAGCACAAAATCAGGGTTGGGTTGTTGAAGGGCATAGTCAAGATAGCGCCAGTTGGCAAAGAGTACCGGGCCAAAGCCGGTACGCCGGATGGTCTTGAGAAAACGGGCCGGTGTGATTTCATCGGTATTGACGTTGGTGCGATCCACCGGTGCCACCAGCCCGGTCAGTGTGGTAAATGCTTCCAATGTATTTAATCTCCTGTTATTATCCTACAGCTCTCGTATATCCACAAAGTGACCGGAGACAGCAGCGGCGGCGGCCATTGCCGGGCTGACAAGATGGGTGCGCCCGCCGCGCCCCTGGCGTCCCTCAAAGTTGCGATTGCTGGTCGAGGCACAACGCTCACCCTCTTTCAGGTAATCGCCATTCATCGCGATGCACATACTGCATCCCGCTTCGCGCCACTCAAAGCCAGCCTCGCGGAAAATGTCGGCAAGGCCCTCCTCTTCAGCCATACGCCGCACCCGCATCGAGCCGGGCACAACCATCGCCCGTATCGACGGTGCCACATGTTTGCCCTTGACGTATTGCGCTGCCATTCTCAAATCTTCCAGGCGGGAATTGGTACAGGAGCCAATAAAGACTGTATTCAAGGGAATATCTGAAATCTTCTGACCAGCTTCAAGGCCCATATACTTCAAGGCTCGTTCGTAGGCTTGGCGCTGCAACGGATCTTTCTGCGCGGCTGGGTCCGGCACAGACCCGTTGACATCGGCGACCATTCCGGGGTTTGTACCCCAGGTCACCTGCGGCCCCAGACCCTCCACATTGATTTCATGCACGGTATCGAAACGGGCACCGGCATCACTCGCCAGTTGTCGCCACGCGGCAACAGCCTGTTCAAACATCTCTCCCTTGGGAGCATAAGTGCGTCCCTTAATATAGGCAAAGGTTGTTTCGTCAGGGGCAACCATACCTGCACGCGCGCCAGCCTCAATTGCCATGTTACAGAGAGTCATGCGTCCCTCCATCGAGAGGTTACGAATGGTCGAGCCACTGAACTCGATGACATGGCCTGTCCCGACGCCCGTACCCAGCTTACCAATGATGGCAAGGGCCAGGTCTTTGGCGGTCACACCAGGAGCCAGGGTACCCTCAACGCGAATATTCATGGTTTTGGGACGCTGCTGCAAGAGACATTGCGTTGCCAGCACATGTTCGATTTCGCTGGTACCAATGCCGAAGGCCAACGCGCCCATGGCTCCATGCGTAGAGGTATGCGAGTCACCGCACACTAACGTCATTCCCGGCAGCGTGATGCCTTGCTCCGGCCCGATGATATGCACTATTCCCTGGCGAGCATCATTCATATCAAAGAGGGTCAGCCCAAAGTCCCTGGCATTCTGCTGCATGGTAGTAATCACTAGCGTACTATCTTCATCCACAACATCGAGCATCCTGCGCCCTACTACCGTTGGAACGTTGTGGTCAAGCACAGCGATAGTGGCATCAGGCCGGCGCACCGCGATACCGGCCAGCCGCAAGCCAGCAAAAGCCTGAGGAGAGGTGGCCTCATGCACAAGATGGCGGTCTATATAGAGGATGGTAGTCTCCCCTGGGACTTCACGAACTACGTGTACATCCCAAATTTTTTCAAACATCGTTTTTGGCTTTGTGCCGTTTTCGTTCATATTTCGTGTCCTTCTAAGGGTTAGTGAAGCTCTTCATTGAGCTTGTTACCTCTTATTATCGCACATTTTTGTTCACGTATGCACACTCGTTCAAGTGTGGTGGAACCATTAGCGGCGATGAGGAGTATGTTGCTCCCCAGGAGCAATCCCACAAAGTCGCAGAAGCATCTGCTCGCGCACCTCGCTTTTCTGATACTGCTCTTATTGACACTATCCGTTCACCAGTTGATAGCTTAACAGCTTATTGCCCTTCAGGTTGACCAGCGCACCGCGCAGGTTGCCATCACCATATTCGCTGCCAGGATTGATACTGGTGGTGCGTCCAATCTTATTGACGGCGCGCGATTCGTGGATATGCCCATGCAGCGAAACCAGGGGCTGGTAGCGTTCGATAGCGGCTCGCACCGACCTGCTGCCAACCGGCCCGGTGGCGATTTCACCTCCAACCACGACCGGTTTCAGGTCATCGGTCAACAGTGGGGCGATATCCAGTCCAGAGGCAAAGGGAGGCACATGTATATTGAAAACGGCGCGCTCCGGTGCTCGCAGTTGGCCTGCCATCATATCGATAAAAGCTGCCAGCTCTTCTTCCGGGATGTCACGCGGCGCGTGCCAGGGCGTGGTGTTAGCAAAACCTGAACTGACCATTTCGTGTTCATCATCGATCATCACCACGCGGCCTTCGGGCATCTCGACATACGAAGCCTGCTTCAGCACCTCGACGACCTCCGGCTCATCGTCGTTGCCCGCGTCGATAAAGCAGCGCACACCGCTCCCACGCAAGCGTTCCTCCGCGATTTCGCACCAGCGCTGCACGCTCTCGACCATCAGGCGCGTGAAGAGTTTATCAACCAGTCCGCGATCAGACTCCATAGCGATCAATTCATCCCGCATAGTGCGAAAGGGATACGCTCCACCATGGCGCACCTGGCGTTCAAAAGCGGCGATGTCCTCTTCCGACTCGAGTGTGGCATCTTGTCCAAGGAACTTTGCCGTATAGGTGGCAGTACCCGTCTTGCGTACAATTGGCACCAGCGCTTTACCGGTGATGTCGCCGCCGAGAATCAAGACGTTGGCCTGAAAGAATTTGGCGGTATTAATGAACTTGATAAAACAGCGCTCCGAGCCATGTATATCGCTTGCGAAAAAGATGGTTGTGCGGTGACTCATTGACGCTCCTATCCAGGGGAAAAAGCCCGTATGCGAACCTTAGAACATGATTGATCCGCCGGTGACATTAATGGCTTGCCCTGTCATGTAGGCGGCGCGGTCGCTGAGCAGAAAAACCACCACGCGCGCCACATCTTCTGGTTCTTCCAGTCTGCCCAGGGGGATAGCGCGCAAGTAATCCTGGCGTACTTCTTCGGGGGTGATGCCTCTGAGATCGGCCTCCCAGACGACTTCACGTTCCTGCATCGAGGTACGCACATAGCCGGGGCAAACGGCATTGACACGAATGCCATCAGCCGCCGTTTCAAGGGCCAGTGCCTGTGTGAAACCGATCACGGCGAACTTGGATGCCGAATAATGGGCCAGCAGTGGCGCAGCTTTCTTCCCTGCCATTGATGCGGTGTTAACGATGCTGCGGGTTATATCCCGGCGTCCCTGGCGCAAGAAGTAGCGCACTTCCGCCTGGCAGCAGAGAAATATACCTTTGGCATTGATATCCATGTTGAAGTCCCAATCGGCTTCAGTCAGGTCTACCACGCGCTTCATTGAGGAGACGCCTGCGTTATTTACTGCCAGTTCGAGACCTCCCATCCTGCTCGCCGCTTCCTCAACCCGTTCTGTCACACTGGCAGCGTCACGTACATCAAGTTGAGCGGCCCACACCCGCGCATCCGTCCGCTGCGCCTGAGCCTCACCGGCCACCTTTTGCGCTGACTTGAGATCGATGTCGGTAATGGCAAGATCAACCCCTTCGCGCACCATTTCAAGGGCGATGGCGCGGCCTATACCACTGCCTGCCCCCGTAATAAACCCGCGTAAACCTGCTAACAACATGCAGATTCCTCCTTACTGGCACTCCCTATGAGTCAAGCTGACCAAGCTCTGGTAAATATGATTGCAAGCGCGTATAGAGTTCGCGGTACAAGGCAAAACCTTTGCGATAACGCGGGACAGCCGCGCTTTGCGGCTGGTAGGTCGGACCTTGCGAGATGAAACGTGCGATATCGCTCCAGTCGCCAAACAGACCCACGCCCATAGCCGCAACGTAGGCGGCTCCCAGTGCCGATGCAGCTTCACCTGCCACAACTTGCACCGGCAGGTTCAACACATCGGCGGCTATCTGCATCCAGAGCGTACTGCGGCTCCCCCCGTCTGCTGCTACGACACGGCGCACCGGGCGGCCAGCCTGGCGTAGTAACGCCAGGTGATGTGCGAAACCGTAACATACAGCTTCCAGAATGGCGCGATAGAGATGCGCTCGCGTATGATGCAGCATCACTCCCGCGAAAACACCTCTTGCCGCGGGGTCGAAAATTGGTGTCTTCTCTCCAAGAAAGTATGGAAGTACGATGATGCCGCCCGCTCCCGGCTCTATGGACTGCGCCTCGCCATCCAGAACTTGCGGAGCCATTCCACCCGCCAGTTCATTAGAAAACCACTTGACCAGCGAACCGCTGGAGGCCATGCAGCCATTGATAAGCGTCAGACCAGGAATATCGTGGTAGTCAAAATAGAAATGCGGGTCGGGATCAGGACGAGTATCACAGTACAAAATGTCGCCCGCGCCGCCAAATTTCAGCAAAATATCGCCGCTCTGTGTTAACCCGGACGCCAGGGCAGCCGCCACATGATCGGCGCTGCCCGCTACCACCGGCGTACCTGCCAGTAAGCCCGTTAACCCTCCTACCTCTTCGCTCACCCCGGCCACGATTTCGATGGGTTGATGTACTGGAGGCAATAGAGCAGCATCGATACCAGCATGTTCTATATAAGGTAAGTGCCAGCGATGTCGCACGACATCGTAAAAACCGCTCTCCGCCGCCCAATTCTCCTCGAGCGAATAGTGGCCCGTCAGCCGGTAGACGATGAAATCATAGGAACCGCAGAGATGCGCAGCGCGTTCGAGCACTTCTGGTTCATGCCTCTGCAGCCAGCGCCACTTGGTATCGATATTTTGTTGGTTGGGCGTACCACCGGTAATGCTGAGAAATTCACCCAGGTCAACAGCCGCTCGTAACTCTTCGACTTCAGTGATAGCTCGCGCATCATTTTGTTGGATGCTTGGGCGCAGCGGCATGCCAGATGCGTCCAGAATGACCATGGCCGGTACCATACCGGAGACGCCGATGGCCTCGACTGCCTCAGCCGGAATGACAGAGAGCAACCGGCGTATGGCCTCCAGGGTGGTTATCCACCAGCGTTCGGGGTCCTCTTCCGCCCAGCCAGGATGGGGAGAGAGCAACTCGTGAGATAGCTCGGTCTGCGCCACAATGCCCTGTGTACGCTCTAAAGCGATGGCTTTCAAAGCGGTCGTACCGACATCGATACCGAGCACATAGCGGGAAGTCATGCGTGAGCCTCACTGAACTCGCGTGCGGCACTTACCTCATCCATAAAACGGCGCACCCGCTCGGCATCAACCGGGTTCCAGGTATAGCCATCGTGTTTTAGTCCTGTGCCAACAATTACACCATCAGCTACGGCCAGCGTCGCGCGCACGGTCTCAACCTTCACGCCCGTATTCGCCAGCACAGGAGTGTTGGGTACGGCGACCTTTGCCTCGCGAATGTGATCGAGGTTAGCTTCCGCGCCTGCCATCGCTCCAGAAATAAGGATGACATCGGCCAAGGAGGAAACTACTACGCTGTGAGCCAGCGCGCCAATGGGGCGGGGAGAAACGGGACGCGCAAACTCAGGCTCAATATTGAAGAACAGGCGCACATTCTCCGCGCCAATGTGCCGACGATAATCCAGTGCGGCGGCAGCATCTGGCTGCCATAAGCCCATATCGCTATCATAAACGCCTGTGAAGACCTCGCGCACGAAACTGGCACGCACTGCCTGCGCTACAGCCAGGGCAGCCATGGGATCCCAGAGCAGATCAACACCATAGGGCAGGCGAATATGTGGGCGCAGTTCGCTGATCACTGCTGCCATAGCCGCGATGGGAGCCCGATCAAAGTGCAAGGAGTAGGGTCGATCCCCCTCGTTACAGAACAGCAGGCCATCCACGCCGCCGTCCTGCAAAATATCCAGGTCGCGGCGCAGTGCTTCCACCATGGCTGCCATACCCCCCTTGCTGTCATAGAGCGGTCGTCCGGGTAGAGGCAGCAGGTGCAGCATTGCAATCACCGGTTTGGAATGACCAAAGAGTGTTTCCAGCAACGAACGATTTGAACGATCCTGGTGATCATTTTCATTGGCGTTGGACATACTCAGTCTCCCCAATACTTTGATACACTACCAATTTAGGTTTTCAGGGCCGGGCTTCGCCGCAGAGTGGTGAAGCCCGGCCAGTACCCTATACGAAGCGCGATGCCCTACTCTGGCGGAATTTCCTGGAAGGCCGCCTTGAGCTGGATACCCTGTTGAGCGCGCACTATGCGCACAATAACGTAATATATCACCCCCGCGATCGGGACGGCAAAAGCCTCGATCAGAGGCTTGACACCTATCTGGCCGAAGGCGGTCGTGGTGAATGCCACGTAGAGTACGAAAGCCCAGCTTAACAGCATAATCACACCCACAATCGTGATCGCCGGGACGCCAGCGATGCGCGCCTGCACCATCTTCGGGGCCGATTCGAAGAGCGAACGGCGCGTAAAGGGCATGACGATCGCCGCCAGCGCGACCAGCATGAAGGCGAGCGCCATTACCGCGATCACATTGAGCAGCAGCGCGCCCAGGTTC
>Ga0209701_10001496_pt1 | contig 14987 bp, 9 predicted proteins | sample CZO8metaG_4_FD_188356 | JGI IMG/M metagenome (GOLD analysis project Ga0209701, IMG submission 188356) | Vadose zone soil microbial communities from the Eel River Critical Zone Observatory, Northern California, USA - CZOApr15con2H3.8 metaG... | ecosystem: Environmental > Terrestrial > Soil >...
GCAGCGAGCTCTTATAGAGGGTCGCAAGGGGGAACGGCTATTCTGCTGAGGGGCGGCATGATACAATACCCAGAGAAGAACTACACAGGACGAACTCGTGATACTTGTAAGAGGAGAGAGAATGATCGACAATCAACCCACCGCGGAAGCTCCTGCACATCCAACCAGGAAAATCCCTATCCACGAGCGGAGCGTTCGCGTTGGTGACGTGATTGTGGTGAATGCATACCGGGTCAATCGCACCTTGCTCAAACAGCGTTTCGCCGAAGGTGGATACCAGGCACATGAAACCCCGCATTTTTTGCTTTTTACGCGGGAAGCAGAGCCGAAGACGATTCTCGTGCACTGGTTCAAACCGGAAGAGATCAACTCGAATATCGTACATTATCTGGTTCAGGAACTCAAACCATCCAGCATTATTTCGTCTAGTGAACGACTGGGTGAGCTATTAACTGGTATCATAGGAGGAACTGTATTTGCTGGAGATGTTCAACGAGCCTGGAATTATTTCGGTGCAAACACACTGCAACGTTTATTTATCCTTGCCAGCAGTGCAGTGACTTCTAGTCTTCCCGATTATGGCACGCTAGGTACATTTGCCACTCTGTATCAACGGGTCTTTGAGCTATGCGTAGGAGAGCGCTTCCTCGATGCTGCGTGTAGCAGTGGTTTTTTCTCGCTGCTGCTGGTTGAACGGATACCATTTGTGAGCGAGGTTGTAGGCGTTGACATTGACGCGGACTTTTTTAAGGTGGCACAGGAACTCGCCGAAGAACAGCATCTTTCCAACGTCCGCTACGTTCAGGCTGATCTTCTTGCTGATGATTTCAGCGCGATAGGGACATTTGATACAGTGACCGCGCTGCATGTGCTTGAACATTTCACTGAAGAAGACATGTATCGAGTCCTTACAAATTTGCTGAAAATGACAGTACATCGTCTAATCCTTGCCGTGCCATATGAAACCGGTCAGCCCGAAGTAGCATATGGACACCGGCAATTGTTTTCTCGTGCCAAACTTGAAGCGGTGGGAACATGGTGTATCGAGCAATTGCAGGGTGCAGGTCGCATGTGGTGTGAAGATCTTTGCGGGGGAATTCTGCTTATCGAGCGTCATCCCTCTTGAGCATCACTTGTATGTTCGCTCTTCCAGACAAGAGCACACTCACTTGCTAGAACGGATAAGGCTCGTCTGTTGGGGAAGTTGCCGACGGGTATTAGCAACAAAGCTTTGGACTTCTCTGTCCGAGGGAAATATTCCAAGTAAGTCCTGTTGAAGGTATTCAGTAAACCACCGATTTGTCATCTGTGCATTGATGGTTCTAATCAGCGGCACCAGGTCTCCCGCAATAGTGAGGCTGCTATCTCGTTCTCCCATGCGTGCATAGGCCATAGCCAGACCCGTCGCAGTCATAGCACGGCGCAGAAGCCACTGTTCGGGAAGCTCTGTAAGCGCATCCTCAAAGCAGTTTTTTGCTGCTGCATAGTTTCTCGTATTGAAGGCATATTTCCCGGCTATGAGTAACCAGGCGGCGCGATCAAACTCTTCATTGGGCATAAGTTGATCTAGATATGCTTCTGCCGCATCAAGCTTTTCCTGCGTTGTTCGATCATCATGAAGCATCATAGCATTGTCTGCCCAGCAGGCTAAAAGATGTGCTTTTAATCGTACACGTGCTTTATCGGTTGGCTCTCCAATAATATGCAAAGCCTCTTCTAGCACCTGGATAGCATCACTATATTGGTTTAAAGCATGATGGCAATCAGCTAAACTAATTAGACTTGCTACGACATACCAGGGATCACCGGTAGCCAGCGCCGCAATGTACCCATTGTGATAAGCCTGCAAGGCTTCCTCGTTACGCTCCTGGAAGTGAAGTGCTATACCAATTAGGCCATATGTGCCTGTATAGAGATATGGCAGGCAGGAGGGATAAACCAGCGCATGAGCTTGATGGATCAAGGAGAGTTGAACCTGTCCAACAGCCAGCACCGGGGCGTTCCCTGCCGTGTGAAACAGTTTCCAGCCGTTTGCGATACTTTCCCCCAGCGCCCGGCCCAACTCTTCCCGTTCTATCGCTGAGATACGCTTGCTGTCAAGTTGCGCAAGGCGACTGATGAAGGCGGCTATGCCCAGCTCTAAGAGTTGGCGGCGAGAAAGACGCAACATGTCTTGCTCTCCTTCCGGCTCTAACAGGACGCGCAGCACATCCAGCATGCCATTGTATGTATCCGTTCCTAGCAGGGACGCCGCATGCTGCATGGTGTAAGTCAACCCTCTCTCTGAGCCAGCCTGTCCCATTTGCAGGAGAACCTGTGTGGAAAGAGGAACAGACGGGGAACGATTTTGCCGGGGCATGGCTATCTCCGGTTCCAAAGAGGAGCTTGAAAGTACCGTTGCTGCACGCGTGCGCGTAATCTGCCTGGTGCGGAGATATTCCGCGATATCCTGGGTGCGCGGGTCGGGTGTGCTTCCTTCCTGCGCCAGCGCCTCCTGTGTGCGTTGGTAGGCCTCTAATGCATCCTGGTAGCGTTCCTGCTCCCCTAACAATTCCATGAAAGGCCGTAGTCCATCTTCGTCCAGCGGCTCTCGTACAAGGTGTTCCCGCAACACCCGTTCGGCTTCTGCTCGCGCGCCTCGCTGCCGGTACAACCGCGTCACTTCATGCACGCATTGCCGGTAGTGTCCTGCCAGCATCGCACGCCGTCCTTTGACCCAGTCGCTGTATAGTTCATCTGCCAGGTACGCGCCGCGAGATGCCAGGCGGTAGGCTTCTTCCCACAACGGCAGTGGATCGTCGCCAAAGCGTTCCAGGCGGCATGCCTGCGCCACGTACCACTCGAAGGCGTCGGCATCGATCCAGATCAATGGGTAAGGGGCCAGGTGGTAGCTGTTACCGCTATCCCGGTTGCCGTGCCGGTACTCCAGCAGATTGTCTCCGCTGGCCGGACGCAGCAGGGTACGCAGAACCGAGGCTGCATCGTCCAGCCGCGCACCCGCCTTATGGGGGGTGTATTCTGGCCATAACAGTTCCATCAGCAGGTCACGCGGCGCGTGGCGTTGAGGCTGGCACAGCAATACTTTCAGCAAGGTAAACGCCGAGGTAGTGCCGCGCCCGTTGAGCCTCTCGGTGGAGAGCGGCACATGCCGGCTAGCGCTTTCCCCGGCAACCGGTTCCTCGCGCCCAAATAATTCGAGCGGGCCGAAGGTGATGATGCGCACGAATGGATGTGGCTGCATCTGCTCCTCTCCTTGTATGGATAGGTTCTCCAACGCGGCTCCTTCCAGCGTTAGATAGCGCCCGTATGTGCCGCTTCTCGATTGCCGGTAGTATAGCATAGCTATGTGCATGACGCCAGGGGAAAAATCGCTCGACGAGACCACCGCGAGGAAGAGCAGGCGAGCGCGTCTGTAGAGAGCGACAGCGCAGAGGAAAGCTAGCCTCGATGCATAATGTGATATGCAGAGAAGTAAAAGTAAAAGAGGAAACCGACTTTGTGACAGACCTCAACATTGACAAACGCTGAAACAGCCCATAGAATAGATTAAAACTTATGCGTCTTTTTTGCTCAAGAGGAAGGATAGGATGGACCTTGCTGCATTGACCAGCCTGATCATGGGCATCATCACCCCGTTCGTCCCGCTCATAGGCACTACCGTCGCGACCAAGCTCAGTGAAGATGCCTACGGAAAGGCCAAGGAGCAAGCCAAACGTCTCTACGAGGCCATTCACAAGCGCTTCTCCCACGAGAAAGATGGCGGCAACGCCAGTCAGGCCCTTCAGGCCTTCGCAGGTGGAGATACTGACTATGAGATTGTCATTGAGAAGAAGCTCTTCAACATCCTACAAGCCGACCCAGACTTTGCGCGTGAATTGGCCCAGATTGTCCAGAGCGGCCCACGTCAGGTCCTCACCATTGCTGAGGAAGCCAAGGCTTCGCGCATTCGCATGAGCAACTCACTCGGACGTGGGCACCAGGAGATCACCGCGGGCAAAAGCTCGATCATCGACGACGTACAGTTTACTATTGGTAACGATAAGCCATAGAAGCGAGTACAGAGGGAGAGAGGCAGTATGTCGCAGGCTCCTCCAATCCAGGATCCATTTGTCGGGCGTGAGATCGAGCAGCAGCGCTACCAGCAGTTTCTCACGAAGGTCAGCCCGTGGGTCATGAACATTATCGGGCAAGGGGGCATCGGCAAGAGCACACTGCTCAGGCACCTCAGTGAGCTTACACCGCCGGAGGCCCTTGTGGGCTCCCTCAACTTCGCTGCTGTCTCACTGCGCACCGATCCCCTGATGATCCTAGAAGAATTATCCTGGCAGCTCGCCCCCCATTGTCACCAACAGCAGGTCGAAGCCTTTGAACAGGCCCTTCGTACCGGAAACGAGAGGCTCTCGCAGTCGAGGGGCGATATGAAGCAAGAGATCCACCTGGGAGACAACACCGTCTTCCATGGTGAGGGGATGCAACTCAATATCAGCAATGCGCTCCAGGAACTGCGCAGGGAGATACGCAAACAGGTCACTAGCGCCTTCTATGCTCTCATATTGACGCTTGAACGCGAACAGCTCATACTCATGTTCGATACGTCTGAATGGTTGAATGAGCCGGAAGGTCGTGAGGTCGGACAATGGCTGCTTGATGAACTCCTGCCAGAACTACACAACCGCATGCAGCGTAACCGGCAACGCTGCTCAGTGGTCATCGCCAGTCGGGAGCGCCTGCCCATGACCGCGATTCAGCGGCAGGATCAGTACTTTCTCCCTCTGCCCATGCTTGACAGGGCCGCCGTGGACGACTACCTGTCCCAATTGGGCATGAACGAGCCCGAGATCAGGCAGCAGGTCTACGAGATCACTCATGGCCACTCTCTCTGCGTCTCCATTATCGGAACATTATGGCAAGAGCGCGGCGAGCAACATTTTACGCTTGCTGATCTCCCCCGATTGCAGGAGCAGTTCAACGAGCGTGCTCTGCTCGAATTCATCCAGGAACGCCTTGATCAGCGTCTCAGATCGCCCTTCCGTGAGTTGACGCGCTACGGTGTATTACTCCCTAGTTTTAGTCTCCCCGCATTACGCGCGGTTTTTCCCGAACTGCTTCCTGAGCAAGAGGCGCTTGACCGTTTTCATCAACTCATTCGCTACCCCTACGTTGAGACCAGGGGAGATCAGCACTACGCTTTTCATGATCTGCTGCGTGAGCTTCAAGCGGTACATGTGCGTGAACAAGAGCCAGAGGCATGGCGACACTATCACAAGCGCGCGCTGGACTACCGGGCGAAGATATCGCCTAGTTCGCCAGAGAGGTACTATCACGCCGTCGCTTACGATGAGGAACAGGGCATAGCAGCGTGGTGGCAGGCGGTGCAGGATGCGCAGGTACGGGGAGAGCGTGAGTATGTCGGTACACTGTTACAGACCGTCCTTGATAAGACTCTGCGTCTTACGCCACTCACGCAGGCGGCGTGCGACTTTCAGCAGGGCCGCTACTACTACTATATCCGCCAGATGGATGCCGCGTTCCAGAGCTATGAGCGCTCCCTTGCGCTCTATCTTGAGCTAGGAGAACGTCTAGGCGAGGCCAATGTGCGCAAGGCCATCGGTGATGTCCAGCGCCTCCGCCGCGAACTGGATACTGCAATGGAGAACTATCGGCAGGCCCTTACACTGCATCGACAAGTAGGGGATCGTCTGGGCGAGGCCAATGATCTCAAAGCAACCGGCGACATTTTCGCTTTGCGGGAAGAGCGGGAGGCAGCGCTAGAACACTACCGGCAGGCTCTTGCCCTCTATCGCCAGATTAAGAATATTGTGGGCGAGGCCAATGTCTTGCGCGTCATCGCCGACACCTACCAGTCTCAGAATGAGTTGCCTACTGCACTGGAGACGTATAGGCAATCCCTGGCACTCTACCAGCAAATCGATTCAAAGCTGGGCGCGGCCAATATCCTTGAATCCATGCACAAGGTGTTCCAGGCTCTCGGTAAGGCGGACGAGGCCGCACAGTGCTACCGGCAGGCCCTCGCTCTCTATCACCAGATGCACGTGAATGTACACGAGAGCAGAGACGAGACACGCCTGGCGGCCGGGACGATGGTGGTGGACTCGGCCTTGCCGCAGGGACCAGCAGCTGCATCACAAGCAGCAACACTACCACGAGATGAGCATCTGGTGGAGGACAAGGTTAAAGGACATGTAATCACGTCCCCTGAAGGGCATATGGAACCCTGGCTGCCTGCTACGCTTCCACCGTGGATGCAACCACCACCCGATACTCCAACTCATTCGCCATACCCATACTGGTACCAACAGCCACAACAAGCTACACTCCCTCAGGTGAATATGGTTCCACCCGTCTCACCACCACAACAAGCTACGTTCCCCCGGAGGAAACCGAGTCCGCCCGTCTCTTATCCAACTGATAATACTTTCCCGCGAGGAAATAATGCTCCCTCGCTGCTCAAGTTGGGGAAGGACCTGCTGCAAAAACTTGCCGAACGTTTCAAACTCCGGAGACGCCCTTGACCCAGTTCCCTGGCTCACAGACGGTGGCCCTCTTTCCAGTCTTGTGGTTCTTGTTCTTTCTTCATGCCTCCATTCTAGCGTGTTTAGCAACCCATGCTTTCGTCAGTAAACTCAGCTTCTTGTCAGAGAAAAACACGAGAAACGATGATAGTGCAACCACCAGTTGTCTTGTCCGTATAGTTTGTAGTATGAGAGTTTTCATGAAATGTGCAGCGAAAACAAATGCGCTGTGTGAGAGCGTGCAATGTGCATCGCCTCACCGTTTAGGAAGGAGTAATCACAAATGGGGAATAGATATCGACCGTACCGGAGGGGGATCCGATTTTTCCCTTATATCGTCCCAATAGGGTTTCCGCTGATCTTCCCATTGGGCTTTTTCCTGGCCTCCTGGTTGTTCCACGCGATATTCACTCTGCTCGGAATCCTGCTCGTCGTCGCCCTGGCCATTTTTATCATCCGGGCGATTACGCTGGGGAGTCCTGATGCAGCATGGAATTCGATGAAGAACATGGGCAATCAGTGGCAGCAGCGGTTCACCTCACAGAACCAGCAACCGCCCCAATACCAGCAACAGCAACCGCCCCAATACCAGCAACAGCAGCCACCCTACTACCGGCCACAACAGCCTTACTACCAGCCAGGACAAGAGGAGCCACAGCAGCCGTATGGACAGGGCTACCAGCCTGAGCAGCCCTATTACCGCCCGGCGGGACAGCCCAATGACCCCGATCAGTCCCGTACGCAGTATCCAGAGCAGATGCCACCGATGCAGCAGTAAGGTAACCGTTGCATGCAGCGACGAGTTGTTATCACGGGCCTCGGAGTGGTGGCTCCGAATGGCATAGGAAAAGAGGACTTCTGGCATGCCTGTATCTCTGGCCGCTCAGGCATCCGGCACGTCACCCGCTTCGATGCTAGCCTGCTGCCGACACGGATTGCCGGGGAGGTAGCAGACTTCGAACCGGCAGCTTTTGGCATCACACCAGAAGAGGCTCTCCGCAGCGAGCGCAATATACAATTCGCGCTCGCTGCGGCCCATCTTGCTTTGCAGGACGCGGGGCTTACCACCGCATTGAGCGAGGCAGATCGCACTCGTGCAGGGGTGTATATGGGCACGGCGATGGCCTCGATCGCGGCAGGGGAGCAGCTCTGGTGTCAACTTACGGATCGCGGTGCGCATCCCCTCCGTGAGAGCATAGACACCTTCATTCCTGCGACCCTGCTGCTGAACCACGCGCCCGCCGCTGCTATTGCTGCTCGTCACCACCTGCATGGGCCATGCCTGGTCATTGCAACAGGGTGTTCTGCCGGGGCGGATGCGATTGGAGAGGCTTTCTGGGCCATCCAGGATGGACAGGCTGATTGCATGCTGGCGGGAGGGACCGATTCGGCGATATGCTATGGAGGGTTCGCCGCCTTCTGCGTGCTGAGGGCGATGAGCACATCCAATGAAGAACCAGAGCGGGCATCGCGCCCATATGACAAGAGGCGAGATGGCTTTGTCATGGCCGAAGGAGCAGGCGTGGTAGTGCTTGAGGAGCGAGAGCGGGCACTTGCCCGCAACGCGCACATTTACGCGGAGATGCTCGCTTTCGTCTCAAACAGCAACTCCTATCATATGACCGCTCTTCCCCCAGATGGGATGCCGCTGCAGCAACTCATCAGGCAGGCGCTGGACGAAGCGGAAATCAGCCCTGCACAGCTCGGCTATATCAATGCCCACGGCAGTTCAACACCTATCAACGAGGTGGCAGAGACGGCGGCCTATAAAGCTGTCTTTGGGGAACGGGCCTACCATATTCCCATTAGCGCCACAAAATCTATGATCGGTCACACACAGGGTGCGGCCAGCGCTATTGAAACTGTTGTCACCGCCCTGGTATTGGAACACCAGGTGATCCCGCCGACGATTAACCAGGAGTACCCTGATCCGCTCTGCGATCTCGACTACGTGCCAAACGTCGCCCGGCGAGCGGCAGTCGACGTGGCGCTCACGCACTCCAGCGGTTTTGGTGGCGTGAATAATTTGCTCGTTCTCGCACGCGCTGATTGGCGCGAGAAACAATCGTGAGTCAGCGGTAAGGAAAACGACTGTGGGACATCGACGTGTGGTCATTACGGGACTGGGGGTCGTGGCACCCAATGGTATTGGCAAGGAGGCGTTCTGGTATGCGACCCACAGCGGGATCTCCGGCATCAAGCCCCTTCAACGCTACCCCACTGCTGATTTGCCGATTTCGGTTGCCGGGGAAATCACCGATTTTGTGGCGCATGACTACATTGAACGCAAGCTGGCAAATCGTACCGATCGCATGACCCATTTCGCCCTGGCCGCCGCACAGGAGGCCCTGCAGGATGCAAACATCGTATTGGAGCGGGAGAATCCACAACGTGTGGGAGCAGTGGTCGCCAATACACTGGGCGGCGTAGAGTATGTCTTGGAGCAAACACAACCATTATATACACGTGGACCACGCTACCTGAGCGTCTACACGGCTATAGCATGGCTGCAGGTAGCAAATGCCGGTCAGCTATCCATCCGTCACGGTATTCAAGGGTACTGCAAGACGCCGGTCAATGACACGGCCGGCGGCTTGAATGCACTGGGAATGGCATACAGGGCCATTCGCCGGAACGCAGCGGATGTCATTCTAGCGGGGGGGTGTGAGGCTCCCCTATATCCTCTCGTCCTCTTAGTGCTGGGCCGTAGTGACTATACTGCCCTGGGTGACGATCCGCGCGCCTATCGCCCATTTGACCGGCGCGCGGCCGGTTTGCTCCTGGCAGAGGGAGCAGGAATATGCATTCTGGAGGAGTACGAGCACGCGCAACGGCGAGGCGCCCCCATCTATGGCGAAATTGTTGGCTATGGGCAGACCAATGATGCACATGGATTGGGAAATCCATCCTCGGACGGCAGCCTGTATGCTCGTGCCATACAGCTTGCGATGGAGGAAGGGGACGTATGCCAGGAGGACATTGCCTACTTCAGCCTGGATGGGCGAGCCGTTCCATCTTCCGACCAGGGCGAGGCAGAGGCGCTGCATATGGTCTTTGGCTCGAATCTTGAACGGCTTCCTGTAAGTGTTCCGCGTACCATGCTGGGTCACAGTTATGCTGCCGCGGGAACGCTCGACGCGATTACAGCGCTGCTTGCACTTCGGCACGGCTTGATTCCACCGGCGATCAATTGCGAGGAGCTGGATTCGCGCTATGGACTGAACCTGGTGCGAAAGGTGGCGCTTCCCCTATCCGGGCGCGCGGTGCTGATTGGTGGGCGTGGCGTGGGTGGTGTCAATGTCGCATTGGCGCTACAAAAGATGAACGAGTAGCGATGTTGTTACAGCCAGATCATCATTTGCTTCCATTATAATTATATACCATCTACCCGAAAAATACATCGTCCAAACGACCGGTGTATTTTTCCTCGTTTTCGGGTATGCTCTCAACAGAATCCTCATACTTAGGCAATTTTTGCATGCCGTCTTCTAAACCTTGCCTCAAAGGAGACTTCTAGCTATGGAAACAACCTTGAAAACCGTTGCCCTCTCTGAGCGCGTCTCGTTCGCCCGTATGCCGGGTATTCTCCCCATGCCGGGCCTCATTCAGGTCCAGCTCGACTCTTTCGAGTGGTTTAAGCAGGAAGGCCTGCGCGCAGTCTTCGCAGAAATTTCGCCCATCGAGGACTTCACCGGAAAAAATCTCAGCCTCGAGCTGATCGTGCCTCCCGAACCATTTGGCACGCCCAGGTATAGCAAGGACGAGTGCTGTGACCGCGATGCCACCTACGCTGCTCCATTAACCGTGAAGGCACGGCTCACCAACAAAGAAACCGGCGAGATCATCGAGAGAGATGTCTTCATGGGCGATTTCCCGTTGATGACGAAGGATGGTACATTCATCATCAACGGCACAGAGCGTGTCGTGGTGAGTCAATTGGTGCGCTCCCCCGGCGTCTACTTTACCGCGGAAGAGCACGCCGCCATCGGCAAGAGTCTTTTTGCTGCCAAGCTGATCCCCAATCGAGGCTCGTGGTTAGAGTTCGAGACCAGCAATAAGTCCCTGCTCACCGTGCGCATCGACCGCAAGCGCAAGCTCCCCGTCACAACTTTGTTACGAGCCATCGCCAGCCTTGCGCGCGATCATTTCCATATCGAGGACCTGGACTTGTTCACGGACCAGGGCATCATCGACGCCTTCGCCAACGTTGATAACGACCCCAACGTGCGCTACATCCAGGCAACGCTGGATCGCGACCCGGTGAAAACCGAGAACGAGGCGCTCCTCGAAGTCTACAGAAAGCTGCGCCCCGGTGATCCCGCCACCCTCGATAATGCGCGCTCCCTCGTCAATAGTCTTTTCTTCAACGGGCGCCGGTACGATCTCGGTAGGGTTGGCCGCTACAAGCTCAACAGGAAACTCGACCTCTCCGTCCCATTGACTCACCACATCCTGGCCCTGGATGACATCGTCAATATCGTTCGCCGCCTCATCACCTTGAATAACGGGCATGGACGCCCAGATGACATCGACCACCTGGGCAATCGCCGCGTGCGCTGCGTTGGGGAACTGATCCAGGCGCAGTTCCGCGTCGGCCTGCTGCGTATGGAGCGCGTTGTCAAAGAGCGCATGAGCATTGCGGAAGCGGGACAGGCGACACCCAACGCGCTGATCAACATTCGTCCCATCGTGGCGGCCATGCGAGAGTTCTTTGGCGGCAGTCAGCTCTCCCAGTTCATGGAACAGACGAATGCTCTGGCCGAGATCGGTCTCAAACGTCGTCTCTCGGCACTTGGTCCTGGTGGGCTCTCCCGCGACCGTGCAGGCTTCGAAGTCCGCGACGTACACCAATCCCACTACGGCCGTATCTGCCCGATTGAGACGCCTGATGGCCAAAACATCGGCCTGATCGGGAACCTGGCAACCTATGCGACCATCAATCCATACGGCTTCATCGAGACACCCTATCGCAAAGTCTACAAACACTTGCCCGCGAATGACCGCCGCCTGATCGGGCGCGAGTTCCGGGGGATCTTTGGGCGGGAAAACGAAGATATTCAGACGCCAGGTGGCGAATTTCTTGTCCAGGGACGTACACGGGTTCGTGTCGATGAAACGCTCTTCAATAAGCTCTCCCAGGTATTGGGGAGCACCGAGGTCGCGGTGAGGCCCTTTGTGAGTGGCGAGGTGGAATATTATGCCGCCGACGATGAGGAGCACTTCTGGATCGCCCAGGCCAACGCGAAACTCTCGGACATTCACGAGTTTGTAGAGGAGCGTGTGCTGGCTCGTTACCAGGGCGAGTTCTTCCTGGAGAGTTCAGACATCCTGGACTACATGGACGTGTCGCCGCAACAAACGGTGGGTGTTGCAAGCGCGCTGATCCCTTTCCTGGAGCATGACGACGTAAACCGCGCGCTGATGGGAGCGAGCATGCAGCGCCAGGCGGTGCCCTTGCTGCGTCCCCACTCGCCCATTTGCGGCACAGGCATGGAGCGGCAGGTAGCTGTCGACTCCGGCCACGTCGTCGTTAGTCCTGTCAGCGGCGAGGTGCTCTCAGTAACGGCGCGCAGGATCGAAATACTACCTTTCACCTCTCCTGAGGTACACATCCACCATCTGAGTAAGTTCGTGCGCTCCAATGCCGGCACCTGTATCAACCAGCGGCCAATCGTGCGCAAGGGCCAATACGTTGAGGCCGGACAGGTCATCGCCGATAGCTCATCGACCGAGCAAGGCGAGCTGGCACTGGGCCAAAATGTGCTGGTAGCCTTCATGAGTTGGGAAGGCGGCAACTTCGAGGACGCCATTGTGATCAGCGAGCGCCTCGTGCGCGAAGACCTCTTCACCTCCATCCACATCGAGAAATATGAGACGGAGGCTCGTGACACGAAGCTCGGGCCCGAAGAGATCACGCGCGATATTCCCAATGTCGGTGAAGAGGGGCTGCGCTACCTCGACGAGTACGGTATCATCTACGTCGGGGCCGAGGTCGGCCCGCAGGATATCCTCGTGGGCAAGATCACCCCCAAAGGTGAGACCGAGCTAACCGCCGAAGAAAAGCTGCTGCGGGCCATCTTCGGTGAAAAGGCGCGCGAGGTGAAAGACTCCTCGCTGCGCGTTCCACATGGCGAGCGCGGCAAGGTCATCGAGGTCAAAGTGTTCTCGCGTGATGCCGGCGACGAGTTGCCTCCAGGCGTGAACTATCGCGTCCGTGTCAGCATCGCGCAAAAGCGCAAGATCGGCGTGGGCGACAAACTGGCAGGCCGTCACGGGAACAAGGGGGTCATCTCGCGCATACTCCCCGTTGAGGATATGCCGTTCCTCCCGGATGGCACTCCGGTTGACCTCATCTTGAACCCCTTAAGCGTCCCCCACCGCATGAACATAGGGCAGATCATGGAGACGCACCTCGGCTGGGCTGCCAGCGCGCTGGGCCTGAAGATCGCCGCGCCCGTCTTTGACGGGGCCACGGAAGAGGACATCCAAAAGCTCCTGCGCCGTGCTAACCTGCCGGAGACAGGCAAGGTGCAGCTCTTCGACGGGCGCACAGGTGAGCCGTTTGATCAACCTGTGACTGTCGGGTACACCTACATACTGAAGCTCATCCACCTGGTTGAAGACAAGATCCACGCCCGTTCAACCGGCCCATACAGCATGATCACACAGCAGCCGCTGGGCGGCAAGGCGCAGTTCGGCGGTCAGCGCTTCGGCGAAATGGAAGTCTGGGCACTCGAGGCATACGGCGCAGGCCACACCCTGCAAGAAATCCTCACCGTGAAGTCTGACGACGAGGTTGGCCGCGTCAAGACGTACGAGGCCATCGTGAAGGGCGAGGACATGCTGGAGCCAGGAGTTCCGGCTGCCTTCAAAGTGCTGGTCAAAGAAATGCAAGCACTCGGCATCAACGTTGAAGTCCTCAATGAGGACGAACAAACGATACAGTTCGTCGAGGACGCATCAAACGATGCGACGCCCCAGTTGGGCATCAACCTTTCCGGCTTCGAGGAGTAGAGGGAGGCAGGACCTCAACTAAGCTGGAAGGCTCAATTGAAGTCCCAGAAAAGGGAGGTATCACACCCATGGCAAGCTCGCCATAAACCCTTGGAATGACTCCACGCCGAAGACCGGGATGCGGGGCAGCGCAAGTGGGTTCCAGCTCTGCTGGATACTGCCCGTCGTGCCAAATGCTGTCGCTGCCCCGACATAGCCATCAGCTGCGAGCAAGGTCGCAATTGTCTGGCGTTGCCACAACGTGCCACGATTGAAAGGATCGCCGTAGGGGTAGCAAAACTGCTGCACGATGATCCCCAGTTGCGTTTCGAGGGTGCGTTGCGATTGTTGGAGTTCCTGTTGGACCACCTCCTCTGAGATGGAGAGCCACCTGGTCAGGTCTACATGATGGACCGTGTGTGAACCGATCTGCATCCCATGGGCCAGCATCTCGCGCAGTTGGGACCAGTTCACGCGGCTTGCCCAGCCGACCTGGCCGGTGATGATGTAGAACATGCCGCTGAAGTGGTGGGCCAACAGGATGGGGTAGGCGAATTGGTAGTGATCTGCATCGCCATCGTCGAACGTGAGGACGATGGGCTTTGAGGGTAGCGGTCCTCCATAGTAGAGCGCATCGAACAACTGATTGAGGGTAATGGAGTGATAGCCATGCAACTTGAGGTAGTCCATTTGCTGGCTGAACCGTGTTGGTGGAACGACCCAGGGGGGCGTATAGTCCGATAAAGGATCAGTTGAGGTATAGGGCGTAATATGGTGGTACATGAGAATGGGGACTTGAACTGCCCTGGTAACTGGCCTTATTGGTGGCAGAATGGGTGCTTCCAGATCAGCGGGGCCACCATCAAGGATGTACCAATGCTGGTTCCCATAATCGCCGGTATATTGGACGATGAGAGGCAGATTGTGAAAGAGCTGACCGGGGTGCGCGTCCTCCGGAGGGAGTTGAGCGGCTTGTAGAGCAGCAGCTTTGGGCGCGAGTTGGAGCGAGACAGGAAGTGCTTCCACCTGGGTATACTGGACCATCGTCTCCGGATCCACCCAGAAAGGGAGGGCCTGAACGTGACCCAGCGTAAAGTCCTGGAGGGTGTACTCTTGAAAACGGGTCTGCCAGAATCTGGCAAATGCCTGTTCGTTCGGCCATTTCGTTTGCATCTGTGGATGGAGCAGCGACCACATCACGCTATACTGCTGATCGAGCAGAGCTTGCAGGTATTGCCGAGCAAGGCTTTGCACCATCCAGGCGGCTCCAGCTTTGCGTAATGCCCCTGGTCGATGAGCAGAAGCGGAGGGGATGCCCTGTGCTGTAGCGGCATGTGCAGCTCTGGGAAATGGTTCGGTGCGTGAAGCCGCTGAGGAGAGACAACTCATCCCCAGGATGCCGGTGAAAAGTACGAGCAGAAAACGAGGAGCGAGTGAACGCGCTTGTCTACGCAGGTTCTC
>Ga0209701_10001497_pt1 | contig 14985 bp, 14 predicted proteins | sample CZO8metaG_4_FD_188356 | JGI IMG/M metagenome (GOLD analysis project Ga0209701, IMG submission 188356) | Vadose zone soil microbial communities from the Eel River Critical Zone Observatory, Northern California, USA - CZOApr15con2H3.8 metaG... | ecosystem: Environmental > Terrestrial > Soil >...
CGATGCGGGTAAGGCGAAGCTCGTCGCGGACGCGCGCGCAGCGTTCGCCTTCCTGAGTAAGCAGCCGGAAGTGGACGCCGGGCGCATCGGCGTGGTAGGTGCCTCCATCGGCGCCAATGGCGCGCTGCTCTTCGCCGCGGAAGAGCCCCGGGTGCGTTGCGCCGCGCTGCTGTCGCCCGGACTGGACTACCACGGTGTCACCACCGAGGCGGCCATGGCGCAGATGAAGCGTCCGGTGCTGCTCGTGGCCAGCGAGGAAGACGTGTACAGCGCCCAGAGCGCCCGGCGCCTGGAAAGGCTCGCCCCTGGCCCCAAGGCCATCAAGATCTATTCCCACGCCGGACACGGCACGGAAATGTTTAAAGCCGGCGTCGGCCTCGATCGGGAACTCCTCACATTTTTCAAAGCTCACCTCTAGTGCGGCTCCAACTTGTTGAAGCTATGCGCACAGTCTCTATCCAACAACGCCTGCGTCAGATGCCCTCCGGTTAAACTGCAGAGGGTAGCCGTAAGTAGCTGGAACGGCACGGGCGCAAGGCTCCGTCCGGATGTAGGCGGAGGCCCGCCGCGGGCCACGCGTGCCGGATATGCCGGCTCGAGGCAATGGCGATATGCTGCCGCTGCCGCAAAATAATCGGGAGACAAAATGAACTTTAAAAATACCGTGCAAACTGCGAAGCGAGTGCTTGTTGCATGTGGCTTAATGGGAAGTCTGGCGGCTGGCGCCCCGGCGCGACCTCAGGCAACGCCCTCTCAAAGCACGGCGCCGGTTGCGAGGGTAACACAGCTTCTCGCTGAGTGCAGCTACCAGTACACCAAAGCGGCAGAAGCCGTATGGGTAGTCCCGTTCCAAGGGAAAAGCCTGGGCAGTTTTAAAGTCATCGTGACAACGCAGCAGGGCATGCTCGTTGTATTTGTGATCGTTGCATCGAAGGCGGACCTCAACCTGACTCCGGAGGCCATGGAGAAGCTCTTGAAATTCAATCACCGCGTGGACCGGGTCAAGATCGGGCTCGATGACGACGGGGACACGTTTGTGCGCGTGGACCTGAGCTTGCGGGTGCTTGACGCGCAAGAATTCAAATTGAACGTCGAACAGGTTGCCGCCGGAGCCGATGAGGTTTTCGCGGGCATCCAAACCTTCCTGAAATTACCCAAGAACGCTGGCCGGTAAGTCACGCAGACATCTCGTTTTGGCACTGTCAACGCGTTCGTTTAGGTGGTTGGCGGCGGTCTGTAAGTCAGGTGTGGCCCCCACGTTTCCTGGCGGATTCAAGGCGACTTCTTGGGAACTCGGTTCTTCCGCACTTGCCAGAAAAACGTGCAGGCCAAGAGGGGCATTGTTTTCAGTTTCTAGCTGCAAATCCTCCCCGGGCGGGTCTTCAGCCGGTTCGAGGCGAACCGGCGCCATCTGGGAGGCTGCGGTTTGCCACGCGGCCACCTGATGCCTATCACCCGGCTGGCAAGATCGCGCAGGGAAGTATCTCTTTGATGACAAGCGCTAATTCATTTGGTTTGCGCGGAGGGAGCGAACAAGTAGCATGCGAAACCATGCAGAGGCGAGGCAAGGTTCTCTCTCTGAACGAGCTATGCAAGTGCCCGCACTGCGGGAGCGTCGATGTGCGCCGGTCCAAGCGGAGAGGTTTCTTCGAACTTTTCGTGTTGAAAATATTGCCACTCCGCCCCTATCGTTGCAAGAACTGCGACTGGCGCTATTACAGCCTTAAGAGAGCCCCGCAATTGGAGCGAAGACTCGCCAGCGACCATCTGAAAGCGGGGACGGATCCGGCTCGCGGAGCTTGAGTGGCCTTGGCAAGTGCCTTCAGCGCAATTGAGACCAATGAGCATCATAGCCAGGGTAGTGGGACTGTTGATACTGCAGATGTAGCTAGGTGAGGACAGCGGGGGAGGTCTTGAGCGGGCGGGGCTAAAACCTGCTAGGGCTGATCAGAGCCCGCCAAATCCCAATCCCAGTACCCACGGCAACGCCAACGAGGACAATCCAAATAAAGCGAGCCCGTCCGGCCTTGGACGGCGACTGGCCCTGCGCTGAGGGTTCGAGGAGCACGCGGTAGGCACTGTTTTCACTCACCACGTGAGTTTCGTCGCCGACGGCCACATCCATCTCTCCACGGTAGGTTGCAATCTCGAGTTCGTTCGGGCCGACTACCGTTACACTCCCGTACACCGGTCGGCCTGCTCTCGACTGGATGAGCGCCTGCGAGGCACGTACCTGAACGGCTTCGTTACCCGAGGAGGAGAAGGCGAAGGTTCCCCGTTGGAGCGCTGCGCTGATCCCGCCCGGAATCTCACCCAACGAGACGGATGTATTCGCCAGCAGGTAGATCTGCGCTCCGCGGACGTGCACACAGAGATTGCCGATCAATTCCGTGGCCAAGTTATCGCCGTTGAACACCGTGGCGCCCTGCACAGCCTCGCTTGTGCCCAGACGCGCGCGTTGAGCCTGCATCACAACGCCCATCGGGCTCGCGGGCGCAGCCGAGACCGGAGCTTCCACTAGAGCGACGACCAGGAGACTTATCAGGCAGCCTCGCAGCAGCGCGTGCATACGCACCTCCCCCGTTTGGCGCATTCTAGAAATGGCTTGCGAGTGCGTCAACTATGAATCCTGTTTTTAGATTTAAGCTCGCTTGTTCCCCATCTGGCAAAGGTGTTGGATCCACATTCTAGAAGTGTGTAAGGGTACCGGTGATCTTGGTTCGTCGGAGTGCCCAGGAAAATGCCGCAAATGAGAACGGCAAAAGAATGACGGCAAAAATCAGCAACGCACGCAAGGAAGGCCAGAGCGCAGCGCACGACGCGCCGCCCAGTAGGGCTCTGCGCATCCCTTCGAGCGAATAGGTGACTGGCACCAGCCTCGCCACGCGTTGAAGCCAGTCCGGAAGGACCGAGACCGGGTACATCATTCCGCCCACAAGGGCTGAGACACCGAGCACCAGCCACTTCGCCGGATTGCCCCGCTTGAAAATCAGCAGGTAGCTGGCTGAGAGCACACCAAGCCCGGCGAAGGCCAGCACCGAGGCCGCCAACATGAGCACCACTCCCACCCAGTTGGCGTGTCGCACCGGGAAATCGAACAGAGCGATGGCCCAGCCTAGATAGACCGCTGTTCGCAGGGAAAGCAGCGCAAACGGGTAAACCGCCGAACCCGCCAGAATCACTGGCAGCGAGGTTTGCGTGACCAGCAGAGTTTCCAGCGTGCCGTTCTGGCGGGCCTCCTGAATGCTGTTATCGAATGCATTGAGCGCGACATTCATATAATCGAAAAAGGCAAAGCCCACCAGGGCGAAAGCGAAGTAGCTGCCGCCTTGGGGGAGTGTGCGGGTGAGCTCTGGGCTCTGGACGAAGCGCGACAGGTAATGAAAGGCGGCCACACCAAACAGCGCCTCGAATAGCTCCAGCACAAAGGCGGCGCGGTAACTGCGAGCGATGGCCAAATCGCGCCGGAAGAAAACAGCGATCTTGCCCAGGATGTGCCACGCGTCCATCAACTCGCCTCCCGGTGGGGATGGTCGGTGAGCTTCTGGAGCGCCTCCTCGAGCGTGGCGGCTTGGGCCGATGCGAGCAAGCGCACCACCGTGTCGCAGGCTCGCAAGCGCCCTTCATCCAGCAGCGCGATACGGTCGGCCAGTTGCTCGACCTCAGCGAGCGTATGCGAAGCAAACAGCAGCGTGGTACCGTGCTGGCGCACCACGTCCTGTTTGAGGAACCGTCGGAATTCAGCGGCAGCGAGCGGATCCAGGCTGCGAGTGGGCTCGTCGAGAAACAGCATCGCGGGCGCGTGCAGCAAGGCGCGGGCCAGTCCGAGCCGGTGGACCGTGCCGGTGGAAAGCGTGCGCACTTGCCTCGGGAGCACGGGTCCCAGTCCCAGCAGGTCCACGACGCGGGCGACGCTGCGCGAAGCGTCAGACCGCGTCAGATTGTTGAGGGCAGCAAAAAACTCAAGGTTTTCGCGCACGCTCAGCCGGCTATAGAAACCCGCATCGGATCCGGTGTGATAGCCAAGCTGCCGGCGCACGCGGGCGGGCTCGCGTTCGACGTCAAAGCCGGCCACCTCTGCGCGGCCCTGTGTGGGGAGCAGTAGAGTGGCCAAGATGCGCAGCAGGGTGGACTTGCCAGCTCCGTTGGCCCCAATCAGGGCCAGCACTTCGCCGGGCGCGACGCTGAAGGAAACGCCAGCCAGGGCGCAGAAGGTCAACTTCGAGAAGGGTTGCAGCAGCGCGCGCCAGCCGGTCAGTGTCGGCGGGAAATGCTTCCCAAGGTTTTCGACAACGAGCGCGTGTTTCGCCACGAGGCGCCGTTATACCGGACTCGGCGCGAAGAATCCAGTTCCAACGTTGCTGGGGCGGGCCGAGCTCGCTACAATGCGTAACGAGTCGCGACCCGACTCCTCGCGTGGGGTCATCGGTCGCAGAGGCTCGCACTCCATCGACCTCTATTACGCGCCGATCCGATGCTCGGCGGACTGGGGATGTCTCTATGAGCACGACTCTCTCGCGGCGTTCCATTGTTGTGGCGGCTAAGGACCAGGTCTCTTGTGACCTGGCGGGAGAAGCGGCCATCCTCAATATCAAGAACGGCGTGTATTACGGCCTCGACCCGGTTGGAGCCCGGATATGGCAACTGATCCAGCAACCGCGCAGCGTGGACGAGGTCCGCGAGACTCTCGTGGGCGAATACGAAGTGGAACCCGAGCGCTGCGCGCAGGATCTGGTCGCACTGCTCGAGCAGTTGCTGGCCGAGGGACTCATTGAGGTGAGGGAGGGTGCCTCTGTATAGAGCTTTGTATTCTCATTTCCGGAACGATCCTCTCCGCTCTTTCGAGGGGTCTTAATTGGGTCAGTTGGAAACTGTTTCTGTCGCTATAAACGACCCGCGGCCGCGGGTCGGGCGGGATGCCATCGCCCGCGTTTTTCTCGTCGAGAACCACGACGAGGCATATCCGCTCTGGCGTGCGTCCGGGGCGAAGCACAAAACCCTCATTCATGTGGATGCCCACCATGACATTTGGTGGGCTAAGCCGCAGGCTCCAATCACCATCGCCAACTTTATCTCCCGGGCCTTGCAGGAGGAGATCGTTCGGGAAGTTTACTGGGTTGTGCCCGACCAGACGTGGAAGTCAGCAAAAAACCGCCGGCAGGTGATCCGCCATTTTCAGAAGATTGCCAGGCAGTATCCGGGCAGGCGTTCGCGGGCGCAGATCGAGAAGAAAGAGATTTCGGCGACGCTGCTGGGAAAGCCGCTGCACATTTGTGCGCTGGACTCGCTGCCTTTGATTGAGGAGAGCGTTCTGCTGGACATAGACGTGGACTTCCTGCTGCTCCCGCGGGTCACCTATGGGGTAAACGATCCGCACCCGGTGCTACCCTGGTGCTGGCCCGAAGAGTTGCTGGCTCGCCTGAACACGCGCGGTCTTTGCGCCGACCTGGCCACGATCGCCTACTCGGTCGAAGGCGGCTATACCCCGCTCAAATGGAAGTATCTCGGGGATGAACTGGCGCTGCGACTGGGGAAACCGGGCGCGACCGGGCTGGATCTCCAGGGAATGGCGCGGATGCGGGAGGCGGCCCAAGCTGACGGGCGGGGCGAACTCGCCGCGGCCGAAGAAAAATACCAGCAAGCAAGGGCGCTTCTGCCCGGATCCGCGGCGCCCGTGTGGCATCTCGCCAAGCTCTACTCCGCTATGGATCGTCAGCCTGAAGCACAAAGAATGTATCAGCAGGCGCTGACACTGGACCCATCCTACAGAACTGCCTACAACAGCACCGGAGCGTGGAGCCACTGGAACAAGGAGTTCTCCGCAGCAGAGAGAGAGCACCGGCGGATCCTGGAGCTGGACCCCCTAGACGCCTGCGCCCACCTTGGACTTGCATGGCTGGAAATGCGGGAGAAAAAGTGGAGCGATGCGGAGGCGCTGCTGCGCAGGGCACTGGAGCTCGACGGTGGCCTGCTTGACGCCTACCGGGCGCTGGGCGATGTGCTGGTCTGGCAAGGTCGCGGCGAGGAGGCGATTGGAGCCTATGAAGAATCGCTCAAATTGGCCCTGGGCGGCCACAAGGCTCTGAACGGCCCCATTGTTTCGTCTACGGAGCACGCGCACATTGTCGATCCGGGTCACTGGCGTACCTACTTGCAGCTTGCCCGCCTGTATGAGCGCAAAGGGGCAGCGGCCGAGGCAATCAGCCGGTATCGAATGAGTGCTGCCGGCGGATGCGAGGGCGTTTTTCTTCGCTTTCGCCTGGCACGCCTGTACCTGAAGCAGCGGGAAGGCTCGCAAGCCGCCCGCGAAACCTGGCAAGCTGTCAAATTGCTCCGGGTTGCGCTGGGGAATGGCGGGCGCAAGATCTTCGACCCGGTGCGACAGCTTTTCCAGCATGCGTACGAGGCTTGGCTGAGCCGCTGATCGGACGCACTGGCCTTTCCTCACCTGGACAAAGCGGTGTCAACTAATGACGGCCAGTCAACAATCCTCTACGGGCAACTGCGAAATCTTTGGTAATATCCGGACTGCGTGGGGAATGCTTCTCCAGACCCTGTCGCCACGGGGGCCGACGTGGAACTCTCATCCGAGAGCAAGGGTAGTCCGGCGGTTCCGTTCACAATGCGCGTCACTGTGCCCGCGCACGTCATGGTGCGGGAGGTACAGGGCGAATCGGTCCTGCTCAACCTGAACAGCGAACGCTATTTTGGCCTTGATGAGGTGGGCACGCGCATGTGGGCCGCGCTGGTCGCTTCCGCTTCGGTACAGGCGGCTTACGAAGTCCTTCTGGGCGAATACGACGTGGAAGCGGAACAACTCCGCCAGAACCTCCAAGAATTGATCGCCAAGCTTGTCGAGAATGGACTGCTTGAGGTCCGCAGTGAATAGATGGAGCAGGTATTGGCGCCTCTCCGCGCTGGAGCGGGGCTTGCTATGGCGGGCTCTCGTGCTGCTGCCGCTGACCACCCTGGCGCTGCGGGTGCTCGGTTTTCGCCGCTGGTACGCTGCGCTGGCCCGGCTCGCACCCCTGCGGCCCTCCCATGCAGCCAAACCCTCGCTGTCCTTCTCCGAACAGGCGCAGTTCACTACCCGGATGGTGCAGGCCGCCTCGCGGGAGGGCCTCTGCCGCGCTAATTGCCTGGGGCAATCCCTCTCGCTCTGGTGGCTGTTGCGCCGCCAGGGCATTCCGAGTGAGCTGCGCATCGGCGTCCGCAAAGCGGATGACGGCGTCGCGGCGCACGCCTGGGTGGAGTTCGCGGGCGCGGTGCTGAACGACGCGCAGGACGTCCACCAGCACTACGCCGCGTTTGACCGCGCCATTGTCGCCGCGGAGGTTGAACCGCGTTGAGCGGCATCGTCGGCATCTTCCAGCTCGATGGCGCCCCCGTCGACGGGCGATTGCTCCAACACATGACCGAATTCATGGCCTACCGCGGGCCGGATGCGCAGCAGATCTGGACCGCGGGCCCGGTGGGTTTCGGCCACGCGCTGCTGCGCGCGACGCCGGAGTCAGCCAGCGAGCGGCAACCCTGCACGCTGGACGGGGAGATCTGGATCACCGCCGACGCGCGCGTGGATGGCCGGGCCGAGTTGATCGAGAAACTGGGGGTGAAAGGGCAGCGGGGACTGGAGGCGGCGCCGGATGCGGAGCTGATCCTGCGCGCCTATCAGGCCTGGGGGGAAGCCTGCGTGGAGCAGTTGCTGGGAGACTTTGCCTTTGCGATCTGGGATGGGCGATGCCGGCGGCTGTTCTGCGCACGGGACCATTTCGGAGTTAAGCCGTTTTACTATGCCCACGTCGGCGACTGCTTGATTTTCAGCAACACTTTAAACTGCGTGCGGCTCCATCCAGGGGTTTCGAACGAGCTGAACGATTTGGCAATCGCTGATTTTCTCCTATTTGATTTCAACCAGAACCTCACGACCACTACTTTTGCAGACATCCAACGGCTGGCACCTGCCCACACCTTGACCGCCACCGCCAGGACCCGATCCCAGAAACGCTATTGGATGCTGCCCGTGGAGGAGCCGATTCGGTACAGACGGGCAAGCGATTATGTCGAAAGCTTTCGCGGGCTGTTGCGCCAGGCTGTCTCCGACCGCTTGCGCACCGACCGCGTCGCTCTGTTCATGAGCGGAGGCCTGGACTCGACGGCGGTGGCCGCCACCGCCAAAGAGTTGCTTTCGAGGCAGTCGGAACCCTTCGACCTGCGAGCCCACACTCTGATTTACGAGCGGCTGATCCCGGACCAGGAGCGCCACTACGCGGGGCTCGCCGCAGAGGCACTGGGCATGCCGCTGCAGTGCCTGGTATTGGACGATTATCCGCTGTACGGACGCGGGGAACATCTTAGGCCCTGCACGCCCGAACCATTCCACTGTCCCCTGGCTGCGCCCGACGCGGACAGCTTAAGTCGAATTGCGGTGAGCCACCGCGTGTTGCTTACCGGTTATGGCGGGGATCCCACCCTCTCGACATCGTTGTCGTCACATTTTGCCAAGCTGCTGAGAAGTTGGCGATTCGATCGCGTGGCGGCCGATCTGTGCCGGTTTTTCATGGTCGAAGACCGGCTTTCCCGGCTTTATGTTCGCACGAGGCTGGAGACCCTGTTCGGAAGGAATCGCTGGCGGAGCCTGTACCCAGTGTGGCTTAACAATGAGCTTTCTGCCCGCTTGGACCTGCCATCGCGATGGGAGCGGATCAATTCTGAGCGGGCACCGGGCCACGCGGTGCGGCCGGTAGCGTATGAACAAATGGTTGCGCCTTTTTGGACGGACCTTTTTGAAAAGCAGGATTCCGGCGTGACGCATGTCCCCGTGGAAATTCGGCATCCGTTTTTCGATCTGCGCCTGGCGCGTTATCTACTGCGTCTTCCACCACTCCCCTGGTCTTCGGACAAGGAATTGCTGCGAGTTGCTATGCGCGGGATCCTGCCTGAACGGGTTCGCCTCCGCCGGAAATCGCCCTTGGCGGCCGACCCGGTTATCGCGCGGCTCCATCAGCCCGGAGCAGAGTGGGTGGACCACTTCCAGCCCGAACCTGTCCTCAGCCGATATGTTGATCGGAGCCGGATTCCCTCTGTGGCAGGGGAAAAGAACTCCTGGCGAGCCTGGGTCAATCTTCGGCCACTGAGTCTGAACTTCTGGTTGCAATTTCAGGTGCCCATGGGTTATAAAAACGGGCGGGAGGGGCTCTGTGGAACCACAACACCCAAAACTCAAGAAGAAGACTTATCACTGCCCACAGTTGCGTGTGTACGGCGGTGTCCGTGAATTGACGCGGACCAATCCTCGAGGAGTAGGCACGGTAGATAGTCCCTCTGGTAATAAAACGTAGGTGGTAATGGGAGCCGCCGCTCTTCCTCTAACTGCTTGTAGCCGGGGAGTGACAGGCTCTCGTCTCTGGAGACCCTCGCCTCCGGACAGGGAAGTGAGCCACCCCAGGAGTTTGGGGGGCTGGCCGCGCGTTGACTCTTCAGTCCAACTTACGCACTCATACGGACTGTGAATCAGGTCTATACTGCATACGGCCTCCACTTATCCTCCGACGTCCCCATTCCTGGTTTGGTGGCCTCGCGCGCTTTTGCTGATGTGGACGTAGAGGTGTGGTTGTATACAGAGCCCTCTTGGCTTGTTGAGTTGGCGGACGCGGTTCCAGAGATTTTCTACATCAGTCCTTCTGAGAGCGAACAGGGTACCCCCACCCTAACAGTTTGGAGATTCAAGGGCAGTGAGTACTTCCGACTAGTGTACTGCGATGGCACCGAATTCATCGTTGATGGACTCGGCAAGAAGATCCGAGCCACCTGGCCGGATCCCCTGACTCTGGAGGACACGACGACCTATCTGTTGGGTCCGGTTCTGGGATTTGTGTTGCGGCTGCGCGGTGTAACTGCTTTGCATGCCAGCGCGGTGGCCATAGGTAAGCAGGCCATTGCCTTCTTGGGTCCGGCAGGCGCAGGAAAATCCACGATCGCGGCGAGGTTTGCGAGGTTGGAGTTTCCGGTTCTCTGCGACGATGTCGTGCCACTCATCGAGCAGAACGGGAAATTTCTCGCGCAGCCCGGCTATCCGCGATTGAACCTATGGCCGGAGTCGGTGAGTGCTCTGTACGGCTCCGCTGACGCTCTGCCTGTGATGACTCCGAATTGGAGTAAGCGTTACGCGGCGCTGAACGGCAACGGCCACCGCTTCCAGTCAGAGCCCCTGCCTCTTGCCGCAATCTACATTCTGGGCGAACGCGGCATCGAGCCAGCTTGCCCCATTGTAGAGGCCGTACCACCGCCTGTAGCTTTGATGGCGCTGGTCTCAAACACCTACCTGAATTACGTATTGGACGAGGCCATGCGCGCCCGGGAGTTCGATTTGCTGGGCCGCCTGGTGGGCAGAGTGCCCGTGCGCATAGTGCGACCTCAGGCGGATCTGGCCTACCGAAAGAGACTCTGCGAGGTCATTGTCGAGGACTTTCATACGCTAACTTCCCCCGCTGACACTGTTCAGGCGGCCCGGCAAAGCTGACTCGTACAGTATTCACGGCGGTGGCAGGAAGATCGCCGCCCGGTAGCGTTCCGCTTGTTTCCGCGTATAGAGGTGCGGGTACGTGCTCGCAAAATACAGAGACCGCCGGTTCTGCAGGAATCGCAGATGAGACATCGCCGCGAAAGAGGTTGACCGTGCCCGGGCCCGGTTTTTTTGCGCGTCTAGGACTATTTGTGATCCGGGACTTCTTCAGTCCTGATGTCTGCGCGAAATTGCGAGAGGAAGCAAGCTTGACCGCCCAGCGACCGACAATGGTGATCAACATTACTGACGGCGACCGTGTGGACGAGCAGGTTCGCAAGTCTCACAAGGCCAAAGTCGCGCGAGAAACGGAGCTGCTGGTGTTGGAACGCCTTATGAAGATCAAGTCCGAGGTCGAGAAGCATTTCGATGTTCAGCTCAGCAGTTGCGAAAAGCCACAGTTTCTCGTGTACCGCGAGGGAGATTTCTTTGCCGCCCACCTAGACTCCAACGATGACCCGAGGGCGGTCGAGTACATGAGGGAACGCAAGATCTCAGTCGTCATCTTCCTGAACGATTCTTCTGACAAAGCAGTGCCGGATTCGTTTTCTGGTGGCTCGCTGGTTTTCTACGAGCTGATTGATGCCCCGGATTGGAAGAAATATGCGTTTCCCCTGGACGGCGAGGCGGGATTGTTGATTGCGTTCCCCTCGAAAATCTTCCATGAGGTCACTCCCGTCACTTGCGGGGAACGCTTCACTGTTGTAAGTTGGTTCTCGGAAGCAAGATAGGAATGCCGGCAAGACTGTGGAGGATTTTTGTAGCGTACCTCTCCTGCTGCGTCGCGGATCGCTGCGTGATGCATCCGGTTCGTCAACCCTGGTTGGCGCTGGTTTCCCCCTCGGGGCCCGCAGTTTCGGATGATCCTCAGAATCTCGGCTGGGAGGAAGGCCTTGTCAAAACATGATGCGCCAGTCTTGCGGCGGGGAGAACGGCGGGGGCGGCGCAGCTGGGGGCAGACAATGCCGACCAGTGGTATCGGCTGGGCCGCTGCCGGCAGTTCGACCTTGAATCCGCGGGCTTGTAATTGGCGAATTGTAATAATCCCCGTGTGCTGGTTATCGGCCGCTGGGCAGTTGTCCATTCCCTGAGCCCCCTGCCATTTGGGACGTCGGTCGAAGCTGACATGCACAGTTACAGCATCCACGGGCATGGCAGGATGATCGCCGACCGGAACCGAGTGGACGCGTACGCGCGGGCGCTGCGGCAAGCTATCCAGCCGGGTTCCGTCGTTGCTGAGATCGGCACGGGTATCGGAATTTTTGGGTTGCTCGCGTGCCAACTTGGTGCTCGGCGGGTCTATGCCATCGAATCAGACGACATCGTCCAGGTCGCCCGGGAAATCGCCGCGACCAGCGGCTGCGCAGAACGAATTGAGTTCATCCAAGGCTTGTCCATGCAGGTCAGCCTGCCCGAGCGCGCGGACGTGATCATCTCCGACTTGCGTGGCCTCCTTCCCTGGTTCGAGCACCATATTCCCGCGATCGTCGATGCCCGTCGGCGCTTTCTCGCGCCAGGCGGTGTTTTAATCCCGCAGCGCGACACCTTGTGGGCAGCCGTCGTGGAAGCGCCAGAGCACTACGGGCTCCTGGTGGGCCCTTGGGCTGAGAATCAGTTCGGATACGATCTAAGACCTGCGCGGCGAATTTCCACCAACACGTGGCAAAAAGCGCGGGTGAGTCCCGAGCAGCTCTTGACTGAACCACAATGCTGCGGGACGTTGGACTATGCGACGCTGGAGGAGCCCGACTTCGCCACGGAGCTGACTTACAAGGTCGCGCGGGCGGGAACAGCGTCTGGCCTCCTTGTCTGGTTTGACTCGATCCTGGCGGAAAACGTGCAATTTTCGAATTCACCCTGGGCTGATGAATTGATTTACGGCAGTGCGCTTTTTCCCTGGTCGGAAGAGACCAGCCTCTGCCTCGGGGACACCTTATGCGTCGGACTCGCAGCTCATCTTGTGGGCAAGGACTATGTGTGGCGCTGGGAAACCCGTGTCTTTCACCAAGGGAATCGGTCCGAGATGAAGGCTCACTTTCAGCAGTCCTCGTTTTTCGGTGTACCTCTATCTTCGGAGAGGCTGCGCAAACTCGACGCCAGCCACGCGCCGAGGCTGAATGAAGAGGGTCAGATCGACCAATTCATTCTGACAGAAATGGACGGCCGGACTTCACTCCGGGTTCTTGCTGATCGGCTCGCGGAAAGGTTCCCCAATCGCTTTGCCAGCTGGAAAAACGCTTTGGACCACATTGTCAAGCTCTCGCAAAAGTACAGCCGTTAGTCTATGCTTCTTTGGCGTGAAGTTGCCTCTCCGTACGCAAGGCAAGTGTTTCGCCTGCGACGGAGATCTGAGGTAAGGGGAGCATGACAGGGCTTTCCTCCCTCTCTCGGCCGGACCTCTGCCCGGAGGAGTTACTGCTTCTTTGCTGTACCCGGACACGTCTGGACGCCCAAAAAGCCGAGCGGCTGCGCGCGCTCCTGAGCGAAAAACTAGACTGGCTCTACCTGTGCGAGACTGCCATGCAGCACGGGATGGCTCCGCTGGTTCACTGGCAGCTCAATGCCGTGCGGCCGGAAGCAGGGCCTGCGGCTTGGAGGGAATTCCTGCAGATTTTGTTTGCGCGCGATGCCCGCAGGAACCTCAGCCTGACAGCACACTTACTTCGCCTCCTCGAAGTCTTCGAAAGAAATGGGATTCTGGCCGTTCCCTACAAAGGCCCCACGCTTGCTGTGCTCGCTTACGGGAACCTGGCGCTGCGGAACTTTATGGACTTGGATTTGCTGGTCGCCACCCGGGAAGTTGCAAAAGCTTACGAACTGCTCGTGTCCGAAGGGTACCGGCCGCAGTTTGAATTGGCCGGAGAACGAGGAGCCTCTTCCAGTCGAATTCCGGGGCAATACTTGTTCACCCGCGACAATTGCATCGTCGAGCTACACACGCCCAGCACCCTGCGCTATTACCCCGTACACCTCGACTTGAAACGGTTGAGCGAGCGCCTGCAACACGTCTGGTTGGGCGGCCGCGAGGTCCCCACGTTTTCAACCGAGGATTTACTCACCATTCTGTGTGTACACAACTCGAAGCACTTCTGGGAACGGTTGCAGTGGATCTGCGATATAGCCGAGCTGGTGCAAGTCCCACGGGCAGTGAACTGGGGATTGGCTCAGGAAGAAGCGCGCCGCCTGGGTTGTGAGCGCATGCTCCTGCTGGGCCTTCACCTCGCCAACGACCTGCTCGAAGCGCCCTTGCCTGAGGAGGTTTTGTGCCGGCTCAGGGCGAATCGAGCCGTGCAAGCGCTGGCCGCGCAGGTATGCAGGCGGCTTTTCCGGCAGGAGCGTTCCCGGCCCGGTGTCTTGCAGCGCTTTTTCTTCCGTTTACGGATGATGGAAAACTCCTGGAAGGGGGCGCGGTATTGTTGGCGCCTGGCTACGAGTCCGACGGAAGAAGATTGGAAGCTTGTTCGCCTGCCGGCGCCGCTCGCGCCTCTTTATGTCTTGCTGCGGCCTTTGCGCCTGATCCGAAAATACGGTTTGGGCTTGGTGCGTCGGCCGGAGCCGGACCTGGGCCCCTTCGTGCCGACGCCGCCCGAAATTGTCGACCGCATGCTTGAGTTCGCCGGCTTGGGCCCGAACGACGTGCTGTACGATCTGGGCTGCGGCGATGGCCGGATCGTGGTCGCCGCCGCGAAATGCTGGGGAATCCTCTGCGTCGGGGTGGACGTGGATCCCCTGCGAATTGCCGAAGCGAAGGCACGTGCGCGGGCCGCAAGCGTTGAACACCTGGTGAAATTTGAGCAGCAGGATGCCAAGACGGCGGATGTGTCCGAGGCGACGGTGGTGGTGCTGTACCTCACGTTGCTCGGAAACATGAAGCTGAGGAAGAGGCTGCAAGAGCAGCTCCGGCCGGGCACTCGCCTCGTGTCAAGAGACTTTGAGATACCCGGCTGGCCTCCCGAGAGGATAGAGCGGCTGGAGATTCCCGGCGGAGATAGCACTACCCTGCGGCTCTGGCGGATGGGGAGACCGGAGGTCTCCGCAGCGGACCCCCAGCACCAACCTTCCAGCGCCCCCCGTACGGTGAACGCGGGCCGATAATCCAACGGGCCCGAACCGGCGCGGTTTCTTCCGGTCCCGCCGGCCTCAGCCACCCCTCCGAACTCTTGCGCAGTTTTATCTTGCGTGTCGCACCGTGTTAGTAGCAGATTATCGCCCGATGGAATTCCGCTTCGCCTACCCCGCTTGGCGATGGTTGTTTCTGATCGCCGCCATGCTTATTGCTGCGGCGGTTGGAGTCGCGAGCGCGAAGAACTGGTTGGCCGAGAGGTAGCCCTGGTGAATTGCGGGCCAGCCGGTGGCCTGGGCAGGACTCCTTGCCCACGGCCTGGCCGGCTTTAACCTGCATATTCCTTCAAATGCTCTTCTGT